>Ga0222656_1000709_pt1 | contig 10582 bp, 8 predicted proteins | sample AntAcemetagen472_FD_179808 | JGI IMG/M metagenome (GOLD analysis project Ga0222656, IMG submission 179808) | Saline water microbial communities from Ace Lake, Antarctica - #472 | ecosystem: Environmental > Aquatic > Non-marine Saline and Alkaline > Saline | place: Antarctica: Ace Lake | collected... | reverse complement strand
AAAGAGGACATCTTTTCCCTGATCCACCATGGAGCAGACCTGAAAAAGATACGCCCTCATCGCCTCGATTTTTGACATCATCCTGGCAAGTTTTACCTGTGTCATCTGGAACCTGTGCCCGATAGACTTGCCCCTGTGGGTCCTGGCGTTAGCATAGTTGACAGATAGGTCGAGCGCCCTTTCTGCTATCCCTACAAAAAGAGTACAAAACGCAATTTTCCCCAGAGTCTCCGTCTTCAACAGGATCTCAAATCCCTGACCCGTCTCTCCTATAACATGTTCATCCGGGGCAAAGTAGTCCTCAAGGTAGAGATCGCCATTGTCAAAGCCCTTGGAATGGATAAATGACTCTCTTTTTCCCGCCTTATACCCCTTTCCTTTTGATTCCACCAGGAAAGCAGCCAGGCTATTTCCCACCTTTGCAAAAAGGATCATATGATCACATATGCCGGAATTGGTGATGAAACGTTTTGAGCCGTTTATCAACCATCCCCCATCCACCTTTTTTGCCGACGTCTTGAGTTGCAGGGGATCTGATCCGGTATCGGATTCTGTAAAGGCCAGGGCCCCGATGCTTTCTAAGGAAAGAAGAGAGCCAAGATAGGTAGCTTTCAAGAAGTCAGACCCATATTGAGATATGGGGTACGCCAACATAAAGTTTTCAAACAATAGCCAGGAAGGGACTACGGATGCATAGGAAAGCTCTTTCAGCGCAATGATCATCCCCGAAAATGTTCCCCCCACTCCACCCCACTCTTCTGGAAACGCGGTTTTTAGAATGCCCATGGAAAGAAGCTTTTCCCTGACACGATCAGGAAGCGCCCATTTTTCATCCACTTCCCGCGAGATAGGCAGGAGATCGTTCTTAACGAATTTCCGAACCGACTTTTGAATTTCCAACTCCTCAAAAGAAAATCTGATCTCCATGACGTGCCCCTTCCTGTTCAGCGATTCTTATGATGCCATCGAGCCGATCTACCCCCACATTCGTCTACTCGTGTTTGGCCACCTGATATGATTTCTTAAAACATAAGAGGAGAAATTACTGGATGTTTCGTGGAAATTCAAGGGGTTTGATTTGGTATTTGGAGATTTTTATCTTCTGAGCTCATATCACCCGACGAAAAACAACGGCTGCTTTTCAGGCACCAACAGGTTAGGACTACATAGATGAAACCTTCTGTTTTTCCGGGGAATGCCCAGCGCTATGATATAGGAACCTTCACTTTTGGATCAACAGTCGAAAGATGGCGCACCCACAAGATGTAGTGGTGCTCCCACTCTGATCTTAAGGACTCAATGGGTTGTAGTTTTTCTAAATATCCTGTCCGTTTCTCATTTGAAACCGAGCCTGAGATACATCAGGTTTTAAAACAGATAGGAAACCTGTGTATATGGCAGGTAGCTCTATGCGGTGCTCAGCTCGATGATATTATCGAATCATAAAGGTCACGTTTGTCTGGAGGGATAGATTTCTATAACAATTTCCGCAATCAGTTCAGCAACAAGAAGATCTTCATGCTGATATCCGTGGACCCCACTGTGGGATGGATCACCTTGTGTTGGCTCATGTAAAATAGCGAGCTTTTTTTCACCAACCCTATGAATATGGTCAATGACCTTTCCAACATTTAATACAGCGAATAAACCGTTTCTTGCCAGTGACAACTCGATATGTTCACGAATTTTAGCTATCTGTGCTTTTTGATCTGTTTTGTCGAAGTACTCCATCCAATTAACGGATAAAAAATCATGTTCTTTTCGAGGCATGAATGAAGCTCCCGTCGGTTGGCCGTCTGGTGCAGTTTTAGGGGCACAGTAACGGGAAATGTGATCCTTGCCAGGTACCGGGTCACCTTTCATTTGGAAGCCCATTCAAGAACTTTGTGAGGTTGTATGGTTTCCAGTAGTGAGTCTGCAGAGGTAAGTCCCGACATTCTATCAGTCATTTCCGGGTCTTTAGAATTTGGTGTAAAAATCACAAACCGAGTCTCTCCGGTTGGCAAAAATACCGCAGCAAAATGACGATTTGGCGCCGTTCGCCACTGGGCATGAATTTCGTTAGATGGTGTCAGAGCAACGTTTGGGCATTTCAAGTTTGTCGTATTTTGCAGGAAGCTAATAAAGTTCCTCATTGAATCAATTGAGATTGAATCTTCATCAGGATTTTCATTAACAACCTCATTCAAAAAATTAAGCTTGAGGGCAAGATCATGGGCAAATTGGATCTTCGATCCTTCTCGTACATAATCAATCAGTTTTTTAATCTTCTCCTCACTTGTCAGCTTTTCGTCAAGTTCATCGAACGGACTCTCAGTAGTAAGAATTATAGGATCTGCCGAATGGGCTTTAAGTGTTACAGGTGTATCTAAATCCCTTTCCTTTTGAATTATAATCCCGTCAATTATAAACCTTATAAACCCGTCCGACCATCGCGCCTGGTACTCTGAGTGTTCGTAAGCAGCCTCTTCTATTTGCGGGGTATTTGCTAAATTTGGACATGTGCCAGAACTACAAAGAGTTTTTGCAGCAAAAAACTCATCAAATTCGATTTCTTGAAAACTATTCAATATGTCCTCCATGTTCTTAGCCTATTTAACGTCAATACGCTGCCAAATGTTTTTTTGTATTGTTGCTCCTGTTAAATCAGTAAAACCACAAACAATCCATTCGTGAGCAACTTCAAACCATTCCCATACCGCATCATTTGATTTGTCTGCCCCGAGTCCCGTGGCGGTAATTTGTAGTATCAACATAGGGTGCTTATCGATTTTCCGCTCCCCGTGTTGAAGTGTTACATTCAGTCGTCCATTGTCTTTAGGTAGAGCAAAAAGGGCTTGTCCCCCGAGAGCAACCGGAGAAGGAAGAAATCGTTCGTTTGAGGACCATGTAAAATCACGAAAAACCTTATCTATATCACCTAAAGATTCCCATCCTTCTCCCTTTGGGATATGGTTGATATATGTAAGTTCGCATTTAATGGGCTTAACTGATCCCAGACTCTCTTCTTTAAGGAACTTGTGAAAAATTTCAAGGTTAGCCTTAAAGGCTTTGATAATGGTGTTGTAACGAGGATAGGCTTCTTCTTGCTGCATCCTGCGCCAGTTAAAATAGAACCTATCGTTCTGTAACTGGATTAGCATATTTTTTTCTTCATTAATGAACCACATCCTTGGCAAATAGTTCTTTAAATCAAGTTCTGGGGGAATAGTTTCTAAACGTTGGGCATGCTCACATACAGGGAATTTTTTTCGCACCTTCTGCCAAAATAATCCTAAATGCGGTCCTCTAAATTTTTCGATCGTTTCGAAGCTAATTCCGCATGCAACTTCAATAACCGGAGGGTTTTTGTAGTCCGGGAAGCTTTCTGATTCGCCTTTGTTCATCGTTATTCCTTATAGAATTGACTCGGTATTAATATTCAATATCCTTATTCTAATTTGACACTTGCCTCTTGTCAATATTTGGATTTTTTCAAATAGATATCACGAAAAGAGCGATTTGATCATTTAGCCCAATAAGAACATAACGTTTGAATTGTTGTATCTTGCTAATATTACATGTAAATGTAGCATTAAGCGTGTTGTCTAAATTTCATAACAACTGCCAGACCTATGGCTATTTCCAATATCCCAAGTTGGCATCAACCTTGCACGACACACAGGCCAAATCCATGCAACAATACCAGCACAATTGTTGTACCATGGTCTCAATTTAACCCCCTCCCTTCGGTCTGATATGAGCTATGGCAGGCGGAATGAGCGAAGCGAACTAAGTTCGCATTGCGGTTTCTTTTTAAATCCGATTATTCACAACAAGATAGATATCCTTGATGACCTCCTTGGAAATCTCCCCCATAGATAGGCTCATTGCCTGGGCCAGGCCCTGCGGGTTTTTATGCTTGCACGCCTTCTTGACGCTGTAGCTCTTCTGAAAGAGAACACTTTTGCTTACAGCAGGCTCATTGGCAGCCATAAGGGTAATGGTGATAGACAACACAGCATTCCAGCTTTCCACCCCATCCAATTCGAAAAACTCATCCACTGAGCCCTCTAACAGATAAGAAAACGGAAATCCGCTGCCCTGGGGGAGCACAGCCCTGAAGAGACCGGATGCTCTTATATCCCGGCTCAGAAAATAGGTAACAAGGTCTGCTGGGTTTGACCGCCATTTATAGTAGAAGTATTCATTTCTCTCGAATGATTGATTCCCATAAATGATTCGATTTGTGTTGTATGCCGGGGCCACACTGAAACGTTCGATCTTGAGTGTAACGGGGAGCGGTTTGAGGCCTGTGATACTCGGAGATGAGTATCCTAAAGTATAGTACTGAATCTTGTTCTTTGGCTGTTTAAGATCGATGCAACCTCCAATAATGAGTAGGACGCTCAGGCAAAAAAGAAATATCTTTATGTTCCGATCCATAAGGAATCTCCGTAACGTTACCTTTTTTTCTCCTCCGGCTCCACACTCCGGGGAACAGGCGGTTCACCAAATATTAACTGCGACGGATGGTCGGCAAGAAGATCCAAAAACTGGTTCAGGTTGTCCGTTGCCTTTTCCAGATTCTGTGCGCTGACCGAAAGCTGGCGTTTAAGTTGGAAGAATGAATCGTCTGCGCTATCTATAAGTAATACACCTCTTTCTAACAGGACGTTGGCATTTTTCATAGCCTGTCTGAGGTCTTCAACGGCCTTCTTGATATCCTTCTCATTGTCAGCCACCATATCTTCTACACCCACGAGCATCTTGTCCATCTGTCCAAGGCTGCTGCCGGCCTTGTCCATCAACTTGTTGAGTGATTGTGCCGCATCGTCCACAGAAGCAAGTATTCGGTCCCATCTTTTGCTGTCTAAGATACGACCTGCACTCTCAAGAGACGATTGCAGTTTTGTGGAAATACCCTTTACATCAGCATCGACGATCATTCGATCAATATTAACAAGGGATTTTCTAACCTTATTTGAAACAGCTTTCACCTCGGCATCTGCAATCATCAAATTGACATTGTCGAGGGTCAATTTCAGTTTGTCAGAAATCCCTTTAAGATCTATGGTTTTGATATGGTTCAGAACATCATCAAGTCCTCTAAGCAGTTCACTGAACTCGGATGGCTTTGAGGCCACAATCGGATATTCCGATGGAAAGGTAATACGAGGGGAACGATCCGGGTCGCTTTCCTTTTTGTGGTCTAATTCGACAAACATACTCCCCGTAATACCCACGTCTTTTAGTTGAGCAACGATACTTTGATCAAGCACCTGTTTGGATTCGATCTTTAGTAACACCTGTATTAATTTCGAGTCGGGGGCAACCCTTATACTTTCTACCCGGCCGATGTATACACCCCTGTATTTTACAGGAGAGTCCTTGCTCAGCCCCTGAACAGATTCATCAAAATAGGCTGCGTAAAAGCTACCCTTTTCCAAATAACGGGACATCCCCAACCAGATAATGGCCATCAGGGTAATGCCTATCCCGCTGGCCACGAACAGCCCGACAGCAAACTTGGTTCTCTGGGATGCCATTATTGGGAACCCCTGCTGGCCACGCCTTTTACCTCGGCCTGACGGCTAAAAAACTGTTTGACGAATTGATTCTGACTGTGATCCCGCAGATACTTTGGATTACCTTCTGCGATAATCCCCTTTGCACGCCTGTCTAACATAATAATCCTTTGGGCCACTGCAAAAATGCTTTGAAGCTCGTGAGTAACAATAACCATGGTGGTACCGAGACTCCTGTTTAGATAGAGGATGAGGTCATCTAATTCAGCAGACGTCACAGGATCAAGACCTGCAGAAGGTTCATCAAAAAACAAGATTTTCGGATTCAGGGCCATGGCCCTTGCTAATCCCGCCCTCTTTTTCATCCCCCCGCTCAGCTCGGAGGGAAGATGGTTCTCATAACCTTCCAGATTAACCAAACCTAATTTCATCTTGACCAGAACATCTACTGATCCCTTAGGCAGAGAGGTATACTCCCTTATCGGTAGGGCCACATTTTCGGCAATTGTCATGGAGCCGAACAGGGCAGCGCCCTGGTAAAGGACTCCGACCTTCCTCAATATTTTTTGCAATGTCGTGTCATCGTCGACGGAAACCTCATCGCCGTCAATAGTTATCTTACCCGAACGGGGTTCTATGAGCCCTATGATGGCCTTCAGCAATGTGCTTTTGCCGCAGCCACTTCCCCCCAAGATAACAAACACCTCTCCTTCATAAACGTTGAAAGATACATGGTCAAGGATGATATCTTCGCCGTATCCTGCTCTAAGATCTTTCACCCGGATGATGGCCTTGCGCTCCATCGATGCCGTCCTATCCCAAATAGCGAAGTATGACCGAAAACACAGAATCACACAATATTATCAAGAAGATGCTGCTGACCACTGCCGATGTGGTAGCCTGTCCCACGGATGCGGCGCCGCCCCTGACCTGGAAGCCCCTGAAGCAGCCTATCCAGGTTATCAGGACACCAAAGATCCCGCCCTTAAAAACACCCCAGAATACATCAAAGAGTTCCAAGGTTTTCATGGTCTGCGCCATATATGCCCCGGTAGTAAGGTCAAGCATAAAAACCCCCACCAAGAGCCCCCCCATAATCGCAAAGAGGTCTGAAAAAAGTGTCAGGATTGGTACCATAACGGCCGCAGCCACGAGCTTGGGAACGACCAGAAACATGACAGGATTAAACCCCATGGTAAACAGGGCGTCAACCTCTTCAGAGATCTTCATGGTCCCTATCTCTGCCGCAAAGGCAGAACCTGACCGGCCTGCCACGATTATGGCCGTCATAATCGGCCCTAATTCACGGGTCATGGCAAGGCTGACCAACGAGGCCACATATATGTTGGCCCCAAATTGCTCGAGTTGAACCGAAGACATAAATGCCATGATAAGGCCCATAAGGAAGCTTATGAGGGCCACGATAGGAAGGCCGTCAACCCCGACCTTCTGCATGTACCGGATGGTGTCGTCTGTTCGCAGAGACCTGGGGTGCAAACAGATATGAACTAATGAAATAATAATCGAGCCGATAAATGATATAGCATATTTTAGATCTGAAATGTGCTCTAAAGTCGCCTCGCCGATGCGGATGAAGATGCCCGAAGACCGTTTCTTCTCAATCGACATTTCTTCGCCAAGAGAATCGAAATGGAGGATAGAAAGTAGTTTCTTTATCTTGTCGCTTGAGTTTATGACATAAAAGCCATCCCTGCCATTGGTTACCATCTTTCTCAAATGTGCTAATACTAATGTTCCAAAATCATCCAAGTAGTCGACTGTTTTGAGATCCACGGTTAGAGATGATAGGGAATAATTGCTAAGCAGAGCAGTCAACTCATCGATCATTTGACCGGCATTGGCTGCATCCATGTTTCCATGGATATTAAGCGTGATGCCTCCTTCGGGATTTTCAGAGATCTCGTATCGGGAGGTGCTTGGTGTCTCTGGGACGCTCATATAAGAAGTCTCTCATCCTGCCTTCTTTTCACTCTCTTGAAAATGGAATTTCCGCAAATCCTTTTCATCGACGTTATATTTAAGTTTCAGCAGTTCCATATCCACCTGGAAAATCAACCAGCCCAAGAAATTATTATCTCTATACAACTTGAACGCGATTTCAGTACTCCTATAGCCCATGGGATGGTCTTTGCTCGCCCGATAGAGGGTCAACACCTTATAAAGAGGATCCTCAGCTCCCTCGAAATCTATGTCAGCATAACTACTGCCCACCATTTCCTCAACATCCACTCCCGGCTCAATAGAATAGACGTCAAAGACCTTTTTATCCTTGTTGAGTAACACCAATCCGATATAGGGGATTGTAATCCCCTTCTGAACATCAAAAAAACCCTTTAGGGCCAGAGTTGTCTCGGCCCTTTCGCCCTCCTCAAATGGTTTGATTAACAAAGATCGGAGCAATCGGTAATTAACGGCTAAATCATCCCTCAATTCCCCCTTTCGTATATCCGTAATCTTATACCCCTTTGAAAAGTATGGGTAACCAAAGAAGATCCCGGCAGTAAACACTACTAACAAGACCAATGAAGGGATAAGCCAGCGCCTGGCCCGCTGATATCGCCTCTCCAAGACCTCCACAGACGTGACATCCCTGCCTAAGGAGAGGACCCCCTGGAAGTTGTGCTGGCCATCATAAAGGGCTGTTGTGCTGGTGGAAATATGGCATAGCCCCTTTTCGGGATGCCTGATCATCAGGGTTTTTTCCCTTATTGCATCTCCAGATACTACCTTATCAAGAAAGGTTCTATATTCCTCAGGATCTTCGTAAATCTCTTCGACTGACCTGTGACGCATTTCATTCTCTTCTCTGCCGTACAGATTTTCAGCCGCCCTGTTCCATGACAGGATATTGCCATCTTTATCAGTCAGAATAACGGCATCGGGAAGCTGGTCACAGAATTCCTTCAGCCCGTACAGTATCTGGCTTGTCTCATCAAGCCGCCTCGCTAAGTATTTGGCAAATTCCTTGACAACTTCTGGAAATTCACTGAGAAAAGTGGAGAGTTCCTCTTTTGGTATCCTGATAACCTTTATGTCGTTGGTAGCCTTAACAGTAGCGGTCCGTTTTTCTCCTAATAGAAAGGACATTTCTCCAAATACAGACCCTTCATCAGAAATCTCGGCTATTTTTTTTCTTCCCTTGAGGATAGCCACCTTCCCGGAAACAAGGAAATAGACATCCTGGGTATCATCGCCTTCGAGAAAAAGGCTCTCTCCCGCCTTGAAGGTGGTAATATACCTGTTTAAACTCGGATTATTTATTATCTGGTCTAACATAGGCAAATTGTGCAATATATCTGAAACGCCATTTTTAATTCAAACAACTATAACAAAATCACCCGATTTAGTCAAGAATAGACAAACAGAGCTATTGAAAGGACCTGGGACCCGCCCTGTAAATCCCTTGACAACGGCTTCGTTTTCCTATAATGATTCCTGACTTGAGTGCCTAAAGTGCCTAAAGTTTGAAGTGCCTAAAGTTAAGGAACTTCGTGTCATTTTTAAAAAGACTGGCTTCATCAAGGTCTGCTCGACATTGCCGAACTTTTGGGATATGCCCGCTTCCTTGCATGACCGGCGAGGCAGGTGGGCCTCCAAGATAAACCAGGCAAAAAAGCACTCGGAACAGAAAGTCGAGAATGCCGACCGTCCTGTCTGAGGAGAGGCACGGTAACAGTTTGCTCAACCAGGACCTCGATCGAGAACTGTATGCAATTTGAAAATGTTAAATATTTCCTTAAACTTTAGACACTTTAGTTCACTTTAGGCACTTCAAACTTCATTCACTTTATTAACATAGAACATGCGAGCGTGAAAAACAGATGAAAATCATAGAATCAGTCACATACACCCCCCAACCAATAAGCCGAGGATACACAGACCAGATCCTTAGAGTAGACCTGACCTCTCCCACAGTATCGACCTCAAGCCTTTCACCGAATTACAAAACAAAGTATACCGGTGGAAGGGGTTACGCCCTGAAATTGATATGGGACGAGACATCTGAGAATACCCATTATGACAGCCCGGACAACATCTTGGTCATGGCGAGCGGACCCTTGGGAAATGAACCGAGATTTCCAGGAAGCGGCAAATTCATTGTAGGCACCATCTCTCCTCTTACCGATACCTTTATCGACTCCAATGTGGGGGGGCACTTCGGGCCTCTTTTAAAAAGCGCTGGCTTTGACGCATTAGCCGTTTCAGGTATCTCTCAGGAAGATGTGGTCCTGATTGTAGATGCAGACCAGGGGCAAATCCGGATTGTTGAGGCCCCCACCTTTGGCGACCAGATTGACAATGGGGCGCTTTCCTATGGAGAGGCGCTGTTGAAGCACTTCAACAATGGAAAACTAAGCGAAGATGTCGCCGCGGTAAGTAACGGTATCGGGGCCTCAAATACAAGATACGGCATCCTGAACAGCCTCTTTTATGACAGCCGACGCAAGAGGATGCGATCCAAACAGGCAGGAAGAGGCGGCACAGGGACAGTCATGCGGCATAAAGGGCTCAGGGCCGTAATTGTCCGTTCAGGCCTGCATAAGGTCGGGGGAAATAACCCCGCGGATGAAAAAGGGGTGAAGAGGGCAGGGGCCAGTCTCAAAAAAGTTATAGCCCAGGTTGATCCCAAACAGTTCCGTCTCCGCAGCTGGGGAACACCCATCTTGATCGAGTATATGGACAAATACCACATTCTCCCGGTGAACAACTACCAGTACGGCCAGCATCCTGATGCAAAGGCAATATTTGCAGATGTTTTTTTCGACCGCTACCTCAGTAAGAATCTGCCTGACGGCTGTTACAAAGGGTGTAACTTGGCGTGCGCAAAGGGGGCTGAGAACATTACCCTAAAATATGGTCCTAAGGCCGGGACAAAGGTAGGTGTTGATGGGCCTGAATATGAGACAGCAGGCGCAGTCACCTGTATGGGCATATTTGACCCCGAATTTATCATGGAATACAACTGGTACTGCGATGAATATGGTCTCGACACAATTTCCATGGGTGTAACAGCCTCATTTCTCATGGAGTGTTCTCAGCGCGGCTATCTTTCA
>Ga0222656_1000704_pt1 | contig 10605 bp, 13 predicted proteins | sample AntAcemetagen472_FD_179808 | JGI IMG/M metagenome (GOLD analysis project Ga0222656, IMG submission 179808) | Saline water microbial communities from Ace Lake, Antarctica - #472 | ecosystem: Environmental > Aquatic > Non-marine Saline and Alkaline > Saline | place: Antarctica: Ace Lake... | reverse complement strand
TTAATGACACGATCCGTGTTCAAAGACCATGCCACAATGGTCTTTCGATTGTGACGAAGATGTCTTAACCCGTCAATGGCCGTTGTTTTTGTCTTTAGTTCCAGCACGGCGCGGGATTGCCTTGAAAACTTTGGAACAAGCCGGCTTGAAAGATCGGTCCATATTTCCCAGATCATGCTGTCTGTAAATTCTCCGGTACCTATTCGGGTTATTTTTTTCTCCAAAAACAGATGATCCAACTCTAAAAAAAGTCTGTCATGGTTCACAAAATACTGAAGTACCGGTGGATGAAAATAGGATTGCAGAATACAATACGAGCAATCCATGGTGCAAAATGTGCCGATATGCAGAATTTGATAACCGCAACACGTATAAATGCGTGTGCCGGGACAGGGCCTGACAAAAGGGCCTTTATTGCGGGTAAGAAAAAGAATTGTTTTGGCTTTTTGGACTGGATCATTTGAACGTAAAATCGATTCAAAGACTTCTTGTGCATTTCGAACAATTTCCACAGGCACATCAATTCGTGACCGTATGGAATCCACGTGAGGAGAATTGAGTACCTGCTGATCAATATATAGTTTTAAAAGCGGCAATGCTTCCTCTTTTATTTATCAAAGGTCTCTATTCGTCAGCCCAAGTGCTACCCAGGTGCAAGAGCATTCGGAAGTAAGTGCCGCGGCAGAGGCGCTTATTTCTACTCTCTCCAAAACGGCAAAATCCTTTCGGGCCAGTTCTTTTTCCATAACCGCCGCCTGAACATCATAAAAGCCGGAAACCACCAGCAAACCTTGGTTCATGAGAATAAGACGTCGGTAGTGATCGAACATTTGCATATGAACACCCGCAGGAAGGTTGGCGAGGATCAGATCGAAACGTTCTGAAACAGCATTTGCAGACCCACAAAACAAATGAAACCGGTCTTGCATACGGTTGAAGATTGCATTTTCCCTGCTGGCTCTTATTGATGCAGGGTTGATGTCGCAGCCTATAGCCATCGCACTGTTTTTAAAAACCGTCGTGAGTCCGAGGATTCCGGACCCGCACCCTATGTCCAGAATCCGGGCCTCTTTTTTTATCTTTAAACGCTCTAATACGGTAAGCGCAGCTTTGGTTGAAGGGTGGGCCGGAGGGAAAGAGCTTGCGGTTTTGATAACCAGACATTCCTCTCCCCTTCGGGGCCTCCTGATGCTGAATGGAGACCGAATAACTAATTTTCCAACGCGAAAAAACATAGGAACAGTCGTATGAGCAACCGGAATAAACCGGAAAATAAAAAAATCTTTATCACGAAACTATGAAAAAGATAATAATAAAATTTCGTACGTTCGTTATATTATATTTTCGGTGTTGATATTATATTATGACTAAAGTCATAATATAATATATCATTGAGAAACTAATTTCTCGACATCATACTAATTATGCTGATATGTTTTTTGTTTGACACACAAATCTTTTTTCTTAATAATATATTTGACGATTTCGTAAAAAGTCCGATTTAGACGGTTTCGTAAAAAGTTCAAATTCCCCCGAATAAATCTCTCGGGATAAAAAGGCGTTGCGAATTTTGTAATCATGAGGCGTACTTTTCGTACGTTAAATGATTACGAAATGCAGCACAACGAAGAAGTTGGGCTTTTTACGAAAGCGTCATATTTTTTTTAAAAAACTTCGTATTAATGCCACCCACAGAAAACAGGAGGCCAAAGAAAACATGATCCTGAGAATTACAAGAAATGGAAAAAAATTATCCGTGGAAGAAGCTGAGTTTCAGGAGTATATAACCAAGCAACTCCGGGAACTCATCAACTTATCCACCAACGTGGTGGCAGCATTGATTATGATTAGTCTAATCGTGGTCTTCACGTATTTCAGGGTATCAGACTATCTTTATTTTGGATTGATTGTTATCCCTCTTATCGGACGCGCCTTTATTCGGGAAATGGTCGCCAAGTGGCTGAGAAAACATTTTAAAGAGCTTTTAAAATTTAGCGACGATTTGGTTCTTTGATTAAACGCCCTATACGCCAAACGTAAAGGATTTGGTGAAAAATTTGAACAGGGGGATGACTATCGGCATTACAAAACGATTTAAAATAATGTTGTGGTTTAACCGATCCGCAATCAATAGTAATACCAGCACATAGGGACCTATCTGCCAAAATATTTTTTTAAAAATTTTATTCTTTGTATCAATAAAAACATCCACAATACTTGCAGCCGCCAGTGGCGGAATCGGCAACAGGTTTGCCACGGCTACCATGAGATTGATTCCTATAACAATCTGTAACATCTGGGTCTGAACCGAAAATTGCTCGATAATTAAACTGATGCTGGAGATGATGCTGGCAAGGAGAAAGTTTGACAAGGGTCCGGCAAATCTTATGATGACGGTATGCAACCTGGGCCGTGAGAATTTACTCGGATCGATATCAACACTTCGAGGCCAGCCAAACCCGGAAATAAAAAATGAAACCGTTCCCGGCAGGTCAAGATGGCGTAATGCGTTAAAATGAAATCGGTTTTTGTCTTCTTCACGCACATCGCCTAAGAATTGCGCAACAAACGCCTGAGCTTCGGCATTTATGGTAATCGCAAAAAGAATACCCAGACAAAAAGCAATATAATTATCAATTAAAATATTAGAAAAATCGAACAAATAAGGCATAAGTTTCCGTTATGTATCTTTTCGAGACCTTTGAAAAATGTCAATTTTTGTTTAAGTACAAGAAAGCCGATAATTTTAACCACCCCAGAGAAATAGGCTTCGCATTTCACGGGGTAGGCACGAATACATTGAGTATTTCGAGGATTAAAATTTGAGCCTGACGCAGAAATTGAGCAAAAAGGGGCGTTTTTCAAAGGTCTCTTAAATCTCTCGTGAATACCAAGACAGCCATTCATTTCAAAGATAAGCTTTCTTGTCAACCGTAATGCCATAATATTTTAACGGCATTAAAAAAAGAGGCGGAAAGGAACACCCTTTCCGCCTCTTTTCGTTAAAGTTTGCCGGTAATCAAGGTTACCAGTTATTATGCCTCTCCAACCATATCGGCATGTTTTGGTCTCTTGGTAATAAACGCCAGAACAATAGCTACAATCAGAAATGATGCCGACAGGTAGAACGCGATGTTGAAACTTCCTGTGGCGTCTCTGATAATACCGGCCAATCTTGGCATGAACGCACCCAGTGCCCAGCCGATGAACACCAGACCGTAGTTGAACCCCAGGTTCTTGGGCCCATAAAAGTCGGCGGTATATGACGGCATCAGCGCCAGACCGCCGCCGTACTGCCAGTAACCGATACCGGCCAGAAAGAACAGAAGCCCGATACTCTTGGTAGCAATGGCATAGGGAATGCAAAGCATGGCTACAGCGGATATGGCACAGTTCAGCATATAAGCATTGTTCCTGCCGATGATATCCGAATACTTACCGGTACCAATCCGGCCCGCGGCATTAGCCAACCCACCGAAGGAGGCCAGCACCCATCCTGCCACAAGTCCGGCCGCGGTCTTTTTGGCCAAACCGGCGGCATTGGTGATGATCAGAATACCGGACTGGGTATTGAGGATGAACATCAGCACCAGGGCGTAAAACTGCCAGGTTTTTGTCATTTCACCAGCGGACCAGTCCCTGGGGACTACGACTGCTTTGGCTTCTTCACCTGCTTTTACCGGTGCAGCTTCCGGAACATATCCCTCCTCAGGCCAGGCTAGTACCTGGGCCGCAAGGCAGATGATAATCAGATAGGCAATGCCAAGGAAGTAGAAACTTGCGGAAACGCCCCAACTGTCAATAATCCATTTTGCCAATGGCGAAACATACAGCGCAGCGCCGCCATATCCTGCCACCACCAGACCGGCAACAAGTCCGCGTTTATGGGGACCGAACCATCTGAGCGCGGCCGGTGTAGGAGCAGCGTACCCGATGCCCATGCCGATACCGCCGCCGATGCCGTAACCGATAATCAGACCGGTATAGCTTTTCATAGCTCCGGCAATAATCAGGCCGATTCCGATAGCGATACCTCCAACACTGGCGGCAATGGTCGGACCTTTTGTATCCTGTAACCTGCCGCCCGGAATCATTAACAAACCAAAAATTAACATGCAAAGGGTAACAGGGGTTGATGCCTGGGCATGGTTAAGCACCTGCCAACCCTCATTAAACGGAAGGGCCATAAATTCAGCATTTACGAGCCTAACTTTCCACACACTCCAGGCGTATAAAACACCCAAGCATAAATTGATGGTTGTTCCCGCAAACACCACTCGCCAGGCTTGGGCCGGCGTTTTGTTTTCAGCCATATTAATACCTCCTTAAGATTGTTGCACCCAGCATACTTTTCGTTCCCGGTTTTACAGGTATCATCACCTTAAGGGCTTGACCTGCTCTTGTCCCCGATCCGGCACAAGGGCAACTCGAAACTCTCGTAATGCCTGGGCAGAAACCAGGACTGAGGCAAACGTTTTAAATAAGTGTTCTCACCTTTCCTCCACGGTAGTTCTGTCCGATCACCTCCTTTCCGGTTAAGGGTTAAGAAAAGCCGCACTCTATTGCAACCTAGTCATTATAAACAAAATCTTTTAGTGTCTGCTCGGAATTTATAAGGCCGGGGGATGTTCTTATGCCTCGGCTAAAAATGTCAAATGCAATTTCAAGCGTCGATTTTAAGAAGTCTTTTTGGCTGTCGATTAACCGTTTACTTTCCTCCCACAGAACAACCCCTGAAAACAGCGCCCAAACAATGTCAGCCAGCGCCACCGGATGCCTGTCAATTAAATCTCCTTTTTTTATTCCTTCCTCAAATATTTTGGCCATGGAACGGAATGAACTTCGAGACAGGTCTTTAATCTCTGAAAGTAGATGGGGGGATAAATTTCTTAGGGTTTCACTTGACTGAAGATGGAACATGTTAATAAGAACAATGGGATCAAATTCGTAAACTTCATACAGGGCTTGCTTCAACGCCTTTATTTTTTCTTCGGGCGTTTGAAAGTTTTCATTATTTACCTGTTCCAACCGGATGCTCATATAATGAAGAATTCTCAGGGAAAGAGAAGCAAACAACTCTTCTTTATTTTTGAAATAAAGATAAATGGTGCCGGGGCTAAGTTCCGCTTCCCTGGCGATATCTTCCATAGTCGCCCTGTTGAAGTTTTTTATAGAAAAAACCCGTTTTGCAGCAACCATTATCTGTTGCCTTCTTCTTTCTTTTTCTCTTTCTTTCCTCTCTTTTATTCCCATATTTGCTGAACCATATTTATTTAATTAAACATTATATAAATGGTGCTTTTTATTTAGTCAAGCTAATTCATTCATTTTTTTCATTTCAAGCGTTAGTTTTGTAAGAATTGCGAGAATAAATAGCTCAACCAATTGAATATACATTATATATTTAAACATGCCTTTTTTATTAACGGACCACTATTTTTACTAAAATAGCACTGTTGAGAATTTTATTTTACAACATATTGTAATTTATAATAGACAGGGCACTATATAAGGTAAAAATTTCGAACGTCAAATTTTAAAAACAGGGTATCAATTGGGTCTGTCTAGAATTTTTCTAAGGGAGGGGTTCTTGATCAGTTCATCAATCTTTGCTTGACGATCTTTAAGTTGGGTTAAATTTTTAAAGAATAATTTCAGGATATAGGTGCTATCTTCGAAATTATCCGGAGGAATAAGTTTTGTTCCACTTCCGAGCTTAAGTTTTTTTAATTGGTTTTCAAACTCCTTTTCAGCGGCTGTTATCACGGGAAACCGCCTCTGTTTTAAATAGATTCTTATCTTGCGGATTTTCTGATTTCTATCCAGATCTTCGTTAGATAAGATTTTTTGAACCCTATCAGTTTTTATCACTTTCAGGATGGGGATATCTTCGCGAAGCGAAATCTCTTTAACTATGGTCAATATTTCCTTTTGTTTATTCAGGCTCAATTTAAGTGTTTCAAAAAGTTTTGCAAAACTTTCTCTCGCGTCCTGCTGCAACCTTCCGAGCTCCAAAGCCATGGACAGAGAAATAGTGTTTGAAAGAATGCCGTTTTGAACAGATTCGGGAAGATGACAAAGTTCTTTAATTTTTTTTACAATTGAAGGATTGTCAGGCAAACACATGGCCGACAGTTCTTGGCCCAGGACGCTAACATCTTTGAAAAAAGGGTAAAGCAGGTTAATGGATATAGATTGTTCGATCAGGTTAAGCGGTCTTTGAAGAGAGTTATCCGTAATAGCATATGTTATACATTCAAGCTGTTTTGTATCCGATTCGAGTATCCTAACTTCCACATCAGCCCAGTTAAGTCGTCGGCAGGCTTCAATTCTTCGAAACCCGCACACAATTTTATATCCTGTTTCTTTTTCTACGAGTAACGGAAGGTTTAACATCCCCACATGATTAATGGAGTCCATGAGATGATCGAGGTTTATTTGGGTGGTAATGCGAAAGGAATCGTCTTTAGAATCGATCAAAGAAAGCTTTGCGATCTTTTGTTTAAAACGCATAACTTGCGTCGGTGAGTTGAGTTAAGGCTTCAAGGTATTTGGTTCGTGTATTACGGATAACCGTTTCGGGAAGCGGCGGACCCGGCGGCTTTTTGTCCCAGTTTATGGAAATCAGGTAGTCTCTGAGATATTGCTTGTCAAAACTCTTTTGCGCACCATTCGGTTTATACGACGTTCTCGGCCAGAACCTTGATGAATCCGGTGTTAACACTTCATCGATAAGAATGAGGTTGTTTTCGAAAAGGCCGAATTCAAATTTTGTATCCGCAATGATTATACCGTGTTCGTAAGCCAGATTGGCACCCTTTTCGTAAATTGCAAGGCTGAGTTTTCTGACCTTTTCTGCAAGGGTTCTTCCAATTTTATTTACGACGGTATCAAAGTCAATGTTGACGTCATGAAGTCCTATCTCTTCCTTGGTGGAAGGTGTAAACAGGGGTTCGGACAATTTATCCGATTCTTTCAGTCCCTGAGGCAGTTTTATTCCGCAGATGCTTCTGGTGGTCTGGTAATCTTTCCAACCGGAGCCGGATATGTACCCCCTGACAACACACTCAATGGGAAGCGGTTTCGCTTTTTTAACCAGCATGCTTCGGTCGCGTAGAATTTCTGTATAGGGGCTACAAATCTCGGGAAAATCATCAACGTTGCCGGAAATCACATGATTGGGCAAAAGAGACTTCATTATTTTAAACCAGAACAGGGAAATTTGAGTCAAGATTTTTCCCTTCCCCGGAATAGGATCAGGCATGATAACGTCAAACGCGGAAATTCGATCTGTAGTCACCATTAACAGTTCGTCGCCAAGATCGTATATATCCCGCACCTTCCCCCTTTTCAGTAAATTTAAATTTTTAAAATCGGTTTGACTGACTGTTTGCACCATGGGTCTTTATCCTTTGGTGTGTATCATTTTGGATGTTAAAAATTCTACGTTCGATATTAGCTGTTTCGCAGAAGCCACGAATCCACAACGTTCTTATCTTAAGCGGGTTTTGACAAATAGATGTGGGATATAATGCCGATCTTTACTCATGTCCACTGAACGCTTTGATATATTTATTTAACACATCAAGGGCCGCTTCATCGGTTTCAATGAACTCAATTCCCGCTTCAAATCTATCTTCCCCACTTGCTATAGAAAAAGCAACCCTCCCTTTGATGTTGAGCAATTCATCTTCCAGACCTATTGCCAACACCACTGTATATTTCGGGTCGATTGGAACATGTGTTTCAAGAAGAATTCCGTTTTGACTCACATTCAAAGTTCTTCCCATTCCCTGCGCTATAGCTTGAACTGTTTCATCAATACAACTATAGGATATAAGATTAAGCGCGTTGATTCTTGCATGTTTTCTTCTGTTTTGTGTAGTCATGGTTTTCACCCAATAATTAAATGTTTTGGAAGTTCTACAACTTACTGTAAATAATACAAATTATTGAGACATGATCTTTTGCCTCACATACGGAATAATGGAATGTTGGAATAGTGGAATGTTGGTTTCTAAAAGAATTTTATTATTTATGGATTTTTTTTCAATTACACTGTCAAGATAGATTTTATCAATGCCCATTTTTCCATTTTTTCAAAACCCATTACTCCATCATTCCATTATTCCATCATTCCAATTGTGAGTTAAGCGAACTAATTAAGACGTTCCCATTTTTTTAATGCCGATGTTTTTTCCAAACTCACAAGCCAACATGGATGTTACTAATATGCAATTTGCAAGGTGTTCTATAAAATTTTTAAATGTGGACGAAAGCTGTTTATATTCTTGCTCCAGAATTTTAGGATCCATCTCGCTTATCTTGAGATCTTTTGATCCGAAAACCGAAGCGGAGTAAGGTTCTTGTCCAATATCAAGGAATGGCAGATGGCCAAAGAAATCACCCTGATAAAGATTCGCCAGCGGCACATACCCATTTTCGGTATTCCGGACAATATGCGCTTCACCTTCTGTAATTGTGAATAAACTTTCCACATTTTCGCCCTGTGTGAACACATGAGCTTTGCCATTAATAAATTCTTCTACTTTAATGTTTTCTAACTTTATATCAACCGCCATATTGGTTACCTGTTTTAACCTTTTATCGAGACTGATTAAAAGGCTTCTGAATTGATTGGACATTCGCAAAAAATCGGCGGAGAGTCGTCGCAAATCGAGGACACCGAGCAGAACATTGTTAATCGCCGTGATCGCAGCACTTCGAACACTCCCCTCTAATAATAAAAATGAGGCAATACTTCCGATAAATGCGCCTTCACCGATTCTGAGTAGTTTTAAAGGGCCCTGGGGGGTTTCTCTAATAATTTCTGCAGTGCCTTCAAGGATGACCCATAACCAGCCGCCATGTTTTCCCTCTCCCACGATTTTGTTGCCGGCACGGACTTCTTCTTCATCAACAACGTACGTGTAATCGATAAGCGGTCCTCTGACAATCGGCCGATTTGATAAACTGTCCGAAGGATGGGATGACTTTTTTGTAAATGTTACCGGTCCCAACTGTTCAATCTGTCCATCGTCCAGCATTCTTAAGCAGTCAAGAATAATTTGCATACGGCTCTTTTTGATGACATTTTCACCATCAACTTTTTCTTCAATGAATTCAAATTCTCCTTCAAGCCATCCAAAAAGTGAATTTACGGCATCGACTCCGGCCAATGATCCGACTGAAGCATTAACAGGGTTTCCGTTGTGAAAATATATTAAACCCAAATCTTGGGCATACCTGCTGGTAATGCGCAAAACCCCGGTGCTGGCATTTGAACCGAGGAGTTGCAAGATATCCCCCAGGCTTAAAAAATTAAGATTGCCCGCCAGAACAAAACCACCCATGGATCTTCTACCCCGATTTGATTTGATTTTTAAATGACAACAATGTCAACTTAAGACATTCTTTTAAGGTTGCACCCACACCGTCACCGGTAATAGCACTGGCTGAAAAAGAGGGGACCTTGAGCTGTCTGTTTAAATCCCTTTCCATCTGTTCTATGGACATTATCGGAACGCCCTGCCCTGCAAGATCCCTTTTGTTATGCTGCATAACAAGCGGAGTCTTTAAGATGTTAATGCCGTATTCTTTCAAATTATGTTGCAGATCCTTTAAGGAAAGCATGTTTTTCTCACGTCTGACCGCCAGGGAATCGGCAACAAAAATTACTCCGTCCACGCCCTTTAAAACCAGTTTTCTGGTGGATCTGTATTGAACCTGACCGGGAACAGTATACACCTGAAGCCTGATATCAAAACCTTTTATCTGTCCCAACCCCATGGGAAGAAAATCGAAAAAAAGCGTTCGGTCACCCTCTGTATCCACCGAGACCATCTCGCCGACAACCTGTTTTCTATATGTTTTGTAGATATATTCCATGTTAGTGGTTTTTCCGGATCTTCCAGGTCCGTAATATACGATTTTACATTCTATCTCTCTTTTTTTTAATTTAAAAATAGCCATATATAATCAGTCCCAAGCAAAAGATGTAAGATTTGTTAAACCCGTCCAATATAATCATAGAAATTTAGTTTACAAATATTTCTCAAATTATTCAAGGCCTTTCTTGTTTCATGGTACGTAACCGCGGTGTTGAACAGAGATTGTGTAAGCAGTTTGCTATTAAGAACCTTGTTATTTTAACGGTTATGGAGTTTCCGAGATTTCAATATTAGGCTCACTTAACTGCGAGTTCCAAACAGATTATATTTTATTATCGGTAGGCGGCTCACTATGATCATTGCGTACAACAGAACTTATTGAGAAGTTACGGCTTGCTCTGATACAATTTTAATATCCACGCAATAATCTCCCCTCAACGGACCGATTTTAATTTCTTTTACCGATGTAACCAGTCCGGAAGCATTAAATAGAGCAGCGGTTGAATAATATTGAATATCACGAATCATTTCCCCAACTTTAAAAATATCGATTAACTCTTTGTCCCTGATAGAAATAAGCAGACTGACCACGTTTCCCAATTGAAATCTTACCTTAAATTCAACGACCTGCCCCTTTTGGAGCCCCCTATAGTTAGTTATCCCGATGGAGTTGATATCAAGGGGGTCAGGATCTTCGATTTCAGGCCCTTTAACC
>Ga0222656_1000694_pt1 | contig 10728 bp, 6 predicted proteins | sample AntAcemetagen472_FD_179808 | JGI IMG/M metagenome (GOLD analysis project Ga0222656, IMG submission 179808) | Saline water microbial communities from Ace Lake, Antarctica - #472 | ecosystem: Environmental > Aquatic > Non-marine Saline and Alkaline > Saline | place: Antarctica: Ace Lake | collected... | reverse complement strand
ATAAGGGAAGCATGGAAAAAAAAGGAAATACAGGAGATTCCTTTAAACCATTATTTCCACTAATACCTTATACCCGTATTTCCCCAGTTTTTTGCAACAACTCATTATTATTAAACTCATAATTATGTCATTAATATCCCTTGAAGGAATGGAGTTTTTTGCTTATCACGGATGTTATCGTGAAGAACAACTCGTTGGAACGAAATTCATTATAGATTTATTTATAGAAGCCGACTTATCGAAATCGGAAAAAAGCGATAATCTTTCTGATACAATTAATTATCAGGATGTTTATTGTATTGTTAAAAAAGAAATGGAAACAAAATCTTTTTTGCTGGAACATATTGGAAAACGGATTTTAACCTCCGTAAAAAAGCATTTTCCTGAAATTCTGGAAGCAAAAATTAAAGTTTCTAAAATGAATCCTCAATTAGGTGGGAAAATTAAGAATGTTAGTATTACGCTTTAGATAAAAATAAGCCACAGATTCTCAGATTAAAAAATAAATAATTCTGTGATTTGAGAATCTGTGGCAAATTTATTTATTTAAAATTGAATAGCCGATAAAGGAAAAAATATTATTTTTGCAATCCGAAATTTAAAATGGTCTCGTGGCCGAGTGGCTTAGGCGGTGGTCTGCAAAACCATTTACAGCGGTTCGAATCCGCTCGAGACCTCAAGAGCCTTGTATAGAAATATATGCAAGGTTTTTTTAATTAAGCTGACTGTTTTATTTTTCCAAATAATCAGCATCAATCAATCTGTTAGTCCCATCCTGATAAAGTGCATAGTTAAATCCTTTATGGATACAATAAGCACCTGTTTCACAGTTCTTATTCACCGCAAGATAACCTATCTGGAAATTTTTATAATTTTTCAATTTTGCGGCTATTCGTTTTACGGCTTCTTCACAAGCTTCTTCAGGTGATTTACCATTTCGCATAAATTCAACCAAAAGAAAACAACCGAGGGTCTTCATTGCAAGCTCTCCCATACCTGTTGCGACTGCACCACCAATTTCATTATCAACAAAAAGCCCTGCTCCAATTATGGGTGAATCGCCGACGCGTCCATGATATTTAAATGCCGCCCCGCTTGTTGTGCAGGCACCTGCAATATTTCCTTTATCATCAACAGCAAGCATCCCGATAGTATCATGGTTTTCGGAATTGATAATCGGCTCGTATTTTGATTTAATTTTCCATTTTTCCCAGGCATTTTTAGCTTTTTCTGTTAAAAGATTTTCTTCCTCAAAACCATTTTCCAAAGCAAATTGCAAAGCTCCTTCACCGGCAAGCATAACATGAGGAGTTTTTTCCATCACCAAGCGAGCAACCGAAATCGGATGTTTGATGTTTTGCAAAAAACAAACCGAACCGGCATTTCCGTTTTCATCCATGATAGAAGCGTCTAAAGTTACTATTCCATCTCTGTCGGGTAATCCGCCTATTCCGACCGAAAGATTGTCTTCATCTGCTTCGGTTATCCGAACTCCTTGCTCGACAGCATCAAGTGCTCGTCCATTATTACTTAAAATTTCCCATGCAACTTCATTTGCCTCCATTCCATGATTCCATGTGGAGATTACCAAAGGTTTTGAGCCATCTTCTCCCATGAAAAATGGAAGCGATGGTTTAGATGCATTTATTTTATTAAATGGAATTAGCAGACCTGCCAAAGAAGTAAGGCCCACACCCGAAATAAATTTTCTTCTGTTAATCATATTTTGATTTTATGTATTCAATTTTTTGCTTAGCCAAGAAAATAACATTATCCGAACAATTATTTTCATATATCTTTTTTGCAAATTTCTCGCTATAATATTCATCTCTCAATTCTTGTACATTTATCTCAAATATTTTTGCAAGCTTAATTATTCGTTTTTCATCAAATTCACGTTTATTATTCTCAACCTTGCTGAGATTTGCCGAATCCATATCCAGTTTTGCAGCAAGCTGTGTTAAGGTAAGCCCTTTACTTGTCCTTAATATCCGTATATATTCTCCAAATGTTTCTTTCATTTGACTTGTATTATTTGACTTGTCAATTAACGACAAATTTATACAACTCTTTTATTAAAATCAAAGATTGTTTATAAATGTTTTTTGGCTTTATAAACGACATATTATGAGGTACTCGTTACAAACTATCGCAAGTCGCACAAAACTATATTTTGGCAGCAAAATTAAAATGCTGCCGAAAATTAGTTGGCGTTATATATCATTTCCATTTTCTGTAAATATTAATTTGCTTATATAGGCAGCCCTGTTGCATCACTCATTTTACGTGCGAAAAAAATAACGCACGAATATTTTGACGCACGAAGAAAAATGTGTTATATTTGCAGAAAAAAGTAAACAATGAAAAAAATTATTCCTATTACTCCCAGCACTGGTGGTTCAGTTTCGCCAAATAATATTATTGGTCGCGATAAAGAAATTAATTTATTTTGGAGTAAACTTGAAAAACAAGGTATTACTCTTTTTGCTGAAAGGCGTTTTGGTAAAAGTTCTATTTTGAGAAAGATGGAGGCTGATGGAAAAAAAGGTTTTATTCCAATATATAAACCAATTGAAGGTATTTCATCACCTGAAAATGCAGCAGCAGTATTGCTGGATAGGATAAAAGAGATGGACTTAATTGATGAAGGCCTGTTAAAAAAGCTGGAAAATTTCTATAATAAAACAACAGAAATAGTTGAAGATGTAAAGGGGATAAAACTGAAGAAGTTAGAATATACCTGGCAAAAACAACTTCATTACTTATTTAGTAAACTATCTGAAAAGCATAGCGACAAAACAATTGTAATAATGCTCGACGAATTCTCAATATTCCTTGATAAGTTGAAAAGTGATGAAGCATCAACAATAATTGGTTTTTTAAGAGACATCACTTTTGAAGAAGAATTCAAAAATATCAGGTTTGTTTTTTGTGGTTCAATAGGTATTGATTTAGTATTGGATAAAATCAAAAAAGTTGGGCATAATATTGGTGATCCATTAAACCACATGTACAAACACGAACTCCAACCATTTACTGATGATAACGCAAAGTTTTTTGGAAAGTGTCTTAACTTAGGTTGTAATCTAAATATGACCAATGATCTCATAGAGCAAATTTGTGACAGGGCTAATAATATTCCATATTTCATTGATATTGTCTTTGATAAACTTTCTAAAATTAATAAAGCAAATCAAAAAGCAATTGAGGATACATTTGAGGAAATATTGGATGACACCAAGGGCAAAGAAAGCATCAAACATTTTTATGACAGAATTGAAGATTTTTACCCTAAATGCAAAAGTTCTATTTATATTTTAAACTACATAAGTAAAAGCACACAAACAGTAACAGAAAAAGAAATTGTCAATAACGTACTGACGAATACAACTGAGATCAATCGCCTTGAAATTAATAAAGAAATTGAAAGACTCAGAAATGATGGATATCTTCACCGCACTATAAAAGGTGAAGAAAGATTATATGATTTTAAATACTCCTTGTTAAAATCGTGGTGGAAAAGGAATAAAGCATATTAAAAAAATAAAACATGATCAACTCACTTTTAACATTTGGGGCAAAAAGTGTTAAGCCCGAAATTCTTGAACAAACATTGACCGGAAGAAAAGATACTGTAAATGAAATTGAGAAAAACTGTATTAATAAAACACAGAACTCTTCCACCTGGCAATCGTTGATAATTTCTCCCCGTGGGAGCGGTAAAACACATATTATCAAAGTCTTGTATCACCGTTTGAAAAATAATAAAAAAATATCCGACAAATCGGTGATTGCATATATGTCGGAAGATGAGGTTGGGATTTCTGATTTTACAGATTTGATGGTCAGTATTTTACGAGCTTTTGCAAGATATAGTGAAATAGGAAGCGAAACACTTGAAACTCAAATTTCAGAAGCATCCTTGATAAAAGATAGTCAGAAAAGGGAAATATTTGTTAAAAACATACTTATTGGATTTGCTAATAAAAAGATAATAATTCTTCTTATTGAAAATTTTGATAAAATCTTAAAGAGTCTTGGCTCTCATGGTCAAGGAAGCCTTCGTGATTTTGTTCATCAATACAATAACCTAAGTATAATAGCTACAAGTCAAAACTTAATTTCAAATCTTCAGGACAGTAAAAACCCCTTCTATAATTTCTTCAATGTTTTTCAACTTGAAAAGTTGGATTTTGAAAGAACTATCCGGTTTCTGGAAGCAATTGCAAAATCAGAAGGTAATACGAAATTAATAAGCGAAATTAATAAACCGGAATTTAAAGGGAAATTAAGGGCAATTTACGAACTTACCGAAGGTAACCACCGTTTACTTGTTACCTTTTATTCCTTTTTGAAGGCAGATTTTAAATCAGAACTTTCTGGAGTTTTTGTCAAAGTAATGAACGATTTGAAACCCTATTATGAACAGTTTGTAAATGTTTTGCCTACACAACAGCAAAAAATTGTAAAGCATCTTAGCCTGAATCGTGGAGCAATAAGCGGAAAAGAAATTGCGAGGGCATGTTTTATTGAGACTAATGTTTTTAGCAAGCAAATATCTTTACTATATGAGAAAGGTATGATAGACAAAAACAAATCCGGTAAAGATGTATTCTATGAAATAAAAGAGCCTTTGATGCGTATTTGTTTTGAAATTAGTGAAAACCCCGATGGAATATCAAGGTTATTTGTTAATTTTTTAAGCATTTATTACGACCGAAAAGATATTAGAAATAAATATATAAAATACGAGTACGGTGCAAGGTTTCAATGTAAAGAAATAAAATCCAAATATGAACAAGAAGCCTTGATGTACAGTATGGCATTAAATGAGCCGGAAAGAGAAAAAATCTCATTTGCACGTAAAATTTTGGATAGAATTGACAATAATAAAGAACTGGAAAACACAATTCACTCACCTGATACAGGTTTGCTTAAACAAGTTGACTTATCATATGAAAGTTTCAAAAAAGGAAATATCTTTTTAGAGAAAAATCAATACGAAGAAGCTATTAAACACTTTCAAAAAGCTGCAAAATCTTATCCTGAAAACGAATTTCTTTTTTTAAAAACAGGGATTGCACAAATTAGGCTTGGAAAACATGAAGATGCCTTGGAAAACTGTATAAAAGCAGTTGAGATTAATCCTGAATACGAATGGGCATTTTTGTTGATGGGAATCGCATTTTTAGATATAAAACAATACAAAAAAGCCATTGAAGCTTTCCAAATAGCAATTGGGATTAATCCTGAAAACGATAGGACTTTTATCGGGATAGGAAGCGCATTTTCAAATCTGAAACAATATAAAGATGCCATTGATGCATTCCAAAAAGCAATTGAGATTAACACTGAAAACGAAGGGGCTTTTTTAGGGATGGGAATGGTGTTTTTAGATTTAAAACAATACAAAAAAGCCGTTGAAGCTTTCCAAAAAGTAATTGAGATTAACCCTATAAACGAATTGGCATTTTACTGGATGGGAAACGCATTTTTTAATTTGAAACAATACAAAGAAGCAATTGAAGTATTTCAAAAAGCAGTTGAGATTAACCCTAAAAACGAAAGGGCTTTTTACGAAATGGGAATAGCCTTTTCAAATCTGAAACAAGATAAAGATGCAATAGAAGCTTATCAAAAAGCAGTTGAGATTAACCCTGAAAACGAAGGAACTTTTTATAAGATGGGAATAGCCTTTTCAAATCTAAAACAATACAAAGAAGCTATTGAAGCATATCAAAAAGCAGTTGAAATTAACCTTGAAAATGAAGAGGCTTATCTCGGGATCGGAATCGCATTTTTAAGCCTTGAAAAATATAAAGAAGCCACAGAGGCTTTCCAAAAAGCACTTGAGATTAATCCTATAAACGAATGGGCTTTTTATTGGATGGGAGTCACTTTTTCAAATCTAAAACAATACAAAAAATCTATAGAAGCTTTCCAAAAAGCAGTTAAGATTAACCCTAAAAACGAAGATGCTTTTCACAGAATAGGAATCGCATTTTCAAATCTAAAACAAGATAAAGAAGCAATTGAAGCTTTTCAAAAAGCAATTGAGATTAATCCGGACAATGATATGTTTTATAACAGTATAGGTTTAATTTATTTAAGAGTAAATAAAACCGAGAAAGCCTTTGAGGCTTTTCATAAAGGACTTAAAATTAATCCTGATAAAAATTATACAAAATTTAGTTTGCTTGGTGCTTATATCAGATTAAACGATCAAAACAAAAGTAAAGAAATTATAAATAATCTCGTTAGAAAAGTTGATAATGATTTATTGACAGTTTCTTTAACTGAAGATGTTTTTTATAATCTTTTCAGATTCGGTTCAGATGCTTTTATTAGATTTTATTTTGATTTTCTGTTATGTCTGATGTTTAAAGAGAAAAAAAGTAACCAACTATGGAAAGCCCTGCCTGATTCATTGTTTGACATTTTAATAAACATTGAGAATTATGATAAAGAAAGATTAGATAATATTGAGAAAATATTAATCGAATTGCTTCCCGAATATCAGGAAAGCATAATCCCATTAAAAATGTTCACTATTGGTGTGGCTTATCTAAAGCACAAAGAAAAAAACGCCCTTTTCAAACTGAGTAAGGAAGAACGTAAATTATTTAAGGAAGCAGTTCTTAATAAAATTGACAGGCCCTAATTCCTTATCAACATACATTAAGCAACCCACGACTTAAGTCGTGGGCTACTAATGAAACACGAAATCATTTAAGCGGTTTAAAGATTTTATATTTTGGGCTATAATCATTTAAAAACAGAAAAAAGGGATATTAAATTCCTGCTGAACCCATCAAGTTTAATTTCATCACTCCATTATACCAACACTCCTCTATTCCTCCAAAGCACCTGAAATAATTAAACAATCTCCATCCGTTTGCATGTGAAGTCTTGCTTTTAAAGTATATTTGCATTATTTTATTGTTTTATTTTAAAGTTATGATACTGTTTTATAAAGGTTCTGAAAATGAAATTTATGCCGTTTATCTTTCGCATGAAATTGCTGATACTGATAAGAAAAAACTTAGCTGGCTATTTAGCGAAGCTGTTTTGATTGACGCCGCTAATATAAAAGGTGTTTTCATTGGTCCCCGAAAAGAAATGATCACTCCCTGGAGTACGAATGCCGTTGAGATTACACAAAATATGGGTGTTGAAGGAATTTTGAGGATAGAATTGTTTAATAAAACTGCAAGTACTGCACCGGAATTTGACCCTATGCTTCAATCAAAATATGAAGGACTTTCACAGGATTTATTTAAAATTGATAAAATTCCCGACCCTATTATTTATATCGAAAACATAGAGGAATATAATCAACAGGAAGGGCTTGCCTTAAGTAAAGATGAGATTTCGTATTTAGAGGAAGTTCAGACAAAAATCAAACGAAAGCTTACCGATAGCGAAGTGTATGGTTTTGCACAGGTTAACTCAGAGCATTGCAGGCATAAAATTTTTAACGGAACTTTTATAATTGACGGAGAGGAGAAAAAGGAATCATTATTTGCTTTAATTAAGAAAACTTCTAAGCTAAATCCAAATACTTTGGTTTCGGCATATAAAGATAATGTTGCTTTTATTCTCGGGCCAAAAGTTGAACAATTTGCCCCGGCAAGCCAGGATAAAGCCGATTACTTTAAAATTAAAGATATCGAAACAGTAATTTCCCTGAAAGCCGAAACTCATAATTTTCCTACCACCGTCGAACCTTTCAATGGTGCTTCAACGGGTACGGGAGGTGAAATTCGCGATAGGATGGCAGGTGGGAAAGGTAGCTTGCCTCTGGCCGGAACGGCGGTTTATATGACTTCTTATCCGAGAATTGAAGAAAACAGGAATTGGGAAATGAAAACAAGGCCCCGCAATTGGTTATACCAAACTCCGGAAGAAATTCTCATAAAAGCTTCAAACGGAGCCAGCGATTTCGGAAACAAATTCGGCCAGCCGTTAATTAACGGCAGCCTCCTGACTTTTGAGCATTTCGAAAAGGAAAAGATGTTTGCCTACGATAAAGTTATTATGCTTGCCGGAGGTGTTGGTTTTGCTAAGAAAAATGATAGCCTGAAAGATGTTCCCGAAGCCGGTGATGTAATTGTTGTTCTTGGTGGCGACAATTATCGTATTGGAATGGGTGGAGGTGCAGTTTCGTCGGTTGCAACAGGCGAATACGGCAATTCAATTGAGCTTAATGCCGTGCAACGAGCTAATCCCGAAATGCAAAAACGTGTTATGAATGCTATCAGGGCTTTGGTTGAATCCGATAAAAACTCCATAGTCTCAATTCATGATCATGGTGCCGGCGGCCATCTTAACAGCCTTTCGGAGCTTGTGGAAGAAACAGGTGGAACTATTGATATTGAAAAACTCCCGGTCGGTGACCCTACTTTATCCGATAAAGAAATCGTGGGTAACGAATCGCAGGAAAGGATGGGCTTGATCATTAAAGAGAAAGACTTTGATAATCTTAAAAAAATAGGTGACAGAGAACGTGCACCGATTTATAATGTTGGTGTAACAAGCGGCGACGATCATTTCAAATTCAAAAAAGGAGATAAATGCCCTATTGACCTCAACCTTGAATATCTTTTCGGACAACCTCCGAAAACAATCTTGAATGACATAACTATTAAAACAAATTACGAAAATCTTGAATATAATATTGAGAAAATTAATGAATATCTCGAAAATGTTTTGCAATTAGAGGCTGTTGCCTGCAAAGATTGGTTGACCAATAAAGTCGATCGGTCGGTGACAGGAAGAGTTGCTATGCAGCAATGTGCGGGTAAAGTCCAGCTACCATTGAATAATCTGGGTGTGGTTGCAATTGATTATAAAGGCGAAAAAGGTATTGCAACCGCCATAGGCCATGCTCCCGCAAATGCTTTGGTTGATCCGGCAAAGGGTTCTGTGATTTCGATTGCTGAAGCCTTAACAAATATTATTTGGGCACCGATCGAGAACGGATTAAAAGGAATTTCCTTAAGTGCAAACTGGATGTGGCCCTCGAAAAACAAGGGTGAGGATGCCAGGCTTTATAAAGCAGTTCAGGCGGTCAGCGATTTTGCCTGCAAACTTGGCATAAATATTCCAACCGGCAAAGATTCGCTTTCGATGACACAAAAATATCCGGGCGGCGATGTAGTTTATTCACCCGGAACTGTAATAATTTCGGCAGTTGGTGAAGTAAGCGATATTAAAAAAACTATTTCGCCCGTCCTGAAAAACAATAAAAACACTTCTTTGATTTATATTGATTTCTCTAACGATGATTATAAATTAGGAGGAAGCAGTTTTGCACAATCAATAAATAAATTAGGGAATTCTTCACCTACAGTTACCGATGCTGCTTATTTTGCGAAAGCGTTTAATTCAATTCAACAATTAATTTTGGAAGAGAAAATACTTTCGGGACACGATATTTCGGCAGGTGGAATGATAACAGCTTTACTTGAAATGACTTTCGCTAACAATGAAACAGGCTTGAATATTGACCTAAGTGCAATTAATGAAATCGATACTATTAAACTTCTTTTTAGTGAGAATCCGGGAATTCTAATTCAAGTTTCCGATGATGAGAATATTTCCGATTTCTTAGAAAAAAGCAAAATTAGGTTTTATAAAATTGGAAAATTAATTGATGAAAGAAAATTAAAAATTAAAAACCTAAATGATGAATTTAGTTTTGATATTGATCAATTAAGAGATAAATGGTTTAAAACATCTTATCTTCTTGATCGCAAACAATGTGGCGAAGCTTTAGCTTTGGAAAGGTTTAATAATTATAAAAATCAAGAATTAAGTTTTAAATTTAATAATGATTTCAGTGGAAAGCTATCTCAATATGGAATCGATAAAAACAGAAGAGAAAAGACCGGTATAAAAGCAGCAATAATTCGTGAAAAAGGTGTGAACGGCGACCGTGAAATGGCTTATATGATGTATTTGGCCGGATTCGATGTTAAGGATGTTCACATGACCGATCTGATTTCAGGACGTGAAAATCTCGAAGATATTAATTTAATAGTTTTTGTAGGTGGTTTTTCCAATTCCGATGTTCTTGGTTCAGCTAAAGGATGGGCCGGAGCTTTTATTTATAATCCAAAAGCCCGAAAAGTTCTTGAAAATTTTTATTCTAGAAAAGATACTTTGAGCCTCGGCGTTTGCAATGGTTGCCAATTAATGCTTGAGTTGAATCTTATAAATCCAAACCACACTAAAAGGCCGAAAATGTTGCGCAATGAATCCGGTAAATTTGAATCGGGTTTTATTAACGTAAATATTCTAAAGAATAATTCGCTTATGTTAAAAAGCCTGGCCGGTTCGAGATTAGGGATTTTTGTTGCTCACGGTGAAGGAAAATTCTCGCTTCCTTGCGACGAAAATAAATATAATATCCCAATAAAATATTCTTATGATTCTTATCCGGGCAACCCCAACGGTTCTGATTATTCGGTTGCAGCTTTATGCTCCGACGATGGCCGCCATCTTGTAATGATGCCTCACCTTGAAAGAGCGATTTTTCCGTGGAATTGGGCTCATTATCCCGAAGAAAGAAAAAATGACGAGATCACACCCTGGATTGAAGCATTTGTAAATGCACGGGAGTGGATTAAAAATTTAGTTCAATTTGGAATTTAATGTGCAATTGATTTAAAAACTATATTTAAGTTTTATATAAATCATAGAATTATCCTTGTATTGTCCAAAGCG
>Ga0222656_1000690_pt1 | contig 10746 bp, 8 predicted proteins | sample AntAcemetagen472_FD_179808 | JGI IMG/M metagenome (GOLD analysis project Ga0222656, IMG submission 179808) | Saline water microbial communities from Ace Lake, Antarctica - #472 | ecosystem: Environmental > Aquatic > Non-marine Saline and Alkaline > Saline | place: Antarctica: Ace Lake | collected... | reverse complement strand
CTACCCCGAGCTCCTGCTACTCGATGAACCGACCGCCGGGATGAGCCCGGAAGAGTCGAATAAGACCGTAGAACTCATTCAAAGGCTTGCCCGCGGAAGAGATCTCACCCTCCTGTTTATTGAACATGACATGAACGTGGTCTTCGGTATATCCGAGCAGGTTCGGGTGATGCACTTAGGGTCCATTATCGCCGAGGGAAGTCCCGAGGAGATCAGGGCCAACGACGAGGTCCAAAGAATCTATTTGGCCGAGGAAGATTGATGTTATTGGAAGTGAAGGAAATTAACACGTTCTACGGGATCAGCCACATCCTTTTCAATGTGTCTTTGGAGATCGATAAAGGAGAAGTGGTTTGTATTCTCGGGAGAAACGGCGTGGGTAAAACGACACTTCTGAGGAGCATCATGGGCCTTACGGCCGCACGTTCGGGAAAAATCCTGTTTGGTGGTGTTGACATACGTGGCAAACAGCCATTTGTGGTCGCTCGATTGGGAATCGGTTTTGTCCCGGAAGACAGGATCATCTTTCCGGCCCTGACGGTCAGGGAGAATCTGGAGATGGGAACGAAGCGGGGGGGAATGGGCACCTGGACGTTTGAGCGGGTTTTTGAGATGTTTCCCATTCTAGATAAACGCCGGGCACAGATGGGGGGAACCCTTTCAGGCGGTGAGCAACAGATGCTGACCATTGCGAGGACCCTGATGGGGAACCCTGAACTCCTCCTTCTCGATGAGCCGTCTGAAGGCCTCTCCCCCTTGATCGTCAAAGAGTTGGGGAATCATGTGCGTAGCCTGAAGGAAGAGGGGATGCCCCTCCTTCTGTCAGAGCAGAATTCCGTTTTTACACTGAGACTCTCCGACCGGGCCTACATTCTGGAAAAGGGAGAAGTCCGCTGGAAAGGTGGAATCAAGGCACTCAGAGAAGAGCCGGAGATCCTCAAGACTTACCTGGGCGTGTAGGCCCATAACGCCGGCACAGGGAATTCCTTACAAATAGGGGCCGAGTTCTCACTTTTGACAAGGCGTGAAAAATGAAGACTTGCGCCCCTTCGCTTCAACTGTGGACAGCGTTTTAGAAGATACCTTATCGGACAAAGGATCAATCCCCATTTTTCATTGAAAAGGAGAATATGGCCATGAAGTTGCTTCATGTTGACATGAAAGCTGAAAATGCCGTCGCAACAGAGCTTCCTAAAGAATGGCTGACGATCGGCGGCAGTGGCTTGATTGCCAAGATAATGAATGATGAGGTCCCTCCCGGGACAGATCCTCTATGCCCTGACAACAAATTGATTATTGCCTGTGGTCCTTTAGCGGGAACAAGGGCGCCGCAACTTGGACGCATTTCGGTGGGTGCGAAAAGCCCCTTAACATTGGGAATAAAGGAGGCCAACGCAGGTGGCCCTGCAGGTCAATATATGGACCGATTGGGGTTTAGGGGCATTATCGTGGAAAACGCTGCTGAACAGGGGAAGGCATTTTACCTCAGGATTTCCAAAGAGGGAGCGCGCCTTGTACCTGCCGACGAGTTTAAGGGTCTTAAAAACTATGAATTGGTACGGCAGCTCCATGCAAAATACGGTAAGAAGGTGGCCATTGTCTGTATCGGCATTGCCGGTGAGAGGAAATATCGAGGGGCTTCCGTATCATTCACGGATATTTTTGGTGATCCGTCTCGCAATGCGGCAAGAGGTGGATTGGGTGCGGTTATGGGGTCAAAGGGTCTGAAGGCGATTGTTTTAGATGCATCCGGCACTCCACCGGTAAGCATCGCCGATCCTGACCGTTTCAAAAAGACGGTTAAATCGTGGATCAATACAATTGCGCACGACATCAGCTGCGGGCTGTATTCAAAATTTGGTACCCCTTTCGCTGTTGCCAATTCGGCCAATCAGGGCACCCTGCCTACCAATAACTACCGTTCGGGCCGACCTCACGACTTTTATAAAGTTAGCGGTGAAGCCATCCAGGAGAACCTTTTTAAACGAGGGGGCAAGATGCATGGCTGTATGCCGGGCTGTGCCGTCAAATGTTCAATAATCTACCCTGATTCAGAAGGTAACCGTCTTGCCTCGGCCTATGAATATGAAACAATCGCCATGCTCGGTACGAATCTGGGCATCATGGATTTGGATGCCATCGGAAAACTGAAATTCATGTGCGACGACCTCGGCGTCGATGCAATTGAAATCGGATCCTGTCTCGGTGTGGCGGCCGATGCAGGGAAGATGAAAATGGGTGATCTGGCGTCAGCAGAGAAGCTCCTTATGGAAATCGAGCAGGGCACCGCCTTTGGTGAGGCCCTGGGGAACGGGGTTGTCAGCACTGCGAAGACTTTAAATGTTCGGCGTGTGCCCGCATATAAGGGACAGGCTTTTCCAGGGCATGATCCCAGGTCGGTGAAAGGAACCGGCGTCACTTACGCGACAAGCCCCATGGGGGCTGATCACACGGCCGGTCTTACCTACAGGGCACCACGGCAAAGAGAGAAGCAGGTCCAAAACTCACTCCGATCACAAGTCCAGGCGGCCACCTGCGACACATTTGGATATTGTTTAAACTCTGTTCCGGGTGGGCAGGAATCCATCTATGATTTTTTTGCCGATCTGATGAACGCGCGGTACGGGATGGGGTTAACGCCGGATGATATTGTCGAAATCGGCAAACAGACTTTAAAAGATCAAATCAAATTCAATGAGAATGCCGAATTCAGCAGAATGAATGAACTTTCACAAAACTTTATTCGAACCGAATCATTAGCACCAACCGATCAAGTTTTTGATGTTCCGGATAAGGAGTTAAGGGATTTCTGGAATGGGTTGGACGCCTTCAAAGTCCCCAAAAAACATTGGGAAGTTCGCATACCGCCAATGCCTGAAATGCTGTTTGGCACCCATGTGGTCCAAAGAGTGGGGGCAATGGCCAAAAGATTGGATATGAGAAAAGCGATGATTGTCTCAGATCCGGTTATGAAAAGCATCGGGCGTGTCGATGAAGTACAGACAATCCTCCAAAGGGCGGGTATCGCGTCTGAACTATTTCTCGATGTTGAGCCTGATCCCCCTGTAGAATTAATTGAGACAGCGGGAGATTTGTACAGGGCCAAAGATTGTGATGGCATTATCGGCTTGGGCGGTGGCAGTAGTTTGGACGCTGCCAAAGCAATCGCTTTGCGGGTAACGCATCCCGGTGAATTAACCGAATACGAAAGCATTGTAGGCGGAACGGCAAAGATAAAACCTATATTGCCCCCGCTGATCTGTATTCCAACCACCTCGGGCACCGGCAGCGAGGTTAATCCGTATGCGGTTATTACGAATAAGCAGCGGAACGTCAAATTCATGCTTATGAGTAACCATCTGATCCCCAAAGTAGCTGTTATCGATCCGGATTATTGCACGAGCATGCCTCCCGAATTGACGAGAGAGTCAGGTGTTGATGCCCTGGCCCACTGTATCGAAGGCTATGTTGCCCTGGCAGCGCCGTATCATCCCTATTTCGAATCCATGGCACTTTATGGAACCAAACTGATTGGTCGAAGCCTGGTCAAAGCATACAAAGAGCCCCGCAATGTCGATGCCCGCACAGATATGTGTATGGCGGCTGTGTACGGGGGAATCGCTTTTAGTAAGGGGCTTGGCGTGGGCCATGCCATAACACACGTTCTCGGTGCGCATTACCATATCCCCCATGGAAAAGCCGCAACCATCGGTCTGGTTTGCTTTGTCAGGGCAAATAAAGCAGTATGTGATAAACAATTTTTGGATCTTGCTTTTATGCTGAATGGTTTGGAGGATTTAGAAGAGGCCCTGCTGAAACTCTATAAAGACCTCGGAATTACCGCAACCCTTAAAGACAATAATATTCCGGAAGAAGACCTGAAAAAGATCGCGTTCTACACGTACAGAGATGCCGTCAATATCGCCACGAATCCATCACGATTAAGTGAAAAGAAGATACTTTCACTTCTCGAAGATGTCTATGACTAAGGGCTCGCGCAAAAATAACTTCACATTTTCGCATCCCATCTTTAGGTCATCTTCGGCCGTGCCTCAATCGCAAAATCCTCGCAATAGTACTACTATTCCTGTGGTTTTGCTCAATCGGCGCAGCCAGGTAAGCGAGCTTGCGAGACTCCGAATCTAACCTAAATATGGGCGCCAATTCTGGGAACCTATTTTTGCGCGAGCCCTAAGTGCAAAGCGTTTGGTAATCTTTTACTCTCATTGCTACCCGATATAAACACGCCTCTCCCCAAGAGAATATCGTCGAGACCTTTGCAAAACGCCCCCTTTCGAATTCTGCGCTTATCTGCGCAATCTCAGCGTCAAGCTCATCCCGCTCATAGCGGGACTTGAAATATTCAATCCCGCGCATCGCGGGATCAATATTCAATAGTCAATTCCGGCTTCGCCGGGTTAGGCATATAAATCATTCGCCACACTCTCGAGCCCCAGTTCCACCAGCTTTTCCTTTTTGGGTTTTCCCGTGTCCCAGTCCCACTGACTGACAGCGTAGAATTCTTTCAGCATCATGTCCATATCCGGCTCAATACCGGCCGTGCCGCCTTCTTTGAGCGCTTTGCGGGTAATGTCGGGAAGCCGGTCATCTTCTCGGGAGATACCCAGCTTGTTGTTGATCGCGCGTTTTAAGTTCAGGGACCGTTCGCCGAATGTCAGCAGATCCATGGTCTTGAAATCCCATCCCGTGATATCCGCCAGTATCCGGGCAATCATTTGGGCCGGTATTGGTGAGAACTGGCATAAAGTGAAACTGTTGTAAAGTTCACAAAAACTTAATATCTTGGCCGTCATTGCCCCTTTTTGCGCGGGATCATTCTTGTCGCTAAACGTGATCCCAAGCTCCAGCCCCACTTCATTGCCCGGCGAATCCAGACTGTAAAAAGCACCCTTTAAATGACACGCACCCCTCGGCCCCACCGCATAAGCAAGGGCCGCCCCCTGGTAGGCCCGTGGGTCGTGCATGGGAAACTCCAGCCCTTTGACATGGGCGGCTTCTTCAGGATCAACCCCGAGTTCAACCGCCATTTGCTTGACGCCTTTGGACAGCAGTTTGCCGATACCCTCCTGATTGATAATCATGTTGACGAGTTTTAATATTGTTTCACTGTCGCCCCAGGAGATTTTCATGCCTGCTTTTTCTTTTGTGAGGAGTCCTTTTTCATACAAATACATGGCAAAAGCGATGGATACACCGGCGGAAATGGTATCAATGCCATGGGCGTTGCACAGATGGTTGGCCATGACCAAGGAATCAATATCAAAGTTCATGCAAAGCGGCCCAAAAGCGGCGACGGTTTCATACTCCGGCCCATCCACATGTTTGATATCATCCGTAAAATCCTTGATGATCCTTCCGCATCCGATGGGGCAGCCGGCGCATGCATAATTAGACATGCGATAGCGATCCCGAAATGCCGGGCCGTGTACTTTTGTGGCCGGGAACACGCTTTTGGTAAAATACCTGGCCGGCGCATCGCCCAGTCGCATGGCAAGGTCCATATAGAAATTCGTACCGTACAGTTTGTATCCCTGGGTATATGCGTTGCTTTTAATGGTGTCCCGCGCTTCGCTGATCACCCCTTTGAGTCTTTCCGGGTTGGCAATTTTTGTTTTTTGACTGCCGGAAACAACCACTGCTTTGAGATTCTTAGACCCCATTAACGCGCCCATGCCGCATCTGCCGGCCGCCCGGCCTTCATCATTCATAATATTCGAATAATGAATCAGCTTTTCGCCAGCTGTTCCGATGCAGGCGACGCAAACCTTTTTGTCAACGTCAGCCTTGATTTTTTCCTGTGTTTCGTAAATGTCCCCCTTGCCCCACAGGTGTGACGCATCATGAAATTCAGTAACACCTTCTTTTACATATACATAAACCGGGTTTTCGGCCTTTCCAGTGATCAGAATACCGTCATAACCGGTGCCTTTCAGACGCATGGGAAATTTACCGCCGGTTGTAGCCTCCCCCCAGAGACCGGTGCCCGGGGAGATACCGCATATGGCGGCACGGCTGACCATGGGTACGTTTGATCCGGTAAACGGGCCGGTGGCAAATACGATGGGGTTTTCCGCTGAAAGGGGATCCATGCCGGGTTTTACATAGTCATATATCATTTTAGCGGCCAGGGTTGATCCGCCGACATATTTTTTCTGGTCCTCATCACTGATCGGGATTTCTTCCGTCCGGCTGTTTGTAAGATCGATTTTCAGGAATTTTCCAAAATATCCTTTCATGGGGCTACCTCCATGTCTCTGATTTCATATCCAGCAGTTTACCGTCATAGGCACATAAAAATATATCCTTGAGCTGTTCTTTGTTTAAGTCATACCATCCAAAGTAAAATGCCGGATCAGTGGGTGTTTGTTCTAAAATCATATCCATATTTTTTTTAAGGTCATCCATTGTCATGCCGGTATCCTTGAGACCAATGGGGAGATTTAATGATTTCATGAAAGTTCGGAATTTTTCAATCAGATTGGACAAGCTCATTTCATCTGAATCATTGTCCCGGACACCCAGCATATCGCAAAGCTCCAGGTAACGATCTGTAACTCTTGAATAAACCTGGAGTTCGTAAGTAATAAACAACATGACCATGACGCCATGGTGGATGTGAAAGAGGCCCCCGATGGTGTGCCCTAAGGCATGAGAAATACCGGAACCGGCATTTGCCAGGGGAATTCCCGCCATCATGGCGGCCTGCTGCATTTTCATCCTGGGCATGATGTCACTGCCGTCCGCATATGCGCGCGGCAACCATTTAAAAATCATCTCAATGGTTTTTTGCGCTATAGCCTGGTTAATTTCATCGCACTTGGGGGCCATGAAACCGTCTATGGCATGGGCCAGGGCGTCGGCACCGGTGCCGGCGGTCAGTTCCGGCGGCATTCCGACAGTCAGCGTTGGGTCGAGCAGCGCAAAATCCGGAACAAATTCGGGCAATGCGCCGGCAACCGGGAGCTTCACTCCATCGGGGAATGAGATGACCGCTACACCGGAGACCTCGGAACCGGTCCCGCTCGTGGTCGGGATGGCCGCCAGCCTGGCCTTGTTTCTGAGGTTCAAAGGCACAAGCGGGCTTAATATTTCAAGCTTCACATCCGGGTGCTCATACAGAAGCCAGGCCGCCTTTCCGGTGTCCATGGACGATCCCCCGCCCAGTGCAAAAATCAGGTCCGGTTCGAATTTTGTGATTTGTTCCGCGCAATCTTTTACCGTATCGATCGGCGCATCCGGTTGTGCTTTGGCCCACGTTTCAAAAGAAATGCCATGCCTCTTTTTATAAGGGCTCATCACTTTGGACGCAAACCGGACCGCATATTCGTCGGTTACGATAAATGCCCGTTTGCTTTTGCATTCCCTTGCAATCAGATCCACTGCATCCGGGAGGAGCTGGGGCTCATCAAGGAAGAGATTAAAGCCGGAAAACACCCGCGGTACAAAAAACGGTTTCATTACATCTCTGAGAAATGCCGCCTGTACCATAGGGCCGCCCCATGTCCTGAGTAAATATTCATGTGTCCAGTAAGTCATGTTACCTCCTGATCCGGGTAAAACATTTTTGTTATTGCGTGACAAATTTCATGGCCGCTCCGAACCATGTAAACGAGTGGAGCTCGCCTTCAATGCCCACCAGGTGATTTTGAAGGGCATCCATGATCCCTTCTTCCCCTTTTTTCATGGCCTTGAACGCAATTTTTGCATCCGCCCAGACCATGGCCGCATCATATTGATCCAGTACCGAGTCGGATGAAAAATTTCCGTCTTTAAAGATGAAGCGCTTGCCTTTTTTGTTGTCCTTTGTTTTAACGACAATCCTGCATTCATGCCCCATCAGAAATTTTTTAAAGTTTGCATCTGTTTTCGCTGATTTTTTGAACTTGGATGCAAGGGTGGTGAGAAGTAATAATAGTCTCATCATATTCTCCTTAAAAATGGTTCAAATTCTTTTGATATATGAAGGGAAATGATTTCATTCACTCCCACTCAGAAGCTGCTTTGACCCTCTCCAGATCATCCAGATCGTACTTTCTCAGCCCATTTCGGAGATCTTTTTCCCAGAAAAGCGGTGATCCCTTCGATGCACTGACCGCTGAGAACATTTGATGCGGCTTTTTCCCTCTCGAATGCGAGGGCCTGATCCTCATCCATCGAAATAGTTGAATCGATAATCTCTTTAACAACCTGGAGAGCCATGGGGCCATTTGTCGTTATGCTCTCCACATATTCGGTTACACGAGACCGGAAATTATCTTTCGGAAAAATATGGTTTATTAGACCCAACTGTTTTGCTTCTTCGGCACCAATTTTACGAGCAGAATAAATAAGGTCCTTTGCACAACCAGGCCCCACTAATTTCGCAAGTCGTACAGTCCCTCCCAAATCTGGTATTAATCCCAGACGTGTCTCCTGAAAACAAATCACAGCACCCTCTTTAGCCACCCTGAGATCACAGGCCAATGCGAGTTCTGAGGCTCCGCTGTAGCATATGCCATTAATGGCTGCAATTGTGGGAAAGGTAAGACGGGCAAGTTTTGTAAGAACGCCTTGAATATGAGCAAACCCATCAACCAAGTTTACCTTGTCCTGATTCTGGAGAGCCTGGAACATGTCTGTAATAAACTTGTCTGATGGAGTGACGTCAACACCTGCAGAGAATATGTCGGCGGGATGACCGGTTATCACTAACGCTCGAATCCCTTGACTGGATTTCAAATCATCAAAATAGCTGTCAAATAATTTCCAGCACTCGAAGTTAATGGCATTCTTCTTTTTGGGCCGGTTGATTTCAATGAACGCTATTTCTTTTTCTTCACGATAGATTAAAGGAGCATCATTTTCGGCCATATTACCTCCAAGACCATGGACTATCATTTTTTGTAATTTTAGGAATAAGTCCGCTTACAGCAGCAGTGCGAGTTCTTTCTCATATTTCTCCATCCATCCATCAGCCCCGCATTCATTGCAGAAATTATTGCCTGGTGTGTTTTCAGAACTGCACTGAGGGCAGAACAACGACAACTTTGTCCCACACTCTCGACAAAACTTATTTATCTCGGGGTTTCCAGTTTGGCATTTCGGGCATTTCATTATCGATACCCTCCAAGTCTAAGGAAAAGGTTGATTTGAGGAAAGAAAGGATGGTTTGTCTGCTATTGACGGGCTTGAGTATAAACGAGACTTAACTTGGTGTCAATTAGGGGCCGAGTTCAAATAATCCCCCTTCTTTTTTGACGCACTGAAATGGGACATAATGCCGGGAACCATTTCCCCCATTTATCCGGCTTCCAATGCGCTATTCAACTGATATACTTGAACCAATTCGTGTAATCCTTACCGTCCGGAGTAACCCGGGATGAAATGTCGCAACCCTGTTGACAACTTATAACCTTTATGTTATATGCCCCATATGCCTTGGAATGTAATCCTAAGTGACGAATATGAAATGTGGTTTCTTGAGCTTGCTATGAAGGATCAGCAAAGCATTGCAACGGATCTGGGAGTTTTAAGTATAATGGGGCCTCAACTTGGCCGTCCTTATGTGGATCATGTCAAGGGATCACGATTCCACAATATAAAAGAATTGCGAACAAGGACCGGGGGGCATGTTTATAGGAGCCTTTTCGCTTTTGATTTGGAAAGGCAAGCGTTTATCCTTGTAGGCGGTGAAAAGGCGGGGAAAAAGGGAAAAACCTTCTACCGGCGATTGATTGCACGGGCAGACAGCATACTTGAGCATCATCTTCAAAAACAGAGTAAGGATGTTCAGGGAACCGACAACAAAAAGTAAATATTACTTCAGACAACGAGGGGAAAGTCATGCATTCTCTAAATCAGGTAATGAAAAAGGCCTTTACGCCCGAAAAGCGAGCTGAGATCAGGCGAAAGGCCAAGGAAAAAGTGGCTGCCATCAGGCTCCAGCATCTGCGGGAAATCAGGCATATTACTCAGGAGCGGATAGCCAATTCGATGGGAATTTCACAAGCAGCCTTATCCCGTTTGGAGCGACGGCCAAACATCACCATAGGCGCTCTTCAGAGATATGTCGAGGCCTTGGGTGGACGGTTGGAAGTTCGGGCCGTTTTCAAAGAGGAAACACAGCAGATTCTTGAATAATGTGAAAGAGATGCGGGAAGGGGCACAGTGTCTCTCACGAGATTAGCCTTGCACCTTTCCCAAAACCTCCTGCGCCTTGCCAAGCCAATAATCCATACCCATCTCCCGGAACATCTCTTCCGCCTTTTTGAGGTTGTCTATGGCCTTTTCTTTCTTATCCCCATTCAGATTGAGTTAGCCCAGGTTCAGAGCCCTGAAGGTTAGGGGCATTTTTCGGATTACGAATAGATTGGATGTTTTCTTTGCGACTTTGTGACTTTGCGTGAGACCATTTCTGTGTTCTTTGGCTTTCAGTCCGAAACGCCGTCTATTCATGATCGAGAGAAAATCTTAGGCCGGATTTTGCTTGACAGTGACAGGATATCCATTTTAAATGTTATTCAGAGCCTTTAACCCACCACTAATTCAAGAAGATAACCCCAATTTTTCCCTTCAACCCTTAACAATTTAGGACGCAGATGAACATTGATTTTCAGGATAATAAGGAATTCTATAGCATTCTCAAGTGTACCTTGAACCTCCTGAGCAAAAAAAATGATCTGCGTTTATCTGCGTAAATCTGCGTCCCATTAAAGGGGTGATGCCATGACAACAAAAAGCGTTAAG
>Ga0222656_1000689_pt1 | contig 10770 bp, 8 predicted proteins | sample AntAcemetagen472_FD_179808 | JGI IMG/M metagenome (GOLD analysis project Ga0222656, IMG submission 179808) | Saline water microbial communities from Ace Lake, Antarctica - #472 | ecosystem: Environmental > Aquatic > Non-marine Saline and Alkaline > Saline | place: Antarctica: Ace Lake | collected... | reverse complement strand
TGTTCTTTCCCGCATAATGGGCATTTCTCCCCAAAAGTGTCTAGGAGAAGCTCTCTTGTTTTTGGGGTAACCGCAAACCTATCGGCAGTTGACCTTTCTCTGCGGAATAGGGTACTGCACTTAATAGAGCAGAAATTATTTCCACTCTCGCTTAAAGATTTTCTCGTCCTGATAATCTTCTTACGACAATGGGAGCAGTAGAGTTCAACTCTTGTGTCTCTGGTCTTATCACGGCACTTAGGAGAGCAAGTCTTTTGTCCCTTACTAGGAATATACTTCTTACTGCAAACTTTGCACTTAACCGCCTTCTTATTAAACTGTTCCTTTAAATACTCTTTCTTACAAAGAGAACACCTGGTTGGCTTCAAATTCTCGGCTAAAATTCGCCTATCACACTCCATACAATTGTTCCAATATATCTTAGCCATTCTTGCCTACTATTCTAGCAAATATTTCTTTTAAAAGCTCTCTGACCGTCGCCTTAGTAATTGACTCTCCAAGTTTCTTTTCGTACCAAGCTTTGTAATTAGCCTTTTCTCCGCTTAATACTTGGTTTTGTTCGGTTAATTTCTTGATCCTAGAATTTGCAGTCTTTAGGCTAGACTGACAAAAAAGGTTACCTTCCTCTAATTTGCCTATTATGTCGTTTAATTCACCCTCTTTTTTTCTCAAACTTTTCAGATCAGTTTCCGCACTAATTAAGTCATTCCCTTTCTCTACTAATTGGTTCATTAAGGATTTTACCTTATTTAAGATTATAATTTGGTGTTCGTTTATCATTTCTTGGTAAGTAACAACAAATAATTCTCGCTCCTTTACTATCGTTACAGCTTTTACATAATGGTTGGATGTTACTAATGTCGTCTGTCCCCCCATGCAATAGTGGAACAATATGGTCTTCTGTTAATTTAATTTCTGGTTCTATTATCCCACAAGCTGGACAAGTGAAATTATACTTTGTCTTTAAATTCAGCCACTCTTCCCAAGTATGGCTTCCACCGTTTTCCCTCTTTCTTGCCCTCCTTCTTGCCTCAAGATACCTATGATAATCTCTCGGGTCTTTTGTACTCCTGCCATCAATCCAAAGATAACTCTTGTTGCCAGATAGGGCTATACTTATTTTCCTTTTTGTCTCTTTCGACAATTTTTTACCAAACATTGGGTTACCTTTTCCAGTCCTGGCCATCGCCATTTTCGCTACCCTTGAGTCATTCCCTTTGGTTAGGCCTTTATTCCATGAAGATCCATGAGATTTTCCCTTGTTCGCTAACCCAATCTTCTTCTTGGTTTCTTCTGAAACATGATGCCCTATCATTCCATCTATCATCTTTTTTCTAAAAGATGGTTTCTGCCAGTTCTTTTCAGAGGAGATACTACATTTCCTCTTGAAATCATCATTCATTGTTTTCCCCTTATTCCATGGAGTATATCCTTTTAAGAACCCTTTTGTCCCGCTAGGCATCTAAAAGCACCCCCTCTAGTTTAATGACAAATTCTTCGTATTCCTTAATTATAGACATAAGCTTTTTGTGTTGTTTAAGACATTCTGATAATGCATCCATGTTTCCTCCTTTTGGCCTAAGCCAACCAACTACATTATTATAATTATGTTTTTGTATATGACAACCAGTGCCAACAGGCCAATTCTGGTCAAAAGAATTAAATGAATTAACATTGCCATCTATAAAAACAGAAATATGTCCATACTTTCCGATGTCAAAGATCATGATATCGCCTTTTAGTGGAATACCAGTCGGGGTATTCTGAATCCATTCATATTCGTCCCCAACGACTTCTGGGAAGAATATGGCGTTTGTCCACTTGATTACTGGAAGCCCCAGAACATCCCTTATGTAACCATTTACTAGGTCAACACACTGGTTTAATGCTCCAGGACTTCCAGTAACCTCTAGTTTCTTACCAGTCCACTTTTTTATAAACTCATTTAGTGTCATTTAAACAACCTCATAGGTTTTATATTTCGTAACTTCCACTAGCCCCGACACTTATTGCCGCTAAACCCCAGTTAGCCCCGTCATATCTGAAAAGAGCGATATGCGTGGCGTCAACATTCATTGAACCAAGGGCAATCCATGTAATCCCGCCCGTATATGCCCATCCGTGAAATGTCTGCCAATTAGCTGTTGCCTGTAATAAATTCACTGGGGCAGTAAAATAAATTTGTATATCTGTTGTCCCCCCAGTTGTTAAATTAGTTTTAAGCTGACAGGTTAGGGTTTTTCCGCTAATTCTAAATCTAGCTAAGTGGTTAGTTACGCTAGTGGTTGTTAATGAACCCCTCCCAGTCCAAGTTGGCGTCCAATCAAACCAATCAGGAAAGCCTTGCGGATTTTCTACTTTAGAATAATAATTAGCTGATATTGCCGCATCAACCAAAGTGTAACTAGTTCCTGCTGTAATCGTCAAAACCGTATCAGCCACTCCAACAATAGAAAAATATTTTACTGTTGTTTGGGTTAGTTTAATTTTATCCCCTTTTGCATATTTGGCCGCCCCTCCTGCTGGTATTGTTATTGTAGTAGCCGAAGCATAAGTCCAGGTTTGTTCTGCTGGCATCCAGGCATCCCAGCCAGCCACTCTGCCATCTTTAATTAAAAGACCATCAATAGTTACCCCTGCCGCCGCTGTTTTTTCATTGACTACATCTGTCGTTACTTCACCATCCTTTAGTAATACACCATCAACTGTAACTCCTGTGGCTGCTGTTTTTTCTGCCACCACATCTGTTGAGACTGTTCCTGAAGCTGTAACATCACTAGCGGTAATATCAGTATGTAAACCTAGTTGGTTGTGTTGTACTAAAATTCCATCTACAAAGTCATCCCACATATTGCTGGTAAGTAATATTTCTACTACTGAACCTGCTGCATGGGCTTGGGCTGTTCCTTCTACTCCACGAGTACAAGTAACCAAGTTGGTACCCGATACCACGCCCGTTACTGTTTCTTCTGCTGTAGGGGTTGCTGTTCCGTTGGCATCTACCCTATTGATAACCGCATCTATTGCCGTATCTGTAGGTAAATTAGTAACTGAAGATAAAGGTACGGTAGTAGTTGAAGCATCAGCTACGCTTCCTGACCCTATCTGTCCTGTCCATTTTCTCGCTCCTTTTTTAAATTTGTCTGTATTTAAAGCTGCCATGTTTTTTTCACTTCCTTTATGAAATCCAAGCGCTAGGTAGCTTCCTTGGTAGGAGTCTCCCTTTTGCCTGTAAACTTAAAATGCTATAACTTGTATCTGCTGTCGTACTTGAAACCTTGAACTGAATTGAGTAAATCTTTGCCCTTTTCCTAATTGCCGCTTTAGTAGTAGCTTGAGCAAATGTACTTGGGGATGCTAGTAAGTAAATAGTCCAAGCATCAGTTCCTCCACTAACACTCGCATTAGTTGAAGTAAAATAATTCTCACCAAAACCATCACTCCCTATACCTGTATCAGCTCCAAAGTCCGTAATTGTAGTTGAGGCTAGAGTTGTAAAGCTGTCGTTCTTACCCACACCCAATACTTGAAAACTAACCGATCCTCTTGGTCTCCCTAGCTCTAGAATTACCTCTTTTAAGCTCATAACATCTGTCTTAGTGTCAGACACAGGAATCAAAGGTGAGATGTATGATTGGTAAAAAGCCACTCCCAAGTCATTCATCACATTCTCCGATAGTTCAATTAGCTGATTTCCCGTTATCGGGATATAAAGTAGCCTAGTGTCGTTATTGCTATCCGTATATTCTAGGAATTGTTTAGCGCCTATTGTCCAATCTGCCACCCAGTTTCTCCTCTCGGTATCGTAAATTATCATCTTGTCATTACCAGATGAGGAAGTAGGCACGGAAATAAATATCTTAGCATCGTAGAAGTAAGCACAAATATCATCTATCCCTCCACCCCACAGGCTTCGCCAGTAAGGTCTAATATTTGAGGATAATTCTTGTGTTCTTAAAATACCATAGTAGTTTCTCTCAGGCCCTAAAGAAAACCATCCTTTTCGGTTAGGGAAGGCTATGTCGTTTTCCGTACCCACTACTCCTGAAACTGATTCTGTTCCAAAAGAGCCAACCACCTTAGTAGCGGTAGGGATTGCAAAAACAGTATCTCCAACAGTAACAGTTCCCATACTTATTTGCCAAATCGCTCCCTTACCATCAGGAGTCCTACATAATGCCGTTGCCCGACTATCTCCAGTTCCACTCTGATAGTGTTTCACTGCTATTGGTAACTCTCTTCCCCCTTTTTCCAAGTCAATAAATCCTCCCCCATAGAAGTCTGAGAAGTTCCCCATGTCCTGACCAGTTCCTGACCAATAAACGGTATATAAAGAACCGCTATCGTTAGTAGCCCATATCCGATTACCTGATACGCACATAGATATAAACTTCGGCGCACCAGTATAGTTAGAATCAGGCACTTCCACATATTCGTTAATCTCCAGTGAACCATCATCAGTATAATCAGTAGTACCAGCAACGACTGAAGTCAATAACAGCCCCTTCCCCTCCTCGTCTGAAATGTACAGTTGATACCTCGTTGCACTAGCCACCGCATCCCAAGACCAAGATATTCCCTTATCAGTAGCTGCCACCCAAGTGTCCCTATCCTTATTACAAGCGATTGAAACCTCAGTTGAACCTTCTGTTTCGCCTACAGCGTTTAAGGCTGTTACTTGAGCGTAGTAGGTATAGGTGCCACTAGCTAGCCCAGAGGTTACTAAAGAGGCTGAGAGGTTCTCTGGTGCAGCCAAGGCAGTATAAGTAGTGAGGTCTGACCCATCATATCTTGCCAAAGAGTCAGTTCCGTTAGCAATATATAAGTAACCAGCAATTTGCATGAAATAGCACTTAGTTCCAGCAGTGAAAGTAGCTCCAGTAATTTCCGTTATACTACCGCCATCAGAAGAGCTATAAGCCTTCCCCCCAGCAATAGTAACTAGCTCGGTAGAGGCATCTGACTTAACATATTCCTGCGCTCCATCAATCGTAGTTCCATGATCTGCTCCATAAACCTTAGTTCCCCACCTAGTTTTCCAAATAGCATCTTGGACTTGGATCATGTTCACATTCTCAACTGCAAACTTAGTGGGCATCCTAGCCTCGTCTACTAGCTTGTTTGAGCCACCAGAAAAGTCGTCAACATTTATCTTTAGCTCTTTAGACCTTACTTTACTAGGTGTGAATTTCATTTAATTAAATCCTGATTCGGTCATATTAACAAGCCCACTCACCTGATAATTAGCCCCCATCATATTTTTAGTTTTCATCGCTTCTAGCTTTTGAGAAGCAATAAGCACTTCATCAGAATTTCCCTCTTCCTTTTTAAGCTCTGATAAAGCATAGTAAACCACAAACATCGGGTCTCCCATCTCAAAGGTATCTGCTCCTGTGGTTAGCTTGTCTGCTGTTTTGTAATATTCGTAGTTAATAGTTTCCCCACCAATCATGTTTACATTAGGATTAAACTCTAGTTTAGAGCCTGTAAAGTAACACCAGTGTCCGGTACCACTAGAACCAAGCTGCATCTCTTCTTTTGCAATTACCTGATAAGCGGTCTTAGCAGTTCCAGTTCCCAACCAAACAAACCCCGAAGCTGGGAATACAAAATCATCAGGTACATCATAAGAATTGGTAGCTGCTGCTGTAGTTTTGTCTCCAGTTGAAGCATCTGCCAAGAAAACGAATAATTCCCTCCATAACACCCCTTCCTCGTTTTCCCAAATATTGATTCCTATATTAAATAGCGCAGTCCAAACTGTGTAATCTTCGTCAGAAGAACCAGGCGCTGTGCTATCACTCTCGTAAAGAGCATTTAAGTAATCAACTGCATCGTCTAAGTCTGTTAATACTTTAGCCAAGCTCACCTCCTATCTTTCCAATAAAAAAAGGCACGACTAGTGTCGCACCTATCCCATCACTCACTGAGTATTGGTAATTCATTATAGCAGTTTAACTCCTTGTGTCAAGCCTTTTATTTCCTTAATCTTAAAGGCGGGTGCCCTGTAAGTTGGCATAGCAATCTTAATCTGCTTAGGCGCTCTCATACTTGGAGGCTTGGGCAAACTTGAAATCTTGAACTTAGGCGTTTTGGTAAACTTAATCCCTTTAAGCGCTTTCGGTTTAGATGTCTTTTTGATTGATACTTTCTTGGCAGTACTGCCTCGCTTATTATAGTCGTTTATTTTCTTTCTTAGTTCACTATCGCTTCCTGTATAGGAGTAAACATCAATTCCATAGTTTTCTTTAATGTACTCAGCTGTTCCTGTCTTACCTGTGGTTAGTACCCCCGTATCCCACATTTTGTTGATAATATCTTGACTTAAAGCATTGTTAGCCACATACGAAGTTCCGTATTTAGTCTTAGTTACATCTCCTAATTGACCATTCTTGCGGTACTCTACATCAAGATGCGCTCCGTAAGTGTTTCCGGTATCTCCACTCAAACCTACTAAGTCGCCCTGTTTTAATACCTGTCCTTTTTGAGCACTAACTCCTGATAAATGTGAGAACCTTAAAGACTCACCTTGAGGGTTTTGCACAATGACTGAGTTACCGTAACCTTTGTTAGCTCCTTTACCTGAGCCTCCACCTGAGACTTCAGTTACCTTCCAAGTCCCTTGAGGGATAGTTACTGGCGTTCCTGGTCTTGCTCTAAGATCAGCCCCAGTATTTACTCCACCGCTAAACTTCTCTACGCTAGGATTGTAGTTCCCAAAGCCTTGAGTGATAACTACCCTTCCTCCTGTATCAGCCCCTTCAATAGCTTTCTGTATTTCCTCGGCAGCCCAATCTCCTCTTTCATCTACATTCATTCCTCCACCAGACTTATAAGTATCTAGTTGAAACTCAAATACCTTTTCGGGTTGATCTGATTCAATTTTATTGACCATTTCCTCGGCATATCTCTTATCCCTATTAAGATCGTAGAGTTTGTCTTTCTTTTGATCGTCAGTTAAGTCGGCATAATCAATCTTAGTTTTCTTATCATCATAAGCCTCAAGTGTTTTCTTGTGCTGCTTATATAGCACGCCAAGTTCTTTAGCATCAGTTGGGAGACCTACCTTAATGTCGGGCATAGTCCCTGCCTCTTTCAGTTCCTTGTCAGTCTTATCATCTTTCCGTCTTTGGATCTGCATTTTCCCGTAATCAGAACCTTGCTCAAGAAATTCTTTGGTTTGATTTTCTCCAAAGGCTGACCTACCCTCTTTGTAGTATTGCTTAACATCAGGCAAGGCGTTCTTGCCAAACACCCCTCCTAAAATCTTAATTGGCAAACTGGTCTTATCACCATAGAATCTAGCTCTTCCTGAAGGCGTAAAGTCGTAACCCTCAGAGGCTTGTAAACCTTCTGTGGTTCTTACTTGCTGTGTTCCTGCTGGCATAACATTCTGCATTAACATTCTTTTAGCTTTCTTTTCTTTAGTTTCGTCTGACCAATCTTCTTGAGATAATTCAAACAATCTCATTGGGAGCGTAAATGCTGGTCCAGGGGATAGCGGAACAAGTTGTTCAACGGCATATTTCACTGGTAATCCAGTCAGAGCAACTATAATTGCCGAATTTAATAGTGAGGATGCTGACAAGCCAATAGCCTTCTTAACTTCTTTGTTCTTTAAAGCCTCAGCGATAGAGTTGGTATTTTTAAGTGTGTATTGACCGTATTGAAGTAGCAACCTACCCCACCACTTCTCAAATATTTTAGCTCGGTTATTTTTACTAGCAACATGACCATACTCAAATAATTGATCTCTCACGAAATGAGTCAACTCTTCTCCCTCCATTCCTTTTTTCTTCCCATAAGCTTCAGCAGCAGCCGAAAAATAGACATTCTTGATCTTCTCTCCGGCAGTAATAGGCGCAAACAGTATTTTGTCTCCTAGTTCTTGTACTGCCTTACCAACTCCAAGAATATTGGTAAGTTCTCCTTGCAGCCTTTTTAGATCATAAGCACTAGCAAACTCATCAAGAGCATATTCCTTTGAGAGTCTTTTAGCATCAGTAACCGAAACTTTAAGCCCAGTTACAGCATCTTTACCATATAGGAACGGCACCTTAGTAGCTTCTAGTATCTGAAGTAGTCCAGTCTTAACACTGAGTCCTAAATGCGCCCTTGCAGTAGTAGTAACAAAGATGTTTGAAATCTTCTCCATTATCCCTCTCTCAATCTGCCTAGTTGATATTTTATTCGCCAATAAGTTGTTTACATATTCTTTAGTAACACCATTCTTAAATTTGTATTTACCTGCTGTAGTTACGAGATCCTGTAATGCCTCTTTCTCTAACCTGGTATTCCTTTGCCATTCTCTTTTAATGAACTTGGTCTCCACATCTCTTAGGTTTTGCCAAGAACTATATAGTTTCCCACCGATCCCCTTCATCACCCTGTTGTTTTCAAGAAGAGTATCGCCAATGCCAGTTAGTTTGTATTTTGATTTAGTTAGCTTTTCTTTCGCTGCCTTGTTCACCTTATTACCTTCGGAAACAAAGTCGGGAGCTTCTATCTTCTTAGCTTCACCACTCTTTGCCTTAACAGCATCAAACACTTTTTTGGAGTAATCTACCACCGCTTGCTGGTAACTATTATCCATTTTAGTATCAGGCAAATAAACTTTAGATGCGATCTGGTTCATGTAGTGTTTCATTACTGTCGCGTAATCCCTACTGTAATCAGTTAATGAGCCGGTTCTGTGAAAGTCTAAATTCCCTAAAGACAAATCGGCTGCACTAATCCAAAGACCATCTCCTATCTCAGTACCAATCTCTCTGCCTTCTAAGGTCATGTGAGGAAAATAATTCTCAAGTGTCTTAAAGTCAGGATCAACTACTGCTGCATTTTCTGCTAAGTGATCCATGAGCATTTTGTGCATAGCAAACAACTGAGGATGTTTCTGACCACCAGATTCTATATCAGCAATCCATTCTGACTCATCAATCCCTTGTGATTTAACCTTATTAAGAATATCGGCTACTATTTTGTTTCCTTTAAACTGCAAGTCTTTTAGACTACCAATCTGAGTTGCCCTATCTTGGCTTTTAAACTTCTTTAAGTCGGGTAAGAGTGGAGACTTTTCTTCTATCTTCACTGGTGCTTCCTCTTTAACTTTCATGGTTTCAGGTTTGTTTGAAACCATTTCAATCTCTCCTGCCGTTTTATCACCGATCTTTAAATCCTCCATACTTGGTTCTTCTGCCCTAGATATCTTTACAGATTCACTCTTGGGTTGAGAATAAATCTTAGTTCTAAGAGCATCAACTATATAAGACTCCCTATCCTTAATAGGAGTAGCGCTGTCGTCTACATACCCTACTGCTCTAACAATTTCGCTTCTATCAAACTGAGTTTGGAGTTTCCTAATAAAACCCTCATCTAGATTATATTTTTCTGAGAGTTCCTTGGTTTGGACCTCAATCTTTGTGGTTGGCACACTTGGAGTTCTGATCTTTAGCAAGTTCTCTAATTTCTCCGGTTCTTGTTTCATCTTCAAACCATCAACATCGGGCTTAACAGGCTTAACCGAACCACCAATATCAAGACCCTTAATGTTCTCAATTCTATTTGAAATCTGCTCCTTAACTTTCTGAAGCCTATTTATTTCGGGTTTATGCCCAGAGGCATCTCCTAGTCCAGCTTGCTTTAAATCAACTTCCTTCCACCTTTTAGTTAATTCGTCTATCTGTAGTTTCTTAACTACTGTTTGCAAAGCGATTGATCCAGCAAACATTTTTAACGGTATGTTTAAGGGTGATCCTATTGCTCTACCAGCTAATCCGCCAACTGTTTCTTCTGCGATTGAACTTAATAATGGTTTATCTTCTGTAATAGCCTTAGCAGGACCGTAAACCAATGCTGAAGAAGCAGTCTCTCCGGCAACAGCCTTTAAAAAAGTTCTACTAACTTTCGCAGCCAAACTGCCTCCTTGTGGGAGATATTTACCCATTACAGTTTCTGCTGGTGCTTCTAGTCCTTTTCCGAAAGCAGCGTAGAAAGGAAAGTTAAAAGCCATGTCTCTAGCGAATTGTCCCTTACCTCCGCCTCCACGCCTATCCTCAGTTCTCAACTCGTCTATTGCTCCTAGATTCTGTTTCATCTTATTTACAGTTTCTGGTTTTACCAAATAACCGTAAATGGGATCTTTACTAAGTTGCATAATGGCTGCCGTACCTATTTTTGCAGGAACACTATTAATAGCACTATACAAATATTTCTCGTAAGTGGGGTTTTTACCTAAGAAACTCTGAAGGTTCTTGGTTCTTTCTTGGGGGTCAGGCATTTTTAAATACGGAACATTACTAGCAAAAGACTTAGCCTTATTAACAAAAGACTTTTTTTGTTGTACTGGTCTAAATTGTGCGACCTTCTGCTCCTGCTGCATCTTTTGCTTTCCCATAACAGCCGGTCTCAAAACTTCTTGCTTGTATTGCTGCCTCAATCTAGGAGAAGTAAGAACTTGTTTCCAAGCCTTAGCGTTCTCAGTAGTATTAAAGAAGAAGTCTCTAACTTTAGAGGTAAGTCCCATTAGACTCATTCATGCCTCCTTTAACCAAATAATTTCTTATCTTCTTCTGTGCTGCCCTGTCCGAAGACTGGGGTATTAAATCCTGTTTCTGTTTCTTGAGGAGTACCAACGCCTAGTCCGATATCCTGGGGCATCGTTGCCTGGAAATCAGATACATTACCCATTGCTAACTTAGCTTGGTTAATCATAGTAGCTTGGTTCATCTTCCACTCGTCTAGCCCTTGTCTCTTGTTAGAGGCTTCCTGCTG
>Ga0222656_1000680_pt1 | contig 10839 bp, 12 predicted proteins | sample AntAcemetagen472_FD_179808 | JGI IMG/M metagenome (GOLD analysis project Ga0222656, IMG submission 179808) | Saline water microbial communities from Ace Lake, Antarctica - #472 | ecosystem: Environmental > Aquatic > Non-marine Saline and Alkaline > Saline | place: Antarctica: Ace Lake... | reverse complement strand
TCATAAATTCCATGCTCGACCTGATAATGGGCGAAGCGCTTGTATATTTCGGCTTTCATAGTAGCCAAACGCCCCAATTGGAGGGGGAATAGTGATGAATTTGCTCCTCCGAAAGTTGAGTTAATTAAAACGCTTGATTAGTGAAATAAATTTCAAAAGGTTTAGACAATGTATCCTTCCCTGCCCAAATCATACAAAGGTTTGTATCCATTCAAAATAGGAACCACATCGTTCATATATCCGGCAGGCTACGCGCAAAACGTAAAAATGCTTGGCCCATATGTGGATGAAATCGAACTTCTGCTCTTTGAAGGTGCTCCGGACAGTCTGCCGTCAACTCAGGAGATAAAAAAACTCTTGTCGTTGTCAAAGGAATTTGATCTTACCTATAATGTGCACCTGCCCACCGACATATCCTTGAGTGATCCAGAGCCGTCAATCCAGCATGCTGCCGTGGAAACCCTAAAAAGAGTCATGGATCTTACCGCGTCACTCTCTCCGTCTACCTACACCCTGCATCTTTCATATGATGAAAAGGGATTGGAAACCGACCGCATAAAAAATTGGCGGGACCGTCTTTACCAGAGTGTAGGGCAATTTATCGCTACCGGTATAAACGCTGAAATGATTTCAGTCGAAACCCTGACATATCCAATAGAATGGGTGGAAAATATTCTGAACGACTTTAACCTGTCGGTGTGTATTGATCTGGGTCATCTCATGGTATACGGATTCGACATGGAAACCGTGTTCAGCAGGTTTTGCCACCGAACCTCGATCATTCATCTGCACGGTGTTGAAAATCATAAAGATCATTTATCACTGGACAGGCTGTCAAAGGAAAGAGCTAAAATTGTCACAAGGATCCTAAAACAGTTTACCGGGGTTGTATCTTTGGAAGTTTTTTCATACCCCCACTTAAAGGACTCATTACCATTTCTGGAAAAACTCTGGTATGCATGAAAACGTCGAGATGAATCAATCCCCACTTTTTTGTTTTACACTTTGAGATCTTCCGGCTTGTCCGGGTTCGGCCTTCATGATTTTTATAATTCGTTCATCCAGGCAAGAACGCAGAAAGGTATTCATCGGCTTCTGATCCCCGGATTCGTAAAAATCCATCATCAGTTGATTAAATTCTAACTGTCTCTTGGCAGGAAGATTAATCGCAGGATACCCGGCGCTCAACAATAGCCCGTTCATAATGAAACGTCCCATGCGTTTGTTTACATTATAAAAAAATTGACATCGAGCCATGGTAAGAAATAAGAAGATTGCCCGATCATAAATATCCGGTATTTTATAGGCTTGAGCCACCATATTATCAAATAAAGCAGGCAACATAACGGCTTCCGGTGGCATATACTCAGTGCCTGCAATAGTAACTCCGCCAGAACGGAATCTGCCACATTCCAAAGCTTCTTCTTTGGCTGCTATTTGATGAAGTTTACATGCTTTTTCAGCCGTGACTTCAAACCGGCCTTTTTCAATCCATTCAAATAAAGTACGCCATGCTTTACCCTGGTTTACAGCAATTTGCTGATCAGATATCTTATGTCCGCCAATTGTTATTCCATCTAACAGCGTTTGGATTTCCGGCAGGGTAAAATTGATACCTTCCAGGTTTACTGCATCAAAAACCAGCTCGGCTAACTGACGTTTAGCAAGCATCAAAGCTTTAGCCTGATCAGGCTTCATATTCCACTGGTTATCTTTCATTTTTATCACCGGTAAATGTCATGGATATCCACTAATAGATGAATAGTATCTTATAATATTATGGGCGTTATATCGAGTCTTGAAAACATTTTTACACGTCAGTCAATCACACCCAAACCCATAAGGGCGAGAAAAATGCCCAAAAGCCCCAACCCAAAACTTACAAGCAACAGGACCATGGCGTTGCTTTGAAAGGCTTTAGCGGTAAGGTCCTGGGCATCCGCAGAGAGAGACAACGACCGGGACTTGCCACCTTTAGCGATCATCATGGGTGAACCGCTGCCGCCCGTTGAAGCCGTTCCCAACATATAAACGTAGTCCCCCGGGCAAACCCAATGCTCGGAATATTTACGATGGGCATTTTTGGCTTCCGACGATCCCGGGGTCAGTTCCACCAAATCGTCGGGGATATCCAGCGGCTCATCCGCCATATCCAGCTTGCGAAAAAATGGTTTTTTCCGGCCATCAGGATAATTCTCCTGGTCACTTGCTTTGAGTTTTTTAATACGATCACCTAAAGCGGTTCGAGAACCGCTCCCGGATTTAAAAATTCGCATGTGCGGATAAGAAATCACCTTACCGCCATCCGGTACTATCTCGATTTGCCCGTTACTGTCTCTCAGGGAAAATGCACAGCTTCGGTTTCCCGACGTCAGTGGGTAGTCATAATACCCTGATTCTTTTTTCCGCATTCGGCGTTCGGAAGCGCCGTAGCGGTACCAGACAGCGGGTGTTGAAGTATACGGTGTTTCAATGGGGGTATCGCAAACCACTTCGCCAGCGGTGAGACACAAGCCGTTTTTGATATCACTTATACGGGTCATCTTCAATTTGGCGGCCTGTTTTTTGTTGACCAACTCCTTTTTGGCCATTCGAAACAGGAGCGCTGCCGCTCCACTGCTGCCTAAACCAGATAAAAGTGCGGGTGTGTTCATACGACGAGACCTTTTGTTTTTTTGATTAAGATTGTAAATCTGTTTTCAGTCTGCGTACCGTGTTGAGTGACCTTTAAAAAAAGGACGTCTACCACTCCTTTCCAAAGAAGTCAATTTTTTGATGCTTTATCTTATTGACCCGGCAGCGATCATTGTTGGCGTAGAGTCTTTTAAGAATGATGTTCCTCCTTCATCTTTGGGCCATTTGATGTGCGGAGTTTGTTGGTTATGTGCCTTGAATCTATCAATATGTTCAATTATAGGGGATATTAATTATGCTTACTCCCGTCTTGTCCCTGAAAGATTATAAACGCGTAATTTCAACCCCGTCCCTTTTTTCCGATAGGATATATCTCCAGAGAACAAGTCATATTTTGGAATAATTGTTTAAACCCTGGCCTGCGTAAGTACCAGAAAAAGCAAAATATAACGGTATAAAAGTAATATTTTGTTCAGGAAGCTCAGCATACGAACGAGTTGAAACCACAAGACCTTTCCGGCAGTTCGGATAATTATGTAAACAAAGATGCATACTTTTCAGCCTGCCGGAAGATCCACTTTTTACTTCTATCGGAAATATTTTTCCTCTAATTACCGCAAGATAATCCACCTCGGCTGAACTGCTCTTTGCACGCCTTGACCAGTAGTAAATATCTTTATTTTGCGATACAACCATTTCCTGTCCAACATACTGTTCTGCCATGGCGCCGCGATAAATGTTAAGCAGATTCGGTTTATGATATTCAACATCCATTGGCATACCGGTAAGGTAACGCATGAGTCCGATATCAACTATTAATGCTTTGAATGTTTTTGCAGAAGCAGTAGCGCCAAGAGGCAGTCCGGAAGGATCAACCGATTGAATTCTTGTTATGACCCTTGCAAGGCTGAGCAGATCAAACGCTTTTTTTATAGTGGGATTCGAGTATCCCTCTCCGAGCCTTGAATATTTTATCTGCTGTCCAACACTCTGCGCTACAGAGGTTAATACTGTATTAAGACAATGTTTATCTGCCTGGGGCCGATATTTTGAAAAATCGAGTCGGTATGTATCACAAATTTCTGACTGAACTTCAAAAGACTCTTGCATTGATCCGGTTTCAACATAGGCTTTAACGCTTTCAGGCATGCCTCCGACAAAAAAGTATCGTCGAAGTTCCTCGCAAAGTAACTCATGGGTGGATTTCGATACTTTTTTGGGAACAGAAAGAATAATATCCTTGGCTTTTTCCTGGCTTTTTGCCATCAGGTATTCAGCAAAACACAGTGGATGGAGTGATAAAAACTTAACTCTCCCCACCGGGAAAGAGATATCTTTCATGGCAAATTCAAGCAAAGAGCCGGCTGCAATGACATGAAGATCCGGCATATCTTCATAAAAGTAGCGAAGCGCAGATATTGCCCGGGGACATGTCTGTATTTCATCAAAAAAAAGAAGTGTTTTCCCGGCAATAATCTTCTGATTTAATAAAATCTCCAAATCGGAACAGATCTGTCTTGCCTGCAGATTTCCTTCAAAAACTTTATGCCATCCGGGATTTCGCTCTAGATCAACCATCAAAAAGTTATCAAACCGAGTTTCTCCGAAACGTCTTACCGAATATGTTTTTCCTACCTGCCTTGCACCCCTCAAAATCAGCGGTTTGCGGCGACGGCTGTTTCTCCATTGTTCGAGATCATGGTCTATAAATCGTTTCATTATAGTTTTCCATAATATTTAAGGTTGCAGTTTAATTTTACAAGGTTATTTTAATATAATTATTTTAAAAAAGAAAGGGTCTTTTTATTCGCCGGATATAAAGATCATTTATCAAAGGATAGAAAAAACAGATCCTTGAAAGGAAATACAAGCCGTAATCATCGAATCCATTATCTGTCCACCAATGGACTGCCTTTCTTTTCATAAAATATCTGGATTAGAGCTGACTTTGTATGTCCGCAGGCGCGAAGAGTTTTTTAACTGAGTTGAGCGATTTTTTGCAAAAAGATGTACTGAGATCTTGATGAATAAGGGATCACGAAAACCGTCCCGAAAATACCACGTAATGGGGCACGTTAATACTGAACGTTCACAGCTTTAAATTGATATCATCGGCATCCTGTTTTTTTCCTGATGATATTATTCGTGTTACGCAAGAGTTGGTAACACCAAGACACCTTGCAACATCAACCCCGGAATAACCGAGCTCCCTGACACCAATCCACGACATTGCACGCCTGGCTCGTACTACTGCCCTTCTTCGACCATCTGACCGAAGTTCACCCATGGAAACGTTATATTTTTCACACACTTTCCCGGCAAGTGTTTCAATGTCTATTCTCTGTCAGGACAGCCATAAATTCTTTTTAACAAGATCATCAAGATCCGATTTGACCTGGTTGACAAATTCACCGTCACCGAGTATCCACTGATCGGCCACCTGCCTTTCACCGCATCAAAACCCAGGCATATTTTTCCAGGCACCAGTCTGAGCCAGTGCTGACGACCGATAAAATCATTTCGATCTGTATCGTTCAGAAATATTTTTCTTCGCTCAATGCCCCGGCCCATAACATGGTGCAGCACTCCAGGGGCATCTAATCTTGCTAATCTTGGCATAACTGTTCTGCTGATTTTTCAACCTTTCAACAAGTTCCCTCCGGTCCCCAATAATTAATAATTAACATGCGCTATCCCGAAAAACATCTGTTATGATGATGTTTATGACGGAACGGATTGCTTCGGGCGTCGTGCAGGGATCCCGTATAACATGCCTTCTATGCTGATATCTTCGTCAATATCCGGCCAATGTACTCCTTGTCCATCTCCAATGAACTTAAACTTTGACCGTTGTTCAGGAGTTGCTTCAGATAATCGCCATGACCAGGCAAGTGGCACACTGATGGTGCGGCCATCGGCAAGGCAGGCTATAATTTCTTCGTCTGTTACGCGAAAATTTATAATCCTTGGTTCTGATATATTAACTACAGTGCTCATCCCATGCCTCCAAGATTTTTATTCGGTTAACAACAATTACCTTTCTAATTATATTAAGTTCCTTTGATGAAAATCCATTGTTTTTGGCCAATGTAAGAGGGTCAAGCCAAAACTTACAAACCTTTCTTTCCCTTTGAACATGTACATGCTTCGGTTCATAGCAATCGAAGCTGTAAAAGAAAAACCTGTAAGGCCCTTCGATGTCTTTAACTGATGGCATCTTTATTAGCCTCCTTGTTTATAATATCAACCTCATGTTTTACTTCCGTCTATTTTTTACAATTTTCATAGTCATTAGGTGACCGAATTTTTATTTTTTGATAATAAACGGCTTGCTTTCATTACCGTGTTTGTCAATTGCAATAACAGCAATGCTTTCCGTCAAACCGGTCACTTTAATCTCGCCGTCATCGCCAACATCTTTGGCAAATAAAGTCCTGTCCATATTAAAAATCTTGCCGTCATAATCAACATTGACAAGCAACATGGCAAGCCCGTCAAATCCTTTTAAACGCTTTTCCTGCTTATCCAGTATCTTCGTCTCAAACCGGGTAATCCTCAAGCCCTGTCTGTTTTTTTCAACTTCAATCTCAACATTATCATTGAAATAGAATCCGGTCGAATTGATAAGGTTGTTGACATTTTCCTGTGAGCTTGGCTGCTGCTGTATCTGAAAATTGCGTGACACATCTTCCAGTATCTTGTATGGAAAAAACTTTTTCAGAAGACACTTCCAGTTCTGCAATTTGTTCTTCATTTAGAACCGGCTGATGAACCTTTCCCGTTTCCATCCCTTCACCAATCAGCTTGATAGAATCACCCATTGGAATGGAGGTGATGACCTTTACACGTTCAGGGAAAATTGGACCCTGAACGATTACATTCGGTTTAATATCAGAGGGTTGCATGTGTTACCTGTTTTATCATCAAATCAGAAGGTTGGATCGTCTCTTGCCGCGGTTTCAGGTATGCTGAGTAGCCCATTGAAAACCTTTAATAAAAAGTGAAGAATTGACAGTATTAACGAAATCATCCGGGGTTGTAATTTTAATATTAAAGCATAGATACCAGGTTATGGCAAATTTTTAGCATGCTTTATTGACTTGTTTTCAGGACCATAAAAAAAACATCCGGGTCGTTAATTTTTAATTATTCACCTCTTTTGTTACGATTCTTGGGTTCGTTCGTGCTGAACGTGCCTTAAGCCCTCATCAACAATTCGGGACGTATTCAGGAAGTCATGAAATTATGCGTTTTTCTGTCCCGAAAATTTAGTATGGCGATATCATATGATTGTGCTTTATTCTTCTGAATCTAAGGTCAATATTTGTGATCTTAAACCAAAATTTCCATATAGCGGTGACTTGAATTCTTAATGAGAAATTCAGGTTGGGAACGTCCTTAACTTATCGGACATGCTTTGAAGCGGCAGCAGGTGATCATTACCACAGGAGAATCAAGGGGCGTTCCCGATATTCTCCCTGCTTAAAAAAGCTCTGAGGGTCTATAATTGAATATGGGGAAAAATTCAATGGATATTATTAGGTGATTCAATATGTTACAAAATGGGTATGTTGGGGATGGTAGAATTGTATAGTTTTTACACAGGATAATTAGCCACACCAGTACCATCTTTCGGCCTGTCCCGGTATTTCAACGGGGAGCTACCCCGATGAAATACGCTGCGTCCCGGTACCATTCCCAGAAACTACGGGACAAGCTGTTGCTATCGCACCCCGGTAAAACAATAAAATACAACAGCTTAACGGGGTAAAAATTTCACATGGCCACGAATGATTGGAATCTGCAATACGTTACGACCCCGTTTGGCGGAACTTCCGTTTCACTCCAACAAAAAGGGAATCAGGGATCGAGGAGCAGGTGTCAAATTAAATTCCCAGAAGTAAGGTGTCCTGATATTAATGAAAAATATTTTTTTTGGACAGTGATTTTATTCTTTTGTCAACCAACCGGCAGATGCCTTGCTTTCATATCGCGCCACAGGTTTCGGCGGCGATTGTGTTTTTTACGCCAGTGAGTTATCAAAACGCTGTATTCGTCTCTGTTGAGTTCAAATAATGCATGAGCCCACCGGGCATATTCTTCATAATTCGATTTATGTACATTGGCAGGATCAGGAACAATACGCCGTAATTGCTTTTGCCAGACTTCCAGGGCGATTTTAAGGTATACACCACCGGCTTTCATTTCCCGCAAACCTTTACGCCGAGAGGCGGTTAGATCCCCCCTGGAATTACCTTCAGGAAGAACGGTCTCCCAAAAGGATGGATATTTTATTTTGATCGTTTCACTTTTGGGAAGATCCCTGGTTAATAAGGCCAGCCAGCGCCATTGTTATTTCACCGCTTTTGTATTGTCTTTTAGATCAGAAAGCCACTCAGCGAGCTTGTTTAAAAACCATTCTTTATCTTGCTTGACATCCAATATGGCGTCAATCAACCAGTGAATCCAGGTATCAGTAACTTTAGATGAGTCCATAAAATAGGGGTAGCTTCGAGCCGCCATTTCATTTTTCCACTGTACAAAAATTGGGGCTAACATGCCTTGAGTATCCGGTTTGGACAAACTTCGGTACGCCTTCAGGACCGTATTCCAGTTTTCCGGTGTATGAAATGCCACGGCCTGTAATCCGGCGGCAGCGCTTCGGCCCGGATGGTTCAGCCGCTTCGCAACATCAGCCCAATTCGTCAATAATGAAGCAATCTCTTCATCCCCCTTATTAACAAAGAAGTTTTTCTCTATAAGGAGCAAAGAAGCCTCCGGGCACCACCCTTTTTCCCATTCCTTTTCAAATAACTTGAGAAGGTTTTGACAAGGAAAGATTCAGCCTTTTGAAAATCTTTTTGCTTTAAGGCCTCATCAACAAGCGGCCGACCGTATCGCCAGTTTTTGTCGAGGTATTTACGGCAGGATTCAAGGTAGTTGCCTGCATCAAACCGTTCTTCATAATTATGGTTGATATGGTGCCAGGCCGAATAGGTATTGTCCAAATTTATATGATGATCGCCCTCTTTTAAAAACTCATAAATTTCCCGGCAGACACCGTCAGGAAGCCGGATAAAAAAACCAGTAAATTCATCTTCATCCAATGCGACCCTTTCAAAGGTATTTTCAATATAAAAAGCCTTTTGCGCAAAAATTTGGCCGGGATTTCTTTCGCGATGCGACGATAACCACAGCCACTTCAAAACGCATTGCGTCAATTTTTCTTCCAGAACGCACGGATCCCCATAGTCAGCGCCCATCCATTCGGGATATGAGCCGATTTGGTCATCAATTTCCTCCAGAGCCTTCAAAAACAGATCCGGATCATCCACTTCATCATAGATATCCTCCATCAGCGTCAACATATCTTCCGCGATAGGTTCCAGGTCCTCAGCAAAGCTCCCGCCATCAAAATACGGCGCTTCCCAGTGATGGTCCTGAACCGCATACTTACCTTTCTCGTCACCTACTTCACTTATGATGCCGTCATAGTTGCGCCATAGTGAATACCAGAACTCCATTGTTCTTTGAAGGGACGTATATCGCCCGGTTTTACCTCTGTCTGCCGAATCCTGATCTGCGGCCAGAATTTTTTTCACAGTCATCGCCATGTCCGAGTCTATTTTTTCGAACTTCTCCATGTAGATGTTCAAATCGGTTGAAGCTGACACTACAGTAAGCAAGCCGGCGATCTGCTCTGATGTCAATGATTTCATCAAAATATGTCCGATACTATATTTTCTTTTCGCCATTTTATTTTATTCTTTAAGCTTCTTGATTGATCTGTTTGCAATAAGTACTTTCATTTGGTCGATTGCGATCTTATTCAGTCTTTTTAATCTTTCATCTGATGGTATCTGCATTTTGATGAGTTCTGAATTGTAGCTTTCCATATTTGAAAGAACAACTAACTGCTCTAAGGTAGCATAATCCCTGATGTTACCTTTAAAATCCGGATATTTTTCCCGCCATTCTTTTGCAGTTTTCCCAAATAATGCAATGTTTAACAGGTCTGCTTCGTCTGCATAAACAAATTTTCGTTTGCTTTTAGATATGTTTTCGGGAATCAGGTTTTCTTTTATGGCATCGGTATGTATAAGGTAATTAACCTTTGCAAGGGTGCGGGTGACATTCCATTCCAGCTTTTTCTGATCAATTTCCGCCTGTTTCAGCCGTTGAAACTCTTTAAGAAGATATAGCTTGAACTCTGCGCTTATCCACGAGGCAAATTCAAAGGCAATATCCTGATGGGCATAAGTTCCGCCATATCTACCGGATTTGGAAATAATGCCAATGGCATTTGTTGAGGTTATCCATCTTTTGGGTGTAAGTGTGAAACTGTTTGAGCCGGCTTCATTTTTAAAGGCATCGAATTCGATGCCTTTAAAATCTGGATTGTGCAACAGCTCCCATAAGCCGATAAATTCAATTGTGCTTCGGCTTCTCATCCAGTTTTGGATAATGTAATTTGTCCTTTCCGAATCTTTGTACTTTGCTATGTCTGTTAGAGAGATATAATCCTCTTTTTCTTTTGAGAATACGACTATTTCAGTTCCTTTAACATTTACTTTTCGTTTAGCCATGAGTTACCTTCCGCCTAAACTATAAAAACTTTGCTCTCATTACCGTGCTTGTCGATGGCAACAACTGCAATGCTTTCCGTCAAACCGATCATTTTAATAACGCCGTCATCGCCAACATTTTTGGCAAATACAGTCCTGTCCATATCAAAAATTTTACCGTCATAATCAACATCCACAAGCAGCATGGCAAGCCCTTCAATTCCTGCTAAACGCTCACCCTGTTTATCCAGAATCTTTGTCTTAAACTGCGTGATTTTCAACCCTTGTTTTATTCTCTCAACCACAATCTCAACATCATCATTAAAATAAAACCCGGTGGAATTGATAAGGTTGTTGACATTTTCCTGGGAACTTGGCTGCTGCTGTATCTGAAAATTGCGGGACACATCTTCGAGTATCTTGTAGGGAAACTTCAGCATCTTAAAATGCACCTCATTACCGGCGCTGTTTTTCATGGTTGTATCGCCAAGAAGGGTGCAGGTCTCCGGTGTGATAATACATGACTTTCGGCCATTTGAAAACTATTTTGATTTAACTTAAGACAACTGCTTCTCGAAAGAAAACTCCATTCTTTTGCCTTGGGGTCCAATGACATGCAAGGCATTTATCTTTTCAATTG
>Ga0222656_1000670_pt1 | contig 11012 bp, 16 predicted proteins | sample AntAcemetagen472_FD_179808 | JGI IMG/M metagenome (GOLD analysis project Ga0222656, IMG submission 179808) | Saline water microbial communities from Ace Lake, Antarctica - #472 | ecosystem: Environmental > Aquatic > Non-marine Saline and Alkaline > Saline | place: Antarctica: Ace Lake... | reverse complement strand
CGGGCAGTAACAATCCATTGGGAATAGATCCCAAAACCGATAAACATGGCCACAATCGTCAAGCGCATCCAGACCTCATGGGGTTCTGGACTGAAAACCTGTTCAAAAAAGCCTACATCACAGAACACGAGAACATGCACGGCCGCCTCTAACATCCAGAAGACTGCAGCAAGAGCAATTCCCATCCAAATAAATCGGGAATGCGATAAATAGGGTTGATCCCTTCTTTCTTTCTTCATCTTGCGGCTCTCCGGCCAGATGGCAAAAATAGGGCCTTTTTAGGCAAGCCACTAAGCTCCAACAACCGACACTAGTCAATCTTCAATCCCATGTTATCAGCCTCTTAAACTGTGTGCAAACAGATTCGGAGTCCCGTGCTTTTAAGGGCTCAACAAAAGCTATTTGTTCACCGCAAAGCCGCAGAGATCGCAGAGGGTTACATTTTTATTGTTTTCCGGTGATCCCGCTGAAAAAAGCGGGACTTGCAGGATAAAGGAAAACAATAAGAACTTATTTTTTGATCTATGTGGCATTGTCAGAGCAACAAGCTCTACAATTTATCTAAGATACTGATTTATTTTAAGAAAAGGACTCTTTTTTTGTGGATGTCCTTGGCTGTCTTTGTCTGTGTCTGTCTGTGTGGGTCTGTGGCTAATTTCGCATTGATTTGTTAATTGATAAGTGTAAATCGGCAAATGAAGGATGCCAACGGTTGCTATTATTTTTTTATTTGACAACACTCCTTGCGAGGCCTATATTACTCAAATAGAATATATGGAGGTTTCTCATGAAAGATTTTATCAAAGTAATGAAGGCGCTTTCTGAACCTAACAGGGTAAAGATTGTCAAAATGCTCCAGCATAAATTGATGTGTGTGTGCGAAATGCAGGCCTCTCTTGGAATAGCACAGCCCAGCGTATCCAAGCACCTGAAGATCTTGGAAGATGCAGGGCTTGTGGACTCTAAGAAAGATGGTCTATGGGTCAACTACCACCTCACGGACGGGGCTGTCAGTCCATACGCGGCCGCCCTCTTGGGCAATTTGAGGCACTGGATGGAACAGGATCGGGAGATCGGGGAATTGGTGGAAGAACTCCCCAACATCCGGCGTGAGAATATCTGCAAGAAATAGTTTTTGCTCTAACTCTGATGATCTCGTAAAAAGTCTCCAAGGCCGTCACTCCCGCGAACGCGGGAGTCCATAAGTGGTTGATTCTCCTGGATTCCCGCGTTCGCGGGAATGACGAAAACGGGTCAGTGACTTTTTACGAGTTTGTCAACTCTAAGTGGATAACTAAATAAGAATATAGCTATGAATGGAGAATATCTATGAAAGAGCGGACCAAGCTGTTGTTTATCGTGTTGATTTTTTTAGCGTGCTACTACGTGCCGTGGGCAAGCCCCACGATAAGGCAATCGGGACTTGAGGCATTCATGATGCTTCAGGAATATGCCCGTCAACATGTCTTGACATGTCTGATCCCGGCATTTTTTATTGCCGGGGCCATCGGGGTCTTTGTGTCTCAGGGTGCGGTCCTAAAGTATTTTGGCGCCACTGCCAATAAGATTCTTTCCTACTCTGTGGCCTCTGTCTCGGGAACTATTCTGGCAGTCTGTTCCTGTACTGTCCTCCCCCTCTTTGCAGGAATCTATGCCCGGGGGGCCGGTATTGGCCCTGCCACCGCCTTTCTTTATTCAGGCCCTGCCATCAATGTATTGGCCATTGTCCTGACCGCAAGAATTTTAGGCTGGCAATTAGGTCTGGCGCGGGCCATCGGCGCGGTTGTATTTGCCATTATCACCGGGCTTCTTATGGCCTTTTTCTTTCGAAAAGATGATGCAAACCGCACTGCCGGACAGATATACCTCCCTGATGAGGAGGAAAAGGGACGCAGCCTTCTGCAAGACGGTCTTTATATGCTGACCATGGTCCTGATCCTCATATTCGCAGCCTTTGCCCGTCCTGCTACCGGTTCTACCGGTCTCTGGCCGACCATATTTGCAGCTAAATGGTATATTACCATAGGACTGCTGGTCGTTCTGGGCATTATGCTTAAGTCCTGGTTTACAAAGGATGAATGTGTAAATTGGGTGGATTCCACCTGGGGTTTTATGAAGCAGATCTTTCCCCTCTTGGGCGCAGGTGTCCTGGTTGCCGGTTTCATGTTAGGGAGGCCCGGACATCCGGCATTGATCCCTGAGCATTATATTGAGTATTTAGTTGGCGGTAATTCCCTGTGGGCCAATCTATTTGCCTCGGTCTCGGGGGCGCTTATGTATTTCGCCACCCTGACGGAGGTGCCTATACTTCAGGGCCTCATCGGTTCGGGTATGGGGAAAGGACCGGCACTTTCTTTGCTTCTCGCAGGCCCTGCCCTCTCCCTCCCCAACATGTTGGTGATCGGAAACGTGATCGGCGTCAAAAAAACCGCTGTCTTTTGTGTAATCATCGTAGTTTTGTCCACCATTGCCGGTATGAGCTATGGCTGGATCGCGGGATAGATTTTCACCGCAAAGGGGTATTCGATGTCACAAGATGATATAGCACAGATCAGGGTAGGGAATTCTCCTGTCGGCATCATGGGACTAAAAGATGTCATGGAAGACTTGGCTGAAGAATATGGGGATAGACCAGATCAGGAAATCTTAGAAGAACTTCTTAATCGTCTGACGAAAAGGAACTATATTCCGCAAAACGCAAGGGAGAATTATGGAAAGGCCTTCCTGAGGGAATTCAATAAATTTTTAGGAAAACCGTACGAACAGGGGGTCTCTATAGGTGTAGAGATCAAGGTATTAGGACAGGGATGCGTGCAGTGCGACAAACTGGAGAGAGATCTCATGGAGGTGCTGTCCGAAATAGATCTTGCTGCGGACCTGGAGCATGTCAGAGAGATCAAAGAGATCGGGAAATATGGTGTCATGGGAATGCCTGCCCTGATTATTAACGGCAAGGTCATATCCGTGGGGAGGGTTCCACCAAAGGCAAAACTCAAGGAATGGCTGAAAGAGGCGCAAGACTAAAGGCGTAAGGCTCAAGATTATGTCAGGTAAACCGGAAAGGAGAAAAAAATGGAAATAAAGGTTTTAGGCCCGGGTTGTCCAAAATGTGAAGCAACGGAAAAGGTTGTAAAAGAAGCTGTCGCCGAAGCGGGCGTGGATGCACAGATTGAAAAGGTGACCGATATCATGGAAATCGCCAAACATGGCGTGTTCATGACCCCATCCGTGGTTATTGACGGAGAGGTAAAATGTGTTGGCAAGGTTCCTAAAAAGAATGAGATTAAGGCATGGGTAAAAAACCCCTTAGTTGGGGAAGACTGATTCAGGTGACAAAGGAGATTGAAAAGGTCAAGGCGGCCATAAAGGGGTCAGCAGGTGAAGTTGCTACGAGCGCACAGCCGTCGGGCGAGTCCCCTTCAGGGTGCACCTGCTAAACATCATTTTAAAAAGAAAGGATTACTTATGATCAAAAAACGGGTGGCATGTGGGTTGGCCACGCTGCTGGTCGCAACCTTTTTCTATTCACAACCGTTGGTTCCGAGTGCACTGGCTGAAAGCGCGCCTACAGTAGAAAGCGTTTACCCCGGTCTGGCCGCGGGGGTTCTCCAATCGGCCACACTGTCGGGGATGAATAAGGGACTTGTCCTCCAGGGCGATGGGGTTGAGATTCAAGCGTCCTTTGCGGAGAAAATCCTTGGCCAGGTGAAGCCTGAGATCCGGAAGGAACTGGAGAAAAACATGTTCTTCCTTCTGGAGCAGGAGGCCACTCGGGAGTTCATCAAGCGGGATGCCAAGGCCATGGGCATCTCAATGGATCAACCGGAGGAAGAAATAGGGAAGGCCTATGTCGATCGTCTGACAAAAGGAGTAAAGACAACCGAAACGGAGGTCCGAGACTTTTACGACAGCAACAGAGAAATGGTGGGCGGAATGCCCTTTGATCAGGTCAAGGAGAGCATTGAACAGTTTCTGCTCCAGCAAAAAAAGCAGGAATCTCTGGATGACTACATTAAAGGCTTGGGCAAAAAGGCCCATATTCGATTGAACCGGGACTGGGTGAAAAAGCAGGCCCAACTGGCCCTGGACAACCCCGTGGACCAAGCTCGAAAGTCCGGCAAACCCACCATGGCCGAGTTTGGCGCCTCTGGGTGCGTGCCGTGTGATATGATGCAGCCCATCCTGGAAAAACTCAAGAAAAAATACCCGGATCAACTGAACGTGGTATTTGTGCATGTGAGGGAAAACCAAATGCTGGCCGCCCGGTTCGGCATTCGGGCAATCCCGGTCCAGGTCTTCTACGACGTCAAAGGGAAAGAGGTTTTTAGGCATCAGGGCTTCTATGGGGAAATAGAGGTGTTGAAACAAATCAAAAAACTCGGAGTGAACTAAATGACCCGGAAGATAAGGAATGCAACCCTTGGTTTGTTTTTAATCGGCTTGATGGGCCTACCGTTATACGGGTGCTCATCAGATGAACCCCCTGCATCCCATCCGCAAACCGCCGGCATTGTTCCGGTCAAGGGGATGGTGACCATGGTGGACCTGGGCGCGGACTCCTGTATCCCTTGCAAAATGATGGCGCCCATCATTGAAAAGCTGGAGAAAAATTATAGAGGAAAGGCTGCCATCGTTTTCATTGATGTCTGGAAGGACAAGGAACCGGCCAAACGGTTTGGTATCAGGGCAATTCCCACACAGATCTTCTTTGATAAAGAGGGGAAGGAAGTCTATCGCCATACCGGGTTCATGGGCGAGGCGGACATTGTTTCGCAGTTGAAAAAGATGGGTGTTGGCTAAGGGCTCAACAACTCGGAGAGGAAAACAGGAGGGCATCGATGCTGGAGGCGTTTTTTCTGACCGTTAATGATTGGATTGCAGGCGGCACGGCCATCGCCGCCGTGGGCTGTTTTATCTGGGGTATGATCAGTGTTGTATTCAGCCCCTGTCACCTGGCGTCCATCCCTTTGATCGTGGCCTACGTTGGGGGGCAGGAGACGCTTTTGAAACCGAGACAGGCCGCCTACTACTCCGTGTCCTTCACCGTGGGGCTCTTTATCACCATTGCTATCATCGGAATTATCTGCGCTCTCTTAGGCCGCATGTTGGGAGACGTGGGAAATTACTGGCAGATCCTTATCGGGCTGGTCCTGGTCTGGGTCGCATTGGGGATGTTAGGTGTTGAAAGATGCTCTATGTCGGGAAGTCTCCTCTATAAACTCAATCTTCGCGGCATGTTCGGGGCACTGGCTCTGGGTCTGGCCTACGGGGTTCTTTCCGGTTCCTGCACCTTTGGGTTTATCGCTCCCATTCTCGCCATTGTAACGGTACAGGAGAAGGTGATTACGGGGGTCCTGTTCATTCTGCTTTTTGCTATTGGTCACTGCCTTCCCATTGTGGTGGCGGGCAGTTCCACCGCCGCGGTGAAGCGCGTCATGGAAAGCAGCCGTTGGCAGGGGGCCGGAAACTGGTTTCGGAAAGGGGCCGGGGCAGTGATTGGATGCCTGGGCCTGTATTTTATTGCAAACCCGTTTTTTGGGGCCTGAAAAGGGTCGAAACAAAGGGGCCAAAACCCAGAATTCTAAAGGAGGTAGAAAAATGACAGACGCTCGTCTTTTAGCGGAATGGTTCCCAGAGTTCGCTGAACATCTGGACAAGATGGATGAAACCTATAAAAAAATGAGAACCATTGATGAAAAGACTTATCAATTCATCTGCTTTGCCCTGGCCATCAAGGCCCGCTCAAAGCCTTGCCTATTAAAGCATTTTATGGGGGCCTTGGAAGCGGGAGCCACGGTAAAGGAACTTTCCTACATCATGGCCCTGACCTTCAGGGAGGCCACAGGGGGGGATGACTGCTGGACCCACGATGCCCTTGGTGACTATAAGGCCCTCATCGCCGAGGGTCTAAAGAGTTCGGAGTGTTGCGCCAGGTAGGGTCTTTGCAACCCTTGTGGCACAGGATGCGAAAGGATCTGGGGATTGCCCGCCAATGGACGATCAAAACAGGAAAAGGCTCGATCAATACATGGGCAAATTTCATTTTGACCTATGACATCTTGAACAGAAAGGAACGGAGGACATGGCGATGAGAAAACACGTGCTTATGGCAAGCATTCTTACCTCCCTGGTCTTCCTTTGTGCCTATTCTGCCTATGCACAGGCGGTCTTGGGGCCAAAGATGGTTCTAAAGGAGCGGGAATTCGATTGTGGCGAGGTCAAAGAAGGGGAGATCATAGAACATACGTTTTCGGTCTTGAACCAGGGTAATGAGACCCTTGAAATAGTCAGGGTAAAACCGGGCTGAGGTTGCTCTGTGGCATCTTTTGACCACACCATCCCCCCCCGGCGGGGAGGGAAAGATTACACTCAAGGTTAATACAAAAGGCTATGAGGGCAAAATTTACAAGGGCGCCTTGGTCAATACAAACGACCGTGAACAGAATGCGGTCAACCTGGGGATAAAGGCCTTTGTCAAAGTCCCCGTTTTGATCTCTCCCCGCTATGTCAGCTTTTATGGGAAAGCAGGCCAGAGCATCAGCAAGGTCGTTGAGATCAATGCCGGGCTTGATAAACCACTGACATTGACTCCGGAGGAGTTCAATCTCGACGGGAAGTTGACCTACAGGATCGAGGAAGTTGAGAAGGGACAGAAATTCAAGATCCACTTTACGAGTATCCCTGACCCGCCACAGACCTATTCTGGGTTTCTGAATTTCAAGACCAATTATCCTGAAAAACCAATCATAAACATAATGATAAGGGGTCGTTTTTTGAAAGATAAGAAAAAATAAACGAGTTCTTTTCTAAGACATGGGAATTTGGAAGGAATGTACGTCGGTAAACAGGAGGGAGCTATGAAAGGGCGCTCAATTCAAAGGATTAATCATCGTATTATAAGGAGACCGAGGGTTCTTTGGACGAATCAAATTCTCCGGGTTCAGAAAACACATTGGTTCAGAGGCATTCTTATTATGTCAATGGTATGTATTTGTTTCATCCTCATCTCCGCAGCCTGGGCATCGGACAAGAAGGCCAGAACCCTGACTGAGCTTATCGAGATGTTTGACTCATCAAGCTGCAAAGAATGCCATGAGGAAATCCATGCTCAATGGGAGACCTCCCACCATGCCAGGTCCATCATGGGGATATTTATGGACCGGTATCTCCAAAAAGGCGTCCTTTCTGTAAAGAGTCCCAAGGATGCCACCAAGAAGAATTTTCCGTGCTTCAAATGTCATTTCCCTCAATTAGAATATGCCACAGACAAAGTGGCCTCTGAGATTGCAGCGGCTATCCTGAGCAAAGACAAGGCAACCATGAGCAGACTCAATATCAATTGTTTGGTCTGTCACAACCAGAAGGGAGTAATCCACGGGCACGCTGAAAAAGGAATGCTTTACGGAACCGATAGCGTGTTAGAGCATCCGGACGAAGGGTATAAGAGGGTTAAGGCAAGCCCGATCATGAAAAGCTCCGTCATGTGCGGCCAGTGCCACGGTTTGGGTCCAAACTTTGAATTTGAACATCCGATTCAGTGTGCAACACTTTACGGAAGCTATCTTCATGCCTATGTCCCGTCGGGCGGCACCAAAACCTGTCAGGAGTGTCATATGAAGGATGCGGATCACTCTTGCCCTCCTGACTTCAACAAGAGGGATGAAATATCGGCCCGATTGAAGAAGGCCCTTCCCATGGAAGTGGATACTTTGATCTACAAGTCTCAATTCACACCCGGCGAAATAATCCCGATGCTCGTTGTCAAAACAAAAATAACCAGCAAGGCCGGGCACAGAATCCCTGACGGCTGACCTTCCAAAAACAGAGTGGTCCTGGATGTGACCGCAACTACCGATCAGGGCGAAAAGATATTTGGCGATTCGAGAATCTACATGCCACAGTCAACAACCTCTTTGGATAACACTATGGTATATGGCCCTACCAAAAAGCTTGGCATTATTAGGGACACGAGTATCCAGCCCTTTAGAGCCAAAGAAGAGACCTTTCAAGTGAAGGTTTCTAAGAATGCAAAAAAAGTCAATATCCGGGTGGACCTGAGTTATCAGCCACGGCCGGGGGATGTCTATCCGATCCACAGTGTAAGAAGGACCTTGGAGATAGACAGCCATTAGCTAATAAGAAGTTGTTCAATTCTGATAATATTATGGAAAAAATGAAGGCATCAGAAAAGCGTAATCGAATCGGTTTCCGGATGTTTTGGGAATCCATGGCCATGGTACTCCTGGCGATTGGATTGGGTCTGGTCGTCAATCAGTTCCTTCCCGGACGGCTTCCCCTTGTTGGAGATTGGTCCGCGGAAGCCCGGTTAACTCTCGATACGGGGAATAGCATGGTCGTTTCTCTCGACGAGGCGAGGAATTTCTGCCTTGATAAGAAGGCTGTATTCCTTGATGCGCGATCTCCCGAGGATTATGCCCGGGGACATATCCGGTGCGCTCGGAACATACCGTGGCAATCTTTTGACGAATACATCGACAGAGTCTTTGAAACGATAACGGACAATGCCCAAATTGTGACCTACTGCGACGGTGAGCACTGTTCCCTGAGCGAAGATCTGGCCAAAGAGCTGGTTGCCATGGGTTACGAAAATGTGAATGTTCTGCTGAACGGCTGGACGAGATGGCTGGAGGCCGGGCTTCCCGTGGAAAAAGGACATGAAGGCCACCTGGATGGTCGGAAAGGATAGCCATGGAATCTTCAAATGAGATCAGCCATGGATATGAGATCCGCGAATCGGTCGAGCACGGTCACGGTTCGACTGTCGCCTGTTCGCACCATCATGTGGATGTCAAAGACACCAGCGGGTCCCGGCTCTTATTGACATTGGCACTCAACCTCATTATCCCCGTGGCCCAGGTCATCGGAGGTGTTTATGCCCACAGTATGGCCCTTATTTCCGATGCCACCCACAATTTCAGCGACTTCGTGGCCGTCCTGCTTGCCTATATTGCCCATCGCATCGGCAAGAAGGGAGCCTCCTTTCAAAACACATTCGGTTATAAACGCGCAGAGATCCTGGCCGCCACCATGAACGTGGCCATTCTCATAGGTGCATCGGCCTTCATCGTTTACGGGGCCGTGGAACGCTTTTATCACCCGCAGTCTGTTCTCGGTAAAGTGGTCATCCTGTTGGCCGGTGTCGGCATCTTAGGGAATGGCCTCTCCGCTTGGCTGCTCCACCGGGATTCAAAGCACAGCCTCAATGTGAGAGGGGCCTTCCTCCACATGATGGGGGACCTCCTGACTTCTGTCATGGTGTTGATCAACGGGGTGGTCCTCATCTTCAAGCCCTGGTACTGGCTTGATCCCCTGCTTTCCATGCTCATTGTGCTTTTCATCCTGAAAAACTGCTGGTCCATTCTCAAGGCGAGTACCGGGATCCTGATGAATGCCACCCCGAGGGGGCTGGATCTTGAGGAGATCAAGGATTTCCTGGAACAGATCCCCGGCGTTTGCGGCATCCATTATCTTCACGCCTGGAATATCTCCGCTTCCAGTATCGGTTTTTCCTGTCATGTGGAAGTGTTGGATCAGCGGGTGAGCAAGACCGAGAAGCTCGGGGAGATGATCCGTCACGAGCTCTTCCATCGATTTGGCATTGATCATCCTGTACTCCAGTTCGAGACCGGATCATGTGGGAACGGAGGCGTGCTTTGCGAAATCTCTTGCGGAGGTGCAATGAATGGCTGAAGGTCAACCAGACTTTTTCAGGGGACAATGGAAACATGGCAGACTTTTCGCCTTGATGACCCGCCTGATCTTAGGCGGTGTGTTCATCTATGCCAGCGTTGACAAAATTCTCCACCCGGTGGCCTTTGCGGAGGCGGTCCACAATTACCAGATCCTTCCTGATGGACTTATTAATCTCTCTGCCATCATCCTTCCGTGGTTGGAATTGCTCCTGGGTATCGCCTTGGTCTTGGGCGTGTGTCTGCCGGGCGCCGCTTTCCTGTGCAACCTCCTCTTGATTACCTTTTTTGGCGCCCTGGTGTTTAATCTGGCACGTGGACTTGACATCCATTGCGGTTGCTTCAATACGAGCCAGGAAGCTACTTCATATTGTATGTGCCTGTATGTTATCCGGGACGGGATTTTTCTTTTATTGGGGCTTTATCTTCTATTGCACCTTTTGCATGGTAAACGGCGGGCTGCTGCGAGCATAAAGGATCAGATTTGAGGTTGTCCGGCCCTCCCCAGAAGTAAAGATAGATTTGGGGCAGGCCTTTGCGGCGGTCATCAGGAAATCTATGATGGAAACCATAATATTGACTCTGGTGATAGGCTTTGTGCTCTTTGAGTTGATTGAGCACGTGGTTTTCCCTCTGTTCTGGTTTATCAAGGACAAGAATAGAAAATCTGTCTGCGGTAAGACGGGGATGTCTGGAAAGGTGGGTGAAATCAAACAGTGGCAGAAAACTGAAGGGCAGGTTTTCGTCAATGGCGAACTGTGGAGGGCAGTTAGCGATGTTCCTCTACTGGTTGGCCATAAGATAGTTGTTCAGAGTGTTGAAGGACTGACGTTGAGGGTGAGACCTTTCAAACATTGAAGTTCCATAAATAGTGTCTGAACAAAAACTGTCTTTTTCGCCTCCCGCCTCGGCGGGACGTCAGACTCAAATTTTAATCCTCGAAATACTCAATGTATGGATGCTTGTTCCGCTGTATTTAAGCGGGGCGGTTAAAATTTTCGTCTTCCTTGATCTGAACAAAAAATCCTAGTTTTCGTTCGGACACTAAATAGGTCTGTTAGGAGGTTTGCTATGCGTAAGGTGTTGATTCTTGCGGTTGTCACATTAGTCGTGGTGCTACTGGGCGTTCAGTTCATACCTGTAAAAATGAAGAATCCTCCGGTGGAAGATGAAATTTCTGCACCTCAAGAAGTTAAAGCGATCTTACGGCGGGCCTGCTATAATTGCCACTCGAACGAGACCATATGGCCCTGGTACGGCCGTGTGGCTCCAATATCCTGGACATTTAGATATTATGTCCAT
>Ga0222656_1000648_pt1 | contig 11356 bp, 4 predicted proteins | sample AntAcemetagen472_FD_179808 | JGI IMG/M metagenome (GOLD analysis project Ga0222656, IMG submission 179808) | Saline water microbial communities from Ace Lake, Antarctica - #472 | ecosystem: Environmental > Aquatic > Non-marine Saline and Alkaline > Saline | place: Antarctica: Ace Lake | collected... | reverse complement strand
CTTATAAGGGTGTTTTTAACCCTGAAAATGGCGTTTTAAGACCTGAAAACACCTATTCTTGGAGGGATAACCTATAGATATCAATAGCATAGCTTGGTCCGACCCGAAGCGAAACCCTATGTGAAAAAACTAAAAAAGCGCATTTAGATACAAAAAATCAGACCGACCCTACTATTCTGGAGGACAATCTCAAGGAGATCATTTCACCCTTCTCACGCCTGCTTTCCGCCAAATATGCCAGCCTCACGCCGAAAGAAACCCAGGTGGCCGACCTCATCAGCCATGGTAAAAATACCAAAGAAATAGAGGACTTACTCGATTCTTCCATCTGGACCATATGAAGATATAGAGGACGTACATAATATTATAAGTTAATTTTAGGGACTACATGTGATAAGAAGTTTGTATGCTGAGAAAATCACGAATAGATGCGCCGGGGGCATTTCATCATATCATTGGGCGGGGGATCAATCGCCAGGAAATTTTTTCAGACAAAATGGATTATGGGAATTTTTTGGACCGCCTTGGCGATATATTGGGAGAGACGAAGATATCTTGCCATTCATGGGCCTTAATGCCTAATCATTTCAACATGTTATTGAAAACCGGAGACGCTCCGATCTCGACGGTCATGAGAAGGCTCCTAACCGGTTACGCGATCACTTATAACCGTCGTCACTGCCGCTGTGGACATCTCAGAGGGTGGTCGAAATCATGGGTATGAGTTCCGAAGAGATCATGGAGCCTGGAAAGCACAGAAAAAGAACTCGGGCCCGCAGCCTTCTCTGTTACTGGCAACAGATCAGCTGGGAATCAGCCAGACTCGGCTATCTCGGATATTAAATCTAACTCAGCCGGCTATCAGCCAAGCCGTCAGCAGGGGAAGGGCACTGGCAAAGTCTCAATCATATTCTTTCCCGAGGAAATGATAAGAGGGATATCTTTTACGAAGATAATGACCGAGACAGGACATCTCAGAGGATATATGGTGAGGACAAGCATAAGAGGGATCTTGTTGCCTATATTCTATGAGAAACGGGTTTGCTGACCAATGAAAAGATCAGTCATAGGCATTTAATATTCAACAGTAAGCCACATAGTCAGGGATGTAAGGGCCAGGGACAGAGGAAAGATCGTAGAATTTTACAAAAGCTGAAGGACATTAATTCACAATGCAAGATGTGACACCTAATTTTGACACTATGAGGGTTAATGCAAGCTAAGTTTTACCTGAAGGTACGGTGATATCACAAATTCCGTCCATATTTGAATATTCTCAACATATTTGAAAAAATATAAAGCGGCACAAAAACAACAATCACACCAACATGTTCATCTTTATGAGGAGGTTAGCGTATAATGAAGCTCAAATCGATTTTAGTCGGCTTAATTGCGTTTGGTTGTTCTTTTTCATTTTTGACACACAGTGCTTATTCTGCATGGTATCCATCCGGCATTGAATACCAGCAAGCCATCACGGAGAATGACCGCTATTATTTTTACTCCCTGGATGATCATAATCTGAGTGAAGCCCACGCCGGGGTGTATCGAATCGATATGAAAAGCACCGGCGATGCCAAGGCGCCTTATGTTCAAGGCATTGAATTCAGCGCCCCGGCCCTCCTCGACCAGGATGGCGTAACAATTGCCGTTCAAGTGAAAATAAACGACTCTCAAGGAATTGGAAACATTGACTGGGTGATACTCAGGCCATTGGTGGAGGGACAAGAAGCGCCGGCGTGGCCCATGGCCCGCGGACCATTGGCTTTTCCAACCGGCGATCCCGGCAGTACCTATCTGTACGATGACGGTACACATGGAGACGTAACTGCGGGCGATGGAATTTTTTCGTTTGACAGTATCGCCACCCGCAAAGGTGATCGTGATGGAGAGGATGCATTTAACACCTGGTACCAGCACTATCCGCTGCCCGCCGAGGTCGGCATTCGGATCATTGTCAAAGATGAAGACAATAATTACGCCCTGGCCGACGCGGTGTTAACCATCTGCGATGATGATTGTGGACTTCAGGCTATTCTGAATGAAAGTACTGGCTCCTATTTCAATACGATTCAAGAGGCTTATAACAATGCCCTGGATCAGGCAACCCTTTTATGTCAGGGAGCTGTTTTTTCGGAAAACCTGTTGTTCAATGATGCCGCCGACAAAACCATTGTGCTAAAAGGTGGCTATGATCAGGCATTTTCCGAAAACCTGTCAGGTGTAACTCAGGTTGATGGTTCAATTACCATTAGTAGGGGATCGATTGTCTTTTCGGAAGGATCTTTTTTGGTTAGCGCCACAGATGAGCAACTGGCCAAAGAGAAAGTCGCAGAGGGCATTCTTTTACTTGATTCCGGAGATTTTAGCGGAGCAAAGGATAAGTTTAGCGAGGCCCTGGACGCTAATCCCAATGACCCTGAGGCCAACGCAGGGCTTTCGTTTTCGGTATTGGGCGAGAAGGCCTCGGATTTTAAGAGCCTCATATCGGATATCACTAGTGCATTTGTGGGTACCGATTTGAGCTCCGGCTCTTCCATTTTGCTCCAGATATTTGATCTGCTCGAAAGTTTCCCCTTTTACAGCCTGAGCACTAAAGCGAGTTCACAGTCGTACCAGTCGTGGGAAGCTTCAAGTGAGACCTATGAAATTGGAATTGATTTTGAAGTGCCTGATTCTCTTAAGGAGTGTGTGCTTAGAATTACAAAGGGTGTTCCAGTATTCGATTCCAGCTATTTTTCTTCGATGGCAACCCTCAAGGCCATTTTGAGCACATACAAATCACCGATTGCTATGATCCTTCCCTTTATCCGGAAGGCGGAAACTTATGCAGATCTGAGTCTTGAGATATCTGCTGATACTTATCAACAGATGTTTGATCATGATCTGGATGGAGACGGCATAGGAGATTTTCTTCCGCCCGGGGACAGGATTTGCATAGACCAGGGAGACCTTTACGTCCTCGATGCCATGATCTGCATGATTATTGGGATAGGCGATGTCCTCGAAGCCTATAACTTTACGGGGTCCTCATTTGATATTATTGGGGATACTAATCAGGACGGCTATATAAGCCCTGATGAATATCTTCCTGCCAGGCCCTATTATACGCTTGTTGATGGAGGGGCTGAAATGATCCGGGGGGCAAAGACATATCTGAATACTGCCCTCGAGAAGCTCGAAACCGCGATTAATCTGACTTTGGCTGAAACTGAAGATTATTACGAGATTTTCCCAGTCAACACTGACTCCGGTCTCAGGGCATTCCTGCAATCTCTCAAGAACAGCAACACCCGCCTCGATCTCCAAGACCTCAAAGGAATGATGGCGGGAACATACAATTTTGACCTGTCCAAGGGAGCATTTTACCTTCCCGGCCAGTCTATTCGGGTTAATTTAGGCCAGTTCTTTGATAACCCGCAGGACTTTCGCTCTTACCTTCCTGACATAAGAATAGCCAATGAAAGTATGGAATACCGATCAGACCACACTCTTGGTGGAGTGGTCCCGGACGGCGATTTGGATGACATTTTCAACTATGCTCTCGGTATCTCAACACTCACGGGCATCCCGGTTATCTATTCATTGTCATCATACAGTGTTGATTATGGGGACACCGTCACCATAACCGGTGAAGGTCTCGGAGCATCTCAGGGAGAAAGCACTCTCAGCATCGGAAACAGGACCGTCCCGGCCTCCGACATTTTGTCCTGGTCCGATACTGAAATACAATTCCGGATGCCTTCTAATATTCTTCCCGGTAGACTGCGGGTAACCGTCAGTGGCATGTTGAGCAACTCAAAGCGGATCGAAATAGGAGGCATGACCGTGGATAATTTCGATGAGGTCTCCTCTGCAGAGATGGCGGGCGACCCGCCAACAACGATCAATTCCGGTGTGTTCGTCTATGACATCTTTGATACTCCCAATCCCTACTGGTTGGGACACAGTAAATCTATCTGGACAATATCTGCCGCCTACCCCGGCTATATGTTGCAGAGCAACAATATTTGGGAAACCGGACCAGGTTACACCGACCCCAATACGGGATATTTCAAAGGAAGCAATCTTGTCCTAAAAGACAAAAGCCTTTCCAATTTTTCATTTACTGCTTGTTTTGGAAGCCAGTCAGAAAATTACATCTTTCAAGGGTCAGATGACGACGGGATAGGAATCGTCTTCCGTTACCAGGACGAAGACAATTACTATCGACTTATCAGCGTAAGAGATCCTGATGAGAATGGCCCTTTCACGCGACTGGAAAAATGGACAAATGGGAATTTGACTGTTCTGGGGCTGTCCCAGGATCCTGATGACGCATACAAAGACGTCCTCAATGACGGGCTGGTTACCGGTGACAGCAATGAGTTCAAGGTTGAGGCCAATGGAACCAACATCAAGGCCTATCTTAGGGTCTATGTGAATAACGAGCTGATTATTGATAGGTTGATTTTTGATGTCAGCGATTCTACCTTTGCCTCCGGCAGGGTGGGGATTTCCACATATGCCATGTGTTGGACATGGCTCGACTACATTGCTATCCAGGAGAAGTAAAGGCATTGGAATAGTCAAGTGCACGTTTTAAGAATTCTCTTATTAACATCATTTACCCTGTTAGCTCTGGCTATTAGCAACAGCCCCTGTTCCGAATCACGGAAAGGGGCTGTTGCAATTGATATCGTAACTACAGGAGATATTCACAGCTATCTCCTGCCCGATGCAAACAACAGAGGGGGGATGTCAAGGATTGCCTCTATTATCAAACAAATCAAAAAGAAAAACCAGCATGCGCTTGTCTTTGACCTTGGTGATCTGGTGGAGGGGACCCTGTTTTTTCAGGCATATTACGGGAAGGCGGAGTTCGATATCCTCAAGAAGCTCCCTTACGATGCGATTGTTCCGGGAAACCATGAGTTTACAGCAGGTCCCAGGGTTTATGCCGAGGCGATACAAGGGTTAAGAGGCAGTAATATCACCATCTTATGTGCAAATTTACAACAGGAAAGCATAGAAAGTTTTGATTCAAAGAATCCTGCTGTTTCTTTGAAAAACAGAATATATCCATCAGTGATCAGGAATATTCAGGGAGTTAGAATTGGCATTCTCGGGCTAACCACACCTGACACCAACATCATGGAGCAGCCTTCCCCCCTAGTCTTTTTTGATCCCCTCAAGGACAGGGCCACTCTAAAGGAAATTATCAACGAGATTAAAAGGAAAACACACATTGTAGTCGTGCTATCTCATCTTGGTTCCGAAAAGGATAGGGAACTGGCATCCCTATTCGATGGCATTGATCTAATTTTGGGGGCGCACAGCCATTTGCCTTTCTTCAAACCCGAAATCGTTTTCTCACCCGATGCAGATCGAGGACTAAAATTGGGAAATAGGGGGGGTGTTCTCATCAGCAACGGGGGACCATTTGGAAAACATGTGGTTCATATGACCCTGATCTACAGCAAAGACGAAGAAAGGATCATAGACTGGCAATACGATTTGGTCCCCATAGATGAAAGCATTAGGGAAGATCCGGAAATAAGAGTCCTTGTTGAAGATTATGCGAAGAGGGTATTACCTGAAGCAGGACATCTTTCTGATGATTCAAACATAGATATGCCAGTGAATTTGAAGGCAGAAAAGGAGGATACCCAGATCATCAATAACGATCTGGGCTGTATCGTGGCCGACGCCTATTTGCATTATGCAAGGTCCCTTTTTAAGGATGAAGCACCCCATCTGGTAAATAATACAAAGACCCCCTTCTTTACTATCGGCCTTGAGGCCGGCACGATTATGAGTTCCATTTCTCGTGGTAAAAGCAAGCGGTCCTGGATATTCAATGCCGTTCCATTGGGCCTGCCTGGTACTAACGAAGGCCTGTTTTCCGACAGAACCTTGCCGTGCCAGTCTGATCGCAATTCCGGCAGGTTCTTGCCCGATAGTCACAGTATTTATGGGTCCAGGCTTGTTTCCGTTGATGTAGATTTGTACAGCCTTCTTGTTGCAATGAATTTCGGATTTAACCTTGGAAAAGAAGGAGGCTTTCCAAGGTTATCCTCAAATGTCCGGCTTACCGTAAATCTGAAGACACCATCCAAGAACAAAATCATCCCTGATCTAATTATGATGATGCCCGATACACCACAGGATATTGACGGAGATGGAGAACTGGGTGTAGAGCGGATACTTGACTACAGGGTGTTGGGGAGGAAGAAACACGGTAGAAAATTTCTCAAGCCATATATTCCTGCCGTTATTTCGTCTATCCAGAGAAATAGTGAGAGGTTTAGAAACCCAAAACCAATGTTAGAGCGTGAGCCATACAAACTTTCCCGCAAGGAGGCTTTGAAAGCAGAAAAAATATTCCGGATAATAACATCAGAAGTGCTCCTTGCAGGGATATTGAGATACATGGATCATGATCGCGAGTTTAAGTTCCAATACAGTAACCTTAAGGTACTACCAGGAACGCAGTTTGAAGTGCTATATAACTACCTTCAGAAAGGCGATTACCTGGAATCGATAAAGGGGTGTCCTAATAGGGTGAAGCTCTTTACCCCTGTAAGGCCCTTAATTAACGGGCTTTTCTCTCCCTTTCCAAACCCGGCGAGGGCCGGAGGAGAAGTCATTTTGTCTGTAGCGGTAAACGACCAGAATCGAGAAAAGAACATAGAATCTGTAATGGTAGACTTATCAGCAATCGGAAAAGGGATCCTGGATATGAAGCCTTCTTTGAGAGGAGAAGTAGGTTCAAATGGGAATTTCTACTTTGCCGAATCTCGAATACCGGCAACAACAAAACCGGGTCTTTATCCTCTTCCAGTGATAGTAAAGAACAGGGAATCCGAAAGCAATGTAACGCACGGAACGCTGATGCTGATGATAAACTGAAAGAATATTGTTGACCTCGCCCCATTCCTTGGTCCTATGGCACATCGCGACACTTTCTTAGGTGCGCTCATGACTGTTGTGGTTTCATATAGCCCGGGTTCTGGACTCAAAGTGAGAATGGAGAATGGGGGACGTCCGCAAATAAGTAAATAACTTGACATGATGATGAGAAACTGATAATAGAAGTTTTATGCCAAGATTAGCCCGCCTCGATGCCCCCGGTATCCTTCTCCGCGTTATTATCCGTGGGATAGAACGTAGAAAGATATTTAATGACAATCAGGACAGGGACAATTTCCGGGAGCATTACCGGTTTGTTAACAAAAATAGATGATTAAAGTGGAACCTGATTTTTCTTATACTTCTCGAAAACCTTCTCGTATGTCCCATTATCAGACGATTCTACCCTTCTTTTTCGGACACTTTTTCGGGACCCTTGCCGGACACTTTCTGAGGTTTGTATTGGTTGTTAAATCTGAGGACCAGGCCTCGATTACCCCACCATAGCACTTTGTTTTTCCCTTGCTCCATCCGTTCGGCGAGCATGGAGGCGACGCGTTGCTCCAAATCATTCCCACTGGTATCAAGAATAGTCAGGACGAAATTGTTATCTGAATTCTGCTCCAAAGTAAAGTTCCGTTTTTCAAAAAATAGGTTGCGCATCTTTTGTAGGGTCGTTTTATTGCCGTCTTGGTGGCGAAAGTGTTCACCTCCTAACAGCTTCAGGAAATACTCGTAGGTCAGTCTTGCAACCATAGCACAGTAAAACTCAAATTCAACCTTCTGAGGATCACTGCCGTACATCTCGTCTAAGAAATAACTGTAAACCAAATCCTTCAATCCATTTTCAACCAACCAGCGATAGCGGTATTTCTGGAGCATATCCGTTGATGTCAGATTAGTATTTGTACTGCCAAAACATCGAATATCTTTGCGAGTTTCCAAGTCTCTTAAGATGACAATCATTAACGGAAGTCTCGTTTTTGGAAGCGTCACATTAATGGCTTTGATCTCATCCTGCTCATCATGTTTTTCCCAACCTTCCTCCGATACCAGAGCGGGTGCGATAAGTTTTTTGATTTGTTTGTTTTTCTTCAGGCAAAGAAAAACATTGCCATTGGGACAACGATTCTGCTTCAAATACTGCAGGCTGGTTTCTTTGGTATACTCCGAATCCATATAGATTTCCTGGATCGCCCGTGGATCAAAAAGCGGAAAAATTTGCTCCTCGCAATACTGCTCCAAAATGCTCGTTGCCCTAACGCCACCATGGTAGTAATTCATCGAAAGAATCGTGTTGGCAACCAAGTCCCACGTTACATGGGGTCTGAATCCGGGAGCCATATTGCCGGCCTTGTCAGGACCTTTGCCAAAACCTTTTTCTTTGCTATGTTCACCAAAAAACTTCTTGAAATGAAAATCAAAAGCAATCTTTCTCCCTTGGATAAGATCTAACTCTTTGGCGCGGGCTATCAGATCGCATCGCAAAGAATGAATCTGGTTAAATTTGAATTCAAGCGTATCTTCGTAATATCTTGAGCGGGACCCGAACATCCCAAGCCCGCTGGCCAAAGCAACAGATCGGTCCCGATTGTCGCTCAAGTGATTAATACGCCGATATCCCCCTAATATGCGGAACACATTCAACAAAGCGAAATTGCTGAGATCTTTTCCCCGCAATCGAGGGGGTCCATAGCACTCCATGGCCTGTACAATCCCCAGTTCGTTTACAAACGGCGCCAAAAGAAGAGGCCCGGGATCACACAACTGATATGCATGGGTCCGCATTTTCCTGCATAGCTGTTCAAACTGCCGGTTAATGCGACGGGATTCCAAAAGGGAGGTTTCACTGTGCAGGTGATAGGCAGTCGTTACGGGCGTAAACGGCTTATCATCAATGTTCCCCACAGAGCAGAATTGATCCAACGCCACCGGTGGGCGATTCCTGTCTGTCAGCGCCCATCGGGAAAACACCCTGTTGACGGCATACCTTGAACATCGCAATTTTAGAACTTTGACGACCTCTTGAGCTGACCAATGAGGATAACGGAGCTTCTGCAAGATAATGCTCAGTTCCGTTTCATTGCTCATGGTCTCTTTGCCAGGAAGGTTACCCGGAATCACAGCCCATGGGCCAAAGACTCGATAGTCTCTTACCATACGATAATAGCTCGTTGGCGATATGCCGTACTGTAAACAAACGTCTTTGATCCCAACTGATTGGTGGAAAAATATCTCTCTTAAGAGCTCCAAACGTTTGTGGTACGAGTCGTTATCATGGAATAAAGTCCTGCGCCTCTTCTTCTTGTCACGCCCTTTCATCGAACCCTGCTTCAGTCGATTCAGATAATTAAGTGTACGCTGTATGCGAGACCAGAACTCAATATCTGCCGGCCGATTAGAGACAGACCGACCGTATGATGCAAGTATTTGCGAAACAGGCTCCATACCAGCAGCCTCTTGAGAAGCAGGAACTGCCTCCGCTATCCGAAAGATGGCCTGTTGGGACAGGGAAGGTCGCGCTTTACTGACCATGATAACCAATCGCTCCAAGTCCTCCGAATAAGGAAGCGTTCTAACTTCAGGGAATAGACCTGGAAGACCATGCCTCACAAAGCGATCTTCTTTTTCATAGTACTGCGATCGAGAGAGTTTATGCCGTTGGCATACCGTTTTAATGGGTGAGCCATCGGACCACACTTCCCGGATGATTTCATAATTTGTGATAACCGGGTCATCATCCAGAAAATAGGGAGTATGCCTGGTGTATCGCGCCATGCCCTGTGAGACCTTTGCCTGCAGCAACTCGAAATAGGATCTGCTGTTGTGTGATAAAATCATGGTACATAGCATACCATCCTAATCGCAACAAGTCAAGCAAAAAAACACCATGCTAACCGCAACAATATTTCATGAAAAATACCTTGATTTTCACCATATTTCTGTTAATTTGGCTTATACAGACATCAATTTTGAGGCATAACCGGTTAAACTAAGGCGAAATGTCATAAAACTGTTGTGCGTTTAGCTTGGGGCATTACCAAGCTAAACGCACAACATGGAAATCCGTTACTATTGGATATTATTGCCATAAAATATTTTTGGATTCGCCCTACACCCAAAAAGTGTCCGAAATTCGTGGGGGTAATCGTCTGATTACAGGATGTAAATTGGAATATTAACCCACAGATTCTCCGGAGGAGCCTTAAATCTTTTCCGCGTTGTCTATCAGAACTTATTATATAGCGAAGTAGATGGATTCGTCAAAATGAAAAGGTTGATGTTATGTTATTGTATCGACTTCCATGATTTCGGAATTTTGCGAAAAGGGATTTAGATATTTTCCTACATATTTCAAAGTGGCAATGTTATCTAAAAGTGCAAATAAGGCTAACTTCCTGAATTAATGAAAATTATTCAGAGCATAATTTAATGGCATGCTTTATGCTAAAGTAAATGAGTGATGAATCGCCCTTCCCGGCTAAGATCATGAAGTTTAGGATAATGCACTATTTTATACCTGTAGTTTGATAGCTTTGAAGCCATGAAATCGTCATTGATAAATTGCGAGGAGGGAAAAGGAGGGGATATAATGAATGAATCTGGTAAAATTTTGTTTCCGGTTGATCTTTCGGAAGTTTCTCCCAAAATAGCACCCCATGTGCTTAATTTTGCAAAAAGATTTGACGCTGAAATCCATCTACTTTTTGTGGTACGCAACCTTGATTATCTTTCGAGCGTCTATGTGCCGGCGGTATCCATCTCGAACCTTGAGGCTGATATCGTTAAAGGTGCTGAGACTAAGATAGAAGAGTTCTCAGGCTCCTATTTCAAAGGATATCGTGCCTGTAAGACAAGAGTGGTGGTTGGAGATGCGGCTGAAGAGATCCTAAAATATGCAGAAACTAAAAAAATCGGTCTCATCATAATAGGGACACATGGCCGGAAAGGGATTGATCGTATTCTTTTCGGGAGTGTCGCCGAAAAGGTGATCAAAATGTCGCCGGTGCCGGTCCTGAGCATTAACCCTTATAGAGTTTGGCCGGCTGAAGAGGAAATGGCGTCCTCAGAAGATTAGCCGAACAAAAAACTGTTTGAAGAGGAATTCGTATGACCATTTATAACTTGGATAAGATTTTCAGACCCGGTTCCGTAGCAGTGATTGGCGCCAGTGATAAAAAGGGAAGTATTGGCCATGCCCTGGTCCAGAATCTTCAAAAGGGTGGTTACAGGGGAAATGTCTTTCCGATTAACGCCAAGCACCCGGTCATAAGCGGCCTGAATGCGTATCCTTCGATCGGAGATATTGACCAAGCCGTTGATCTTGCGGTCATTGCCACGCCCATCAAAACAGTACCCGCCATTATCGGCGAATGTGTAAAGGCCGGGGTTGGGGGCGCCATTATTATTTCCGCAGGCGGAAAAGAGACAGGGCAGAAGGGTTATGAAATAGAGGTGGAGATCA
>Ga0222656_1000643_pt1 | contig 11429 bp, 4 predicted proteins | sample AntAcemetagen472_FD_179808 | JGI IMG/M metagenome (GOLD analysis project Ga0222656, IMG submission 179808) | Saline water microbial communities from Ace Lake, Antarctica - #472 | ecosystem: Environmental > Aquatic > Non-marine Saline and Alkaline > Saline | place: Antarctica: Ace Lake | collected... | reverse complement strand
CCGTCTGAACAATGCAATGAACAAGTGTAAAGTGCCTAAAGTGATCTAAAGTGACTAAAGTTGAGGAGTCGCTTCGCTCCACCATTTTATAAAATTGATAGAATTCAACAACTTTAGTTCACTTCAAACTTTAGTTCACTTTAGATCACTTCAAACTTTAGATCACTTCAAACTTTAGTTCACTTTACTGTCGCGACTAATTAGATACGATAAAAACAGACGATTCGTAATAGCCTCCCCAAAATTCGATATAATCAGGATTTTCATATTGCCAATAGCCATGATTCACACCCATACCGTAGCCGGGATTACGGTTTTATATCATCCGACTTCCGAGCATATTAGTAATTTGTCCTCGTATGTTGATCAACTGGGGCGGCTCTATGTGGTGGATAACTCGGATACCGGGAATTTTGCAGCTATCCGTTGCGAAATGAGCGCACGCCAGTGTGATAAAATTACCTATATACCGAACTATGGAAACCGGGGCATTGCCCGGGCGTTGAACCGGGGGGCGCAGGCGGCACGAAAACACGGGTACACCTACCTGCTGACCATGGACCAGGATACCGGCGTTCCCGCCGGTACGGTGGGCGTGCTGCACACCGTTTTTGACCGGCTCCGTGGAAAGGGAAAAAAAATCGGCCTGGTGGCGGCCCACGCGGTGCCCTCCGTTTTTCTTCCCCCGGGCTATCAGGTGCCGGATCCTGAAGTGCTTCAGGTGGATTATCCCCTGATCGTACCCACGTCCGGTAACTTGATCTGTCTTCAGGCCCATCGTCATGTGGGAGGGTTTGATGAAGGGTATTTTATCGATGACGTGGATTTCGAATACTGCCTGAAGCTGAAAAAAAGCGGGTACCTTGCGGCCTGGCTGCCGCAACTGCTGGTTGCTCACCACTGGGGGGAGGTTACCCGGCACGACTTTTTGTTTTGGAAAAACTGGGCGGCTTCCCATCATTCACCGCTTCGCCGGTATTATATTACGCGAAACCGGTTTTATTCGTTGCGGCGGTATAAAAAGGATATTCCCGAAATGAAACGCCTCTATTGGCGCATGACCTATGAGGAATGGCGGGGTATTTTGCTTTTTGAAAAACAAAAGATAAAGAAAATTATCGCTGCTGTCATCGGGACCGCACATTTTTTGTCAGGACGGAAAGGCTCCCGGTACGGCCGGCGCAAAGCCACAATGTCAGGATGATCATACAAGGATATGTGGATCGGTGCGATGGGCATCGCGTGATGGGATGGGCCTATGATGCCCATGCGGACAGTGGGCCGGAGCTCTCCATCTGTGTGAATGATGTGCGGGTAACGACCATACGGCCCGATCAGCAGCGGCAGGATTTGGAGCACATTGACATCCATCGGCCGGCGGGATTTTGCTACGAATTTAAAACCCCCTTAATTCACGGGGACGTAGTTTGCGTCAAGACGAATTCCGGTGAAAATTTGAAGGGTTCCCCGTTGATTTACGGCCGGGACTATATTTCATCCGTCTTTAACGGGACGCGTAACCTGCGCCAAGATTTGTCCTACACATTTTTGCACGGATGCGGTATTGAAGTCGGTGCGTTGAACAATCCTTTGCCGGTCAGCCCCGAGGTGACCGTTTGCTATATCGACCGCATGACACCGGCAGCTCTTTTTGAACAGTATCCTGAAATTGACAGGAGCCGGATGGTGTTGCCCAATATTGTGGATAACGGTGAGACCCTGGGAAGCCTGAAACACGGTTCCCAGGATTTTGTAATTGCCAATCATTTTTTAGAACATGTGGAAGACCCAATATCATGTATTCAAAATTTTGCCCGTGTTCTCAAACCGGGCGGTCTCGTCTATCTGGCCTTGCCGGATAAAGAAAAGACCTTTGACCGGACCCGAGAGCTTACCCCCCTCAAGCATTTGCTAAAAGATTACCGGTCCGGCGGAAAAAGGTCCCGAAAGGCGCATTATCGTGAGTGGGCCGAACATATAGACGGTATGAAAGGGCGGAACATAAAGCAACGGGCAAAGGCTCTGGCCCGGCAACGGTACAGCATACACTTTCATGTGTGGACGTTTGAATCGGCATTGCATTTTATCGGCTATTTATCTGCCTTTCAAGGGGTAGCGCTTGGGGTTGTACTTGCGATTAAAAACCCCCCGAATGAAATGATTTTTGTACTTAAAAAAAAGGGGCTTTCGGTTCAAGGGTCTGATTTTTACCGCTGGATTTGATGGGTGTAAATCAAGACGGTTGTTTGCTAAAATTGCTATTAGGTGTCAGGTTTCAGGTTTCAGGGGATAAGGTCCAGAATAAATGACCCTGTTAATTTAACTTAAAATCATCTGTATGACAATTAAATATTTTTTTAAAAATGGTTCAAATAATCTTAGATTTAAGCCCAAATAAAGTGAGACTTAGCGCCTCTGTGCATCATTCCTGACACCTGAAACCTGACACCTTTTCCCCAAAGCTAAATACGTAGTGCAGACGAAAATGGAGTTTCATATTGCCAGCAGTCGTGATTCACCCCCCCCTGACACCTGAAACCTCTTGATGGCACTGTTATTGCATAACTGGGGTCGAGCAATTAGCCCGATTATTAAAAAAACACAAACAGTCAAGGGTTGAGCAACGGAAACCCTGTCAAACGAAGGGGGGTGAGACCACCATAGACGTAAAGGGGGGATAGTACGTGTCAGATGATACTGGCTAGAAGTAGACAGCTGTGGTTAATTATAACCAGAATTTAAGAGTATCAGAAACACCTTATTGTTTGCAGTTTAATTTGCGCCGTGGGAGAAAAGCTTCTGCGGTGGTTGTCACTCTGAAATCAATCAATCAAAAGGAGATTATGTATGTTTAATACACAAGAGTATGCCAATGCGAATCCAGACTTGCAGCTGCTTTCCTTGACAGACGAGCAATTGGAGAGCCATTACAATGACTATGGATTCGCCGAGGGGCGGGATGTATACTGGAGCGCCATGCGTTATATCTCGCTCAATACGGACCTCGCAGGGATGACCGACGCAGAGGCGTTTTCCCACTGGTCATCCTATGGTAAGGGCGAGGGTCGGGTACCGTGGTTTCAGGCCGACGAATATCTCGATGCCAACGCGGATCTGGCCGGCATGGACGACCTGCAAGCCCTGAGTCACTGGATCAATTATGGTATGGATGAAGACCGAATTCAAGGGTTTGATGTTGCCGGTTATTTAGAACTCAACGACGACGTACCCCAGGGTTGGACCTATGCAGAAGCGTTAAATCACTACTACCAGTACGGCGAGACCGAAGGTCGTGCTTTTGATCCGTATGTAGACGACGGAGCCGTCGTGCCGCCGGGCACGATTACAGCTACCGATATGGGCAATAACGTTACGCTGCTTGATATCGATACCCAGGGCGGAACCGTACCGCTGACCGCCGACGATCTGGTGGTGGACGGTGGCGTCGGGACCCAGGTAATGCGGATGGTCGGTGATGCAAATGTGAGAATTGATTTAACCGCTCCGTCAGATCAGGTTGAAGGGCTTGATCTCGATGGTGATGGTCTGATTGCAGCCAATGGTATTGAAAACAATATCAGTGATGCGGGTATTCTGACGGTCAGCAATTTTGAAGTGTTTGATGCTTATGCAAGAAATCCCATCAATGAAACAGATCATGATGCCAATTATTTTGGTGATATTGGTTTTGACGGTACGGGTTTTGCCGGTGACGGTGTCACCACCGACGGCAATATTTACCTCGGCGGCCTGGGCGTTGACACAGCCTTTGGTGGAATTGGAAACGATTTCATGGCCGGTGGCGGTGTTGCTGCAGGCAGATTTGTATGGGGTACCAATGATCTTGGAGTTGCCGTACTGATAGATACGGTAACGGGTGAGCCTCTCAACATAAATAATTTTGATTCGTTATATGGTGGACGTAATGCTGACTTTTTCTTCATTGAACTGTCTGCCCTTGATACAACGGACGGTAATTTGACACAAATAGATGGGGGCTCAACATGGGACGATGATGCATCCCAGGACAGTGACTGGGTCCTTTTGGAAGTGTCTGATGATAATGAGCCGGCAACAGTAAATTTGGGTGTTAATATTATACTGCCAGATGGAACATTCTCTAATATTGTTGATATTGAACATCTTGATGCTTCAGGTGATCTTTATAGCTTTCTTGACTCATTTGATGCTGTTTTAGGTGGAATGAGGGATTACAAAGATACCCATGCAGCAGATGGTACTGAAAATTCAGGTCTGGGTTCAACAGGCCAGATGAATGTACTTGGTGATGGCAATACCAATATTGTTATTGCGGGTTACGACAATGATACTGTTGACGGTGCCGCTGGTGATGATATTCTGTTTGGCGGCAAGCTCGGCTATCTTCTGGACTATGCCAACAACCCCAATCTGCTGAATGCCAATAACGGACTGGATCTGAATGTTACATCCGTGGGCACGGTGAATGACGGAAGAGATACTTTGAACGGCGGTAACGGTGACGATGCCATTATCTTTGAGATGGACGGCGGAAATTACGAGGGTGGTATTAATCCTGGAGTAACCGGCGCACCAGCTATTACCGCATTCAATGACATCCTTTTTGTGACCGATTTTTCCATGGGCCGCATGCAGGGGCATACGTCGGCGGATGAGCTGGCTCAGGGTAGTCAGTCCCAGGCAGATGCTCTGGCAGCCCTTACCACGGACAGCACCGTGCGTATGGATCTTGGCGTTGGCCAGGGAGTATTCTACCGCGGTTATGGCGGTGCCGACACCTTAAACAACGAGGTTAACGGACAAAACTTTAGTGCGGACCAGACCAATTACCAAACCGGGGTTGACCAGACAACGGTTCAGGATATTGACGGTGTCATTGCAACAGGTCTTGGAGATCTTGATTATGATGCGGACGGCGAAAATATCTCGGATCTCTCTGCAAGATACCAGGCAAATTTTGCGGGTATTAATGCCGACATGGACCTTCGCGGTATTGATAATGCTGATGTGGCAGGGAATTTTGGCTATTTTGCAAACGCAACGCTGGATTTAACCCATAATGCCGGTGACGATACCCTGTATGCAAATACCGGTGATGACATCCTTGAGGGTCGTCAAGGAAATGATCTTCTTTCCGGTGGAAGAGGACACGATGATTTCATTTTCAACTTAAACGCTGGCGATGATGTGGATATTGTTCACCGCCAGGTGGATGACGATGTTAATGGTATCTGGGATGATGCTGACGGAGATGACCTTGGGGATTTGGCCCAGGATTACCGTGTGGCCGGAGACGGGATAAGCGCCGATCCCTCCACGGTTGTGTTTTCCGTTAATAATCCGGATGATATTATTTCCGTGCTTTTTACCCTTGACGGGACCCCCCTGTCGGCGGCAGGCGCTGGAATTACAGCTGCAACAACCATGGCGGAGATCGCCCTTGAGACCAACGCCCAGCTTTCAGCTCTTGATGCTAATCTTTCTGCGGTTGAGGATGCCGGAGATCTTGTGATAACGGATGCGGCGGGAAGAGCATTTACAAGTACTTCCATTGCAGGAGATCTGGGTGCAGCTGATTTCGTCGCCAGTGCCGTGATCGACAACGGAACGCCATCCCAGTCCACGGATGAGATTGACCGGGTTATTTTCAAATCCTATGCCGCACGGGCCACCAATTTGGGCACCGATGACCAGCAGGCAACCCTGGGCAACAATGCATATGCACAGGATCTGGTGGTTGGCTTTGAAGAAGATGGGGACGGAAATGTATCAACTTCCCTGGTGAATCGTCAGACGTATGATATTCAGTTCCAGAATCTTAGTGAAGGCGACGTGGTCACCGTGACCATCAATGGTGTGGATTACGCCCGCACCGTGGCGGTTGGCGAAACCACAGACGCTTTTGTATTAGCCTTTACAAACCAAATTAACAACGAGACCTGGGACTTGAGTAGCACATCCGGTCAGTTGTTTGCAGTACAGGCAGATGTTTTTGGTGTTGGTGCAACGGCTGCTCAGATTGCGGCCGAGAGTGTTTTGCAGATCAACGAAGTGGGGGGGCTGGTGTATATGTCCGAGCCCACGGTGACCATCACCAATCCCAATGGAACACCGGGAACTGTGGCTGTGGCGGATATTTCAACAACTACGGTTGAGCTGATGGATTATGACGGTCGCAACAATGACATCAACGAAGACACCGTGCTGTTTGTGGGCAATACCGGTGCCACCGACAATTACGGACGCAGTGATGCCGACCCAACGGATATTTCAGACGGTTCCGATTACTCCTGGTCCGTGCTGGCCACAGCATTGACAGACGGCGGCACCCTGACCGGTGCAGATGCCATTCTTGTCGATCTTCTCGGCAATCAAGACGGCGTCAATGACACGGCGCTCCATGGCGATGATCTTTTGATCGGTGCAGCCGGAGATGATGTGATCAACGCAGGGACCGGCGATGATACCATCGTGGGGAGCGCAGGCACGGATACCGTGGACGGTGGCGGAAATGAGGCTGTGGGTATCTGGGCAAACACGACGGCATTTCCCGCTGGTGTTTTACAGGATGCTGCCGGTGCAGCCAATTATACTGATATCCTGGTATTCAATGAGGATAATTTCGGTGCAGATACTCAGTTCGATATCGTACTTGGTGGTATCGGCACCACCGGGGCCGGAACGGTAACCTCCACAACCAACGGCACCGTTTCCGGTGAAACCACCTATACCGGTATCGAACTTGTTCGAACATACAGCAATTTTACCAATGATACGCTTGACTTCTCGGCATTATCCGATGAGATCGCCGCCGTTACAACCGCCGGTACAACTCAGCTGCAGCAAGACATGCTGGCGGCCGAAGGGGTTGACTTCGATTTTGATCCTGCTGTCGGCATGGATTACGATGTCGACCTGGACAACGATGGTGTTCTCACCAATGCAGTGGATGCAACGGACGAGGTGAATATTGCAGGGAGTGCTGTGGTCGGTATTGAAAACATTATCGGTGGCGGTGCCAACGATACGGTAACCATTGAAGAGTCCCAGATCGGTTCAGCCAACACCATTGACCTTGCCGGAAATGCTAATAGTGATACGGTGGGTGCGCTTAATGTTGGACAGGATACGGTTACCTACGATCATCAGAACGTCCCGCCCAACTGGGCTGCCGGCGGTTTCCCAACAGACATGACACCCGATGTTACGGTTGCGGTGAGTGCGGCCAATACCCTTGTGTCATTTGACGATGGTGTTCTTGGCACTACAACTTCAACGGATACCTTGATAAATGTGGAGTTGCTTAACATAACACAGGCGGCGACGTCTGACCGAAACCAGGATGTTTTGGACGTATCCGGAATGGCGGGTGCCCTTGTAAATTATGGCGCAGTCCGCGATATGGGTGATACCATGCAGCCCAACGGAAATGCCGTTGATACTACTTCCGCCCAGGTCGATGACGAATCAGAGCTGGTTACCGGCGGTGTAAGCGTTGCGGGCAATGGTCAGGGTGCGGAAACCCTTATTGTCACAGGTATAACCAACATGGAGCAGGTCACCGGCTCTACCGGCGATGACAGAGTGCTCATTGCCGATAACATGCAGGATGCCGATAGCGGGACTGATGAAGATATTGGATTCGACTCCTACTTGGGCGATGGTACCGGAGCCTTAGCGGTTCAGGTCGATGCAACTAATAATGGGCTTTTCCAGTTTAACCTGGGTGACGGTGCCAGCGACAGTCTGGATTATCGCAATGAAGCTGACGATGTAGCGGTTGTGCTGGCTTCGGATGCTACAACGGCGGACAGAATTATTGTGGATGACACAAGTGACGCGGCATTGATCAACATTGGAGACCGTGTGGACCTTGCCACCGGTGTTGAGCGGTATTTCGGCGGTCAGGGTACCAACAGGATCGATCTGTCTGAAACAACAATGGCAACCACCGTTGAATTTTCTGTAGAGTCCCAGGCCAACGCCAATGAATATGTGGATCCCGATGGCCATCTGGCTACCGCGGATACCAATATTCTGGGTATCGAAGTTCGGGATACGGCATTGGCAACGGTCTTTGGACGTTTCATGGATGCTCCGGCAAATGCCCAGGGGTTTAACGTAGCCACTGCCTGGTCCGATGTTGTGGGTAATGCCCAGGCCCAGACCGTTATTTTCAGTGACAATGAAAATGTGGTTGTACATACCCTGGACCTCGAAGGCGGTGCCAACGTGGTCAATTACACTGATCTGACCTCCGCTGTCACCTTTGCCGCCAATGTCACGGCAGACAACGGCGGTGGTCTTAACCCGACCCTGCTGTCCGATTACACGGCGACACCTGCTGGCGGTGGAGCAGATGATCTGTCAATTGAGAGAGCGGATGCTTCAGGAAGTGGTACCTTGACTGTCATCGGCAGTGGGGAAGATACGGATACTGTAGATATTGCATTTTGGGGCGCAGTGGCACCCAACAGTTACAACGTTGTCAACCTTGCCACCGGAACCATTACGGAAGATGCCCTGGAAACCAATGCCCAGAATGGTAACTTCGACACCACCATAAGCGGTTTTGAAAATGTTACCGGTTCCGCCGTTGTCGATCATATTACCGGTGATGGTCAGGGCAACACCATCAATGCCGGTGATGGCGATGACGAGATTCAGGGTAACGGCGGCGCAGATACCCTGACGGGTGACTTGGCTCCCGGGGCGGGTGCAGATGACTTCATCTACACCACCAGCCTGGACGGTAACATTGTCGATGCGGTTGTTCTTGCGGATGCCGATGATATCACGGATTTTGTCACGGCTCAGGACTTCCTGGTCATCACCGGTGCACTGCAGGCAAGCCTTGAGAGTGACGGTACACTTGTGGACATTGCGGCCAATGCCGGATTTAACGCCGACGGTGGTTTCGGTATTATTATGGAAGATACCGGCGGCCCACTGAACACGGTCTCCGGTAACACCTTTGCAGCAGGCAACATCGATTTGGCCGACGTTGCAGGTGAAATCGGCCCCATCGCCAACGGTGTGGCCGGTGATGAATTTCTGTTCATCATTGATGATACCTGCGGAGTCGCTTCCGGTTTGTTCTACTTCCAGGAAGATGGCACCAACTTACTTACTATTGATGCCGCTGATACGCTGACCTTAATGGCCTGGACGACCGGGGCCGTGGTTGCAGCTACGGACGTTGTAACCCGCATCGAGAGCGGCCTTGGCAGCCAGATCATCGATACTACCAGTGGCGGTCTTGTGGAAATGATTTATGATGCCCAGACGGATTCTACGCTTGGCTCCAGAGACGAACTGGCCAACTGGGATGCTACCACTGCGGGTGCCTTTGACAAAATTGACCTTTCAGCCTTTGCCCTGGGTAATGGCGTTGACTTGGGCGATCCTCTCGCACCTGGTTTTCCTAATGATATAGATGATAATCTGGATGTTATTATTACCCAGACGCCGGTTTCCGTTGACGGTGCATCAAATATGCCGGATTTCTTCCTTGATACGGTCAATGATTTTGATGGCATAGCCGGCATCGATAATGTAGACCGTGCGGTTGTGGTACAAAAGGAAGCTGGAACTGCAGGCTACAGAGTCTTTGTGGATGTCAACGGCGACGGTGATTTTTCCAGCACCGATGACATGGTTATCGATATCACCGGTGAAGTATTGGGTGCCGGTACACTGGTTGATGCAGCATTTACTACTGCAGACTTCATCTTTGCCTAAAAAGACGGGGTCTTACCGGTTAGTTTGCTGAAGATATCGCAAAAAGATTAACCTAAAAAAACCTCCCCGGCCTGAGGTCGGGGAGGTTTTTTATCTGTTGAGAAAGACTGAACCTGAAAAAGATGGAACCCCTAGAGGTTTCGGGTTTTATACATAATCCATAAATGAGTGATGGGTAAAGGGAAACGAAAAAAAACGAAAAAACCAAAGGCGCCCGCAGGCGAAAGAAATTATCATGCCTTCCCATTGACCGGCCGTCCGAAGAATACCCTTGAAGGCACCTGGCGGAAAGCGGTTCATCTCCATACGTCAGGTTCCCTCAGTGGGGCGGAGGCTGCTTACAGGGCGGTGCTGGAATTGTCCCCCCTTCATATCGGCGCACATAATAATCTCGGGAACCTTTTAAAACAGCTTGGACGGCTGAAATAAGCGCTTCCGCATCTTCAGTATGCCGCATATAAGGTGAAAGGCCTGAACTCAAAAAACGTTTATGCGGACTGCCTGGCTTGGCTGCGGTTTAAGGAGACCAACCCAGGCATTGAAAAAGAGCTTGTCAACGCATTTCAAACTCCCTGGATCCGCCCCGCATTACTTGTGAGATGCGCTTTGAGCGTTATACTGTTAAACAAAGATATTGAGGCGATCATTTCCCTGTCACAGACCGGAATTGCCCCTGAAAAGATCCTATATCACCCTGGTTTTTTTGCAGCGGTCAAGCATTCAGTGTTCCTGAGCCTTCTGAAATCAACTGTAGTTTACGACAGGCGGATTGAGCGTTTTCTGACACTGGTCCGGTACGCACTTTTGAATGCCGTGTTAAATAGGGCTTTGAATCTGAAGGATTCCAAGGTGCTTTCCTTTGCCTGTGCCCTTGCTGTCAACTGTTTCATCAATGAATACGCATTTTTCCAGACTGCAGAAGAGGTCGAAAAAGTCAAGGGGCTCTGGAAGGAAATTTCAAAAAAGATAAAGACCGGAGATCCGGTACGGTTAATGGAAATCATTTTGGTTGCCGCCTACCGCCCCCTTTATAAACAGGAAGGGGCTCACGCCCTGATGAAGATGAAGGTCCCGGGTGATTTTGAAGCACTGGTGACGCTCCAGATAAGAGAACCCCTCGATGAACAGGGTATGGCAACGCAAATTCCGAGTCTATCGTCTGTTACAAATTCCGTGTCCCGGCAGGTACAGGCACAGTACCAGGAAAATCCCTATCCGCGCTGGATCAAAACCGTAATCCGGGATCAGCCCGTGAACTTTTACAGCTGGGTGAATCAAAAATTTCCTTTTCTTAAGTTGAAAGGGGAGAGACCGGACCCAACGGTTTCCATGTTAATGGCAGGTTGCGGAACGGGACGGTATGCGATTGAAACGGCCGTTGAATTTCAAAATGCGCAATGCATGGCGGTCGATTTGAGTCGTGCTAGTATCGCCTATGCTCTTCGAAAGACAAAGGAATACGGCATCAAGAATCTGACCTTTGCCCAAGCGGACATTCTGGAATTAAAAAAACTGGAACGCCGTTTTGATTATATTGAATCTTCAGGCGTCCTCCATCATCTGGAAGATCCGGTTAACGGCTGGCGGATTCTGGCGGACATTTTAAAACCCAACGGGCTGATGCGAATCGGCCTGTACAGTAAAACAGCCCGGCGGGAACTGGCGCCGGTACGGTTGCTTATAGAAAA
>Ga0222656_1000619_pt1 | contig 11755 bp, 10 predicted proteins | sample AntAcemetagen472_FD_179808 | JGI IMG/M metagenome (GOLD analysis project Ga0222656, IMG submission 179808) | Saline water microbial communities from Ace Lake, Antarctica - #472 | ecosystem: Environmental > Aquatic > Non-marine Saline and Alkaline > Saline | place: Antarctica: Ace Lake... | reverse complement strand
CCTTGTATATACTGAATTCATTTCATCAGAAGGTTTGATCAGGGATGCTCATAAAAGTATGCAAAAACTTGATTTTTCGGTTGATGAACGTCCAATAGGGATACAAATATTTGGTCATGATGCAGATTCAATGAGACGTGCAGTTGAGATTGCTGAAAAAGCTGAACCAGATCTGATTGATATAAACTTTGGATGCCCTGTAAAAAAAGTAGTGAGTAAAGGTGCCGGGGCTGCCATGCTGAAGGATATCCCGCAAATGATCAAAATTACTGAATCGGTTGTTAAAGCAACACATCTGCCTGTAACAGTAAAAACAAGGCTGGGATGGGATGAGCAATCAAAAAATATTGAAGAGGTAGCTCTTCGATTGCAAGATACCGGAATAAAAGCAATTACGATACATGGCAGGACCAAAACCCAGTTATATGGAGGAAAAGCTGATTGGACATTGATAGGAAAAATAAAAGCTAATCCTGAGATACATATCCCTGTTATTGGTAATGGAGATATTGATTCACCTGAAAGTGCTTTTGAAAAGATAAATAAATACAAAGTAGACGGGATCATGATTGGACGGGCAATTGTCGGGAATCCCTGGATATTCAGAGAGATAAAACACTACCTGGAGCATTCTAAAAAATTAAACCCACCCGATCTCAATGAAAGGATAATGATATGCACATCTCACCTGGAAAACTCGGTTGAATGGAAAGGGGAAAGGACAGGGGTGCTTGAAATGCGTAAACATTATGGAAATTACTTTAAAGGGATGTTCAACTTTAAGCCATTTAAGATGAAGCTGGTTTCTGTTGAAACAATGACAGAGGTGATTGAGATACTGGCGGAGATCAGGAATACTTACAGTTAAACCAACTTTGCATGCTTGGTAATTTGTCCTTTGGACGTAATTTGTGCTTCGCACGTAATTAGTCGTAATTTAGGTATTCTACAACTGAATTACTAAAAATTACAACGAATTACTATTAATTACCTTTTCACGAATCAAGTCATTTTGAGAAACTATTGTTCGAACAGTCTTACAATATCCATACCCTTCTCCAGAAAAAACGTTTTGATCCCCAATTTTGCAGCCCCCTCTACATGCCTCAAGGTATCATCTATAAAAAGAGTTTCTTCCGGCACTAATTTGTTTTCATTAAGGACAAACTCGAATATCTCACAATGTGGTTTTTGCATACCCATTTCAAAAGAAAAATAGGCCTTTTTAAATAAATCATTGAAGCTGTTATATCGATACACTCGCTGAAGATCTGCGAGATATTGATCATAATGTATCTTATTGGTATTGCTTAAAAGAAACGTCTGATATAGAGGTTTAAGCTTTTCAAGAACTCTTATTCTCTCAGCAGGAATATCAAGAATAATAGAATTCCATGCTTCATCGATAACTTCATCAGACACTTCTGTTTTTATGTTTCTTCTTATTTCCTCTCTAAATTTCTGTGGTTTTATTAGTCCCTTTTCAAGCTTATCAAAAAGGTCATTCTGAATATCCTGTGAATAAAGATCTTCAAAATTATTAAGGCCAAGTTTCCTGAATTCTTTTTCAGGCAGGCTATGATCAATATCTATTATAACATCACCAAAATCGAAAATTATATTTTTTATTCCTTTCAGATCTATCATATCAAAAATATTATTTAGGTTTTCTTCATAGTTGAGCAACTATAAATCTGGAACCAATATAAAAAAAATTCTTGTATATTATTTTACAAAGTTGTAATTTTGCACTCGCTTTTCAAAATTGAATTAGCAGATCCACGATTAATCGTGGATCAACATATTGCATTTTATGCATCGGGCCTATAGCTCAGCTGGTTAGAGTAGTTGACTCATAATCAATTGGTCCCTGGTTCGAGTCCAGGTGGGCCCACAACCAAAAGCTCTCACAATTGTGGGGGCTTTTTTTATTTATGCATATTTTCCAGCCTATCTTTCCAACGCTTCCAGTCTGGTATTAAATTCTCTAGAAGATCATAAAATGTTTTGTTGTGAAGTGGTTCAATAGAATGACAAAGCTCATGTATTATTACATAATCAATACACCTCACAGGGGCTTTTATCAATTCGGGATTAAGAATGATCTTTCCGGAGGCTGTATAGCTACCCCATCTTTTCTTCATTCTTTTAATGTTCATTTCTGGTTGAACAATTGCGTGCTTTTCAAATAATTCCAGATTCTTCGTGAAGTGTTTTTGTAATGTTCCCTCTGCATGTTCTTTATACCAGGATGCCAATAAATGTCGAGCTTCTATTTTTGATCCTTCTTTGATAAATACCATCAAACAACCTTCTTTTAACTTTACCGAATTTCTATCACCTTTCTTTACTTTTAATAAATACCTCTTACCAAGGTATAAATGAGTTTCACCTGAAACATATTCTCGTTTTGGCGTTCTGGGAAGAAATGATTCGAAGTACTTTTTTTGCCTTTCAATCCATGAACCTCTTTTGACAACTTTCTCATCTATACTTTCTATTGATGCATCAAAAGGAGCAATAACCTTAACCATCAAATCAGGATGCACTTCAATCGCTAATGTCTTGCGTTTTGATCTTTTAAGAATATAATCAATTTTGGTTTTTCCGTATTGAACCGATCTCTCCATTAATAATTGTTTATTGCCACTTTCATACATTTGAGTAGGATGGTATCAATATCCTTGAAATTTATTTCATCACCAAATTCATGGCGATGCTCATAAAGATAATCTTCTATGGCATTTTCCATTTGCTTCTGAACATCTAAATTCTTCTTCCAATCGCGAATTATAAGTTTTTCGATTATTGAAGAAATTTCCTTTCCTGCTTTTCCCATCCGGTCATTATATTGAACAGTCTCTTCCTTAACCAAATTTTCCTCAATACTAGATTTTACAGCACCATAAAATGCTCTTGCTTTTGGATCTTCTTTAACACTTTCAGGAATTCCTTCCTGGTGGCCTGAAGAAAAATCCTTTTGTATATTCATGATATGTTCAAGATATTCCTTTTCATCCATACGACCCTCATTGAATAAGCGAATGGTTTCTTTTATCATATCTGAAAACTTCTTGAAGAAAGCTTCATCCTTTTCCATATTCTCGGAAATGCTTTTCTTCATCGCATGTGCAATTTGATCTGCAACTGATGCAGGAGTTTTTCCGGAACTTAGGAGTTCCTCATGACGTAGCTGTTTGTCGAATACATTGACGGTTTTGGTTACCTTTTCCACACCATCAGCCTTAATATGTGTATCTAGTAATTTTCTTACCCGCGATTCGTATTCCTTGTAGCTGATAACTTCTGCATATCTTTGTTGAACACTTCTACGAAGTGATTGAAAGAATTTTAGTTCCTTTTTATAGAATCCAATTTTATTATCATCAAACATCTCATAAAATTCATCAGTTGCCAATGCAGTTTGAAGAGTCCGTGCATAAGCTGAAAGTCTTTCATAAAATTTATCTCTAACATCTTTTTCAGCAAGATACCTTTCCAAAGCTTCATTATCATTATGGTTCACATCATCAAACACAGCCCAGACTTCAGAATGACGCACCGGAACTTTTTTTATTTCATCCCTCACATCTATCACAGTCATTGTAAGATCATCTTCATTGTAACCTTCCAAAGCGCTGTAATCATTTAATGCTTCATCCAATTTACCAAGTATGCCAACATAATCGATAATGTATCCAAACTCCTTTCCTTCAAATACACGATTCACCCTTGCAATAGCTTGTAATAATCCATGTTCTTTTAAAGGTTTCGCTAAATATAAAACTGTATTTCTTGGAGCATCAAAGCCAACCAATAACTTATTAACAACGATTATCAACTCAACTTCATCATCAGCCTCTTTAAATTTAGTAATCATATAATCCTCATATTCAGATTGCGAATGATATTTTTCAAGAATCTTCTTCCAGTATTTCAAGCCTTCTCCTTTGGGATCATCCCATACATCTTCATGATCCTGTCTCGAATCAGGTGGAGTAAACACAACAGCTGTATTGATCTTCAGGTCTGGAGTTGTCTGATCCTCAAAATATTTTTGGTATTTAATGGCAGTTTCAATTTTAGGTACTGCTAGCTGTGCTTTAAATCCTGTTCCCTGCCAGTTTTCTGTGAAGTGTTTGGATATATCGAAGGCTATCTCTTCTACTACTTGTTGGGATTCGTAAATCTGAGAAATAGTAGAGAACTTATTCTTTAGATCTTTTGTGGCATATTCCGATAAGGGCTCAGCCAGTCGATCAAATCCTTTATCAACTTGATATTGGTCGATATTCAATTTTGCAGACCTCCCTTCGTAAAGCAAAGGAACAACTGCCTGGTCAGCTACTGCCTGGTCAATGGTGTATGTGTGAATGAAGCCACCAAATTTTCTGGCTGTGCTTTTTTCCTTTTTCATCAAAGGTGTACCAGTAAAACCAATATAACAGGCATTGGGCAACATCTTCTTCATCTTTGCATGTGATGCACCAAACTGACCACGGTGGCTTTCATCTACCAGCACAAAGATATTCGATGAATCATCCCGAAAGTCTTTTCTATTTAATGCGGTTTCAAACTTATCTATAACAGTAGTAATAATTTCATTTCCTTTATCCTCAATCAAATTGATAAGGTGATTACCGGTTCGGGCTTTTCGAACATTTTTACCACAATTGTTAAATGTTTTGTATATCTGTTTATCAAGGTTAATCCTGTCAGTTACAATTATAACTCTGGGGTTTTGTATAGCCTTGTCCAGGGTGAGTGCTTTTGAAAGCATCACCATCGTCAAGGACTTACCGCTTCCCTGTGTATGCCATATCACACCTCCTCTTCTTTTTCCGTCCCTATCAAATTGTCTTACTTTTTTTATGGTATCCAACACAGCAAAGTATTGCTGGTATCTTGAAATCTTCTTTATCGGGCCATCGAAAACAATGTATTTATACACCAATTCCATTAAGCGTTCCCTCTTGCACAATGAATACAAAGAACAATCCTGGACCATTGGCAAGCGGTTTTCTTTTTCTATTCCATTAATCTCATTACTGATAATATCTTTTACCTCATCTTCAACCATTTCTTTCCATAATGACCAAAACTTTGCTCCTGTTCCGGTAACTGCATATTTCACTTCATTAGGTTGCACTGACAGCAACAATTGCGCATAATGAAACAGCCGTGGAATGCCTTCACTCTTCGTTTGGTTCCTGATATGTTGAGAAATGCCCTCATCAACAGAATGGTTTTTATCCCTCCGTTTATTTTCAATTACGCCAAAAGGAATACCATTCACAAATAGTACAATATCAGGTCTCCTTTTATCTTTTGAGCCTTCTACTGTATACTCCTCAGTAACATGAAATACATTATTATCTAAATTCTCCCAGTCGATATATTTGATAGTAAAACTTTTCTGATCTCCATAAACATTTTCAGTAAAGCTTTTACCAAGTGTAAGTAAATCATATATATTTTCATTTGTCTTGACAAGTCCTTCATCAGGTACGTTTTTCATTGCATTAACCGCAGACCTGATATTACTGTTAGAAAACTTAAATTTCTCGTCTTTAAACTCAAAAGAATTAATTTCTTTTAGCTGTTTAAAAAGTATATCCTCTAAAATTACATTTGATAAAATCCCTTCCCGATAATTAACATTTTCCTCCTCATTTAATTTATCATAACCCAACTTTTGAAGAAACTTTAACGCAGGTTCCTGCGAATCTTTCCATTCGGAGTATTGGTTAGTTGTATTTGCCATATGCGGATATTTTCAAATCTGTTTATTATTAAATAGGATGTATTTTATTTTTGCACAGATTAATTACATTTTTTCGTTTCACTACTAACATCCAATTGTTAGTATTTACGTATTTTGTGTTGTTTTTTGCTTTATTTTTTCGTATATTTGCAAATACGAGACCTATCATTGCTGAATGGCTTTGAATGGGCCTCGAAAAATCCTCGGTTCGAAACCGGGGTTTTTTTTATTTACGCACAATCCCAAACTCATCATATTTACTAGCTTCTAATAACAATATTGGTTTTAAGTAACCAAAAAACCTATCAACCCCATATTTTTTCAAACTTGATTTTGGCATTTCTTTTCTAAAAAGGCAGTGAGTAATTGCATCAACCATTTGAATAAAATATGAATGTTGTGAATTCCTATGAAAGATGTCTTCAATAATATTATCAGTTGGCGCATTATAATATTCTGTAAAATGAGATGGTACAGGATTATAAACCCTCATTTTCCTCAGCAAATTACGCAGTAACTTTTCATCTGTATCATCACAAATTACAATCCCATTTTCTTTTTTACTCTTTAAGCAAGTATCATATCGTTGTATCAATCTTGACCATGCAAAAGTCTGGAATTCTTCTTTTTCAGGATAGATTGATTTATCAAGAAATATGTTTATTATTTTTGAAGTATCGAAAATTACAGGAATCTGCTCCATCACTTCACCTAATATCTTCATTCTATCCATTTTCCTGATTCTTCTATATTCTTTAATCTTACTAATACGAATCAATTCAGATGCATGAATCTCTGTCTTGAGCAGCAATCCATAACGTTCTTTTAGGTGTTTGCGAAACTTATTCAATTTTTCAAGATTTTTATACCAATCACTTTCTGATATAATCAATCCACTTACAGAATAATGATTCGAATTACCAGATCCTATATTTACACATTTTCCAGGATCACCACTTTCATCAACATACATTAAATACATTACTGTTAATTTTATTAAACATTTCAGTAATATTTCTCATTAAGGGAGCAAATAAAATACTTTCCTTTTGAAGGGAACAATCCCAAATAGTCCCCCTTTGAAGGGGGATTCAGGGGGATGTCAAAATTGCCCCCGCAACTCCTCCACCTTCAACACCAACTGCCTCACCACCTCCTGCATATTCCTCTTAACATCCAAATCATCAAATCGAATAAACCTCACTCCCAAACTCTCCAGTCTTTCCTGTCTTTTAATATCATTAATTTGTACCTCATCAAAAACATGACTACTTCCATCTATCTCAATTGCCAGAAATAGCTCATGACAATAAAAATCAACAATATATTCATCAATAGGTACCTGCCTGTGAAATTCCACTCCCAACCTCTTGCGCCTTATCTCCTGCCACAGCAAAACTTCCGACAATGTCATCTCCTTGCGGAGCTTGCGGGCAAGCATTTTTAGCTTTGAGTTGTATGGTATTATTTTGTTTCGTGGCATGGTTTGGTTTTATTAGCACATCCCCCTTCTTTTCCCCCTTGAAAGGGGGAATTATAAATCACTTCTTTATCACAAGATGAACTTTTTATCCTTTCTTTAATTTTTCTAATCTTTCTTCAATAACAATTTTATCAATCAGAGATTTAATAATATTATCTAATTTCGAACTTTCAGAATAATCAGCAGGAGCAATAAAATTAGCTCTATTGTCCTTGATTAAATTTTCACAAATCTGCTTTGGTGAAGGTTTATCTTTCTTTTTTCTTTTATTAGGGTCATAAACAGCAATTGCTGTACCACCTTGATACTTTATCATTTTCATAGCCGGAACATCAGTTTCACCATCACCAATATAAATCATCTTTGGAAAAGGCATATACCTTTTTTCGTATTCTATAAACTTATTAATCTGTTTATTATCGTATGAATTAATAATTCCTTTATTGATTCTGAATAAGTATTGGGTTTTTGTAGTATAGTTAATTGCCAATGCAGGCCAGATGGCTTTCTCATTTGCATCAAAAATGTATCCTGAAGCAAAAATATATTTGAAATATTTCGCAATTGACGCTCCTTTTATTATGTCTCGCACACCAGATGAAATAATATAGTGTTCAATCACTACATTTCTTGAATCTGCAAATTCATTAATGCGGTCAAAGAAAGTTTCAATACCTTTAAAAAAGTTAATTTGCTTACCATGCTCCATAAAAGCCTTACGGGTAACAGGGATATTACTTTCATCAGCTTTTTTTAGCATCAATTGCATATATGTAAGAATTTCATCGGCGTCATAATCTATTGCTATTTTGTTTGCTTCCTCCCAAAATGCTGACTTATCAATTCCAAGTTTAGGAATAAACGAACGTTCCTGCATATTACCAGGAGCTAATGTTCCATCAAAATCGTAAGCAATTGCTATTTTTATTTTTGCCATATTACTATATTATTTGTTTTCTTTTTGCATCCTCCTAGTGGGAATTTGTTTTTCCATTTTACTCCCCATTTGTTCCCCAATATTCCCCCTTTGAAGGGATTCGCACAATATTCCCCCTTTCAAGGGGGATTTAGGGGGATGTCACTATTTATCACTATTAACCATATCCGGTCAACAATTTTTGCATTAACTCTTCATTTCGCATCCCCCTTTTGTTCAAAGTCCCCCTTTCAAGGGGGATTGAGGGGGATGTCATGATTTATCATTACTAACCCTGCCTGGTCAACAATTTTTGCATTAACTCTTCATTTCGCATCCCCCTTTTGTTCCCCCTTCAAAGGGGGAATCCGTACCTCACCTGTTAACAACTTTTGCATTAAACCTTTTTTCTGATCATTGAATCTGACAACTGAACTTTGTAACATGATTATTTCATCCTCAAGGCCTGAAAGAAACGAGGCAATCTTTTGTTGCTCATTTAATGAGGGTAAAAGAAGTTTTATTTTGACGATTTCATTTTTTGATATATTATATCGTGTTGAGCCCTGAGCTAATTTGAATATTTCTTTGCGCGCATTATAGGATCTAAAGTAAAACCTAGCAAAGTTCGGGTGAAGTGTTTCAAAATTACCTAACCTAAAACCAAAACAAAAGCTATTTAAACAGGCTATATTAATTTCATCCAAAAGGACTGAAGACATACCAGCTTCTTCAGGAGTTTCTGAAGATGTTGTAAAAAAGATATCTCCATACATAACCCTATTTTGATTCTCATCGTCATCAATTATCACATAATCCATTTGGTCTGGATCAATACGAGAATTATTCATAATATTCATAAAGGGAATATAAGGATAGCCTCTTCCAAAATCTTCCTTACTTTTCCCAGTAAGTCCATTATAAGTTTTACCAAGGCTTCCCAATATATATTCCTCCCAGGCTTCCCCCTCAAACTCCTCAAACCTCTTCTTCCCAGTCAGCAACTGCTGCATCAAACCTTTTTTAAGTAGTGTTTTTGCCTCGATAAGTTGCGCTGTCTTCTCTATGGCCCTGTCCCAGGTGGAGAGGATGCGGGCGATTTTTTGTTGTTCAGAGAATCTTGGGAAAGGAATATTCAGAGTTTTTAAACCACTTGAATAAACATGAACAACAGAATGGCCTTGCCCCAATTTTCTTCGATATCTTAAAATAAAATTGCTATTTAATAAATATGATAAGAAAAGACTATCCGCTTGTTTTGGTTTGAAAATAATTATATCACCCCCAGCAAAGGCTTTATCATTCATAAGGTATGCAACACATTTCCCTATTTCATCTAAAGTCTCTCCAGAACCAGCAAATAGTAGTTCTCCTCCATGGATTTCTTTACTCGCAGTTGCTGATTCATCATTAATAAAAGAATCAAATTCTTTAATAAAGAAATGATGTTTAGTGTATATTTCACCATAAGTTACACAGGGATAACCTTGATCATTTATTTCAGCTCTTGAAATTCCCTTTCCTCTCGAAAATGTTCCCACTTCATCTAAAGAGTGAATATCCCACTCCTCCGGGATCCATCCCAGTTTGGTTTTTTTGTAATTGGGGTTGTTTTCACTTTCACACCTGACAGGTTTTGAAAACCTGTCAGGTGTTTTTTCATTATATATCATATTTCCAAATAATTTTCTATTTCAATAATGTTCTGTTCTTGTTGGTGCATAAATTTAAAATTTCCAACATCATCAAACCATCCTATCACTTCCTTGCGTTTTATTTTGGTTGGCTTTACCGAAATACATGTTAAATACGAACTCCATGGCCATTCCATCGGATGTTCGCAAAATCCATGGTGTACAGGATTGTTATGTACGTATACAACAAGCTTCCGAAAATACCCATCGCTGTTTACATGTTTACGTTTAAATGGTCGTTCAAACAAGCTACCATGTCGTTTGAATCGTTTGTTGATTGCTTTTGTATATGCATTAAATAGATTTGAAAAATATTGATGTGGTGGTTTATCTAAACCTGACAGGTTTTGAAAACCTGTCAGGTTTGAGGATACAACATTTTCGTCTTTTATTCGCAACAATAAATGAAAATGATTTTTCATTAAACACCATGCAAATGTATCAGCCAGGGGATCTATGTATTTATCATACAAGCGTAAGAAATGTTCATAATTTGCAGGTTCACGAAATAAATCTTCGCCATTGATACCGCAATTGTATATGTGATAGTATTTATCGTATTCCAATGGTTCTATTTTTTGCATTTGCTTTTATATTTTTTATTTCACACCTGACAGGTTTTGAAAACCTGTCAGGTGTAATAATTTTTTTAATCATACTTTAATAATTGCATCGTTACGAAAAGTATGATGCTCATTATTCTCAACATAACCCAACTGATTTGTCAGTAATTTTGTTTTCTGAATTTCAAATAATTCGACATTCGAATGATGATGGCCAAAAATCCAATAATCAAAACCACATTCCTCAACAAACTCCTTAAGCTCAACAGCAAATGCATTATTTAAGAAGTTGTTTTTATATTGTTCAGGATAATTTAATAGTGTAGGTACGTGGTGGGTGACCACAATTGTTTTTTTGTCCCTATTGTACTTGTTCGCATTCGTTAAAAACTCCAATGCTATTTTATGCAAAGCATTGTAATGCTCAGGAAGAAATCGCAAGCCCTTATACCTGATCACTTGAAAATCTGAAATACTTCTTGCTATATTAAATTCATTTTCAGGATTGATTTTGGTCCAAAGGGTAGTGAAAATAAGGTTGATTTCATCTAATTCTATAATATTATTATCAACAACAAAAATATTATCCCATATTTGCCTTAATTGACTATTTCCAAATTCTGAAATATCAGAATAGTAATACTCATGATTTCCTGGCAACCAATAAACCTTTTCAAAGTTTTCAGAAACATAATCTAAAAAATCAATTTCTTTATGGTTTATTGCAAATGGAAGTATGTCACCGGCTAAAATGAGAATATCTCCAATTGCTTGAATAGGATTTTCTGTTAAATATCTCCTGTTTTCAGGAAACTCGAGATGGAGATCAGAACAATACTGTATTTTCATCAATATTTTTTTTTATTTATCAAACCCAAGCTCTTTCAAATACCCATTCATTTCTTCCCTTACTTCCATTAAATCACTTTCCAGCTGTTCAATTTCTTTCTGAACGGCAGGTATATCTACCTCTTCCTCTTCCTCAAATGTATCAACATACCTTGGGATATTCAGATTGAAGTCATTCTCCTTTATCTCCTCAAAACTTGCCCTGTATGCATACTTGTCTTCACTCTCAAATTTCCCGTATGCTTCAATGATGTGGTCAATATCCTGTTCACGTAATTTGTTTTGTTTCTTACCTTCTGCATAATCACGGCTTGCATCTATGAAAAGCACATCTGTATTATCACCTTTATCCTTTTTGAAAACCAGTATTGCTGCTGGGATGCCCACTCCATAAAATAAATTGGTTGGCAATCCAATAACAGCTTCCAGCTGATTCTCCTCTATGAGCTTTTGTCTAATCGTTTTTTCAGAACTTCCTCGAAAAAG
>Ga0222656_1000611_pt1 | contig 11835 bp, 10 predicted proteins | sample AntAcemetagen472_FD_179808 | JGI IMG/M metagenome (GOLD analysis project Ga0222656, IMG submission 179808) | Saline water microbial communities from Ace Lake, Antarctica - #472 | ecosystem: Environmental > Aquatic > Non-marine Saline and Alkaline > Saline | place: Antarctica: Ace Lake... | reverse complement strand
TGCGTAATGCCCCGCGTGGTTGAACGTATAAATATGAATAAATACTTTCATGAGAAATACGCATAGTCATATCCATAGGATACACTATCTTTAATCTTTTGGCAATCTGTTCCGGTGACCAGTACAGATCAAGGTGCTTAAGAACAAATTGCTTTAATGGCTCATGAATATCTAGTTTACGCTTTTTACGGACAGTATGCGCTAATTTATCACTACAGTGCTGGGCTTTAACAGCCCTATATTCTTGTCCGTATTTAGTATTACGGTTAATTTCATAACAAACAGTGCTAGGTGAGCGTACAAGTGAAGATGCAATATTGCGCAAACTGCGCCCCTTGGCTATGCCAAGGCTTATTTCTTCACGTTCATATATAGTTAATCTGTTATATTTGGCCATGTGCAACTCCTTTCTTCTGATATATTAACACATTATACCAGAAATCAGTGTTGCACTAGTAACTTGAGTCTAGCCAGACACCTATTTTTTGCTACCTATTCATAGCTAAAAAATAGGTGTCTGTCCCTAAATAAATTATGAAAACATATGACCTGATAATTATTGGAGCCGGCCACGCGGGATGTGAAGCCGCACTTGCAGGCGCGCGTATGGGGTGTAAAAGCCTGCTTATTACCATGAATAAGGAAAGCATAGCTCGTATGCCTTGCAACCCGTCTATAGGCGGTATCGGCAAAGGGCAGCTGGTAAAAGAGATAGACGCTTTAGGCGGTGAAATGGCAAAGGCGACTGATGCTACTGGCATACAGTTTAAGCTCCTAAATAGAAGTCATGGCCCCGCGGTTTGGTCGTCACGAGCACAGGTTGACCGCCATAAGTACGCTGAATATATGCGGAAGGTAATACTATCACAGGATAATCTGGATGTTATGGAGGATGAGGCCTCTGATATTAGTACAAGTGGTTCTACGGTAATAGGTGTAGAGACTCTCAATAATGGCCTTGTCAAGGCAGGGGCTGTTGTTGTGGCACCCGGCACGTTCTTAAACGGCCTTATACATATTGGGCTTAAAAGCAGGCCCGGAGGTTGTTATGACGAGCCCGCCTCAATAGCCTTAAGCGAGTCTTTGAAAAGATTCGGTTTTGAGATAAAGTCTCTTAAAACAGGCACTACCCCACGCCTTAAGAGGGATAGTTTGGATTTTTCAAAACTGATACCCCAGCATGGCGATAACACGCCAGAGCCTTTCTCTTTTTCAACAAAATCAAATTTAAAAAATAGTATTATATGTCATATCACTCAAACGAATCTTAATACGCACTCTATCATAAGAGACAATCTGGATAAATCGCCACTCTACGCGGGCATTATCAAGTCTACAGGAGTAAGGTATTGCCCCTCCATAGAGGATAAGATCGTTAAGTTTTCCAGCAGAGAGAGTCATCAGATATTTCTTGAGCCTGAAAGTATTGATACTGATTGGTATTATCCGAATGGCCTTGCGACAAGCCTTCCCGAAGATGTGCAGAAAGATATGCTGCATTCTATAAAAGGCCTGGAGAGGGCCGAGATAATAAGGCCTGGATATGGCATAGAGTATGAGTTTATTCAGCCTACAGAGCTTTTCGCGAGCCTTCAGACAAAAAAAATAGCAGGCCTCTTTTTGGCAGGACAGATAAATGGTACCACAGGATACGAAGAGGCTGCTGCCCAAGGTTTTATCGCCGGTGTTAACGCCGCCCTTCTTGTAAAGAAAAAAGCCCCTTTTATTCTTGAGAGAACAAACAGCTATATCGGTGTGCTCATTGATGATCTGGTAACAAAAGGTACTAATGAGCCCTATCGTATGTTTACCTCAAGAGTTGAGCATAGGCTTCTTGTAAGAGAAGATAATGCTGATCTGCGCTTGAGAGGTTTGGGCTATGACTTGGGATTAATTACTAAAGCTCAACTTGATCAGGCAGAGAAGAAGAAGCGCAGTATAGAGAGTACGATTACGTATCTGAATAACCAGAGAATAAAGCCCTCCGGGAAGATAAATAGCGCACTGGATAGATTGGGTACCGCCAGTATAAGCAAGGTTGTATCTGCATCAGGACTGTTGAGAAGGCCGCAGATAAAATACCGAGATCTTAAGGGTCTAGGGGTAATTTCGGAGGATCTGCCCCCTGGATGTGAAAGAACAATTGAACTGACTATCAAATATGAAGGTTTTGTAAAGAGACAGGCAGCGAGCATAAAGAAGATGGAAGACATTGAAAAGATAAAGGTTCCAAAGGATATAAAATTTTCAATAATACCAGGGCTCTCTCTTGAAATAGTTGAGAAGCTTGATAAGATAAGGCCCCTGACCCTTGGACAGGCTTCTCGTATTTCCGGTGTAACGCCATCAGCTGTAATGCTCTTAATAATCTATCTTAAAAAATATGGATCTGGCAACAAGCCAGCGGACGAGGCATAATGAAAGAATCTAACCCTTGCCTTTAGCCTGCAAGAGACACCTGCAAGAGGCCCCTTGACATGGACTTCTAACGCTTATATAATATAAAAAATGCTTATACAAGTAATTATATTTTTAATCGGTATAGCCCTGCTTTATAGCTGTGGTGTATTGTTTGTGCGCGGTTCCTCTGATACAGCGCGCATATTTAATATCAGGCCGTTTATAGTCGGCGTTGTTATTATAGCTTTTGCCACATCCGCACCTGAATTTTGCGTAAGCCTTTTAGCTTCAATAAAAAATAGCCGTAGCCTCGCGATAGGCAACATAGTAGGGAGTTGTATATGTAATATCGGTATGGCGCTTGGATTATCAGCGCTTATAAGGCCTATCAAGGTTAATCTTTCTATATTGCGTCGTGAAATACCTATACTTTTGGTTGCTACAGCGGCATTATTTTTAGCATGCCTTGATTTAAGGATAAGCCGCCTGGAAGCGGGCCTGTTTCTCACGGGCTTTTTTATTTTTATCTACTACTGCATAAGGAGTGCCAAGAGAGAGCCATCTGATTCTTTACCCCTGCCCGATAAGGCGCTTTCAAGGATAAAGCCTTTTGCGTATCTCGTTATTGGATTGGCGGGCTTATTATCCGGTGCTTATATTGCTGTCAACTCAGCGGTAATCTTGGCAAGACATTTTGGCATAAGTGAGCTTGTTATAGGCCTGACTGTACTGGCTATAGGGACATCTCTTCCTGAGCTTGTCGCCTCGATCGCCGCTTCACGACAAGGGGAAGGGGAGATAAGCATAGGCAATGTAATAGGTAGCAATCTATTTAACATCTTAGGTATAATAGGCGTTATTTGCCTTATAAGGCCTATTATTATAGATAAGAGTGTTATTACGTTAAGTTTGCCACTTCTTATCTTCTACACTCTCGCGTTAGCACCGATAATAAAATCAGGGGCAAGGATAGGCAGGTTAGAAGGAGGGGCGCTCTTATTGAGCTATCTTGCCTATCTATTCCTTCTTTTTAAAATATGAATAAATGTAAACATACAGATTGCAGGGAGCGCGCTTTAAGCCTTTCAGAATTTTGTTGGAGGCATATAGGCGATAAAGAAAAATATCGCCAGGTATTGACAGATTACATATCATGCTCTAATTCCATAAAAGGATTTTACTTAAGACGTCTTGAATTTTCTGGGGCGCAATGGCAGGGTATAGACGCAGAAGAGGTTGACTTGGCGGCTGCTGACCTTTCAGGCGCTAATCTGACGGCCGCAAATTTTAAAAGGGCCAATCTTACCGGTGCAAATTTTGAGAAAGCGGATATGGCTAGTATAGATTTTGAAGAGGCGCATTTACTGCGATGCAACCTTTCAGGTGCGCGTTTATGGAGTGCCGTAATAAAGGATTCAAACCTTGCCGAGGCTAATCTGCAGGAGGCGGATTTTCTAAAGGCTGCTTTCTCTAATGTTAAATTCTGGCATACAAAATTAAATAACGCGAAATTTATTACAAGGCACAGCTTCTCAGGAAAGAGTCCGATTGACGAGACAGGTTTCTTATCTGCCAGTGAAGCGTACAGGAACCTTAAGCAGTATTTTATCGCGAATGGCAGATACGATGATTCAAGCTGGGCCTGTTTTAAAGAGAGGCAGCTTGAGAGAAAGCATTTCTTTAAAAAGAGAAATCTTTTATATTTTCCGTCTCTTATGATGGCGCTCTTATGCGGCTATGGTGAAAAGCCATACAGGGTTATATTGTCTTCAGCGGCCTTTGTTTTCATATACAGTATTATCTACGCGGCCTTGAATATCTTTAAGGTCTCGTTAACAGCTGTTAGTGCTAAAGGTTTTAGTATCTGGGATTATATATATTTTAGTATAGTGACATTTACAACAGTCGGCTTTGGAGATCTTTCCCCCAAGATGGTCCCTCTTTACCAAATGCTGGTAGGCTCTGAGGCGTTTGTAGGCGCTTTTATGATGGGGCTTTTTGTATTTACATTGGCCCGCAAATATACAGCGCGTTAAGTAAGTGCATTAATCTATAGTATGGAAATTACGGAGGATATTATGCTGAGTGAAAGGATAGACGGGGATCTTATATCCGCACAAAAGAACAAAGACTCTGTAAAGGTCTCAACCTTACGGCTTCTTAAATCAGCGATTCATAACATTTCAATCGCGAAGAAGGATGCATTGGGTGAGGATGATATCGTAGCGGTTATTAAGAAAGAGGCCAAGCAGCGCAAGGATTCAATTGAAAAATTTAAGGAGGGCAATCGCCAGGATCTTGTTGAGAAAGAAGAAGCGGAATTTTCGATATTGAAGTCCTATTTGCCTGATGAGATTAGTCCTGAAGAGCTCCTTGCTGTAGTGAATGAGTCAATCTCTGAGACAGGGGCGTTAGGGCCTAAAGATATGGGTAGGGTCATAAAGCTTGTCCTTGATAAGGTTAAGTCTTGTGCTGATGGGAAGACGATCAGCGTAATGGTAAGCAGTGAGCTTGCGAAGCTTGCTAAGGACAAAGATACTAGATACTAGATGCTGGATGCTGGATGCTTGGGAGAAGGTAAGGGGTAGCATAAAGGTAGAGGTTCCGCCGAAGGCGGATCAGCCTCAGCCGAAGGCTGATGAGCATGCGGCTGAAAAGGAAGAAGCGTCTAAAGAAGAAGTAAAGCCAGAACCTGAGGAAAAGGTAAGGGGTAAAAGGACGCAAGGGGCAAAGTTACAAAGGTTACAAAGGTTTTGATGTTTGGACTTTTAACTATATAAAAAGGTATAAGGGACAAGGTAATGCTTAAAGAGGAACGTAAAAGACGGCTAAGAATCTTTTGTTTTATAATATCCGCATTGGTAATATCTTTTTCATTGAATAGGTACTCTGTTCTGCGACACACAGGAACACTCATGCTTCTAGCCCCTTTCTGTGTTGGGCTGCTTGCTTTTTTCTTCCAGCTGTTTATAGACAAAGGCCCTCTAATTGTGCTCTACTCCAAAAGCTACCCGTATCGCAAGCTTAAACCTTATGGATGGCTCAGTGCTTTTTTAATCTTTGAATTTGTGCTTGTATGGGGCCTTTATACGAAGCAGATATTACTTTTAGGCGAGGATCTTTTTCTTGTTACCATACTTTTTATAGGGGTCGTAGTATATTATCATATCTTTGTCAGGATGAAAGTGAGCCTGCGTTTTGTTTTCCTAGCTATAATAGTACCATTAATAGCGGCAGGTACAGCTCTTGGGCTAGGTAGTTATTTGAATATATTGCAATTTGTTATGCCCGGAAAAAGAATAGGCGATATCGTATTCTTTAATTCCTTATATTGGATATTTCTCTCAATATTTTTTCAGGTTGTATGCGAAGAACCGGCGTTTCGAGGATACCTGATGCAGAAATTGCTGTATAAGGGAGAGCTTTTCGCTATAATTATATCATCAGCCTGCTATTGCCTATGGCGTGTGCCTTTTAGCCTGTTTATAGCCTCAGATATGAAGGAAGTGATAGTTCTTCTGTGCGGTAATTTTATTACAGGCATACTGTTCGCTTTAATTTTTGTAAAGTCGAGAAACCTTCTTGTAGCGATATTATGCCACGGCATAATATCAGGCCTCCAGATGAGCTTTTTTGCCTCCAGTGTTAATCCCGGTATTATGCAGTATATGAAATTTTTGGTACCTACCGCAAAAACGCAGTTATTAATCATCTGGTTTGTTTGCTTGCTCATAGGCCTTATTTTTCTTACTTTCATTCCGCGCAAAAAATTATATATCCATTAAAGCTACTGTAGTCATTATAATCTAATGACTACAGTGCCCATTTTTATTTGCATAAAAGCCCTTTTTGAGGTAATATAATATAATTGTAAAAGCAAAGGAGTATTATAATGACTAAGCATAAGATATTGAACGAGTGGGTAAAAAAATGCATAAAATTGTGTAAGCCCGATAAAGTGGTTTGGATTGATGGTACAGAAGGCATGCGAAAGAGGCTTGAAAAGCAGGCCTGTGCTACCGGTGAAGTAGAAAGGCTTAATCAGAAAAAGATGCCGGGATGTCTATTGCATCGCACGGCATTAAATGATGTAGCGCGCACAGAGAACCTTACCTTCATATGTACCCCCAATAAGAAAGACGCAGGCCCCAATAATAACTGGATGTCTCCAAAAGATGCGTATAAAAAGGGGAGCAAGATATTTTCCGGTTCTATGAAAGGGAGAACAATGTATGTTATCCCTTTTTCAATGGGGCCTATTGGTTCCCCTTTTAGCAAGATAGGCGTTGAAGTAACAGATAGTATATATGTTGTGCTAAATATGTATATTATGACAAGGGTAGGCAAAAAGGTACTAAAAGCACTGGACGAGGATGGTAAGTTTACGAAATGCCTGCATGGCAAGGCAGGACTTGATATAAAAAGACGCTTAATATTGCATCTACCCAAGGACAATACTATATGGAGTGTAGGTTCAGGATATGGCGGCAATGTTCTTTTGGGTAAGAAATGCATGGCATTACGTATCGCTAGTTACCAGGCACAGAAAGAAGGCTGGATGGCAGAGCATATGCTTATATTGGGCATAGAGCAGCCTAACGGCCATATAGAATATATCGCGGCTGCGTTCCCAAGCGCGTGCGGAAAGACAAATCTCGCTATGCTTATTCCACCAAAAGGCTTGGAGAGGAAAGGGTATAAGGTCTGGACCGTTGGTGATGATATAGCGTGGATGCGTCCTGATTCAGATGGTAAGTTATGGGGCATCAACCCTGAATGGGGATTCTTTGGTGTAGCGCCTGGGACCAATACAAAGACCAATCTGAACGCGATGAAGACTATTCAGAAAAATACAATATTTACAAATGTTCTTTTAAAGTCAGATAAGACTGTATGGTGGGAAGATGGTGATGATGCTCCACCAAAGAAAGGTATAGATTGGAGGGGCTCTTCTTGGAGGCCGGGAATGTTAGATGACGATGGTAATGTTTTAAAAGGCGCACATCCTAACAGTCGTTTTACGGTGCCGGCTATGCAATGCCCGTCGATATCATACCGCCTAGAACAGCATCATGGAGTTCCTATATCAGCTATTATCTTCGGAGGCAGGAGAGCTCATTTGGCCCCGCTTGTTTATGAGTCTTTTTCCTGGCAGCATGGTGTCTATGTCGGTGCGACCATGGCTTCGGAACGTACAGCGGCACAATATGGAAAACAAGGTGAAGTCCGTCGCGATCCTATGGCTATGCTTCCATTCTGCGGCTATGATATGGCAAAGTATTTTAAGCATTGGATAGATATGGAGAAGAAGCTTTCAAGTCCGCCGAAGATTTTTCATGTTAACTGGTTTCGTCAGGATAAGAACGGTAAGTTTTTATGGCCAGGTTATGGTGAGAATTTACGTGTGCTGGAATGGATACTCAAGCGCTGCAATAATGAGGTAAAGGCACACAAGACACCAATTGGCTATGTACCACATTTAGAAGATATAGACAGAACAGGGCTTAATTTTAGCAAGGATAAACTTAAAGATCTGTTTTCAATAGATTCCAAGGAATGGTTGCAGGAGGTCAAGGATCATAAGAGATTCTTTACTCAATTTGGCAGTAACCTCCCGGTGGGGATAAGAAAAGAGTACTCGGCTTTGAAAAAACGGTTTGGTTTTTAAATGGCTGTGTTAGATATTCTGAAATATCCGAACCCTGTTTTGCGTAAGCGATGTTCTGATGTCAAGATCATTGACGCTGAGATCAGAAGGTTGCTTGACGATATGGCAATGACTATGTACGCTGTAAACGGGGTAGGCCTGGCAGCGGCTCAAGTAGGCCTTAACATGCGCATCATTGTAATCGATCTGGGCACAAGGCTATTAAAGCTGGTAAACCCGAGAATAGTAGAGAGCCAAGGTTCTTCCGTAATGGAGGAAGGATGTCTTTCCGTGCCGGATGTATATGTAAAGGTAAAGAGAAAGGCGCGGCTTACGGTATCCGCGCTTAGTTATAGCGGAGAACCAGAGCTTATAAAGGCAGAGGGCTTACTTGCTCACGCGTTTGGTCAGGAGATAGATCACCTTAATGGAAAGCTGATTATAGATTATCTGCCTTTTTATAGAAGAATATTAATGAAGTAGGCCAATATGACACCTTTGATAAGGGGGCGCCTTTAAGTCGCGATGATTGTTAAAAAAGGAGAAAGTTCTTATTTTTTCATGGGAGTGAATGTTATTATATATTATATTAAAATAGCAGATAAGATTAAATTATGAAAAGATGCCAAAGATGCTCTATAAGATATTCCGATATGTGGAATATTTGCATGGTATGCAACACCCCGCTTGTATCTGATACGATCGTATCAAAGGTTTTCACCAAAAATAGACAAAACTCCGGTTATCTGTTCCCAATGATAGAAAAGAGTATTGAAGAAGCGAATATGCTCTTTCTCTATCTTAATTTGGATCTAAAGCTTATAATGTGCAATAAGTCATTAGAACGGATAACAGGCTACACTAGAAAAGAGATATTTAAAGGGGATTGGCAGAAAATATTTTTTGGTAAGAATCATTCCAAGCGGGAGATGTTCAAGGCTGTTCTGATGAGCTGTTTTGCAAATGTCCGCGGCCATGCTTATGAAGGCTCTATTATACGTAAGGATGGTACAGAGTGCGCCCTATCCTGGTCCAATACAATAATTACCGATGTATCAGGTAAGTCACAGGGTGTCTTCTGTATAGCGACTGATGTTACAGAATATAAGTTCGCAAAGAATGATGTAGCGGCATGTTCCGAACGGCTCAAGGATATATTTGTTAGCATAAAGGATTACGCATTACTAACTACTAATCTGGCAAATAAAATTACATATTATGGAGCGAGCGCCACAACCCTTTTTAATTGGAAGTCTGATATGATACTTAAGGACATCAGCACGCTATTCGCGGCTGATGAAGGCACCAGTATTATAAGTAAGATAAAGCGGAAGATCACGAGCAAGGGTAGCTTTGAAGAGGAACTTACGCTATTGCGTTCAGACGGGTCTGTTTTTTCGTCCATGGTTCTTGTAAGCGGCCTTGTAAATGCGGATAATAATGTATCCGGCTACTTGTATATCATTAGAGATATAACAGAGCAGAAGAAGATAGAAGCGCAGATGATACAGAACGAGAAGATGGCAGCTATGGGACAGCTTGCCGCGGGTGTAGCTCACGAGATCAACAACCCTCTTCTGGTAATTTTAGGCAGAATAGATATGCTCGCTATGGATGGTGAAAAGATGTCGCCCGGGGTTGGGAAGACCATAGATATTATCACATCCCAGGCAAAGCGGATGAGGGTGATTGTGGATAGACTGCTTCTATACTCTCGCAAGAAGCCTGTATCCAGAAATATTGTGGATGTTAACGAGATACTAAAGACCATACCCCCTTTAGTTGCCTATTATCCTGAATTCCATAAAATCGAGTGGAAAGAAAATTTGGATAAGGAGCTCGCGAAGGTAAAAGGAGATTTTAATCAATTGCAGGATGTCTTTTTAAATATCGCTATAAATGCCTGCCAGGCAATGCCTGATGGCGGTACGCTTACAATCAGCTCGTATATGCAGGATGGCGAATTTGTTAATGTTGGAGTTGAGGACACAGGTTCAGGCGTAAAAAAAGAGGATATGGGTAAGCTTTTCCTGCCATTTTTTACTACAAAGGATACCGGAACAGGCCTCGGCCTGCCATTATGCTATTCGATTGTCGAATCTCACGCAGGAGTGATAGAAGTAGAAAGCGAGTTGGATAAAGGGGCTATTTTTACTGTAAAATTGCCAGCTTATATACTAAAAGAGAGCATAAGCATTAAAGATAAGGAGTAGAATATGGATGGAAAGATAAAAATTCTTGTTATTGATGATGAAACAGACGCTTTAGAGCTTTTTAGAGATCTTTTTACAAAAAAAGGTTATGCAGTAGAGTGCGCACCCGGTGGCATAGAGGCTCTGGAGATTATCGATAAGATGCTCTTTGATGCTGTCTTGCTTGATATAAGGATGCCCATAATGAATGGTATCGAGGTTTTGGCAAAAATCAAGCAGAAAAAACCTGATCTGCCTGTTGTTATGCTTACAGCTTATGGCTACGATGATACCCTGATAAATAAAGCGCTTGAGCAGGGGGCAACAGGGTATATAAGCAAAAATTTTCCTTTAGCGCAGATTGTTTATACATTTCAGACCCTGCTGAGTACAATGCCCACAAAGAGGGAAGAAGATTCGCCAGCAGAATGATAATTGGAGTAGGTTCGAGCCTGAAGAATTCCAAAAGTCTAATATCTGTTAAGTTTTTACCTGCCAAACACATCTTTTCTGGAATTAAATCACAATAATATCAAGAGTAATATCTTTAAGAAAGATTTTGCCATGATGAAGTTTTTAGCTATCTTTATCGGAAGTATTTTATTTTCTATGGCGAATTCCGCTTATGCGTATGTGCCTGATAAGCCCAGCTGTGCCTATATCAAAGATAAACAGCTCTTTGTCAGAAAACGATTAATAGACGGTTCACTGGATGCGCCAAAGCCATATCTTATAAAAGGATTAACTTGGCTGCCTGCGACATATTCCCCTGAAAACGGGCCAAATCCCTATAATCCTTCAGAGAGAGTTCCTTATGGCCTGTTCTTTGATTGGCCCGGACGTTACCCCCAGGGGCACGTTGTCTTTATTCACTGGTTAAGGAGCCAACATATAGATTATTTAGCGGATATCGGTTTAATGCGAAAAATAGGCATTAACACAGTGCGCGTTTATACGGATTTTGGCGACGACCCAGCAGTTTATAAAAAAGTCCTGGATGAATTTTATCGTAATGACATTATGGTGATAATGACTATCGTTTCGTCACGAGACGATATAAATAAAGCTAGATATAAAAAAGTTCTATCTTTATGTAAAGACCACCCATCTATTCTGATGTGGTCCCTGGGCAATGAATGGAATTTAGAATATAATAAATACTGGGGATATGATTCGGTTCAAGACGCTGCGAAAGCAACTGACCGAGCCGCAGGCGAGATTAAAGATATCGATATGAATCATCCCGTTAGCTCGTGTTTGGGGGATAGGTTTTTTGATGATGAAGCTGATAGCACAATCCGATATATAGTTAGAGAGTGCACGCAAGTAGACGTGTGGGGACTCAATATATACAGAGGTGAAAATTTTTTAGATCTCTTTGCGCAATGGAAGAGTATTACGGATAAGCCTATGTATCTTAGCGAGTTTGGCATAGACTCATTCGAAACAAAATCGTACGAGAGATTTTCCGAGTCCCAGGTGCATAAATGCAGCGGCGCGGAGAATCAGGACCTGCAGGGAGACTACGCGATTTCTCTTTGGAATGATCTGGCAGAGAATCTCTCGATTTCAGGCCCAACCAACCCGTGTCTCGGG
>Ga0222656_1000610_pt1 | contig 11855 bp, 7 predicted proteins | sample AntAcemetagen472_FD_179808 | JGI IMG/M metagenome (GOLD analysis project Ga0222656, IMG submission 179808) | Saline water microbial communities from Ace Lake, Antarctica - #472 | ecosystem: Environmental > Aquatic > Non-marine Saline and Alkaline > Saline | place: Antarctica: Ace Lake | collected... | reverse complement strand
TGTCTAAAAGAAATAGGGCTCGTTTTTATGTTAAAAAAATACAGTTCCGTCAGCAGTATCATCGAAAGAATGAAATCCCGGATGAAAAATGATCGGCATCTCAAAATACGTATCAAAAAATTGGAAGAAAAATTAAAAAAGAGTCAAGAGCAGACTTGACCCCTTTTCACTGGGAATAATTAACGGGCAGGAATTTCTGGCAGGAATCGGTGGTGACATTATCCGCGGGGTGAATAACGATCCGCCGTTTAGTTACGCACTTAGCGGAGTACTATCGACCTCTGTGGCAATTGTTTCTTCGGCAGGAATGGATGGGGGAGATGGTGGTTGGCCGGTTTTATATGGACAAAATCCGGTGACGCCTTCAAATTTAAATCTTACAATCGATGAGGATAAACTGAAAAATTCCGAACGGTCACATACGACCGAGCAGGTAAGCTTCGCTATTTTCGAATAACACTTATTTTAAGGATTGGGAATATGGCGCAGAACTAACTCAAAGGGCATAGAATTTTTGACAATAATTGTCACACACCAGGACATCATTTGGCAATTTTCTCGACCTTACAGTAAGAAAATGGATAGGGCAGAATGCATAACTTATTTATATCTTTAGACAACCCATGAAATGGTATAATATTGCACAATTTTTGCATAAAATATTTAGCCACTAAGGCACAAGGGCCTGCGACCGTTGGAGGTATGAGGACCGGGAACTTCGTCCCCTTGAGGCGTGAGGCAGAAAAAGTCTTTGCCTCAAACCTAAAGCGTAGCGCTCCTTTAACCTAACGCGCCGGAGGCCATCTAGTATAGCCTTTGGTGTCTTCGTGACTTAGTGGCGTAACGATTTTATTACTCGAAAAAGGCAAACCACTTGAAAGGGTGGGACGCAAAGCCACGGATCTAAAGCTTAAAAGCCAAGACAGCCGGGCTGCCGGGTAGATACAGCACCTTCCTTAGCTGCATCTTCCGCGGCGAAAATCCAATTGGTTCTCTCACAGAGTTTGCTGAGGTGACCGATGGATGACGGACGACCGCCCTCCGAAGGCGGGTAAACTTCGCTAGAATGACGGACGAAAAAGCATATCAATCTTTCGTCGTTCTTCCATCGTCCATCGTCCATCGCCCATCACTCTTCGTACTCTGTGTACTCTGTGAGAGCCCAAACGCTCAGTTTAGGTCGAAGTATCGTAGGTGCTGTACAATGTTTTCAAAAGGCTTCAAATATTTTGAACCCTTATTAGTCTTTAAGGTTCTCTTGCTTTTTGGGTTATTTCTCTGCCCTGCTACCATTGCGCATGGCTTTAGCCTCTCCTTTGCATGGGATGCGAACACGGACGCTGATCTTGCGGGTTATCGCGTCTTTTACAGACAGGCAGGTCAAGATTACAACACCCCGGCCTGGCAAGGCACTGCAACCACCTGCACCATCTCCGGGCTTATTGAAAACACCACCTATTATTTTGTTTCAAGGGCCTATGACACCTCTGACAATGAAAGCGAAAATTCCGTTGAATTGACTTACACTCCGGCAACCCTGACCAGTCTGTCTATCAGTGGTGACGATTCGGTGAATGAAAACAGCAACGCCAGTTACACGGCCACTGCCACCTTCAATGATGGGAGTACTCAAACAGTTACAAACAGTGCGAATTTGAGCGAAAACTCTGCTTATGCGTCTATCAACAGCAGCGGCGTGCTCACAACTTCGGAAGTGTCAACCAACCAGACAGTGACCGTCCAAGCCAGTTATTCCGACGGTGGGATCACGGAAACGGCAACAAAGATAGTGACAATCGTAGACATTCCGGTTCCGGTAACCCTGACCAATCTGTCAATCAGCGGCAACGATTCGGTGAACGAGAACAGTAGTGCCGGATACACGGCCACCGCGACCTTCAGCGATGCGAGTACTCAAATAGTCACAAACAGTGCAAGCTGGAGCGAAAACTCTGCTTATGCGTCTATCAACAGCAGCGGCGGGCTCACAACTTCGGAAGTGTCAACCGACCAGACGGTGACCGTCCAAGCCAGTTATGCCTACGGCGGGATCACGGAAACGGCAACAAAGATAGTGACAATCGTAGACGTTCCGGTTCCGGTAACCCTGACCGGTCTGTCCATAAGCGGTGACGATTCGGTGAATGAGAACAGCAGCGCCAGTTACACGGCCAGTGCCTCCTTCAGCAATGGAAGCACCCAAACCGTCACAAGCAGTGCCTCCTGGAGTGAAAATTCAGCTTATGCGTCTATCAACAGCAGCAACGGGCTCACGACTTTGGAAGTGTCAGCCAATCAGACAGTGAGCGTCCAGGCAACTTATAACTATGGTGGAGTCATAGAAACGGCCACAAAGACGGTGACCATCGTCGATGTGCCGGCGTCGAATCTACCTCCGGATTCACCCATTATAGTTTATCCTGAGAATGGTCAATTCGAGGTAGAGACACCTTTAAATATCACCACAGAGCCATTTTCTGATGAGGACAGTGGAGATACCCACTTAAACACCCAATGGCAAATCAGTTTGGATGTTAATTTCTCTTCACTGGTTTTTGATGTAACCAGCAATACAAACCTTACATCGCTCATTGTGCCGGAATTGGTTTTAAATACAGACACAACCTATTATTGGAGAGTCAGGTTCTTTGACAATCATGACGAAGCATCCCAATGGTCAGAAACTTATTCCTTCACAACTCTGGTTTCATCTGTTGAGGATACGGATGAAAACGGCATCCCTGATGATCAAGAGGTGGATGACACTGTTGACTTAGATCAGGACGGAACCTCTGATATCTATCAGAATGATATTAAATGTATTAAGTCCGTGGCTCAAGATGCCAAAATGTGCGTCAAAATGTCCTCAAGCGTTACGGCTATTGACTCGCTAAAGTCTGTTGATCCATATGATATTTCTGAAACCGGAAACAGACCGGATGACATGCCATTTGATGCTATCAGTTTCAAAATAAGGGTCGAAAATGCCGGGGATACTGCCAGGGTTATTGTCTATCTTTCCGGGGAAGCTCCGATAGGTGCCAGGTGGTATAAATATGACGTGACAAATGGATGGCAGGATTACTCAGATCATGCTACATTGAGTGGGGATAGGAAGTCTGTGACTCTGGAGCTCAAGGATGGAGGATTTGGTGATGGGGACGGCACAGAAAACGGGATAATCATCGATCCTTCAGGGCCTGGAACTGCTTCCTTAAATCCAGCAACCACAACCTCATATAGTGCTGTTGGTGGCGGCGGCGGTGGCGGCTGTTTTATTGCCACTGCTGCCTATGGGTCCATTATAGAGCCGCAAGTTAAGCTGCTTCGCCAATTCCGGGATCGTTTTCTGTTAACCAATACTGTGGGAAGGACTTTTGTGCACCTGTATTATCGGTATTCTCCGCCGATGGCAAAGTTCATCTCAGGGCACAAAAGTTTGCGGATGGTCGCGCGATGGAGTTTGTTACCGCTGGTGGGTATGAGTTGGAGCCTTCTGAAGTTCGGTTTTTTACCAACATTACTATTTCTGCTGTTGATATCGAACCTCATTATCGTTAGTATAAAAATATCGACCAGATTTAAAAACAGACAACAAATAGAACCAATTAAATTTACCCAATGAAATTTTTCGAAGAAAAGAAGCAAGGTTTACCCAGTTAAACCTTTTATTTTTCTGTTTAACCAGGGCGAATTTCATCAGGGCCAATTTTAACCAATAAAACAAATGAAACCGACTCGTTCAAGAATTAAAGGATTGATATGAAACCAATAAAAAAATTACATTCAATCAACCAAATAAAACTATTCTTTGTGATAACCTTATTTACCATTTTAGCTGTTTTAGTCATGTCCTCTCTATGCTGGGCTACAACATACTACGTCGATGCTACGAATGGTAACGACTCAAATCCTGGCATTTTGCAGTCTGCTCCATGGAAAACCATAGCCAAGGTTAACGCCTCAAATTTCAATCCTGGTGATTCAGTTTTGTTCAAAAGGGATGAAGTATGGAGGGAGCAGCTTACTGTACCATCATCCGGTTCGCCTGGCGATCCCATCACATTTGGGGCATACAACAGTGGTGATAAGCCAATAATTTCTGGAGCTAATTTGGTTACTGGATGGACATTAGAAAGTGGGAATGTCTGGAAAACGAATGCTACAACTGAAGCACATGCCGTCTATTTTGATGGGGTAAGAGGTACTAAAAAAGATTCAATTGGAAACCTCAATCAGGTACACGATTGGTATTGGTTACACAATATTTTATATGTTTATAGCGCAAGTGCCCCTCACACGAACTATACATCCCCTGGGATAGAAGCTGTTGTTCGGACAAGCGGAATAGCCACAAATCAGAAAAGCTACATTACCATAGACGGATTGACCATAAAACAAGCTTGGATATGGGGGATTGGAGATACAAATTGCAATAGTGATAATTGGATAGTCCAAAATTGTACTGTGCAGAATATCGGGCCTACTTCGGGGGAGGCAGATCCTGTCGGGATATATCTTGGCAGGTACTCAGATAATTGGATAATTCAAGATAACACTGTAAGCGATACAGAAAGCATCAAAGAAACCGGATCTTCTTTGGGGGCAGCGATATATATTGGGAATGTTTATGAGGGGGGAGATAAGGGAGGAGATGATAATACTATTAGACGAAATATGCTCACAGGCGGTTCTACAGGTATAGCAATAAAGTATGGGGGTGATGGGAATTTAGTCACTCAAAATGAGATTCATGCTTATACTTGGTCGGGTATTGCAAGTATTGGAGAAGATACAGCAGGAAACACAATTTCTTATAATTTTATTCATGACATAAGAGGTAGCGGGGATTCGGGAATACAAGTTTATGGCCCTGATGATATTTATGGGAACATAATCGAAAATTGCTTTAATGGTATTTATATTAACTGTCAGTCCAGCGATCAAGAAAATAATTTTAACGCCTGTGACGATTTAAAAATTTATAACAATGATATCATAGACAATTACGAAAGTATCTATTTTGATAATAGTGGCGCACCAACCGCACAAAACAATCTCGTAAAAAATAATATTACTGTTGATACGGGCGCAAACGTAGGGAAAGTCATTGATTTCGAGGAAGAAGACGACATTGTTGGCGCAGGGAATGTGTTCGATCATAACCTCTATTATGACACAACCAGCATCACATTTAGAATCCAAGATGGAACTGGCGATGGCGGTGGATTCAAAACTTTTGCACAATGGCAAGCTGTTTATAGTCAGGATTCTAATAGCCCAACACCTTCAGATCCCCTATTCACAAACCCCGGAGCAGGTGACTTCACATTACAATCTGGAAGTCCTGCGATAGGCAAAGGAACAGATGTGGGATTAACAACAGACTACTTAGGCAATCCGATCAAGGGGGTTCCAGATATAGGAGCATATGAATATTATAAAGAAGATTCAAATCAACCCGTCCCACCCGCTGGTTTTAGTTTTAAATAAATAATGTGTTCGCCCTCTTATTCACTATTTGATTTTTTATGCTTTAAACAACGTACCATTAAAGTCGGCGTTTCCTGTACCATATACGCAAATACCATACGCCAGAGAGGACAAGGATATCAAATATAAATAAGAGAATTCCCAATCGTTTAAGTCCCAACTTGTATACTCCCATTTCGTAGTATGCGTTAAAAAAAGCGCGTCCGAAAGCGTTTTTTGACAGTATTATGTCCCGAAAATCGGATAGTTTGCGAAGTCGATTGATACGAGCATCATTCTTGGATATGTCAATGGACGTCAGGTCGAGATCGTTCGCATATTCTATATCGATGAGCTGCGACTTGCCTGCGGGAATATCCATCGTATGGCTGAGGTTACTATCAGATCTTTTGTATGGATACGGCTCGCCATTAACGTTTAACTGCTTTATTGGTGGAGAGAATGATTCCTCCTTACGGACGAAACAAGTCACATCACGTTTTTGTTTATTTTCAAGTTCAATGCTTCTGCAAAATGAACGCACATCATAATTTCTATCATCTCTTTCTTTCAGAAGATAAAGGTGTCTTGAAATATATCCCAAACTTTTCCACTGAACACGCTATTCGATGGAGAGACCTTTGCATAACCTATAATATTTCGTTTAAAAACAACCAATAGTCTTTTAATTATGCATTATTAGTTGTAATTAAATATAACATGTGTCATACTTTCCTAAAAAATCAATCGATTGGAGGATGATATGGGTTTCAAAAAAATAAACAAGGAATTCAGCTTCGCCGATGTGGTACTTGAAAGCTCAAAAAAGCATAATCGCAGCATAAAAAACACAGTTTCCTCTTTAGTCTCTTCTATGATTTAATTTGTAGTAATTCAATGGGCTGATGCCCCACGCCTTGTCGCAGAGGAATGTCCTCATTCTAAGGTTTTATTAATAATATATTTAAATTTACCACCTTTGGTAGCATGCACACTATCGGTTAAATTTACTCTTATATTCATACCATTGAACTTACTTTGTAAAAGGTCTTTAACCCTTTTAATCTGGCTGTTAGACGGTTGACGGTCAGGTTTAAGAAAAATGGATAATACCACCGGGGTTTCTTGGACTACTTGAAATTGAGCAATCCAGTCTATTCCTCGAATTAAATGGGCAAAGTATTCACCATGTACTTTTTGGCCATTCTTAGATGTCACAAAATCATGTGAACGTCCTTGTATTTTCTTCAGTAGTGGAAGCCGTCTGCCGCATTTGCACGGATTTGGATCTAAAATTGCATTATCTTCTACCTTGTACCTTATGAAAGGCATTGCATAGTTTAGTAAGTCTGTTGATACTATTTCGCCAATCTCACCATCATCCGTCATTGTTCCATCTTCTTTAAGTACTTCAATAAAAGCTCTTTCAGAAACACAGTGTAGGCCATTATGCTCTTCACACTCAAATGCATAACCACCCCCATCATTAGCGCCATATAAATCAAATACTTCACAGGAAAATATTTTTTTTATCGTATATCTATATTTAGGGTAGAGTGGTTCTGCACTAGTGAAAACTGCTTCAAAAGAAATGTCTTTGATATCATTATACTCTAAATATTTTGCTAGAAGATATGCACTAGAAGCGTATGCATGCATGAATCTTCCTTTCCATCTCTTTATTTTCTTAAGCCACAATTTCATATTTTCATCGCTCATGTCAAAAGCCGATAAAAAAAGCCAGTTATTTAATCTTATATAAAACCACTTCATTAATGCATTAATTGAAGGGTAGATGGAAGATCCTCCTAAATAAACAATCTTATCTCCTGGTGTCCAACCTCCGATATGCCATTGCCTATACATAGTTGCCCAATTAGCACTGCGGGATTTTCTATCCATATAATACAATAGGGGATTGCCTGTTGACCCACCAGTTCCTTTCTTGTATGGTTGAAACACTTTATTATTCGTAGCTAACATGTCTTTTGCATTTGCTCGTATAATATCTTTGGTTAAAATCGGAATTCTGCTAAAATCGTCTATCGACTTAATGTTATCTGGTTTAATTCTGATTGAATTAAACAATTTGTGATAATATGGAACGTTCGTATAAGCATGATCGAGCAAGTCCTTGATTCTTTGCCACTGCATTTCGCGCATCCGCTCTTTTGGCAGCCATTGTGTTTCAAGGAATTCTTTATAAAGTTCCAGTGCGTCTGTTTTGCGGAAGAAATCTACGAGCTGAAGTTTCAATTTATTTAATATCTGCATGACATTCTATGCCTTTTTTATTGTAGTTTAGGACTGCAATTCCAATGTTTCTTTATATAGTTGACAAAGTTTTTTCATTACAACATTTACATCAAAAAGTTCACGAGCTCTATTAGCATTTTTTTCGCCCATTTTTTTTCTTAGCGAGGTGTCTTTCAATAATCTTATTAGCCTGTTAGCGATATTTTCGACATCTCCAGGTTGAACTAAAAATCCATTCACCCCGTCTACAAAAACATCGGGAATGCCTCCTACAGGTGTTGTAATAATTGGTAATCCATTAAACATTGCTTCTATCATTGAAATAGGGAATCCTTCGAAGTGTGTAGGAAGAACAAAGATATCAGCATTGAAAAGTTTATCAATTTTAGCTTGACCCGTAACATATCCACAAAACTTCACGTTATCAATAATACCCTTTTCTTTGCAAATATTTCTACACTTAGCTATGTCACCTTCTCCACAAAGTAAGAACCGTGCAGATGGTTCTGCTCCTATCACTATGGGAATAGCTTCCAGTAAATCGTATATTCCCTTCCGAGCGTACAGCATAGTCATATAAAGTACATCCTTTGTTTTCTTACTATAATCGTGTGGCCTCGAGTCAAAACCTGCCCCATCAACAGGGTTAAATAAAATTCGTATGTTTGGGGTAATGGTTATTGTCTGAAAATACTTGAGCCAAAATTCCGAAAGTACAATTATGGTATCTGCTAGGTCCAAAATTTTTGAGATCAATGCTCTAAGCATTTTTGAACTGGACGTATAAAATTCTCTAAACTGTGCGCCGTGAATATGTAGAATAATTTTTTTTCTGAAGATATAAGCTAAAAGAACATAGAGCCCTTTCCTGGGGAAACTTCTGAAATCGGCTGTGTGTATATGAACAATCTTAGTATTTGTAAATAAAAGCTTAAAAGTATATCTGACTAGGCTAATCCCTAAAGCAATAATTTTCAGATTTACATTTCCTCTATGAGAAGTTGCAACGTAATCAATATAATAACCCTTAAACTTATTATAGGTAAAGTAACTAGAAAGGACAGATGAAATACCGCGAAAATCATCCCCCTTCTGGAAGGGACCAACCATTATAACCTTTGTGCTTATAGCCATGTCTAACTGATCTCCAGTTTGTTAAAAAATAAACGACGTATAATAGGTTTTACTATAATTTGAGTTGACAAGTGTAAGGGAAGCTTTGGGAGCTGTTTAAATACCACAGCATGAAGATGTTTTCTATATTTAGTAAGATTTGTAATAGCAACTGTACGATAACTTTCCTCGTCTCCGTTCTTTAGAATCTGGTTATTCTGAATTTCCTTATTTAGATCGTCAATTTCTCTTTTCATTGATTCGAAATCCTCGCCTGAGACAGGGACTGGTTGATGTTTTTTATTACTAAAGGTTGGAATGGTGTTGAAACTAATTGGTCCTTGTTTCGTTAGTTTAATAATCAAAATCATACTCTTACGAAATTCAATTGCCCAATCCATATCAAAAATAAAATTACCCAAGCTGTAAGCAATAATCTTTCCCTTATAAATTTCAATGCCCTGGAGGACGTGAGGATGATGGCCTAATATGATATCGGCACCCGCATCAACCAGGCTGTGTCCAATCTTTACCTGCTTTGGTGAGGGAAAATGAATGTACTCATCTCCCCAGTGCAGTAACAGCACCACCCGGTCCACAAGTCGATTAAAAAATGTAACATCAGAAATAATATCAGCCACCTTTGAAACAATATCCTGAGTAAATCTCTCCAAATTTAAACAGTACGCGAGAAAAGCAATATCCACTCCTTTTATATTGCGAATATGCGTCTCCGGTTCGCACTGCTGGCGGATTACTGGGAGCCCCACAGGCATTATACCAGCACTCTCCAACGCCATTACATTTTCTATCATTGCATCTTTACCATGCTCCATTATGTGGTTATTTGAAAGACTTAGAACTGAAAAGTTTGCATCAGCAAGGTACTTAACAAATTCTTTCTTGCCCCTGTATTGGATGGAAGACAATCGGTATTTATTGAGTCCGATATCAGAAAGGACAGACTCCAAATTACCAATGACAATATTGTTTTGGCATAATATCCTCATCACATGCTCAAAAGGATGAGTAACTTCCCCTTTTCTCAGAGTACTTCTTACCCCTTTGCCTATGTAGTAATAAGAGTCGCCCATCATTATATCACCCACAGCTGCAATCGAAATCGTATCTGACATCTGTTTTGAACCTGAGACCTTTGCACAACCTAGCTAAAATCCATCGGTTTGATTTCTCTTAAAAGCTGTGCAGTTTGTTTTGATTATTTTCTCCAAAAATATCGATAAAAATTACTTTAATCTGCTGATTTAACTTGATTTATCCACCATTTTGTGCCATGTTGTTCCAACAATTCAACCACTTGGAGGATGATATGAGTTTTAAAAAAATGGACAACTCTTTAGGATTCGCCGATTTTGCACTTGCCTCTTCTTTAAAACATAACCGAAGTCTTAAGCTAATGGAGAAACTGGATAAATCAATTGAGTGGTCAAGGATTGAAGCCATTTTATTAAGTCACTATACCATAGGCACCAGCGGTGAAGGTGCTGATGCATATCCTCCAATGCTGCTATTTAAATGCATGCTGCTATTTAAATGCATGCTGCTGCAAAAGTGGTTCCGTATCAACTCCGATCCTGAACTCGAAAACCAAATCAATGATCGACTGTCCTTCAAAAAGTTCCTCGGATTGTCCTTCAGTAAACCCTCTCCAGATCATTCCACCTTCTCTCGCTTCAGAAGCCGCTTATCTAAAAACGCCATGGACCAAATCAACTCAGAAATCCTTCGCCAGTTCGAAAAGCAGGGGCTTACTATCAATGAAGGCATCGCCGTTGATGCCAGACTCGTTAAATCCGCCAGCCGGCCCGTCAGCAACAAGAAACTCAGAGAACTGAAAGAAAAAAGCAATTCTCCTGAAGGTAAACTTGATAAAAATGGTAAACCCAAAAAATTCTCTCGGGATCTGGACTCGGATTGGGTTGTACAAAAAGATAAACCCCATTACGGACTTAAAGAACATGCCGCTGTCGATACCAATCACGGCTTTATTTTGGCCACAACCATGACCCCTTCTTCTGTTAACGATACCAACTATCTCCCATACTGTAGTGTCTATAGCCGTCACACCAAACAATCAATTGAAAAAGTATTTGCCGACAAAGGATACGCCGGTAAACCTAACCGGGACTTTCTGGCTCTCAATAAAATCGAAGATGGCATAATGAGAAAAGACACCCAAACGGCGAAACTGACCGAATATGAAATAGATAGAAATAAAAAGATTTCGAAGAAACGTTACATTGTCGAACAATACTTTGGTCTGAGTCATTTACACGACGGTGCCAAACGAGCCAGATTTACACACATCATGAAAAACAAATTCGATTGCTGCTACCGTCAGGCGGCATTCAATATCTCAAGAGGTTCACCCCATTAAATATGTTCTTTGAACATTTGCTCAAGGTAATTCGTATAACAAACATTTTCTATACTTTCAAAGCTCTAACACATATTGTCATCATAAGTAGCAAGCAATTTAACGGGGCAGGAAATCCTGAGGGTAGCCACCGTATAGGGTGGTGACCCCAGATAAATGTTCCTTTGGAATTTAACAGGGCATGGGTGCGCCCGGTGTGTAAAATCCGGGTTGTTCACCTCAAACTCAGCCTCTCGCGGGCTAATATTCACCCTGGTTATAGGCCATTGCCCTTATTTTAAGAGTAAATTGCTGTAATTTTCACCTCCGGTTTCCAAAAAAAATTGACAAAATCATAAAATCGGAAATCTAACCGGTTTTTCAAAGCTCTCAAAAGTTCAAAGTTAGACAAAACGGCATCAGGATTCATATCTGTGTCCATATACTCATTTATTTATTTCTGAGATCTACGGTAATGTTATATTCATTCTGGTGTTCGACTAAAGCATCGATTAGTTCCTACAAGCATGCATAATAATAAAATGCTGCCAAAATAAACACCACGATCTAAATATATTTTTAAGGTTGAAATTGGCAAAAACATAAAAAGGGAAATCAAAAAGCATAAAATGCAAAG
>Ga0222656_1000609_pt1 | contig 11857 bp, 8 predicted proteins | sample AntAcemetagen472_FD_179808 | JGI IMG/M metagenome (GOLD analysis project Ga0222656, IMG submission 179808) | Saline water microbial communities from Ace Lake, Antarctica - #472 | ecosystem: Environmental > Aquatic > Non-marine Saline and Alkaline > Saline | place: Antarctica: Ace Lake | collected... | reverse complement strand
TTTCCCTCAATTGCATCGAAGAGTTGATTGCATTTTTTGGCATCTTCAAGTTAGGCGCAGTTGCCGTCCCCATAAATGCACGTCTGGCCGCTCCGGAGATGAAATGGATCATCGAACACTCCGATGCCACGTCTCTGATCTATTCAAAGGACTTTGAGGCCCGCGCGGTTGAGCTCAGGCCAGGGCTTAAAAGAATAGAGCATTACCTGCTGATCGGTGAAGATCCGCAGGGAGACACGCTTTGCTTCAAAGACGTTCTGGAACCGGGGAGTGACGACGCGCCTAAAACCGAGGTGATGGGGGATGATGAGGCGTTTCTGCTTTATACGGCCGGGACCACCGGAAGACCGAAAGGGGTTTTATTGACCCATAGCGGCGTTATCTGGAATTCTGTCAACTGGATACATAATGGTGTATTCAGAGAGGATGACCGCTGTCTTCAGGTTTTCCCGCTTTATCATGTTGCCGCCATAGGGTGCGTGCTTACCTATCTTTATATCGGAGGGACCATTTACCTCAAAAAAACCTTTGATCCAAAGGATTGTATGGAAACCATAGAGCGGGAACGGATAACACGCTGGGCAGCAGCGCCCACGGTCTTTAGCATGCTCCTTCAACTCCCCGGTATTGAAAAATATGATACCGGGTCCGTTACACTCATCGGGTCCGGGGCTGCCATCATGCCGGCAGAAACCCAGCGGAGGCTCGGTGCGGTTTTTCCTTCGGCAGCGATTTTTGACACCTACGGCATGACCGAATCATCGGGCGGCATTACGACGCTCCTCCCCAAAGATTTCGCCCGAAAAAAGGCATGCGTTGGCAAAGAACATCTCAATCTGGAATTGCGTGTCGTAGATGAAAGCGGTTCTCATGTGCCGGTCGGCGATGTGGGCGAAGTGATCTTCCGGGGCAGCAATATGATGAAGGGATACTATAAAGACGCTGCGGCCACAGAGACGTCCATAAGAGATGGATGGTTTTACACCGGTGATCTTGGCCGCCTGGATGAAGAGGGCTTTCTCTATATCGTTGACCGAAAAAGAGATATGATTATTACAGGCGGAGAAAATGTATATCCCAGGGAAGTGGAAGAGGTTCTCTACACACATCCCCTGATAGCGGAAGCCGCCGTGATCGGGGTCCCGGATTCGAGATGGGGAGAGACCATCAAGGCCGTTGTCGTCCTCGAGCCCGATGAAACCGCCTCTGAAATGGATATCATAGGTTTCTGCAGAAAAGAGATCGGAGGATTCAAATGCCCCAAATCTGTTGAGTTTATCAATGAACTTCCCAAAAATCCTGCGGGCAAGATCCTGAAAAAGGAACTGAAAAAGCGCTTCTCAAGCCCCCTTCAATGAACTGGCATCACCCTGTCCAGCCTGACTATTTTTTATGAAAGCGCTACAGTTAGCTTCAAGGTTTTTTCTTGACACCAATAAGATAATCTAATTAAATTATTAATAAAGAATTTAATAAGGTTTGAGAAAGACATCAATCGAGGAGGACAAGCGTATGGATATTCAAAAAGTATTTGTCATGGGATCAGGCGCCATGGGGAGCGGTATTGCCCAGGTATGCGCACAGAAAGGGATTTCGGTGGTCATGTGTGATCTGACCCGGGACGCACTCGACAGGGCGGGCGAAAAAATCAACTGGTCCGTCTCAAAGTTCGTGGAGAAAGGTAAGGTTTTAGAAGACCTCGACACCATTATGGGCCGTATTGAAACTTCCACTGAATACGACAGTGCGGTAGATGCGGATTTGGTAATAGAGGCCGTTTTTGAAAAGATAGAAGTGAAACACGAGGTCTTTAAGAAACTGGATGCTGTTGTTGGAGACAAGACCATTTTAGCCTCCAACACCTCGGCCATTCCCATTACCCAGATTGCCGCTGTGACCCGCCGGCCTGAAAATTTTGTCGGTCTTCACTTCTTCAACCCGGTCCCTATGATGATGGCCGTAGAAGTTATAAAGGGGATTGACACCAGTGACGAGACATTTGAATATGGCGCGGATTTTGTGAGATTCATCGGTAAGGAGCCGATCATGGTCAACCGGGATATTGCCGGTTTTATCCTGAACCGGATCAATATGGTCTCCAATATAGAGGCCATGCGTCTCGTGGAGCAGGGGGTGGCAACGCCTGAGGACATTGACAAAGGTATGCGGCTGGCCTTTGGACGCAAAATGGGGCCTTTTGAGACAGGTGACCTTGTCGGATTGGAGGTATCGCTGATGGCGTACACCAATGTCTATGAAGAAGAAAAGGCCCTTCGCTTTTACCCGCCTTCCATCATGAGACGTAAGGTTCTGGCCGGTCAGTTGGGTCGAAAGACAAAAAAGGGTTGGTATGAGTATAATCCGGACGGAAGCAGAAAAAATAGTTTGCGATAAGGACGGACCATGGAAATCAAGGACAGTGTCGCCATTATCACCGGTGGCGTGTCGGGCCTCGGAGAGGCCGTTGCCAGGACCCTTATGGATGGCGGCGCCCGAGTAGCCCTTCTGGACCTGAATCAGGAGTTAGGAGAGAGGGTGGCGGACACGTTCGGGGACAGTGCCATGTTTTTGCCGGTAAATGTGGCAGACCACAGGGAAGTGGACGGGGCAGTAGAAAAGATAAAGGCCGCTTTTGGCCCCTTTCATATTGTGGTGAACTGTGCAGGAATCGGCGGATCACTCAGGGTCGTAGGGAAGGAGGGGGTTGTCTCCCCTGATTGGTTCCCCAATATCGTGAACGTCAACCTAATAGGCACCTTTAACCTGCTTCGTGCCACCGCGCCAGCATTGATGGAGAATTCCCCTAACGAGGAAGGTGAGCGGGGGGTGTGTATCAACACCTCATCCATCGCTGCCTTTGACGGTCAGATCGGGCAGTCTGCCTACTCAGCGTCAAAGGGCGGGATTGTTTCCATGACCCTGACATTGACAAGAGAATTCGCAAACAACGGGATCCGTATCATGACCATCCTTCCGGGGATATTCGAAACGCCGCTTCTGGGAAAACTCCCCGAAAATGTAAGAGAGCGATTAGGCAGGCAGGTGCCCTTTCCACCGCGACTTGGGAGACCAGAGGAATTTGCATCCTTAGCCCGTCACATTATTGAAAACCCCTACTTGAACGGTGAGTGTATCCGGTTGGACGGGGGACTGCGGATGGGGTTTGGGAGGAAATAAGCAGGTAAAAAGGCCGGTGGTGGGGAACCGGTGTAGATATTTTGAAAGGAGTTCTGATGTATGAACTTTGATTTGACCGAAGAGATCGTTGCCATGCAGGACATGGCAAGGAAATTTGCAGAACGGGAGGTTCTGCCGAGAGTAAGGGAAGACGCTTTCAACCGTGACCTGGTGGCAAAGATGGGCGAATTAGGGCTTTTCGGCTGTGCATTTCCATCCAGGTATGGTGGGGTTGACGCGGGTTTCCTGGCCCACTCGGTGGTCTGCGAGGAGATATCGCGGGCCGACTCGGGACTCCGTTCGCTGTTTAACCTTCAGGCTATGACCGTCCCCTATACGATTATGGAATGGGGAACTGAAGCGGCTAAGGAGAAATATGTCAGGGAGCTTGTCTCAGGGCGGAAGATAGGGTGCACCTGCTTTTCAGAGCCCAATGTAGGATCAGATATTGCCGCTACCGAGACCCGGATCGAGGATCGGGGAGACCACTTTCGCATCAACGGCGCCAAGACATGGATCTCTAATGGCACAGTGGCAGACGTGGCCATCGTCTATGCTTCATTTGATCGGGGGCTTAAACATCGTGGGATGTGTGCCGTCGTCGTGGAAACGGATCAGCCGGGCTGGACACCTAAAGAGACCCCCAAGTTAGGGGACAAATCCTCGCCCATTGCAGAGATTCACATAGAGGATGTGAAGACCCCCAGGGAAAATCTGTTAGGCAGATGGGGTGAAGGGTTTAAGGTGGCCATGACGGCCCTTGACCGGGGTCGCATCAGTGTAGGAAGCGGCGCGGTAGGTCTGGCTCAGGCCTGCTTAGAGGCCTCGGTAAAATATGCCAATGAGCGGGTACAGTTCGGAAAACCTATCCGGGAATACCAGCTTATCAAAGGCGTCATCGCAGAAATGGTGTCGATGGTGGAAGGGGCCAGGCTCCTTGTCCGGCGGGGGGCGTGGCTCAATGACCAGGGCCGGCCCTTTACCCGGGAAATCGCCATTGGTAAGTATTTTGCCGGAGAGGCGGTTGTGAAGGCCGCAGGAATGGCCATGGAAGTCCATGGCGGAATGGGATATTCTTTAGAGATGCCGGTTGAAAAATATTACCGGGATGCCAAGCTCTATCAGGTGGGGGAGGGGACGGCAAACATCATGCGGCTTCTTATCGCAGATGATGCCCTCGGAATTAAAAAGGCCAACAGACCCAGGGTTCACGTGCCCGATGATTTCCGCGATTTGGAATGAAAAAGGAGACAAGACAAAACCATGACGCATTTTAAAGTCAATGAGAAGGATATTTTCTTCATCCTTAAAGAACAGCTAAACTACGGAAGCCTGTGCCGACTTGAGCGGTACAGCGAGCTGGATGAAGAGACCTTAGATATGCTGGTGACAGAGGCCATAAAGTTTGCAAAGGGCGCCATTGCACCCCTCCAGGAGATCGGTGAAGACTCGGGCGTCGTCTTTGAGGAGGGACAGGTCCATTGCCCTTCCGAGTTCAGGGATACCTTTAAGCTCTATGGCGAAAATGGCTGGATCGCCGCTTCCCGCAATACCAAATATGGAGGACAGGGGTTTCCCCATATGATGCGGATCGTTATCAATGATCAAATGTACGGGGCAGCCCAGTCGTTCAACATAACCCCCAGCCTGACCCATGGGGCGGCCCATCTGATCGAGAGTTTTGCCACTGAGGAGTTGAAAGAACGGTTTGTAGCAAAGATGTACAGGGGGGAGTGGGCCGGAACCATGTGCCTGACCGAACCCGGTGCAGGTTCCAACCTGGCGGCCACGCGCACGGCTGCCATTCGTGATGGAGACCATTTCAGGATCAAGGGGAATAAAATTTTCATCTCGGCAGGCGACCATGATATGGCGGACAATATCATCCACCTCCTATTGGCACGGATTGAAGGGGCGCCCGAAGGGATCAGGGGTATCTCGCTCTTTGTGGCGCCGAAAATCAGGGTGAATCCTGACGGGTCTTTGGGCGAGCCAAATGATGTTGTGTGCACGGCAGTGGAAAAAAAGTTGGGCCTGCATGCCTCACCTACCTGTGCCCTCAATTTCGGAGATAATGACCGCTGTATCGGGTACCTGTGCGGGGAGGAGAACCGAGGCCTGGCCCATATGTTTCAGATGATGAATCAGGCCCGTATCAACACAGGCGTTACCAGCACCACCTTAGCAAGCCTGGCATACCAAAATGCCCTGGCATACGCAAAAGAACGAATCCAGGGATTGGATATTGCAGGCAGGAAGACCGGATATGTTGCCATAATAGACCATCCCGATGTTCGCCGGATGCTTCTCTGGATGAAAGCAACGGTTGATGGACTCCGTTCAATGATCTATTCAGGGGCTTTCTGGTCCGATCTTTCCCTCGAATTGCAGGAAGGAGATGAAAAGAGGGATTACCAGAACCTCCTTGACTTTATCACGCCGATCATAAAGGCCTACTGCTCAGATGTGGGCTTCAGGGTCTGCGAAACCGCCATCCAGTGCCTGGGCGGCTACGGATACTGCAAAGAGTATCAAGTGGAGCAATTTTTGAGGGATTCCAAAATTGCATCCGTTTACGAGGGCACAAACGGTATTCAATCCATCGATCTCATGGGCCGGAAGATGCGGGTCAATGATGGTGCCCCTTTAAAGGCCTACCTGAAGCAAATAAGAGGGTTTTGTGAGGAGAACCGAAACCACCCCACCCTTGGCTATGCTGTCGGAGATCTTTCAGAGGCGATTGAACGCCTGGCGCAAATGGCCGGAGAAATGTCCGCCATGATGCAGGGGGATCCCTTGCAGTGGGCCTCCCAGACCTATCCTGCTCTCCTCTGTTTCGGAGACGTGACTATTTGCTGGCGGTTGTTGGATATGGCCTCAGTGGCACAGCGGAGGATGGATGAGGGTAAAAAAAGTGATTTCTACTTAGGAAAGATCATGCAGGCCACTTACTATACCGGTGTGACCCTTCCTGTGACAATGGCCCGCCTCGATACGCTTTACAGGAAAGGACGGGAAGTAGTGGAAATGCCGGAAGAGGCATTTTGAAATTTCAACGGAGGTGAGCGATGGATGAAATATGTGGTTTACTTGGAAGCCGTTATCCCTTGATTCAGGGGGCGATGGGCGTCATCTGTAACCCGGAAATGGTTGCAGCCGTTTCAGAGGCAGGGGGCTATGGGCTGTTAGCTTCTGCATTCTTAACCGAACCAGGCCCCCTTAGGGAACAGATCGAGGCGGTAAAAAGGCTCACAGACAAACCCTTTGGGGCGAATCTGATGGCCATGAATCCCATGTCCATGGCCTTTGCTGAGGTCCTTATTGAAAATGGGATCAAGACCGTCACCACCTCGGCGGGATCTCCTAAAGAACTCCTTTCCATACTCAAGCCAGCAGGTGTCAAGGTGCTTCATGTTGTGCCGAACGTGGAGACCGCCCGCAAGGCTGAGGATGCCGGTGTGGATGTCCTTATTGCGGAGGGGAGTGAGTCAGGCGGTATCCAGGGGTATATGGGTGCTTCAACCATGGTGCTGGTTCCCCTAATGGTGGATGCAGTGAAAATCCCGGTAATCGCGGCCGGCGGAATCGGAGACTCGCGGGGATATCGCGCCGCCTTTGCATTGGGCGCAAAGGGGGTTCAGGTGGGGACACGCTTCATTGCATCCAAGGAGTGTATTGCTCATCAAAATTATAAGAGTGCCCTGTGCGAAGGAAGAGAGACCGATACCCTTTTGATAGAGAGAGGAAAGGTACGGGTGCGGGTGATCAGAACGCCTCTTGCTGAGGAATTGGGTCAAGGCATATCGGATACGACCTTCACATTTTCCCCGAACAGCCTGGAAGAGGCATGGATAGGCGGAGATTTGGCGGCAAATACATTACCAGCGGGTGAGATAGCCGGGATGGTGGAAGATGTCCGGTCGGTCCGGGAGATCATCGAAGAAATGGTGAAGGATTAGGGCTTTCTCATGGAAAAGGAAGTTTTGAGGAAGATGGGGCAGGATTCGCCATATTTCAGGCACCTGGATATGGAACTTCTCGAGGCTGAAGATGGCTATGCCAAAGTGACCATGAGGATCAAGGCGTACCATGAGAACATTCAGGGAGTAATCCATGGAGGGGCCATCGCATCCTTAGCTGACCAGGCCGCTATGCGAGCGGTCCAAACCCGTCTTATTCAGGGCCAAATCGGGAAGACGATCCAGATGTTAAGGGGGACGCTGGTAGAAAAATAAGTTGACAATGTGCTGAGTTTTGTGCCAATGGTATGCCATGCCAAGACAAGGTCGGTTGGACGCGCCCGGTGTGCTGAATCACATCATGATCCGGGGGATAGAGCGTTGAAAGATATTCATAAACGACAGCGATCGAGGGGATTTCCTGGATCGCCTGGCAAAACTCCTGCCTGAGACTCAAACGGCTTGTTACGCATGGGTGTTCATACAGAACCATGCCCATTTTCTATTTCGAACGGGAGTTAGCCCTCTCGCCACGGTGATGAGAAGGCTCCTTACTGGGTATGCTGTCAGTTTTAACCGCCGTCACAAGCGTCATGGACAGCTGTTTCAGAATCGTTATAAATCCATTGTCTGCCAGGAAGATGCATATCTTAAAGAACTTGTCCGGTATATTCACCTTAATCCGGTTCGTGCCGGAATTATTCAGAGCCTAAAAGAATTGAATAGATACGCCTATTGCGGACACAGCGCAGTGATGGGCAAAAAAAAGAGGCCATGGCAGGATGTGGACTATGTGCTGGGATATTTTGGTAAAACAGCCAAACGTGCGAGAAAAGCGTATCTCAACTACGTAGAGGCAGGCATTGGTCAGGGCCATCAGGATGAATTGACAGGTGGGGGATTGGTTCGGAGCGTTGGCGGATGGTCTGAGGTAAAGAGGTTGAGGCGGATGGGGCAAGACCATGTGATGAGCGACGAGCGAATTTTGGGTGATTCAGAGTTTGTAGATTCAGTACTCTCCCAGGCGGAGGAAAAATATGAACGCCACTACGAATTGAAACGCCAAGGGTATGACCTGAATCGAATTGCCGAAAGGGTCGCCGAGATCTATGGCATGGAAATGCGTGAAATAATGTCGAGGGGAAAGCAGCCTCGAAAAGTGAAGGCAAGGAGTCTATTCTGTTTCTGGGCTGTCAGCGAGTTGGGCATGTCAATTAGACAAGTGGCCAAGAGGTTGGAAATGAGTCCCCCTGGAGTGGGGTTTTCGGTAGAAAGGGGGAAGGCTGTTGCAGATGAAAACGGATATCGTTTGATCGATTAAGTTTCTTACTATTCTACCAGCGTCCCGCTTCCGCATGTGGAATGGGATTGAGCATGAGTCAGATTTCAAATTGAAGATCTGAATTAGAATTCTTCACTTTCGGTTGATGGACAAACGCAAGATTGCATTGAAATACTGTTGTTACAGAGGACTTCCCCTTCAAAATACACATCATATCGGAATCCTTCAATCGAGTTGAGGGTAAAAACTGCCTATTTCTCCAGGTTTTCCTTGCCGTTTGAAGGCAATTTCACTCTGTTCAGCAGTGTATGACTTTTAATATTCCTCCCACCCCCACGGCATCCCAAAAGCGGCCAATTTGGACCCGCAGTATCCAGATGTCTACAGCGGTTGAGTCTTGAAGGAATAGATGAGTTCAAGGGATAGCTCTAACCGAATTCCCTCGATTTCCCCTCCTTGTGCCAAAATCAAGCGCCTGCGTCACCCTCTTAGCATCTCCACCCTTCCTGGCCCCAGTCCTCAGTTTCGGTCAGCGAGTTGCCACCACAATATCATGAGCTTGAACCCAATTTGACACACAAGGTCGTTGACATTACCAAGTTTGCTATGATAACACTGCTCCAAAGGGGAGCTCAGTTGTCTGAAATATGAGGATGACCAGTAAACAACGTTGAATGAAAGGAGGCTTGTTATGAAAAATCGCATTTTATGTTCAAAGGCCTTGAGGGGGATTGCCGTGCTTGGGTTCGCCGCAGGGTTGGTCGCGTTCCCATTTGCCGGGGCGGCATCTGCAGCCGATATGGAGAAGTGCAAGGCGCTCGCGGACATGAAGATCCAGAACACCAACCTGTTGTCGTCGACCGTGGTGCCCGCGGCCGAAGGCGCCCCTGAATACTGCAGGGTGCTGGGGTACGTCCGGCCCGCCATCAACTTTGAGATACGCCTGCCGACGGACTGGAACGGCAAATTCTACATGGCCGGCTGCGGGGGATATTGCGGAAAGCTTGATAGCGACAGGCCGGGATTTATCAATGCCATGAACTATGGGCTCCCCCTCGGGTATGCCGTCTCGACGATGGACTCGGGCCATTGGGGGTCGAGCGTTTTTGACGGGCGCTGGGCGTACGACGATCCGGTGGCCGAGGTGGACTGGGGCTACCGGGCGGTGCACGAGACCCAGGCCGTCACTAAGACCGTGATCAAGGCCTATTATGGAAAAGAGCCCGCAAAAAGCTACTTTCAAGGATGCTCCACGGGGGGGCGCATGGCCCTTATGGAAGCGTCGAAGTACCCGGAGGATTTTGACGGCATCATTTGCGGTGCTCCCGCAATGGACTATACAGGCCTTGTGGGTACGTTTTTCGCGTGGCTCGTGCAGGCGAATACCGGTCCCGACGGCAAAGACATCATCACCCCGGCTAAAGTGGGTCTGATCCAAAAGGCGGTCTATGAGCGGTGCGATAAACTGGACGGCGTCTCAGACGGCCTCATCGATGATCCCCGAAAGTGCGACTTCGACCCGGTCAGTCTTAAGTGTCCTCCGGGCCAAACCGGCGATGATTGTCTGACGGAAGCGGAGATCGGCACCCTCAAGGCATGGTACGGAGGCGCGAGGGACTCGGCCGGAAACCAGCTATATCCCGGAGGCATTCCAAAGGGTTCGGAGCCTTACTGGTGGCTGTGGCTCACTGGCAACGAAAAGGGAGGTGGGCGCCTGATCCCGCTGTTTGTCGCGAATTTTCTGCCATACATGGCTTTCCGGGACGATCCCGGACCGGGATACACACCTATGGATTTCGACTTCGACAAGGATCCAGAAAAGCTCGCACACATGGCCGCCATCTATAATTCCGACAACCCCGACTTGAGCAAATTTAAGGAACGCGGGGGCAAGCTGCTCCTGTGGCACGGTTGGGCCGATTCCATCGTCATCCCCCAGAAGACGGTTGATTACTACGAGACCGTGGAGAGGGAGTCGGGCGGCAAGGCAAAGACACAGGAATTTTTCAGGCTCTTCATGATTCCCGGGGTGGACCACTGCGGGATACTGTCAGGACCGGGCATAAATCAGATGGGATTCGATCCCTTGAACGCCCTAGACACCTGGGTGGAAAAGGGAACTCCGCCAGAGAGCCTCCTTGCCACTAAGAAGGGGCCCAAAGGGGAAACCTTGTGGACGCGTCCGCTGTGCCCCTACCCGCAGGTGGCAAAATACAAAGGCAGCGGCGACATCAACGACGCGGCCAACTTTCAGTGCGCGGTTCCCTGAGAAGAAGCTGCGGTGGCGCTTGTATTAAACTTCACAGACACAATTCGCTGCGGCGGCGAATAAACCGCCACCGAGGTCCCTCGGTGGTGGTTTATTGGTGGTTCAATCGCATTCCCGGAAAAGGCGCGTTAAAATAGGGAATGCCTGGTGCGTCCAAGCTGGCGATAGAGGCGGTCTTACGGTCTTCCCACCCAAAGAAAATGTTGATGGGCCTTTTGAGAACCCGGTTTTGTGGAACTTCCAAAGCCATGACCAGTTCCCGGTCGGGGGTGATCAGACCCCCGGAACTTCATACAGGGAACGTCACCCGCAGGTTCCCGGCTTCGTCGAAGGCCACTCCGTCAGGGTATCACTATTCAGGGTCTTTTGGGCGATGGCAAGCCCTTCAGGGCTGAAATGATAGCCCAGGAATTCCAATCCTTGTTTCGTCTTGGCTATACTGGCTGATGCAACAATGCCCAAATTTGTGTTGTCAGGCCGGTTGTGCCATATTGACGCCCTTATAGGTCAACCATTGGTCTGGCAGTATTGCATTATTCGGCGTCTTCAAGACCAAGCCCTCTGTTTATAGCGGAAGTGCGATTCCCGCCGATCCCACCGGCATTAGCATTGCCAGGCATTTATGTATCTAATTGATATCGTAGGTTTTTATGGTATCAAGGGCCTGACTGACATGGCAGATATGTCACATTTTAGGTGGTACTGAATGTTTGAGATATCCAGATGAAAGCTCCTGGAGCACACGAAGCTTTGCCCACCTTACCACGACTCCCGCCAATCGCTTTTCATAGCCACAAAAAGACAATCAATCTGGATGCAATTAAGAAGAATGCAAAATTTTCAGGAAAGTTCTTCAGTTGTGACCGTATATGTCAAATCCATCTGTTATCATGGGCGAGATAGAGATGCAGCCTATTCACGGATAGAGGGGTTCTCAAGGAGGCGGAGGAACAGGATCTGACAACGCATACGGATCTCTGACGTCTTGTTCGGCCAAGGACCCAGCAAAAAAACGCGCCTTCCGTGCCAGGAATTGGGTCGATTGTCTATAGAGGGAAATGAGGCATTATGGCATTGAATAACGGATTCCGAGTTCTCTTAAAATATGGTGTTTAGATGAACTCCTTTTGACAAATTGATAATATTTCGACATTAATTACACGGAAATGG
>Ga0222656_1000603_pt1 | contig 11954 bp, 9 predicted proteins | sample AntAcemetagen472_FD_179808 | JGI IMG/M metagenome (GOLD analysis project Ga0222656, IMG submission 179808) | Saline water microbial communities from Ace Lake, Antarctica - #472 | ecosystem: Environmental > Aquatic > Non-marine Saline and Alkaline > Saline | place: Antarctica: Ace Lake | collected... | reverse complement strand
CCGGCCATGACGGGATGGTGGGGGGCCAGGCCGTAGATATCCAATGGGAGGGAAAGACGGCTGATCTTCCGGTTGTAAAATTTATGCACACACACAAGACGGGGGCCCTGATCACCGCGTCCGTGGCCTCCGGCGCTATCTTAGGCGGCGCTGATGAATCCCAGTTCGAGGCCATCATCTCCTATGGCGAAAAGATCGGTCTGGCCTTTCAGATCTCGGACGATATCTTAGATATTGAAGGTGACAGCGAGACCATGGGGAAGCAAGCCGGGGCCGATGAACAAAAAGGGAAGATGACCTACCCGTCTGTCCTCGGTCTAAATGAATCCAAGAGAATCCAGTCGGAACTGGTGCAAACAGCCGTCCAGGACCTGCGGAAATTCGGCAGCAGGGCCGAGCCCCTACGCCAGATTGCCCGATATATTATTGAGAGAAAAAAATGAACACACCTGACACAAGAGAAAGCCTGTTGGACAAGATCAACAGTCCTGCGGACCTCAAAGGCCTCTCCCTTGAGAGTCTTCAGCAGTTGGCAAAAGAGCTTCGGCGGAAGATTATTGAGACGACGTCTAAGACCGGCGGCCATTTGGCCCCGAGTTTAGGGACTGTGGAGCTGACCATTGCCCTCCACTTCGTCTTTGACGCCCCGAAAGACAAGATCATCTGGGACGTGGGGCATCAGGCCTATGCGCACAAACTGATTACCGGGCGCAGGGACCAGTTTCACACCCTCAGGACCTATGGGGGGATCAGCGGGTTCCCCAAAAGGTCGGAGAGCCCCTACGACGCCTTCGATACCGGACACAGCAGTACCTCTATCTCAGCGGGTCTCGGCATCTCAACGGCAAAATGCCTAAAAGGAGAGAATAGCAAGGTCATATCTGTAATCGGAGATGGCTCGATGACTGCAGGTATGGCCTTTGAAGGACTTAATCAGGCCGGCGAGACTGAAAAAGATCTTATTGTTGTCTTAAACGACAATGCCATGTCCATAGCACCGAATGTGGGTGCTTTCTCGTCTTTTATAAGCAGAAAGATGACCGGCAAAAGGTTCGTCAATCTGAAGAAAGATCTGGAAAACTTTATCAAATCCCTGCCCGGTGTAGGAGAGAACATCTTGAAGTTTGTTCGCAAGAGCGAGGATTCCTTTATCACCTTCTTTACACCTGGTATGATGTTCGAGGCCTTTAAGTTCAAATATATCGGACCTATTCAAGGCCATCGTATTGATCTGCTCATTGAGGCCTTTACAAATGCCTCCCATTTAGAGGGACCTGTCCTGGTTCATGCCCTTACTGTAAAGGGTAAGGGGTATGAGTTTGCTGAAAAGGATCCGGCCCACTACCACGGGGTCGGTTCATTTGAGATCCCCACAGGTTCACCTCCAAAGGACAGACCCAAGCTTCCGCTTCCGCCATCCTATACCGGCATATTTGGTAAGACCATGGTAGATCTTGGGCGGAAGAATGAGAAGCTGTTTGCCATTACAGCGGCTATGCCCGAAGGTACCGGGTTGGCTGAATTCTCCAAGTCCTTTCCCAAAAGATTCTTAGATGTGGGGATAGCGGAACAACATGCCGTAACCTTTGCCGCCGGTCTTGCCACCGAAGGATTCAGGCCGGTAGTGACAATATATTCCACCTTTCTTCAGAGGGCCTTTGATCAGATTATCCATGACGTTTGCCTCCCCAATCTGCCGGTTATTTTTGCCCTTGACCGTGGGGGGCTCGTGGGTGACGACGGGCCTACACATCACGGGAATTTCGATATTACTTACCTGCGGAGCCTCCCCAATATGACCCTCATGGCGCCAAAGGATGAAAACGAACTAAGGCACATGCTCTACACTGCCCTCCAGCACAATGGTCCTGTAGCGATCAGATATCCCAGGGGGAGAGGGATTGGGGTTTCAATAGACCCCGAGTACAAGGCTATTCCGATCGGTAAGGCTGAGATCCTCAAAGAGGGTAACGACCTGCAGATTTTGGCCATTGGAAACATGGTTTATCCCTCCCTGGATGCTGCCGCAACCCTTGAAAAAGAGGGGCTATCTGTGGGCGTTGTGAACTGTCGTTTTGTAAAACCTTTAGATGAGGGGTTAGTGGATATCGTTTCATCCTCTGGCCGGGTCTTAGTAGTAGAGGAAAACATCAGGCAGGGCGGCTTTGGAGGGGCCATACTCGAACTTTTTAATGACCTGGGTCTAAAGAACATGTCAGTCAAAAGAATCGGGTTGCCGGACAAATTCGTGGAGCATGGCCCACAGGATATCCTGAGGGAGAAGTGTGGACTCGATAGTGCAGGAATCATGAGGGAGGCGAGAAATCTCCTCGATCAGACAAAAAAAAGAGAAGTCGAGGCTGGATCGTCTCCTGGTCCTGAGGGGCCTGGCCGGGAGTCGTGAAAAGGCAAAGGCCGTAATCATGGCCGGCCTTGTTGAAGTGGACGGGGTAAGGGTTGACAAGGCCGGACATCTTGTCCCGGTGTCAGCGTCCATTTCTCTGAAAGAATCCGCGCCTCCCTACGTGAGCCGGGGAGGGATGAAGATAGAGGCGGCCCTCGAGCACTTTTCAGTAGATGTGAAGTCGCTGGTCTTGTTAGATATAGGCGCCTCTACAGGCGGCTTCACCGATTGTCTGCTCAAACACGGCGCCCGCAAAGTCATTGCCGTAGATGTGGGCTATGGACAATTAGACTGGGGTCTTCGCCAGGACCCACGTGTGGAGGTCCTCGAAAGAACAAACATACGCTACCTCAAACCGGAAGCCCTGAAGAGGCCTGCCGAGGGAGCGGTTATTGATGTCTCATTTATTTCCCTCAAACTGGTTGTCCCCCCTGTTTCCGATCTCCTGTCAGATGATGCCTTCATAATTGCCCTAATCAAACCCCAGTTTGAGGTTGGAAAAGGTCAGGTGGGCAAGGGGGGCGTGGTGCGGGACCCCGTCCTCCACAGAAAAGTTATAGAGAATCTGACCAATTTTTTTGAAGCCTCGGCCTGGTTGGTTGAAGGACATATCCCCTCTCCACTATTAGGGCCAAAAGGGAACCGCGAATTTCTCATCTATCTGACGAGGAAGAAGGATGGCGATTAAGCGTCTATTAGAGATCATCGAAGAGATCGCGGCAGGCAAATATTCTAACGATATTATGGAACTGACCCGCGATGACCAACCTGAATCAGTGCGGGCCATTGCAGAGGCCATGGGCCTGATGATGGTTAAGGTTGAGGCCAGGGAATTCCGGTTAGAGTTGATGGTCAAAGAACTCGAGGAACTGAACGAGGAGATCAGGCAGGGCACCGTCAATACGGTTTCGGCCATGGCCCATGCCTTAGCCGCCCGCGACACCTACACCGAGGGCCACGCGGCTCGGGTTGCCGCCCTGGCCGTTCAGATAGCCCGGCAAATAGGGCTTAATGATGAGGAAGTGGAGTATGTGCGTTTAGGCGGAATTTTGCATGATATCGGTAAAATACGATTTTCCGATCGGCTTTTCGATCCCCACGATGCCAAAAACCCGCCTGAGGTAGTCAAAGAGATCCTCAGCCATCCCACCACAGGTGTGGAGATCCTGCATGACCTCGATTTCTTAGGGCCGGCCCTTGATTATGTTCACTGTCACCACGAGCGCCCTGACGGCAAAGGGTATCCCCGTCACCTCAAAGATGAGGAGATCCCTTTGGGCGCCAAGATCTTAGCAGTGGCCGACGCCTTTGACGCCATGACGACCGACAGACCGTATCAGAAGGGGAAACCCCCGGAAATTGCACTGTCCATATTAGAGAAACATGCGGGAACAAAGTGGGACAAAAAATGCGTGTCCGCCTTTGACACCGTCATTAATGGGCAAGGCGCTTTGACGCCTTAAGTGGGTTTACCTTCCCGTTCTCTTTCTTGGTGGTTGCCTTCAGGTGGGTAGCCATGTTGCAGCGCCCTGCATGCCACTTGGCGGCAGGATCGGGGAATGCCATGCAGTATTTGCCGGTGGTATACTCTGCGACTCTCTGACAGCCCTCACACTCCTCAACAATGATATGGCAGGTGCCGCCATTAAATCCGCAACCTTTCTTGGTCATGAAGGCACAATCCTGGCCCTCTTTTACGCTTGAACAAACCATTTTAATCACGTCCTTTCTCTTAGAATTTAAAGTTATAAGCTGTGTCTTATGCCTAACAAAATTTTGATTGTCAAGCAAAATAGGCACTATCTTTCGATTTTCAAGGGAGAGACCTTTGAAAAACGCCCCCTTTCGCCCAATCTCTGTGTTGCATTCGGATTTTAATCCTCGAAATATTGGATATATTCCTATGGTTAATCCCGCTAAAGCGGGACTCATTCGCCTTGATCTTGAACGAAATTGAGCATTTTTCAAAGGTCTCTGGGAAAAGTTAAAAGATTGGAGAAGTACCGCATAGGCTTTCCCGGTTTCCCTTTGCTACGGACGGGATCTACGCTTTGCTCCGACAAATTTCAGATATCGTTATTTTCAGAATAGACCCTGAGCCCTAACTCTTTGAGCTGACCTTCATCCACCCGGGATGGCGCATCCGTAAGCGGGCAGGCAGCGCTGGTGGTTTTGGGGAAGGCAATGATCTCCCTGATCGATTTGACCCCGACCATAAGGGCCACCAAGCGATCAAAGCCCAAAGCCATACCGCCGTGGGGAGGGGCGCCATACTTGAGGGCCTCTAATAGAAACCCGAATTTCAATTGGGCTTCCTCAGCGGATATGCCGAGCGTCCTGAAAATCGCCCCTTGAATGGAGAGGTCATGGATTCTGATGCTCCCCCCGCCGATTTCTGTGCCGTTTAGGACAAGATCATAGGCCCTGGCCCTGACCTTCTCCGGGTTTTCGGTGAGGAGGTTCAGGTCCTCCTCGAAGGGGGAGGTAAAGGGGTGATGAACCGCTGCCAATCTATCTTCAGCCTCATTATATTCGAATAACGGAAACTCCGTTATCCAGACAAAGGCATATTCGTTTTTGGGGATTAGATTTTGTTTTTGCGCTACCTCCAACCGGAGTGCGCCTAATGCCTGGTTTGCGATTCCCGGTTTATCGGCCACTATAAGGACCAGATCTTTCGGCTCAGTATGGAGCCTCTTGTTGAGGGCTTTCCTGTCTTCTTCCTTAAAGAACTTGGTCAGAGATGACTGCCAACCCTCTTCGTTAATCTTGATCCATGCCAGGCCTTTGGCGCCGGCGGTCTTCACAACTTCAGATATTTCATCCAAACCTTTTCTGGAATAAGAAGGGGCCCCACCCTTGGCCAAAATTGCCTTTATTACTCCCCCTGATTCGATTACGCCTTGAAAGACCCTGAAATCCGACCTAACCGCAATATCGGTCAAGTCACAAATCTCCATACCGAACCGCAGATCGGGCCTGTCCGTTCCAAAACGGTCCATGGCGTTCTGGTAGGTAAGACGCTGAATAGGCGAGGTGACGCGATGGTCTAATATCTTCTCAAAAAGCTCCACCATCATAGTTTCAAAGATCCCCATGACCCGTTCTTCGTCAACAAAGGCCATCTCGAGATCCACCTGGGTGAATTCAGGTTGCCGGTCCGCCCTGAGATCTTCGTCCCGGAAGCAGCGGACGATCTGGTAGTATCTATCAAATCCGGCCATCATGAGAAGCTGTTTAAAAAGCTGGGGCGACTGGGGCAGGGCGTAGAACATGCTCCTGTTTACCCTGCTCGGCACGAGGTAATCTCTGGCCCCCTCTGGAGTGCTCTTGGTGAGAAATGGCGTTTCCACCTCAATAAATCCTTGACGATCTAAGTATCCCCTGATGCAGGAAGCTATTGAATGGCGTTTGCGAAAATTATTAAAGAGCTGCGGTCTTCTAAGTTCCAAATAGCGGTATTTCAATCTAAGGGTTTCAGAGGCGTCCACGGCTCCGTCCACCTGAAATGGGGGCGTCTCAGTAAGGTTAAGAATCTTTAATTCCCTCGCCTTCAGTTCTATTTCCCCTGTGGGCATCTGAGCGTTTTCCTGTCCCTCAAGCCTTGGCGTAATGGTGCCCTTGACCGCCAGGACCCACTCATTTCTCAAGACATGGGCCCTCTCATGCGTATTCAACTCCACCTGCGGGTCAAAGACCACCTGGGTGATCCCCTCCCTGTCACGAAGGTCTATAAAAATAAGGTTCCCCAGGTCCCGTCTGCTGTTGACCCACCCCATCAAGACCACTTCTTGCCCCACGTCGTTTTTTCTGAGCGCCCCGCAGTCGTGGGTGCGTGTCCAGTTTCCCAATGAATCGATCTTTAGATCTCCATGTTCTTTCATCCTTGAAAAATCCCCTTTATGACCTCTACGACCTCCTTGAGATCCACTTCCACCTGTTCCTTCGTAAGCATATCCCTGAGAATACCCCTCCCGGAATCGAGTTCATCATCTCCCACAATAAGGACCTTTTTCGCCCCGAGACGGCCCGCCTTCTTCATCTGTGATTTGAGTCCTCTTGAGGAATAGTCGAGTTCCACCCAAATACCGGTCTTCCTCAGCGCCTCTACCCATTCAAACGATGCCCTGTCAGCGGGTTCACCGAGAGCGGCAATAAACAGATCGGGTATTTTGGGTCCGGGGGCCTGTTTATCCATTAGCAGGGTAACCACTCTTTCCATTCCCACGGCAAACCCGGTTGCCGGGTGATCAGGTCCTCCAAGGAGTTTTACAAGGCCATCGTATCGGCCCCCACCGGCCACGGCGTTTTGTGCGCCAAGGTGTTCGGTCTGTATCTCAAAGGTGGTCCTGTTGTAGTAATCAAGCCCCCTGACGAGCCGGTTGTTCAGAACAAACCGGATATCCGACCCATTGAGATAACCCTGTAAAGACTCGAAGTGCTCCTGGCACGTCTGGCAAAGGAACTCGGATATGGAGGGTGCGCCCAAGACAACCTCTTTACACGACTCTACCTTGCAGTCAAAGACCCGCAACGGGTTTGTGACGGCCCTTCTCTCGCAGTCGGAACAGAGTGAAGGCATTTTGTCGGATAGATAGCCCTTGAGTTGTTCCTTGAACAGGGGTCGGCATTCGGGGCATCCTAAGGAGTTGAGATTGAGGGTCAGATCATCAAGACCGACAGACTCGAACAGGTACATAGCCATGAGGATGATGTCTGCATCACTCTTGGAACCCGGATCACCGAACAGCTCCGCATTTATCTGATGAAACTGTCTGAATCGCCCCTTCTGGGGACGCTCGTGTCTGAACATCGGCCCGATGCTGTATAGTTTCTGAATCGGGTAATTCCGATAGGGTCTGTGCTGAATATAGGCCCTTGTGACTGAGGCCGTGGCCTCCGGCCGCATGGTCATGTTCCGACCCTTTATGTCCTTAAAGGAGTACATCTCCTTTGAAACAATGTCGGTCTCCTGCCCAATGCCTCGGCTGAAGAGTTCGGTCTTTTCAAGGATGGGGGTTTTGATCTCCTGAAACCCAAAGGCCTCGAACACCCTTCGGGTCTCGGTCTCCAGCCTTTGCCATATGCCCGTCTCTTCGGGCAGGATATCCCTAAAGCCCTTTATACTTGTAATTTCCAATCGGTTAATCTCCGGCTAAGATTGTTGATCTACTCCACCCTGATCTTGGTTGCCTTCTTCTTCCCCTTAGTAGACCCTTTTTTCTCAAGATCTTCTATTTTGTCATCAACTAAGTATTTCACTGCCTTGAGAAATTCGAGCTTTGACCGCGACAGATGTTCCAGGAATTTGGATTTGTTTCCGGATGCCTTTTCAAGGTCCAAAAAAAACCTGCCTACGGGACATGATACCCCCTCATTTTTGTTTTTATTTTTTGCCTTTGCCATGGTTATCTCCTTAGACAGTTACCAATCAAATCTTGTGCAAAAAGTACAAAAAAATTTTCACCGTTTTTTCTTTGCGAGCTTTGCGCCTTTGCGTGAGGCCTTTTCTTTTCCGATTTATCCGGGTCAGGACCCAAAATGAACAGATAGATACTCCCCTTCGAGTTTGGCTTTGACCGAGTTTGAGGCAGCTACCTGCCTCGGGAGCATGACATGTCTCTTGAAACTCCCCACACGGATGATCAGTTCATCAGAGATCTTGTTCAGTTCAACGTCCCCCTTGCCGATAAAGGGGAGCTTTACCCGCAACTGGTATTTCCCGTTCTCCTTGACAAAGGAATAGGGCTCACCGTCAAAAAACCGCTCCAACGGGTTTTTGTCTCTATATATCTGGTCTGCCAGGGCCTTAAGGCTGTCAAAGCCCAATACTTCGCCCCTGAAGAGATTCACAGGGAATAAGGGAATCGGGCTGAAGTAGTTTTCAGCTTTTTTAATATAGTCTTTCTGGCTTTTTCTCCAGTCTTTAAAGTATGTTTCACTGACACTGTCCGGCAGGACTCGATTCATGATTATCGCGTCGATACTCATTTTATAAAGGGAAAAATACATGAACGCCCGCTGGGTCTCTTTCAGGACGATCTTTTCCGGATTGGTGATGAGACGCACCGTTGTTATCTCGGGGTCAACCAAGATCTCATCCACACCACGCAGGCGCTCGAACAGAAATTCAATGGCATCAAAATAGTCTTCACCCGGGAGAGGCACGTCGGATAATCGTTTGGCCAAGGGTCGGACGTATCTCGCAATGGTCTTTTCTACCTTGAATATCTTTTTCATATACCAGTCCAAGGTGGTCGGAATACTGATAAATCTGAGCGATTCGCCTGTAGGCGCACAATCAAGGAGGATTACATCAAATTTCTTTGTCCGGACATAGCGGTTGATATGGAGAAGCAGGCTGACTTCCTCCATCCCCGGCAAAATAGCCAACTCCTCGGCCAAGATCTCATCCAGGCCTGTGGTATTCAGGAGGGTTGAAAGGTATTTGTGGATGTCTCCCCAGTTATTCTCTATCTCTTCCTGGATGTCTAACTCCTGTATCCACAGATTCTTTCTGATCTTGGTCAGGCTTCCCCCGTCCTGGTCAATCAAGCCCTTATTCAGATCAAAGATGTCTGATAGACTGTGGGCCACATCCAAGGACATGACCACGGTCCTGTGTCCTGCCTCAGCCGTCTTTATCCCGGTGGCAGCGGCCACGCTGGTTTTTCCGACCCCGCCCTTTCCGGCAAAAAATATTATTCTCATTTGACTTCTATCCAGGTAATAATGATATGTTATAAAACTGTTTCGCATCCTACCACACAATCCGGAGTTTTAAAAGCAGAACCCATGACCCAATACAAAAGGAGATAATTCAGATGGATATTACATTCCTGGGAACAGGCGGGGCCTGGGGCATTCCGGAATTGAACTGCGACTGTTTGATATGCCGTGAAATGCGACTGAAAGGCGAAAAAAGGGATCGAACATCCATCCTTTTAACCAATGAGACCACGCTTCTCATTGACTGCGGCCCTGATGCCAGGGCCCAGCTCTCAAGACAGAAGATGGACACCATTGACGGGGTCTTGATTACCCATGAACATAGCGACCACTATATAGGTCTTGATGAGCTTTTTGCGTACAAGAGAAATGGCCCACGAGGCTCTTTTGATCCGATACCGGTTTACCTCACTTCAAAAAGCCATGAAGTTATCAAGAAACGGTTTGATTATCTGGAAGATATGGAGGTGATAAGGATATGTACAATCGAGCCCAACCGCTGGTTTTCAGTGGGGGAGTTTGAGATCCTTCCCTTTGACACCTTTCACGGTCCCTTTGCAAAGGGTTCGGTGGGGTTCATCATCAAATTCAAGGACCTCTCGGGCAAGGATGTGCAGGTGGTGTACACATCCGATTTTTCAGAAATCCCCGATCCTCCCCCAGAGCTCTTCAATCCGGACTACCTTGTTATTCAGGCCTTTTGGCTGAATGAACCGGTCAATAACCGGCCCAATCATATGAGCTTTCAAAGGGCCATCCATTTCATTGAACTTCTCAAACCAAAGAAAGAGACATTCCTGGTGCATATCGGAGAGGCTGATATGGTCCCGGGTGACCCGGCCAATAATATACTCAAAAAAGCTGAACCTAAAAGTCCCTTAAGGCCCCCATCCGGAGGAGATCCTTATCCCATACCTCTCAACCAGGCACAGTGGCAGCAAACCGTAGATCGTGTTATCTCCGACAGAAACCTCCCTTACAAAGTCACGGTTGCCCACGATGATCTCCGGATCAAGATTTGATTCTTTGACCTGATAAGGCGGTTTCCGAGGTCTTTTGTGGTCATAAATTCCTTGCTTTTTCATCAGGTATTTTGAGATATTCACAAAAAATGATATCAATAACTGACTGTTCAGAATCATTGAATCCTTAAGGAGGTAACATGAAATGATATCAAGACTAAAAGCTATGTCCATTGCCCTGGTTTTTATGATACTACTTCCGGCTTCTGCAATTAGTGCGGACAAGTCGCTGATTTTTTACATCTTAGACGGCTCAGGCTCAATGTGGGGTCGTGTTGATGGCAGGCTCAAGATTCAGGTGGCCAAGGAGGTCATGAACACCTTGTTAAAGGAAACCCCGGACGACATTCAATGCGGTATCATGATCTATGGACATCGAAAGAAGGGAGATTGTTCCGATATCGAGATGATCGTCCCGATAGGAAGACTCAACAGAGAGGCGGCCATCGACAAGATCAATAGGATAACTCCGAAGGGAAAGACCCCGATCTCTGACAGTATTGCCATGGCCATTGATAAGATCAAGGGAACCGAATATGCAAGTACGATTGTTCTTGTCAGCGATGGAATAGAGACATGTGGAAAGGACCCATGTGCCCTGACTAAATCATTAAAGGAGAGTGGCATCAATTTTGTGATGTATGTTGTCGGCTTTGGTGTCAAAGGCGGGGCTGCAAAACAGCTTGCCTGTATTGCGGAAGCTGGAGGCGGAAAATATTTTTCCACCTCAAACGCCACAGACCTGTTAGCTGCCCTGAATCAGATAAAAGAGAGTGTAGTGGAGAAAAAGGAGATCAAGGCACCACCCGCCAAAGCAGAACTGACTCCTGAGCCTGCTCCCATCGAGCAGAAAATCTCCAAAAAATCCACCTCCATCCGGATAAAGGCCAAAGGACCCGGAACGATCTCCTTAAAGTATGACTCCTGGCTCAAACCGCCTCGCTACTGGAAACTGATCGATCCCGAAACAGGAGAGGAAAAGGCGCGATTCCAAGGTCTCGAAGACCAGCTTGTTCCTCCGGGAGAATATCAGATTGTGTGGAAACAGAGTGAACATGGGTACGGTGAAGTGATTCTCGGCGAGGTGATTTCTGTGGAATCCCGGAAAACCACAGATGTTATATTGAAGACCGGGATTCGGCCTGTTAAACCTACCTGGGTAAAGCAGCCCAGGTTTTGGGGACTTCAAGATCCGGCATCAAAAAAACGGGTTGCCCATTTCAAACTGCTTGAGACACAGATTGTGCCATCTGGCGAATACGATCTCATATGGCGGCAATCCGAACATGGAGCCAGAACACTTACGTTAGCAGAAGTGACCATAGAACCGGATAAAGTTACCGAGGTGCCACTCACCACGGCCCTGAATCCCGTACCTGCAGATTGGCTTCCAAAGAGGGTTCGCTTCTGGGAACTTCAGGATGTGGAGACGGGAAAACCCGTGGCAGGGTTTTCAATGGGTTTTGCTCCCCAACTGGTCCCCCCCGGAACTTATCGGTTTATTTATAGAAAAGACGAGCATGGCAGCTCCAATTCCTATCTCGACGATGTTACTGTTCAAGAAGGGAAGATGAACGAGTTTCCCATCAATACCGGTGTTAAACTCATCCCCCAGTCTGGAATGAAGCCCCCCTATCGCATAAAGTTCATTGAGCTCAACGACAGGGGAGAGGAAATCCGAACCGTTTTTCTGAGAGGGTCTTTTGATCCCATGCCGCTGAAACCCGGTATGTACAAAATAACCTACCAGCAAAAAGATCACGGAAGTATTTTAACCATCGTAGATTCCTTTGAGCTCC
>Ga0222656_1000602_pt1 | contig 11963 bp, 21 predicted proteins | sample AntAcemetagen472_FD_179808 | JGI IMG/M metagenome (GOLD analysis project Ga0222656, IMG submission 179808) | Saline water microbial communities from Ace Lake, Antarctica - #472 | ecosystem: Environmental > Aquatic > Non-marine Saline and Alkaline > Saline | place: Antarctica: Ace Lake... | reverse complement strand
ATTAATAATACCAAAATTCGCCGCACATTATAAATAAGATGTCAAGTATAAAATGACTTAATGCGTTGATTTTACATATTTTTTATGCAATTTCCTAACCGGAAATTGCTGCATCTGACTAATGAAATATAAGGTGAGCTGGCCGGCAACTGGCAGGTCGAATTTGAACCAAATTCCCGATAGCCGCGATATAACACCCGGTCAGCTCAACCGACTATTTTGCAGCAGGCATTTTATTTGCGGCATTTCAACTGTACGCACGTACCCTCAAAAAGGGATTTCTTCTTTATCTGAATCACCATCAAAATCAAAAGGCATGATTTCGCTCGCCAAATCAAAAAAGACACCCAAAGATTCGCATAAATTCTTCACAATTCGACTATGAACTTCTTTTTCATTAACATCCTTGGCTTTCGACATTGCTTTCAATTCGGAAGTTAATTCTTTTGACAACCCAATAATTATTTTTTCAGGATCCATTAATTCTCCATTTCATTTTTTTTATTGCGAACGCCCGGCGTTATGGGCGGCACGATCCTCGTCGTCCCTTGAACGCCGATGTTCTGCACCCTATTGCGTCCAGTTTACGGAAAGTTTGCGGTTGGACTGAACGCAATCACGTAAATACAGATTGATTAAATTTTGATATGGAACTCCGGTTTCCTCTGCTAAATTTTTAAAATAATCAATGACATCAACACCTATTCGGATGGTCACCTGTTTTTTTAAATGTTTAGCATAAGGATTTTTACGTCCTTTCATTTTATCAAAATCATATTCTTTTCTCATCATGACCTCCTAAAATAAACGCCTTTCTCCTTCTTAGTTGCTTTTCTTGCTGAAATAATTCGAATTTTAGATTCATCGCTTCTATAGCAATGGCAAACAACCAAAACTTTAAGTTTTTGGCTAAGCCCCAAGAGTATGAATCTTTCCTCTTGAATTGAGTGATCAGGATCATCAAATTCAATGGCCTTGTCATCAAAAAATACCGTTTGAGCATCTTCAAAGGAAACGCCATGTTTGCGTTTATTTGACGCACTTTTATGGTCATCCCATTCGAAAATCAATTTTTTCATAATTAATATATAATTATATGATAATTATTTGTCAAGTAGCGAAATGTTTACAATAACCATTGCAGAACGAAAAGCTCAGCAGACACCAAAAGCCACAAGGATTTGGTGTCTGGTGGAACGACATGTTCGCTGAAGGCTTTTCTTCAATAATTGGAATGAGAATGAATAAGTTCTTGAGAAATTGGTTTTACGGTTTGCCACTCTTTTGATGTATGTTCCGCAAGCCAGAGATCATAATTCTTTTGTAAATTCATCCATAGATCTGCTGTAGTATCGAAAGCCCGGGATAAACGTAATGCCATGTCTGGAGTTATGGAGCCTCTCTCATTAATAATTTTTGATAATGTTTTCCTGGACACACCAAGGATAGCAGACATATCCTTTATTGTAATGGATAATGGTATTAAATAATCTTCTTTTATTATTTTGCCCGGATGTGTTGGTTGCCTTTTCATTTTTCTCATAATATCAACTTGTTAATGGTAATCATCGTAATTTGGTATGTATGCATCCCCTTCAATGAATTCAAAAAATATCCTCCAATTTCCCGAGACTTTAACAGCATATAGCCCTTTTTTGTCTCCGCTGAGTTTATGGAGGTTGGAACCAGGGTAATTCATATCTTTAATTTCATTGGCAGCATTCAAACGGTCTGAAATCTTTTCTAGCTTATCAGCATGCTCCGGTCTAATTCCTTTCTTGCTGCCGGTAAAGAAGAATTCTTTTAAGCCTTTATGTTTGAAGGACTTAATCATTTTTCATATTGTAACCTCTAGGGTTACGTCTGTCAACAATTTAATTTACAGCGAACTGAAAACTCACAGGCGCCCGCTGTTTGGCGTCCTGTGAAGTTCAGTGTTATACAAATTTTTTTTTATTGTTCTTTTCCCATAATACTTTAAAGTCGTTCAGTAAATTCTGGATCATGCTATCAAAACCTAAATTAAAATACTCGTTTTGAATTTTTAATAGCCGAATGATGAGATTATGAGCTACAATTAAAGACTTATCCGCAACATCTGGTTGAGAAGACTCATCAAAGTGGAAGCCTCCTTTGGGGGAACATTTTAATCTCGTGAAAAAGGATAGGGTCGTAGCATGGGCCTGTAATGTTGGCACTAAATAGCCAGGGAAATATAGCTCATGAAGGTCTGTCTTCTTTGCCATAGACGCCAGATCCAATTTTGACCAAGAATGCATAGTCGCAGTTTTATTGCATTTCTTACAAACTGTGTATCTAAAATCATCTTTATATTTTTCGTAGTGTTTTCTTGATTCTCGGATATTATCTTTACCAAAATAATTTTCAATATTTCCGAAAAATGTCTCTGCGTGTTTAAAGAGCTTTCCTTCCTGCACGTATCGGTAATTGAAAAAAGCTTCCGCTTCATTTTCATCTTTGGAAATATATGAAATTGTGACGACACGCTCATATAGCCCTCTTAAAATTTTAAGTGAACCGTGGCCGTACCCATTGGCTGCAAGCAAGAAAATTTCATTAAAATCCTCAATACACAAACGCCCCATTAGAAATACAATCGCATCGGCATGGCTTTTAATATCTGCATTTCGGATAAAGGTTAGCTCAAACATTTTATGCAAATTATCTAACGTATCACCCCAGGAAGGATGCCTTTTAAAAAAACTATCCCACTCTTCTTTAAAACCGACAATAGGGTTTTTCTTTTTTTGAGACATTATTTATTCTGACGTAAAAGTATAACATTAATATTATGTGGAATCGTCTTTTTATCGTTCTGATCTTTAATGAGACACTTTTTAAATAAACGTAGAAAATAGTAGTTCGATCTAGTTTTGTTCAAATAACAAGTGATTAAACAAGAATTTATTAATCTACAATTATAACATAAACGTAATTTTTTCCACTTTTCATTTATATTATCAAGTTAATGCAGATTCTATATAATTTTAAATTTTATTATTTTGAGACACTTTTCACCGAAAGGAATTTTTGATAACTGAGACTTTATTACTTACAGCTTGCCATAAACACAATTTTTGTCTGAGTTGTTATATTATGTTTTATTTTCTATTACTTTTCCCGTTTATATTTTTCAATTTCTTTACCGTCCGCAGATGTAACGGTCAGTACACCCCCTTGTAAAGAAAATGTTCCGTTAACAATCTCAGAAGGAGAACCCTGTCGAAAAATCTCAAACCTTACATTTCCGGGTTCAATCAGAGTATATTTTCCACTTACAGCCATTCTCTGATTATCAATAGCTTTGAATGTGCCATCTTTCCAAAATTCTAATGTAGCCGTCTTTCCAATTTCTTTCCATTTCCCAGCCATGCTATGCAGGTTTGTGAGTTTATATTCACCGCCCATTCGCTTCGCTCATTCGAGACACAGAGTTCGCGGAGATGTAAATATTTCCTATCGCCACTGAGAGGGCGGCGATGGGAAAACCCTCAGCAGTTTAGGCTGCGGAAACGACAAAAAGCATCAATTCTTTGGCTGCAAGGTGTCAATACGGCCATTTTGTTACCCGAAGGGTTGAGTCGTTTTGCTTTTCGGCGTCTCAGCGAAAAGCAAAAAAACCAAAAGCTCTGCGCACTCAGCGGCTCTGCGGTGAATAAATTTTTATAGAGACCATTTTAGGGTCACCATCATGCCACCCTTTTTAGGGGTGGTTATTGACTTTTAATGAGAAATTCAGGTTGGGAACGTCCTTAAATAATCGGACATGCTCTGAAGCGGAAGCAGGTGGTCATCAAGACAGGAGAATCAAGGGGCGTTCCCGATATTCTCCCTGCTTTAAAAAGCTCTGATGGTCTATAATTGAATATGGAGAAAAAATCAATTAAAATAATTAGGTGATTCAATATGTTACAAAAAAGGTGTTTTAGGGATGATAAAATTGTGTAGTTTTTATACAGGATAATTAACGGTCTCCGTACCATTTGCCAAACCTACCCCAGTGAAATGCACTTCCCCAAGGCATGCTCAATATCGACAAGATTGCCAAGTTATGTTACTGGGGTCTTGTTTTGAACCGTGAAGAAGACGTCACTATTCGCTATTCAAAACACGACATTGTACCCTCAGGATACCTACCCTCATAGAGTTTGGGCCGCTGGGTAGGATTTTTGAAAACAGTATTTCCTTACTTGCGACTGAGATTCAATTGTTAAAATCAATCCTAAAGTCTTCTCCCGGATAGTCAGTAAGAATCACTCTACAAAAAGAATACACCTCGGTAAATTGTTTTTCACAGACAGTGCAGTCAACACCCTGAAAGACCTCTTTACCGTCATTTTCGACATCACCATACGCTAAATCTTTTGTATACGTTCCGCAATAAGGACATTTTCGATCCCGCAATCTTTCTTTGGCCAACGTCTTATCCATAGTCTCATCCTCTTGCATTAAAGGGGCAGATTTTTACCGTATCTGGATATTGATCTGTATGGCTCGTTCGCTTCTTAACACGCTGGACATCATGGCGACACCTTGCTCCGTAAAAACGCGTGGTAACGCTGAGGAATGTTTCAGCCTGTCCAACCGGTCACAATTTGTGACCAGTTCCTGTTTTTCCGTTTTGGTCAGTCTGAACATGAAATCAGAAGGGAACCTCTGTTCGTTTCGGGTAACGGACTGATTTAAAGCCTTGGTATTAACCCCATAAAGCTCGGCAAGGTCTGCATCGATAATAACCTTTTGACCTCTTAATCAAAAGAATCGTCTTTTCAATATGTTCAACCGGGATTATCATACTTTTTGTCTAATAGTTTCTTCATTATTCTATTCAATCATCAATCTATAGTCATCCATCATCAATTTCCCTATTCCCCTCTTTCGTGCCCTTTTGTGGTTTTATCTCCTTCTCCAAACGCTTTATATCCTTCACTGCCTCGGCAAAATGCTGTTCCACCGGAGATGGAGCGTTGAACTGAATTTTTCTGTATTTTTCATATTCCGCTTGTGCTTTTTCAATGGAGTTGTCGTGGCTGATTTTCCCCGCGTGGGTGAGGATGTCCCGCTCACTGATGCGCAAAAAATTATCCAGTTTGGCGATCCAGTCCCGCATGTACATGGGTTTACGGTTTAGCACCTGTAATTCGGCAAATTCAAGGTAGAAGTTAACAATGCGATTCAGAATATCAAGCTCATCTTTGTTCAAATAGTTCTTGGCAATTCCAATATCAGCTTTTCGAGGTTTATCGTCCGCCCATGAGGTTAGACCCATGTTCGGTTTGCCCGCGTCAGCACGGGAGGCTATGATTTCCGCGGCGGTATGGCCGTGCGTGGCCCAGTGCATTTTATTCTGCACAACCGCAAAAAATTTATGGGACAGGTCGGTGTCCGGGTCATAGTCGATGCTGGTGGCATAAATATCGAGCACCTTGCGCCAGAAGACTTTTTCCGAGGAACGGATGTCCCGGATGCGGGCGAGCAGTTCATCAAAATAGTTGCCGCTGCCGGCCTGCTTGAGGCGTTCGTCATCCAGGGTGAAACCTTTGATAATATATTCGCGCAGCCGTTGGGAGGCCCAGATACGGAATTGGGTGCCCCGGTGGGATTTGACCCGGTAACCGATCGAGATAATGACATCGAGGTTATAGAAATCCACGTCTCTGGTCACCTGCCGGGAGCCTTCGGATTGAACTGTTGCAAATTTTGCAACAGTTGACTCGGGCCGCAGCTCTCCCTCTGTAAAAATGTTGCGAATATGCCTTGAAATCACTGACTTATCTCGCTGGAATAGCTCCGCCATCTGGTTGAGCGACAGCCAGACAGTTTCATTTTTCAGGCGGACCTGAATACGGATTTGGCCGTCTTCGGTCTGGTACAAAATGATTTCCGAATTGCTTTGAATTTCCGGCGGGTTGGTCATTCCTCAATCTCTAAAAGGAGTTTTTTCATAATTATTTATGCAGGTTTCAGGTACAACAATGTTTTTGTTTCTGCCTTTTTCAAAAGGGCAGTCAGTGACTGTCCAATCTCAGGTTCCTGCTTCAGTAAGGTTTGAGCTGCCCATGATATAATAATGCTCGGGTGCCTCTTGGGAGGCGCTTTCAAAAATATAGGCCTTGGCGTGACAGAAATTAGGCTCAAGTGTTTTAACCTCGACCTTTTTCTGCTTTAAAAAAGACACGGCTTCTTTGGCGAGCGAACTTAATCTTAAGGCAGCCTCAATGGTTATATTTTCGTTTAACAGATCAATCGTACGGACTTTAACATTTTCAGTGTGAACGATATCGCCGAGCACAAAATTAAACGCTTCAATCTTTTCATTTATTTTATCGGATAGATATGCAAGCGCCCCAATTGTAAAGTATCCGGTTACCAAACTGAATTTTCCTTCCTTCGTATATTTTGCAATCCACTCATGAACTTTATGATTTGTATCTTTGTTGTCTAAAATCATTTTTTTCTCACATAAAGAATTTTGATTTCAATCCTGGATCAAGTTGACTTTTATTTACTGTGATTCAGCCGCTAAAATCAATCCTAAAGTCTTCTCCCGGATAATCAGTAAGGATCACTCTACAAAAAGAATACACCTCGGTAAAATGTTTTTCACAGGCAGTGCAGTCAACACCCTGAGAGACCTCTTTACCGTCATTTTCGACATCACCATACGCTAAATCTTTTCTATCCACTCCGCAATAAGGGCATTTTCGACTTCGCAATCTTTCTTTGGCCAATGCCATATCCATAGTTTCATCCTTTTGCATTAAAGGGTCCGCTTTTGACTCTTTTTAACGGTTTTTTTCCTTTTTGGGTTTTTGCCGTATGCTTTTTGTTTTTCTTTTACCGTATAGCCGATTTTCCTTTTGGGTTTTTCATCCGTTTCCAATAGCTGCTTGATAGCTTCAAATACAATTTGAAACTGCTGGTCGTATTTTTTCTCCATGGATTCAATTTTTCTCTTTAAATCTTCATGGGTTGACAACATTTGCCGAAGCTGGGTAAATGCCCGCATTATCTGGATATTGACTTGAATTGCCCTTTCGCTCTTTAAGACAGAGGAAAGCATAAGTATGCCATGTTCTGTAAATACAAATGGAGGAATACGTAAGCCCATTATATCTTGATTGGAGGTCGCAAATTGCGACCTCCAATTTCCCAATTCATCTTTTGTGAGTTCAAACATGAAATCTTCTGGAAATCTTTCGATATTTCTCCGAACCTGTTCTTTTAAACGTTTTGTTTCCACCCCGTATAGTTCAGCCAAATCTCTGTCCAACATAACTTTCACATTTCTAATGAGGTATATCTTACTTGTAATTCTTTCGATCGGAACCAACGCTTTCATTTAAATTTCCTTTTTAGATTCGTAATTCCCGTGTTTCAGCCTGTCCAACCGGTCATAATTTATGACCAGTTCCTGTATTTCCTCAACTGTTTTTATGCGGCCCACTGAAACTTGCGTTTAAGCCCTTTGAAATAGTTCCATTTTTTGGTTAGATGCTGGAAACGTCCAGCGACAATTCCCGGAGAAATCTTAAGCTCATTTGCCAGACGAATTACATCTGCTTTTGCTCGCAATGCGGCAATTTCCGGATCTCGATCACGAGGGATTAGGATCTCTGCGGCAAACTCATTTGTTATTTTGATTGACCTGTTCTTTGACGATTCGCCCATTCTTGTAAATTACTAATGGCGTGCCTGTCTGGCGGGCAACTTCCCGCGCTCTTAGTGCCGCTCGTTGCAATGCATCTCCGGCTTTTTCCAGATCTGAGTCTTTGGATTGTTGTTTTTCTTCACTCATTCTAAGTCTCCTTTTTCAAGCATGACAGGAACTTCTTGCGAATTGTCATAAAGGATCCATACGTCAACCAATCCTTTGTATATTTCATTGAAGTTGCGCAATCCGGTCATAAACCGCCTTCGGATAACCGTTTCCGGTACTGCGTGGCCACCCTGGGCCACGCGCGTAGCCACACGTTCGATTGCGATTTCTACATTTGGCAGCATTAAGAATATCAGTTTGACCCGATAACCTTGTGCCTTCCATTCGGGAATCATACGGGCATAACCCCGTCCGCTCAAGGTTGTTTCAAAAGCAAAACTCACGCCTTTGAAAACATAATCCTTAATCTCTTCAAGCATTAGCCGCCCAGCCCGAATCGCCGATTTTTCGGGCTGAAAGGGAGCAAGGCCCGCTGCAATGAGATCAGCATTAACGAATACTGGACAGCCTGCTTCGTTCGGCAAGAATTCTACAGCAAAGGTTGTCTTTCCCGCGCCGTTGGGTCCGGCAATGATTACCACTTTTCTTTCATCACCCATATCATAATATCCCCATTCATCAAATGTGGACAGAGAGCAGACATTCAATGTTGGTAACAGCACTTCCCGGCCATTGATGAGCTCCACGGTTAATCATCAGCTGCAAAACTTTTCGGCTCCATCCCTGTCCTCAGCAGCATAATCAAGCCACATTTTAGTTTCATCTTTCATAGACTACTTCTCCGTTATCGATTTCTGTGAGGATTGATGCATTACCTGCATCAGCTCTAATCGGAAAAATATCTACGGGTATTCTATTTGAAACCGGCCGTGTCAATTTTCTGTATTTCATAGACAGCTTAAGATATCCTTCCCTGCTTTCCTGAAAAACGGCAACATCCATGTCGCATGGCTCGTCGGATGTAACAAAAGATCCGAATATAACGACTTTTCGAATATCCTTGTCTCTTTTGAGACAGGCAACAAGCTGGTTTTTTAATTCCTGCTTTTCATTGAGTGTAACCATAGCATCACCTTTCTTTTACCCTCATTAATCGTAAATAAAAACGAGATTGAACATAACATGTTTATTTTAATAGGAAATCCGGGTCGGGCCAAGCTATACAATTGTAATTGCATTCACTATTCTAAAAGACGGCTTTTTTCTTAACACCAACTGACCCTCCATTTTGTCGCAAAGATGGAGTAAAATCATTAACGTATGATCTAAGATTTAGCTTCGCAATTGGCTTTGCTTTCAGCAACAGCAGCCTGATTCGTTTGCCTTTTGCGTTTAATCTCCACACTGAGAGTTGCGCCAAGAACCTCGGCGACTCGGCGTAGCATGCTCAGGGAATGCCCCTCGTAAGATGGCGATTCAAGTCGACTAATTTGTTGCTGAGACGTTCCCACCTTTCGGGCCAATTCTTTTTGGGACAAGCCGGCTTCTTTGCGCAGAGAGGCTAATTGCAAGGCCACATCCCAAGCCTGACCGGCCTTTTTGAAGCGTTTCGCAAAATCAGAATCCTTCAATAGTTTTTCAAGGTATTTATCGAAATTTGTTTGTTGGTTTTGGGTCGGATTCCTTAAGATCATCGAGAAACTCCCGGACAGGATATCGCCCTGAATTGGTTTCATAAAATTTTATAGTAAATTCCATAACGAGTCAACATCAATATTGATGTATTGATTTCAAGGATAAGCAGGTTAACAGATCAAGTCTGCTCTTGACTCTTTTTGACTGTTCTTTTGCTTTTTCGGCGTTCAGGCAATGTCATAAGCAGCTGGAAAGCCACAAATTGAGTGAGAAAGACGAGTAAAATGATTGCAGGAGGTGTCACAACCCGAGACTCGGCACTATCCCTTTCCGGACTGTTTGTTCCTTTTAAAAGATTTAAGCTCATCTGGACCAAATACGATGTTTCTCCCTATCCGTTTATAGTCAATAGTTCCGGCTTTAATCCATCTCCTCAGGGTAATTTCAGCAATCTCCAGATATTCAGCGGCTTCTTTGACCGTAAAGGGCGATTGCCTGATTTCATCGAAGACTTCCTCATGGGTATAAAAATCTTTCTCAAACCCTCTTCTGGCTATTGCAGCGAATAGTTTCTCCCTTTCTTTTAAGGGCATGTTTATAATATCTTTATAAATTTTTTCAGCCGTAATCATTATAATTCTACCTCCCTGAGATATTTCTTGAGTTCACGGTAAAAATTTTCATGGGGACCTATTTTATAAAAAACGATGTTCTCATTTTGAGAACGATAGGCTATTAAAAATTTCTGTCTTCTATGAGCAAACTTATGAACTCGAAATCCAGTTAGATCCCCTTTTTTAGTTTCTCCGATATCAGGTGTGATTATTATTCTTTCAACTTCATCTTCAATAACGAGTTGGAAAGATCTTGTTTGTTTCTTGACGAATCTTTTGAACGGCGGTTTGAAAAATGCACCCATGATAACCACAATGATAATCTAAACTATCAATTTGTCAATCAATATCTCAGGGGCTTTGGGGCGTAGTTGATTATATTGATTTAATCCCCAGTCGTTTTTATATAGTATTATCAGGATGTTTTCTCAAACTTAATATCCTGCCCATCCTGTAAATCCTGTCTAATATTATTCTGGAATTACACAAAAAATTCTGTTTTTTGGGTAACCGTTGTTTTGATGGCATTCAGTGTGTCACTCAGTACGGTGATCACATTTTCGCGGATGTCTCCGGCAACAACCAGCAGCATCACGTCATCGCCCACGGCCAGGTTCCTGTTTTCAGCAATTTCAACGAGTATTTCTACGATCCCGGGCTTTCTTTTATAGGTTTCAATTACCTGGTGCAATTTTTCATGATCAACCGATAGGGTCAGACCCGATACTTTCCCACCGTCGCGGGATGTTTCGCGCACCACCCCGTTATGGCACAGGATCATTCCTGCCCGGTGATAATCAGGGTGTTTTTTAATTGTATCGATCATATGGGTTATATCCATGGCTACTCCTCTGTTGTACAAGTTGCAATATGTTCGGCCCTGGCCAGATCCTCCGGTGTGTTAATGTTGGAAAAAGAAAGCAGATCCGGATCTGCTTTCCGCAAAATAGGTTCAGGTAGTTTTTTAACGCGAACCTTTTGAAAAACTTGCCGGATTTTAAGTTGTTGCTTGACAAGTTGCTGCTCTACGGGTTTAAGGCAATTTTTTGAATATACGGAACACAGGGGTTCAAGGCCCTTTGAAGTTTCAGGGATAACAATGTCAACACCGGATTCTATATTGTCCAGGATGGTTTCAACCAGGTCTTTTTTAAGGAAAGGAATATCACACGCCATGAAAAATGCATGCGGAGTGTTCATATAAAAAAGACCTGCATGTATTCCTGTTAACGAGCATCGGATCGGAAAGATGTCTGTGACTAAGTTTAAATCCCACTCAAGATATTGAATGGGGTCGTTGGTGACCAGAATAATTTCCTCAAAAAGCTCGCTAAAGACGTCATATATGCCATCAAGGATACATCTTCCAGCCACACGGATCAACGCCTTGTTTGTTCCTGAAAAACGTGTGTTCTGTCCACCTGCCAATATGATACCGGTAACGGGGGGGATCATTTTATAACAGCCTAAACCGGACGCGCCCGCCTTCCTGCCAAGCGGCGTAAGGCGGACGGACCAAATATTTGCCACAAAGTCACAAAGACCCAAAGGATTTATTTTGTTATTCTTCGTTGGTGTCTTAGTGCTTTGTGGCAAAAAAGAAAAAGGGTTGGTTACAAAAAGCACAAAATTCAAATATTAAAAAAGATGATAATAGGTTATCATATCTAAAAACGCAGATACTTAACATTTTTACAATAGGAAAGATATGGGGCAAAATCAAGGCCGTTTCAATAAGATTTTGATTTCTATTGCAAAGAAATATCATAATAACCTTGATCTTAGCTTTGTTCATGATATAAAAATTAAACTTAATTTTCGTAAAAAATCGGATAAAAGCATCAAGAGGAATGGCTTATTGAAAAATCTAAAAAACATTAATTAGTGTCCATCCATAAATCTATATTGGGCACAAATTAAGTTTCCAATGCAGAAATTAGCAATTTTTCGCAAGGTCAAGGACAATTCTGCAGGATAGCAGAATTGGACGGCTGAATAGCCGCCCGTAAGGGCGAGGGGCATGGATGCCCCGA
>Ga0222656_1000600_pt1 | contig 11967 bp, 9 predicted proteins | sample AntAcemetagen472_FD_179808 | JGI IMG/M metagenome (GOLD analysis project Ga0222656, IMG submission 179808) | Saline water microbial communities from Ace Lake, Antarctica - #472 | ecosystem: Environmental > Aquatic > Non-marine Saline and Alkaline > Saline | place: Antarctica: Ace Lake | collected... | reverse complement strand
GGCTTTTTTTTCAGCGCTCTTTTTCGCAACGCTGTTCTTTTGATTCTTAGACATATTTGGCTCCTTTACATTTCAATGATTTATGTACGGTTTTGTTTATTTTGTTGCACAGCAACTGGCTGAAGCACTACTGTTTCGAGCAGCATTTTCGAGATCCTTGTCATAATAGACCACTTCGGCAAGGAACTTGGAGTTCTGGAACCAGGATGCAAACATGCGCTGTTTTTCATACTGGTTGGACGCCCCGGCCAACACCTTTTCATCAAGATATCTATTGATCAAAAGCCTGGTCTCGAACCTCTTTTTGAAATAGGCATAATCGTACCCATCGTCTTTTATGGACTGTTGAAATTCATTTTCATTTTTACCGCTATGCTTAATGTATTTTTTTAGTTCACTGTTCAATTTGTTTTCATTTAGCGCATAACCGGACTTATTAATCTCTTGCAGTAAAATACCTTCATCAATCAACCTTGATGCCACCTGTGCCTTAAGCCTGTTATCAAGTTCCTGGCCCTGAGCAGTTTTTAAAATATCATCCCCATACGCCTCACGAACTCTTTGTCTTGCCGCGTTCAGTTCCTTTGTGAAATCAGCCCTGGCGATATCATATCCGCTCACAGAGGCACTGTAATACTCCGCTTTGGAGGCGGCCAGATCCCGTTCCTTCCTAAGGTCTGACGGAGAGAGGGTTTTTATGATTTTCGCCGGATAGCCGCTATCAGTAATGGCCTTTTCAATTGCATTCACATCTTTGAGCTCATCCGGGTTAAAATAGATTTCGGCTTTTCCACTGCTTATATCCACAAGAATATCCTTTATTCCCGGATAACCGGCAAGGGCGCCCTTGATAGTTGAAATACATCCGGAGCAGGACATATCACTCATATTGAGAACAACTTTGGAAAGGTTTGCATCATTATTGGCGAACTTTGACGCCATGGCTGCTCCTGCAGTTAAAATGAGTGAAGCTGCTATTAATAAGGCGGCCATTTTATTAGTAAAAAAAGCTCTTTTATCCATATTTAACTCCTTTGATTTGCCGTGAAGGCAACGAGTCACTCATTATGACTCTATACCTTATGACTCTACTCCTTCGGCGCTGAAAAATAGGACGCTGATGAATGCAGATTTTTGATTCTCAAATTTTCATTATCTGCGTTTATCAGCGAAAATCTGCGTCCCCAAGAATATTATGTTAAAACCTATAATATCAGAATTGCTGGGGTCCACTGTGTACGCCGTGTCTGCGGAAGTGAATGGTGAAAATCAGGCAGATGTGCGCCGGGTTGTCGGTAAGCAGTTCAAACCGAAACCGGGCAGATGTGTTTAACAGAGGAAGGCAGAGTTTTTGAGATATAATGGGGGAAGTGTTGCCCTTGCAGGTATTGAATACCTTGCAGAAGCTGTCCTAAATGTATTGTTTGTCACGTGTGCTTCGGACAAAATGCACACAGGGCCAATCCCCAAAAGCCGATCAGCCCGAGTCTGAGCTGTTGAAATCAAACCCTCGACTTCGTTGCCGGCTTGCGCCATCTCGCAACATGAGGGACCGGTCCCATCATGGCAGTTTCCCTGTTCTGGTGTTTTTGATGCAAGCGCCCTGAACTGCTGTATGGGGTCGCATAAGAGTGTGAGCGATTCAAATTCAATGGAAGAATGGGTAGATAGTCTGTTTGCGGAATCCTTATGATTAGATTTTTTAGCTATGTTCTGACAGCATTCTCTTTCACATTTAGGGATGTTCAGCGCCTGAGCAGCACCGGCAGATATAAGAAAAAATATGAGAAGCAATGCTATTATTCTTAGTACAAATTTCCCAGTTTTCATGGATGCTCTCTTTTACAGATATTCAGAAAAATAATTTCGGTTTCTTGAACAGAGACTCTTTTACTTTTCAATCGTTGACAAACTCGTAAAAAGTCAGAAATGCCCCGATTTCGTCATTCCCGCGAACGCGGGAATCCAGGGAAATCAATCCCGTGGCGGCGGGAGTGACGGCCTTGGAGACTTTTTACAGGACCATCAATCGCTATTCAATCGACAATCAACAATCATAAATCAACAATCCTTTAAGATCCGAACCGGCGCTCCGCAACGAACTTCCCCGCCCTTGAGCACCCTGCCGAAGATCCCTTCACGGGGCATGATACAGTCCCCGGCCAGATAATAGATAGCGCATTTGTTGTGGCACTCCTTCCCCTTCTGGGTAATCTCCACGAGCGCCGAGTCTCCAAGGTTAACGCGGGTGCCTACCGGGATATCCTGCCAGTCAATGCCCAGTGTAGCAATATTCTCTGCAAAATCTCCAAAACCAACATCGAGCCCCTTTTTTCGGGCTTTTTCTATGCTTTCCGCCGCAAGAAAACTCACCTGACGATGCCACGGTCCTGCGTGGGCATCTCCCTTAAGGCCATGATCTTCAAGGAGAGAAGCCTTCTCTACCTGCACCTTGGGCGTCCCCTTTTTCTTGCTCATGGCAATGGAGACTATTTTCATCTCCAAATCGGATTTAGCCATCCTTTTTTTCTCCCAGCCCCTCGCCGCAGTTCATACAGAATTTAGCTTCGATGGGATTAGTTGTATGGCACTCACAGAATTCGGCATCAACCTTGGGCGTCTCTTTATTTATGGTCCGGGCAACAGGTACCGGCCTTCCGGATTTCCTCTCTTCGTAATCCTCGATCGCCTTATTCAGAGCCTGGGCGCCAAGATTGGAGCAGTGCATTTTTTCCTTGGGAAGACCATCAAGGGACTCTGCAACGGCCTGTTTTGTCAGTGCCTTGGCCTCTTCTATGGATTTACCCTTGGTCATCTCGCTTACCTTGCTCAATACTGCTATTGCCGCAACGCAACCGAATGTCTTGTATTTTACATCGGCAATCTTTTCATCCTCTACCTTGATATAAAAGGTCATCATATCGCCGCAGACCGGATTGCCGACCTCACCGATTCCGTCAGCATCCTCAATGGTACCCACATTCCTCGGGCTCGAGAAATGATCCATTACCTGCTCCAAAACCGTTTTTTCTCCTTATCTACAGCGCTCAACTGCTGCTGTCATCATGGATCATCTTAGACAAAGTTACAGAATTGAGCTTGTTATACATTGCTTTCGTGGTCTCTTCCCATATGCCACGAGTCAAACAACTACTGGTCCTGTCGCACATCTCAGGGTTTTCAATACAACTGCTCAGATTGATTCCACCCTCGAGTATCCTGACGATCTCCCCAACGGTAATTTCTTCAGGGGGCTTTGCCAACATATGCCCCCCCTTAGGGCCACGTAAGCTTTTGATGAAGTTGGCCTTTTTCAGCGGGATAATGAGCTGTTCAAGATATTTGACAGAGATATTCTCTCGTTTTGAAACTTCCCCGATTTGCACGGGGCCTTGATCATAGTGCTGTGCAAGGTCGAGCATCATCCTGGTCCCGTACCGGCTCCTCGTCGATAATTTCATGTCAAAGGCCCTTTCTTAAGCTGCTTTTTGTTCCCTCTCCAGATCGGAGAAAGTGCATACCTCCCTATGTTTCACACTGTTATAATCTATAGTGTTTAGCTATAGTATAGTGGCTTTTCAAACCCTTGTCAAGGGAATAATGAAAGTCTTTCTCTCTCGTTTGCCATCTAAGAATCCCCTGTCAATGCCGATTCATCAAATCGCCAGACCTGGCTCAATCTGTTTCGTTGGCTCAGAAGGGAAAAGGCTAATTGTCTTTTCCCTTTTCTTTATCTTACAGCGAACATTTTTCAGGATGATTTAGCCTTGACATCATCGGCAAGGGTTCTTAATCTATACTAAATTAATATAGAATAGAAGAGTCTGTCAAAACAGGAGGTTTGTTCTATTTGTCTGCAACCATTGTCAGCAACAAAGGAGGATATTATGGAACCAAAATCGGGTGTTAAGAAACAGATGCCACCAAACGAGGTCACCGCATGCGATGCCACCGCCCAAATGCTTGCAAAAGCGAGAAGAGACGGCGTTGAGCTTGCCTTTGACCGGGCGGCCAATATGAAGGCCTGTCCCATCGGCGCCAATTCCGCCTGCTGCAAGCATTGTTCAATGGGTCCGTGCCGTTTAAATGCCAAAGATCCTTATAGCAAAGTCGGTGTCTGTGGTGCAACCATCGATACGATACAGGCCCGTAATTTCGGTCGAATGGTGGCGGCGGGAACAGCGGCACATACGGACCACGGCATGGCCATGCTCGACCTTTTCCGTGAAGTGGTAACCGGTAAAATAAAGGATTATACCATAAAGGACCCGATCAAATTAAATGCACTATCTGAGGCCCTGGGGATCGATGTTGAAGGAAGAAGCACGGAAGAGGTCGCCCTGGATCTTTATAGGGAGCTTGAACGGACCTATACCCAGATCGAGGGAGAAATTCCCTTAATGAAACGGGTCCCGGAAAAGACCCTTGAAACCTGGCGAAAACTCGGCATTGTCCCACGCGGCGCCATGCGGGAAATCATGGAAATGATTCACCGGACAGCCATTGGTGTGGATCAGCATTATGAGAATATCGTCAAGCAATGCAGCCGAACCGCTCTTGCCGACGGGTGGGGGGGATCGATGGTGTCCACGGAGATATCAGACATCCTGTTCGGTACGCCATCCCCCGTATTAGCCGAAGTTAACATGGGGGTCCTGAAAGAAAAACAGGTCAACATTATCATCCATGGGCACGAACCGAACCTTTTCGAGTCTATCCTTGAATCCGTTGACGATCCAAGCCTTGTTGAAGCAGCAAAAGAGGCGGGGGCCGATGATATTAACTTGGTCGGCATGTGCTGTTCAGGCTCGGAGATGATGTCCCGGCACGGCATACCCCATGCCGGAAACTTTTCCTCTACCGAAGCCATCTTGGTGACAGGCGCGGTGGATGCAATGGGAGTGGATATCCAGTGTATCAAACAGGGGTTGGCAAAAGTAGCCGAGTGCTATGGGACGCCACTGTTCACAACAAACTCAAGGTGTCACATTGAAGGGGCGAGGCATATTGAATTCAATGAACACAGCCCCAGAACATGCACCGACGAAATTGTCATGCAGGCAATTGAACGATTTAAGAATCGTCATCTCCCGGTGGAAATACCGAATATTGTCAATTCCGGTGTTCATGGATTTTCTTACGAATCCATAAACTACATGCTTGGTGGCACATTCCGGGGAAGTTATGCGCCATTGAACGATAATATCATCAACGGTCGAATCCGCGGCGTGGCCGGTGTGGTGGGATGCACCAACCCGCGGGTGAAGCAGGATGAAGTCCATGTGGAACTTGTAAGGGAACTGATTGAAAATGATGTTCTGGTCCTGCAGACCGGCTGCTCACAGATCGCACTTGCCAAGGCGGGGTTTTGCACTCCTGAAGCGGCATATCTTGCAGGCCCCGGTCTTAGGGAGGTCTGCGAAACAGTGGGAATGCCGCCCGTGCTTGGCCTGGGCTCCTGTGTGGACAATAGCAGGATACTCATAGCGGCTTCAGAAATGGTTCGCGTGGGCGGCCTGGGGGACTGCATCGCCGATCTTCCGGCCGCCGGTGCAGCTCCTGAATGGATGAGTGAAAAGGCGATTGCAATCGGTCAATACTTTGTGGCATCAGGGGTGTATACGGTATTCGGCGTGACGTTCCCGATTGTTGAAGAGACAAAATTTCATAATCTCCTCTTTGACGGGCTGGAAGGACAGGGCCTCGGCAAGTGGGGTTTTTCTCCTGATCCGCACGAAATGGCGAGGATGATGATCGCGCACATCGACAAGAAACGAAAGGCGCTCGGTATCGACAAGGCCCACGACCGAATCCTTTTGGACATGGCGGACCGTAGAGAATTAGAAGCTGCCTGATATCGGGCAGCAGGGATATTGCGGAATCGGTGTCACGACTTGATTAAGGCATTATTTTTTTGGGCTCTTATCCGACCCTGGCTATGTAAGGTGTGTCACACTATCGGCTCTGGTTGTGACTTGGCGAATATCTACAGTCAAAATATATTGCAGATTAGTTGGCATACAAAATAAACTCAGTGGGAAGTCGATTCCGGGTTAATATAGCAGGTAAGTCAGCATCGGACCTTCAAAGAAATCGGACTGATTTTAGGGGTTATTTCCCCGCCAGCACCTCCTTAAGTTTCTCTGATAAAGTAGCAAGCGAAAAGGGCTTTTGGATAAAATCCTGAGCACCTGCATCTAAGATCTTTCGGGCAGAGCCCTCAATGGAGTACCCGCTGAAAACAATCACCCTAAGATTCGGGCGGGCTTCCATGATAAGAGGATACAGCTTCCCGCCTTCCATATCAGGCAGTTTTATATCTAATAGAGCAAGGTCAATCTGGCCATCAAAGGTTTCGGTTATATGGATGGCATCCTTTCCAGTCTTGGCTACCATAACCCGGTAACCTAACCACTCTAACATCGCCTGGGTAACTTCAATAACCACATCTTCATCTTCAATCATCAAAATGGTACCCTCACCGATGGCCATTTCGACCTCCGGTTGTTCCCCTGCCTTTGCTCCCTGCGCCTTGCTCTCTGCGCTTATGGCAGGAAGATAGATCTGGACTGTAGTTCCCTTTCCCAATTCAGAGTCCACATGGATCCAACCATCATGATTCTTGACAATTCCATATACAGCAGCCATACCCATTCCACGGCCCTGAAACTTGGTGGTGAAAAACGGTTCAAATATCCCATCTTTTGTTTCCTCATCCATGCCCTTACCGTCATCCTCGATATTAAGACAAACATAGGAACCGGGCTTAAAACCGGGATGTTGTTTTGCGAAATCTTCGTCAATATACTTGTTTTCAGCGGTTATTCTGATAAGGCCCTCATTTTCTATCCCCTCATTTGAATTGGCCAATATGGCAGACAAGACCATCTGCATCTGGGCATTGTCGGCCTTAATAACCGAGACATCTTTTGAGAAATGTGTTTCCACCCGGACTTCAGGGCTGAGGTCATGTTGCAGGATTTGCAGTGTTTGTATCACAAAACCATCCAACTTCAGATTCTTTGGTTGATATTTTCCTCCCTGTGCATAGGCTAACAACTGGTGCGTCAAACGGGACATCCGATGACCGGAACCCTTCATTGCCTCAAAATACTTGTCTCGTCTTTCATCTTCGGGCAAATCCATTTTAAGCAGTTCAATGTTCCCCATAATCCCCATCAGAGCATTGTTGAATTCATGGGCAACGCCGCCCGCCAGAATGGAAATGGCGTCCATCTTTTGGGCCTGCTAGAGTTGATCTTGAAGTCTCCTTCTTTCTGTCATGTCCCGATTTGTTCCCAATAAAAAGACAGGGGTCCCTGTCTCATCAATCGTGACCTCCCCTTGGGAATGTATGATTCTCTCTTTGCCTTCTATAGGGATAGTTCGAAATTCAAAATCAAAAGGATCTTTCTTTTCAACCGCTTCTTTAAGTATAGAGGCGGTGTGCTCTCTATCGGCCGGGTGGACACGGGACAAAAAATATTCACGGGAAGGGTTTTGTGGTTCTCCAGGGGTTAGCCCTAAGATCCGATACATCTCATTTGACCAATAGCCCTGATCCTTCCTTAAGTCCCTCCTCCAGCTGCCAACATGGGCGATCTCTTGGGCCTTGTCTAAATTGTCCTTGTTCTCCCGGAGGAAGTTCTCCATTTCCTTCCGATAGGTGACATCTCTGGCAATACCTCTGAAACCCGCCGGGTGATCTTTTGAGTCCTTTATCAAGGAAACTGACGTCTCAACAAAGCAATCCGATCCATCTTTTCTAATGAGTTTCCAGTGAATTCCCTTGATGGGCTTTTCGGTTCGGTAAACATAGTTGAAGTTCTGAAAGACCTCCTTGGCATTCTCCTCATCCATGTACTGACGATTATTCATGCCTATTAATTCATCCTTGGAATAGCCGATCATTCTGCACATTGAGTCGTTAAAAAAGGTGAAGCTCCCGGCAATATCAACCTCGAAATACCCATCCTCGATATTTTCAAGTATAGTTCGGTATTTCTCTTCGCTCTCCCGCAGCGCCTTCTCTGAACTAACCCGTTCTGTAATATCTTTTGAGACTATCGTTATTGTTCGTGTTCTCCCATCTGATTCTCTAACAGGGCTTAGAGTACGGAGAAAGTGTCGGTTATCTTTGAGGCCTCTATGTTCTTGCTGAATCGGTCGGCCAGTTTCAAACACCTTTTCCACTATCGCACCAAACTCCTGCGTATCATCTTCGGAGTGGAATTCGTCATAAGTTCGCCCAAGGAACTCATCGGGTTGCAGGTCAAGCCTTGACAGATGCTTTTCATTCATAAATAGATATGTGGAATTCCTGTCTACCAAATATATGGAATCCTCTGTAGACTCCACAAGAGAGCGGTATTTCTCCTCGCTCTCCCGCAGTTCCTCTTCAGCCTTTTTTTGCTCTACAATATCGCTCACCGCCGATCGAAACCCCTTTATATTGCCTTCATCATCCTCAACCACGATACATTCCAGTCGGGCATAGAATTGGGAACCGTCCTTTCTCATAAGCCTTAGTTCATAACCTTGCCGGGTCTTTGTTTCAATGAGTTTCTTCCGGTGCAAGTAGAAGATGTCCTGGGTATCGCTGGTAATGAAACGGGAGAAGGGCTGACCGATCAGGTTTTTTCTCTCCACCCCTAACATGGCGGCACCGGTGAGATTGGTCTCCTCAATCAGGCCCTTGTCACTAACCGAGAAATATCCAACCGGGGCAAAATCGTAGAGGTCAGCATACTTGTCCCGTGCTGCGTGGAGCTCCAGTTGGGTCCGGCGCAATTCCTCGTTCTGCATCTCCAATTCTATCTGGTGGACCTGCAGCTCGTGAATGACGTCTTGGATATCTTCAGCAGGCGTGTCTTTGAGACCCCCGGGGCTTTCCCGGATCAACTGTTCGGCCCGAAGACGCAATGTTTTTGATTTCGTTGCCCTGTCATTTCCCATTGAGTTCTCCTGTTAGGGTTCAGGTTACGGGTGTCGGGTTTTTTCAATCTGAAATCTACAATCTGAAATCATCAATCCAAAGAGACCTCCTCAATAGCAAGGAGTATCAGCTCAACCCCTTCTGTCTTTCGAATGACTTTACGCGCATTGAGGAGCATTTTTTTATGACCAATCTTTGGAAATTTATGCTCAACCTCATAATCTTCAAAACTGCTCTTTTCGGGTATGATCTTTTCAAGTAGCTCACGCAGTTTCGGGATATCCCACTGACGGTTTCCCGGATTGTAAATCAGCTCTCCTTTCGTCTTTTCAGGCGTGATTTTAAAAGTCTTAAAAAACGCACGGTTTGCCGACTCAACCCGCAGATACTTGTTCAGCACAATCAAAGGCTCCCGCACCGTATCAACAATATCTTGCGCATACTCCTGAAGCTCATTTATTTTTTCTGCTGCCATCTTTTGATCATGTACATCCACAAAGGTAACCACCACACCATCAATCACGTTATTTACGGTTCGATAGGGACTGATCCGCATGGAATACCAGTGCCCCTCAGTCGTCCGGAGCTCGGCCTTTTTGAAAGCCAGGGTCCTGAGGACTTCCTTTGCATCTTCTGCCAGATTAATATCTTCCAGATTGGCGCTCAAATGGCTGATGGGCCATCCAATATCTGTCTGGATCACATTCATTACCTCGGTTGCATGGGGGGTGAACCGCTTAACCTGCAGCTCATTATCCAGAAAAATGGTGGCAATTTCCGTTGAGTCCATAAGGTTGCGGATATCATCACGGCTCCTTGTTGCTTCCTCAATCTTACCCTCAAGTTCGCTGTTTACCGTAACCAGTTCCTCATTTAAAGATTGCAGCTCCTCTTTGGAGGTCTCCAATTCCTCGTTGGTGCTCTGCAATTCCTCGTTGGTACTCTGCAACTCCTCATTGGTCGACTTGAGTTCCTCGTTTGAGGTTTCGAGCTCCTCGATGGTGGTCTGGAGGTTTTCTTTTGTGTGCTGCAGCTCTTGCTCAAGGACCTCGATCTGGATTTCCGTTGATTTTTTTGATCCGCCTCTTTTCTTGCCGGATTGTATCTCTTTGGGAGCGGCCACGTCTTCAAACACCACCATGAGCAGCCCCTCTGTGGTTTTTGATCCATTTATCTGTTTGACGGTTAGATTGATCAGTTGGGTATCACCGTTAATTTTTATTCTGAGGGACTCAGCCATAACACTTTCTTTTTGGGAGATGGCCTTCCGAAACACAGCGGGCAGCTGCAGTTTCAGGCCCTCCCGTGCCATATCAAAGATATTCCACCGGGGTCTCCCTGAGGCCGGGGTCAGGTATTTGCCGGTTTGCCCGTGAAGATAGAGGATCTTACCCTGCTGGTCCGCAATCACACAGGGAGGGGCGTAGTCCTCTAATAATGTCTTTTCAACAAACTGGGGCATATTGAGTTCCCGGGTTTTGGCAAGATCTTTCGGGGTCTCGATTTCCCGGGCCTCATATTTTCCTTGCATGGCGGGGATCTCCGGAACGCCAGCTGCGCCATAGGCCACCGGCGTGCATTGATATATCTTCCATTTCTGGTCAACGACCTTGAAAAGATCGGTAAACCCGCCAATGGTCTCAGATGAGCCTAAGAAGAGAAGGCCCTGGGGTTTCAGGCTGTAGTTAAAGATTGGCAATAGCTTTTTCTGCAATTCCGCACCCATATAGATAAGCAGGTTCCGGCAGCAAAGGAGATCCAGTTTAGTGAAGGGGGGGTCCTTGATGATACTCTGGGGTGCAAAAACCAGCATTTCCCGGAGTTCTTTTCTGACCTTGTAGCCCTACAACGACACTTAGCACTCCGTCATTCCGGCGAAAGCCGGAATCCAGTCAGGGCGATCCTGAAGATAGCTATTTTGACTCCAGGGTCATAGGTGAACGACTGGATGCCGGATCAAGTCCGGCATGACAGAATATTAAATTCGGCGTCACCGGTAACTGTCGTTGTAGGGGTAGGTGCTTTCCTCTTTTATAAAGAACCGTTTCAGCCGGGTCTCGGTTATATCTTTGGCAATGCCTATGGGATAAATACCGGTACGGGCCTTATCGATGGCGATGGTGTCGATATCAGTGCCAAAGATCTGCACATCGAAATTCTTTTTGAGCTTGTCCATACACTCCCGTATGAGGACGGCGATGGAATAGGCTTCTTCACCGTTTGAGCATCCCGGGACCCACGCCCTGAGGGCATAGCCATGGGGCTTTTTTGAAAGCTGTTTCAGTAATTCCTTTTTCAGGACTTCAAAGACCCGTAGCTCTTTCACGGCATCTCTATCGATCCTGACTATGCCGCAGCCTTAGTTGCTGGTCCTCCTCTTACCTGTATCCGCAAATACCACTGGTATCCAGTGGAAGAATAATCGATCGCAAGTTCCTCAATCCTTGAATGAAAAGAAGTCTTGCTCTTTCTAATCAAATTAGGGTAAAATATAGAGAATTTGTATGAAACAAGGCTTCTGTTTTACACGAATTGTAAGACCATTTAGGGACAGATGCGTATAAACGGAGAGCATCTCTGATTTTTTATTTGTATTATCAACGCTTATCTGCGGAAATCTGCGTCCCCAAAATAATCATCTTAAGATCTATATGAATCCCCTTCCAAAAATAAACAAAGGGCTGAAACAGATCATTTTACAATTATTCCTGATTGTTTTGGTCACATCCATGGCGTACGCCGATTTTGGCCTCATGTTAGGCTCCTTTAAGAATAGAGAGAATGCCCTGAAATATATAACTGCGCAGGCCAAAAGCCCTCTTAAATGGGGATGTAACGTCTTTCTTGAGGAGGTTCAAGTTCCTGACGAAGGGCGATGGTACAGGGTTTGTTTAGGGCCTTTTGTGAATAAGAAAGAAGCATTAAAGTATAAGAAGAACCTGCACTCTAAAGGTTTTGGCGGTGATATGATTCTTGTGGAAACCGCTTCGCAGGCTCAGGCTGCCTCCCCCTTGCCCCCGGCTACCGCCCCC
>Ga0222656_1000596_pt1 | contig 12061 bp, 9 predicted proteins | sample AntAcemetagen472_FD_179808 | JGI IMG/M metagenome (GOLD analysis project Ga0222656, IMG submission 179808) | Saline water microbial communities from Ace Lake, Antarctica - #472 | ecosystem: Environmental > Aquatic > Non-marine Saline and Alkaline > Saline | place: Antarctica: Ace Lake | collected... | reverse complement strand
CACTTTTGCCCAGTCCTTAGGACTTTTATTCGTTGTAATAATAATTGATGACTTTTCATGTAAGTAATTGATCAGGTTAAAAAGTTTCTCCGCTATATTTTTATCAATGGGGAACATCATCAGATCATCAATAACCAGCAGGTCAGCTTTTATAATAAGCCTGTAATCGACCCCGGCAGAGCGTGTGAGGTCTTTTAACTTTAGCATTTCAATAATCTGATCAGTAGTCCGGAATAAGGCTTTATAACCATTTATAATAGCTTCACCTGACTTCCGCATTGGGACACCCTAACTAGAATTCAAATAATTCAGCAAGATATTTTTGTTCATCATTTAGTAGAAGCATACTTTCAATTATCTCCTTATTAAGCGGTGTAGTAAGTTTTATGGAGTAAATTGTTTTTGCAATTTCAATTGCTTTTTCTGGACTTAGAGATGATTGCTTTTCTTTTAAAAGCCTTTCAATTTCCTTATATATCTTATAAGCAACGAATGAAATACAAATGTGTGCTTCTATTCTTGGCTGCTTGCTATGGTATATAGGCCTAATTTTGAGATCATTTTTAGATATCCTGAATGCTTTTTCAATTTTCCATAAGTGACTATAGTTTTCAATTATATCATTTTTCGATAAATTGGTATTTGTTAAGTATCCTTTTAAACCATCCCATTTTTGATCTAACAAATATTTTTCTTTATCAATGGTGATTTTAATCTTTCCATCCATTTTTAAATATTTATTGTAACCTCTGTTGTTGATATTTGCTTTGGTTAACCTTCCAGTTCTAATTTGTTTCTCAAGCCGCCTTAACCCCTTTTCTCTGTTTATTTTATCTTTTTTAGCTCTGCTCTCGGAATAACTAACAATTAGTTTGATAGTATCATCTTTCTCTACAACCGTACTCTCTCCATTTTTTAGGGTTAAATTCAATATTTTGTCTTTTATAATATGCTTCTCATTTTTAATCCTTGCTCCTAAAATAAACTCATAACCTTTGCTTTGTAGTTCTGCTATGTTATCAGATGATAAAAGACCTGAATCGGCTATAATTACTAATTTATCAAGTTTATACCTAATCTTAAAGTGATCTACCACTGGCAACATTGTATGACCTTCGAACTTATTGCCTTCAAAAATCTCATATGCTAATGGGTACCCATCGATGCTCACAAGTAAGCCTAAAACTATTTGTGGGTTTTGGTGTTTCCCTTCTTTTGAAAATCCTGTTTTGCGTAAATCATCTTCTTTGTCTATTTCAAAATACAAAGTGGTAACATCATAAAATACAATACTAATATCGTTGTTCAATATTTTGAGAGTATGCTGAAAACTAATTTGCTGAACAAGTTCTTTCTGAATATTATATAATTTATCAAGATAGCGATAAACAGCGTCATCATCTATTTCTATAGAATGGTGTTTTTTTAGGTAATCAACTGTTTTTAATTTGCTTGTTGGATAGCTTATCCGTGCTAATACAAGGAATCTAAATATGTCGTCTTTAACTTGGTTAAATCCTATTCTATCAAATATCCTTGTAACTAGTAGCTCAATTCCAGAATTGTTAACTTGCTGAATACTCGATAGAAACTTAGAAAATACTTGTTTCTCATTTGAAAAATCAAGTTCTTGCTGCCCTAATTGATCCTTTATCCATTGATCTCCCCGCTGTACTAATTGTATAAGCTCTTGTTTATCCTTTGATCTGCCAATTGATTTTACAACCTTATACTTTCCTGAACTTTTATCTATCACCTGAACACTAACTGTTCCGCTCTTGTTGGGCTTCTTTCTTACAAACATAGAACAAATCTAATAACAAAAAACTTTCAGGACACCCTAATAACACATCTTTATATTATAACTGATTGATTATCAAATTGTGATTATTGTAAGAAAAAAAAGTGCGGAAGTCAGGAGACCCCAGCTTGGCGGAGATTGTATCTCCGTCATAAATAAATCGCAACGTAATTGCAGAATTTACAGTTTCTAATTATGAAACCTCTACGAGGTATTTTTTTATCTTCCTATCCATCCAGCTACCGGAATATATCGCCTCCGGTGATTTCAGGGATTAATTATCAGTAAACAGAAGAAAATGATTAATGGTTAATGATAAATTATTAATGTTAATTGAATTTTTTCATTTTCAAATTTTTCAACTCTTTTATTTGTATAAGATTAATTGACAATCAGTGTAGTAAAAAATTGTATATTTACTGGAATTAATATGCGACATACACATCCCCGGTAGTCCTCCAAAATATGGGAGGATTGAACAGAATGGTAAAATTTAAATTTAAAATAAAATGAAAACAGTGAAAAATTTATCAAGACCGGATTTCACAGAGATGGTATTATTGTTTGGAATCATGCTGATTATGTTATCAGCATATTCGGTGAAATCTCAAGTTATTCCCAATTACAATTTTGAAAATTGGAGCAATGGCCCTGATACCTTGCCGGATAACTGGCAAGGAAGGGAAAGTCACCATCCGGGTTTCTATCCCATTACCCAATCAACTGACCATTATTTGGGCAATTACTCCGTGAGGTTAGAAAATAAAATTGCAGGCGGAGATACCACGAGAGCATTTTTGGAGTCAGCGAGGCCCGGTGGAGCTGAAGGATTTGGTCCGGCATTTCCCGTAAACTTCAGGTGCAATACATTGAAGGGATATTACAAATTTATTCCCGACCAGGGAGATTCTGCATTTTTAGCTGTATCCATAACCAAAACAGGATATGTAAATAGCACAGGATGGGATAATGTTTTAGCATTTGGTTGGGTTCTCTTAGGTGCAGCGCCTGTTTGGACACCTTTCTCAACCTCTAACTTATCGTATGATGATACTACTGGCGTCATTCCCGACAGCGCCTGGATTACAATTACGGCTTATAATCAGCATGATTTTAATACTGGGCAAGAACTTTTCCCACTTGGAAACTCTGTTCTTTATATAGATGCCTTAAACTTTGATTCTCTTCCTGTTGGTTCCCAAACTGTACAGTCATCACAATCCTTCAAATATCAGGCAGTAGCCAGGGATTATGCAGGAAATATTCTTTCTAACCAGAATATTTCCTTCAGGATGAGCATATTGCAAGGAAGCACAGCTGGAAATATTATTTATGTGGAAACACATGGCACTCTGACAAACCAGTTTGGCCTGGTAAATCTTGAAATTGGTAATGGGAATGTGATTTCCGGAGTATTTGCCAATATTAACTGGCCAGAAGGCTTGTATTTTATACAAACAGAAATGGACGCAACAGGAGGAACAAATTATCAACTGATGGGAACGTCTCAGCTACTTTCGGTACCTTATTCGTTTTATTCCGGATTATCAGGTGGTTTGGTACTGACCGATGAAAATGGAAATATGCATGAGGTTAAAGTAGACACTTTGGGAATCCTCGTTACAGAGATTATTTGGACATGTGGTGATTTCTTTTCAGATACTCGAGATGGCCAAACATATAACACTGTCCAAATTGGCAGCCAATGTTGGTTGGCGGAGAACCTGAATATAGGAACAAGAATAAATGGAATTGATGTTCAAACTGATAATTCTATTATTGAAAAATATTGTTACAGTAATTTGGAAAGCAATTGCGATACTTATGGAGGTTTATACCTGTGGAATGAAATGATGCAATATGTAACAACACCGGGAGCACAGGGTATTTGTCCGGCCGGCTGGCATTTCCCAACAGATGAAGAATGGAAAGTTTTGGAAGGCACAGTTGACAGCCAGCATAGTGCTGGTGACCCGGTATGGGATCAAACAGGATGGCGCGGCTTTGATGCAGGTCTAAATTTGAAATCTACCAGCGGTTGGGACTCAGGTGGTAATGGTACTGATTTGTATGGCTTTTCTGCCTTGCCTGGCGGCTTCCGCGACTACAATGGTAGTTTTCTCGGTATGGGCCTAGACTCTTACTTTTGGTCTTCTACGGAGTACGATAGTAACTTTGCACTGGACCGGATATTGACAAACAACAACGGAGATGTAAGCCGTAACAACACCAATAAGGCTCACGGTTGTAGTGTTCGTTGTGTTAGGGATTGATCGACCATTTAAATATTGCAAACTTCAAAAATGTAAATGAATAACTATCTTGGAGGAGATTGTATCTCCGTCATAAATAAATTGCATTATTCTGCATTTTCAAATTTTCAAATTATTTTTCATTGCTCACGACATACATTTGCTTGCACAAGTTACGAGCTTGGTGTTGCACCCAACACAACAGAAGATGGTGTTGAGTTTTGGCTTGCGCGTACATTACAACATTTACTTGGCTATTCAGAATGGAGAAATTTTAATAAAGTAGTTATTAAAGCAAAGACATCTTGTGATGCCAGTGGTAATATGGTACTTGATCATTTTGTTGACATCAACAAAACGATATCAATGCCAAAGGGAGCCTCAAAAGAAATTTCAGATATAATGCTCACGAGATATGCCTGTTATTTGATTGCTCAGAATGGAGATCCCCAAAAGCCAGAAATTGCGTTTGCTCAAAACTATTTTGCAATGCAGACAAGAAAATTTGAGCTGATAGAAGAACGTATAAAAAACTGGGAGAGACTGCAAGCAAGACAGAAATTAACTGCTTCCGAAAAAGAGCTTTCTGAAATAATTTATGAAAAAACAGGAATAGATAGGAATTTCGGAATAATAAGAAGTAAAGGAGACCAGGCATTATTTGGATTAACTACAAAACAAATGAAAAATAAGCTTGGTATACCAAAAGTTCGTGCATTAGCAGATTTCTTACCAACGATTACAATAAAGGCCAAAGACTTTGCAGCTGAAATCACTGTATTTAATGTTAATGAAAAATATCTTTCGAGTGAAAGGAAAATATCTGCAGAACATATCTATAATAATAGATCGGTAAGAAAAATATTAATAGAACGTGGAATTATACCCGAAGATCTTCCACCTGAAGAAGAGTTAAAAAAACTAGAAAGGAAAGTTATATCGGAGACAAAAAAAATAGAGAAAAACCCGGATAAATTGAAATAAATTATGATCGTTTTGTTAATATCAGTAAAACGATAAATGTCCTTGAATATTAATTATTTATAAAAAATCATCAATCTGGATAAGTGAAAAATCTAAACCAATTTTCAAATTAACACATTATCATATTTTCAAATTAACCTATTGCCTCATTTTCAAATCTTCAAATTAATTTTTCATTGCTCGCGACATACATTTGCCATAGTAAGTTTAAGCCTTGGTATGAAACTTCCTGTAATTAGTAACGTGCTTGGGCACACAAATTCTAAAACAACAGATATTTATGCTAAAGTAGAAGATCCATTGAAATATAGTGAAATGGATAAATGGAATGTTTAGAGGTTACGATAGTTTGAAGATTGAGAGTATGAAGAAGTGGGAGGAATAACATACTTGCCGGCAATACATATTATTAAGCAGCAAAAGGTGTCTATTTGCTTAGTATTTGTAACATTCTATTAATTAATACGATATAAGGGAAAACATGACAGATTCTACAATAATTATAATTAATATTTGTTATTTCTTTAATTCAATGTATTTTTAAACAATAACATGTTGAGAAATAGTTCAATATAAATTTGCTTTTTATAGATGTATTTGTTTATATTTGCCAAATCAACTAACCATTAATGAAAATTACTGTCTATGGAAACACCGCGCTACTGCATTACTGAACAATCGCAAGTGATACTTAATCAAGAATTTATGGACATTTCGGGGAAAAATGTTAGAGAATATGACATTTCTAAAGTTCATGGAAGTGTGAGACTTCGGACTGGAGATATTCGGACTCCTGAAGATGTAATGAAGCTGAAGCGTGAGGTGAAATCTCTAAAATTCCCTTCTAAAAAATAGACAGAATCATGACAGAAAATAATACAAGAACTCTTGAGCAAAGACTTAAAGAGGTAGCTGATCATTATATAACAGCAAAAAAACATTTATTATTCTTTGAGAATTATTCAAATGTTATACTACTTGGAGTTTTAAATGAATTCCGCAATGCTTTTGATCATCTTATGAAAGCATTTATAAATGATGATGATGATGAATTTGATAAAGCTATAAAGCATCTTCGAAGGGCGGCCTATGATTCCTGTGAATCAACCTCTATTGATTCTATTAAGGAAATACATAGGAAAATCTGCAAGTATGATCTTTCAGTAGTCACTGCAGTTCTTCCTAATTATTATAGTGAGACTTATCCAAGGCTGTTAGATATCCAGGAGAAAATTTCTATTGAACGCGGAAAGAGTGACGAACATTTTAAAAATGAAAACCACCTTGATGAATATACAAACCTAATTAATGAATTGATTGAAATAGATAAGATGATTTCAAAAGCATTAAAAGGGATGGAGGAATATGATAGACAGTCACTTAAAAGCAGCAGAAGAGAAAGAATACGAAATATTATCATTAATATTGTCGTTGGTGTAACTGCAGCTATTGTTGTTTTTTTTCTAACAAAAAATCTTTAACAACTACAATAGTAAGCCCAATCCATAGAATCGGTAGAAAAGTTTATCACAACAATAATAAATGTCCTGAAAGAAATTGCATTGTTATGTAAAATATTTGATTGGTGAATCAATCCACCTATTAATTAATAAAAAACTTACAAAGCCCAGCTTGGCGGAGATTGCATCTCCGCCACTAAATAACCTGCAATTTGTAATTGCATTATTCTGCATTTTCAAATTATTTTTCATTGCTCACGTCATACTTTTGCTTGCACAAGCTATGAGCTTGGTGTTGCACTTGAAGTTATTAGTAAAGTTATGGGACATCAGGATTTAAAAACAACTATGATCTATGTTAAAATTTCAAATCCCAAAATGGCCAATGAAATGCATGAGAAGTGGGATATTTAAATATTTAAAAACATAACATGTTAATTTTTTTTTAACTTTACCTACCTATTCAGAACATTCTGATAAAAAGATTCAAACATCTAAGTTAGTTGTAGTTAATACAATCAAAATCCCAAAGACTATATAATGAGTGTAAATTTTTTGACATGGAATATAGATAACAATAAATCTCAAGCTTTTTTTAAGGACTTGGCAGCACAGATTTTTGAAGATAATATTGACATCTTGATACTTCAAGAGTACTGTAATGATGAGCACCTTAGAGAATTGGTAGACTTTTATGAGATAGATGATTTTATGAACAAAAAAGGAAGAAGATGGGTTAGAATATTTTTAAATAAGAAGTCAAACCTTAATTATGACTCACCGGTCGCATACGCATCAAACAAATTAAGATGTACAGAAATTACTACTAATAAAGGTTTTCGATTTAATTTGATGGGTGCTCACCTATACAGTCAATCTAGGAAATCAAAAAAACAGCAGCTATTTGATAATAAAGATATTCCTAAATATATTCAAGAATATGAAACCAAGCAAAAAAATGAAAATTCAGTGATAGTTGGAGATTTTAACTTCAGACCTTTTGACATTGAATTTGGACAACCTGACTTTCTAAATGCTAATAGTGATAAAAATATTATCAGGCTTTTTAAAAAACGAGATTTTAAGGGATATAAATATCGATTCTTTTACAATCCAATGTGGAATGTTCTGGGTGATTATGAACATTCTTCGAATTCACCAAAAGTATCAGGAACATATTATTGGTATCCAAATGACATTGAAAAATACCATTGGAATTTAATAGATGGTGTAATAGTTAGCCCAACAATCATGGATAATATTATCGTCAAATCAATAAAAATTCATTCAAAATTAAACGGGAAACCATTAATAAAATCAGCAATCAATAAAATGGATGAATCCATATTGGAAACAGGATTTTCAGACCATTTACCAGTATCATTTACACTTAAAACAAATTAATATGGCTAAAAAAATTTGGAATTTTGCAGACAGCGAAAAAGAAGAAAAATCACCCTATGAATATCTCTTTGAATATGCGACACAGGTAAAGGATGACACAGGGAGCTTAATTGAAGGACTTGTGACAGAATTGGTTACTGATTCAACTGAAGAAGTCGTGTATGCTTTGTATTTGGTTGTTCCAGAACTAAAAAACTATAGTTTTCGTCTAATAGAAGTGGTTCAATCAAATGCATTTACCCCTTATCCTGTTACAATGAAATTATTTGGAAAAGCTCCTGGTAATATTGTAGTAAAAAAAGATGTCGCATTTGAAAATTTTGATAAAGAACTTTTAGATTTTATTCAAAGCCCTCTAACTGAACTAATCCTTCGTCACTTAAAAACTCATCTTGAGATAAAAAAAAGCCATGAATAACAAAGAGAAGATACCCCCGACAATGGCTATAAGTAATGCGTGGTTAAGTGCAAAATTGAAAATAGATGCAACTAAAGAAACTACATGTTAGTTTGAAAGTGGAGTGCAATGAATCTCGTATTATTCATAGCATAGGCCGTGGGCATTTATTAAAAACAAGATTTGAATAGTAACAAATTATATGAAAGAATTTATTACAAAACATAAATGGTTAATTGGTTTATCACTTTCTATAATTATTTTATTAGGGATAATAGTTTATTTTGGTTACACAAATCGATTAAATTACTTTTTTACTTTGCAATGGAAATTGTTATTTGATGGTTTGGCAAATTTTGAAAAAGTGGCTTTATCAAGTTCTCTTATTGCAGTTATTGCATTAGGGACCTTTATAAACTGGTTCTCAAAATTATTATATGATTTAATATTTCCAAATACTACAAAAAAGATTCTTGAACATACTGTCGGGATTAGTTGCAAACAAGATGAATTAATATCTAAAGTTTCAGGAGTTGACTCAAAAATCGATGAGCTTCTCAAAAAGACAAATATTGATCCTCGTGATATTTCACAATACTTAAATGAGCTTCAAATAACAAATGATGATGAGCTCACAAAAGATAAAATTAACAGCTGGTTTTCAAATAAACGTATATCGTCTGATGAAAAAGAAATGCTTTTAGTAATTTCCACTGCAATATTTGAACATAAAAAAGTTCTCCAACAAGAAATAGATAATTTAAAAACACAAAGTGAGGTTGAAACCGCTGGTTATTTGGAAGATATACGAAAATACCTAACACAAGGAAAGGCAGACAAAATTAAAGATGCATATTTTTCAGTAAAAGAAAAACTTAGTCAAAAGAAAATATTGATTTTAGAACAGTCTATTAAGGCAACTGAAGTCCTGTTTGCAATTAATGAATCAAATGAACTATATAAAGAACTCATCATATTAAATCCGTCTGCTATTAATTATTTTAAATACGCTTATTTTTTACATAGGATAAATTATTTTAATGAAGCGGAAAAATACTATGCAAAAGCCATTGAGGGTTTTAGACAGCTTGCTTTAGAGAATCCGAAAAAGTATTTACCTGAAGTTGCTGGTACTCTTAACAATATAGCAGCATTACAGGTTGATAAAAATGAACTATCTAAAGGTCAAGAAAACTATGAAAAAGCATTAAGTATTTTTAAAAAATATAATCGAGAGTATCCCAAGCTTTATAAATCAGATATTGCAAGAATTTATAATAACTTGGCGCTTTTGGATAAAAAAAGAAATATGTTATCCTCTGCACAAGAGAAATTCGATAAGGCATATTTTATTTTTATACATCTTGATCATGAGAATCCAAAAACTTATAGATCAGATATTGCAAGAATTTTAAATAATTCGGCCAACTTACATGCTTTTAATAAAGAAACAAAAAAAGCTTTTGAAAAATACGAAAAATCCTTGAAGATTTATAAAGAACTTGCAAATGAAAATCCTAAATTGTACTTAACAATGGTTGCCAGAAGTTTGAACAACTTGGCAAACTTACATAGTGAGGTCAAAGAACATTCACAGGCACAAGAAATATATGAAGAAGCATTGACAATTTATATAGAACTTGCTAAAGAGAATCCTAAGGTACATATGTATGACATTGCAATGATTTTGAACAATTTAGGGATATTGCTAAAGAATAAAAATGAGTTGACGCAGGCACAAGAAAAATTAGAAGAAGCATTGAAGATTTATCGGGAACTCGCTCAAGAAGATCGAAAGGCTTATTTGCGCGATGTTGCTATGGCTTTGTGTAATCTATCCAATATTTATTTGAGAATTGATGAACTTCCTACTGCCTTAGAAAGACACGAAGAGTCATTAAAGCTATGGGAGGAATTAGCAAAAGAAAATCCAAGCTCTTTTGATATTGAATATGCCAGAATATTAGTAATGGGGGTTGATTTATTCAACAAGGATAAAGGTGATTTGGAAAAAGCAAAAATGCTTTTAGAAAAATTTCCAAATGTTGTCGATGCCCAACTTTTATTGAAATTATTAAAACACTTAGAACAATAATACTATGTCCTTCACCAATATTCTCAACAAATACAGGAAAATTTCGTTTTCCGAACGAGACAAAGGCGACCGCTTTGAACGATTAATGCAAGCATATTTGCTAACTGATCCTAAGTATGCTTATCGATTTAAGAAAGTTTGGCTTTGGAATGAGTTTCCAGGGAAGCATGATTTGGGAGGTAGTGATACTGGTATTGATCTTGTTGCATTAACAGTTGAAGGTGACTATTGGGCAATTCAATGTAAGTGTTACCAGGAGGAATCAGTAATAGATAAACCTGCTGTTGACAGTTTCCTCTCCACATCAAGCAGGGAGTTTAAAAACGAAGAATTAAGAACTGTGGGCTTCTCACATAGGCTATGGATATCTACTACTAATAAATGGGGAACTAATGCCACAGAGGCTATAAAGAACCAAAATCCGCCTGTTACAAGAATTAATCTGTATGATTTACTGGAAGCTCCTGTTGATTGGGAAAATTTAGAAAAAGGAATACACGGTGAAATCTCTCGAACACCAAAGAAAACAATCAGACCACATCAACAGATAGCATTAGATAAAACTCATGAGTATTTTAAAAACCATGATCGTGGCAAACTCATAATGGCCTGCGGAACAGGTAAAACTTTTAACACTCTATGCATTGCAGAAAACGAAACAAATGGAAAAGGACTTGTTCTGTTTTTAGTACCTTCTATTGCTTTATTAGGTCAAACTTTACGAGAATGGTCTGCTGATGCAAAAGAACCGATTAACGCAGTTTGTATCTGTTCAGATCCAGAGGTTTCCAGAAAGAAAAATAAGAATGAAGATCAGGATAGTTTCAGCGTGGTGGATTTAGCTTTACCTGCATCTACCAATGTAAAAAACATTATTCAACAATTCAGATATATTCAATCTATTGACAATGTTGGAATGACAGTAGTCTTCTCTACCTATCAATCTATTGAAGTTATTGCAAATGCTCAAAAAGAATTGCTCAAATCCGATAATGGCTTTGGTGAATTTGATTTAATTATCTGTGATGAAGCCCATCGGACTACAGGTGTAACATTAAGCGATGAAGATTCTTCAGCATTCGTTAAAGTACATGATAATAATTTTATCAAAGGGAAAAAGCGTTTGTACATGACCGCTACACCAAGACTGTACAACGATGACATCAAAAGTAAGGCTGCACAAGCTGATGCCATCTTGTGTTCAATGGATGATCCTAAATTATATGGCGAAGAAATGTATCGTATTGGTTTTGGAGAAGCAGTTGAACGGGATTTGCTAACTGATTATAAAGTTTTGATATTAACCCTTAGCGATAAGGATGTTCCCCCGGCTGTGCAAAACATGATTGCTGACAAAGAAAGTGAAATAAATGCCGATGATGCTTCCAAACTGATTGGCTGTATAAACGCTCTTTCAAAGCAGATCTTAGGTGATGAGGGCATTATTAATAGCAGTGACCCAGAACCAATGCAGAAAGCGGTTGCTTTTTGCCAAACTATTGCTGTTTCCAAAAAGATTACTGCCACTTATAATACAGCGACTGATGCTTACATTAGCTCATTACCAACAGATAAGAAGAATCAGATGGTTTCCGTAGCCTCTAAACACATTGATGGCACAATGAGCGCACCTTATCGGGATGAATTACTGGGATGGTTGAAAGCAGA
>Ga0222656_1000590_pt1 | contig 12120 bp, 9 predicted proteins | sample AntAcemetagen472_FD_179808 | JGI IMG/M metagenome (GOLD analysis project Ga0222656, IMG submission 179808) | Saline water microbial communities from Ace Lake, Antarctica - #472 | ecosystem: Environmental > Aquatic > Non-marine Saline and Alkaline > Saline | place: Antarctica: Ace Lake | collected... | reverse complement strand
TTTCTTGAGAATGGGTGTACCCTGTTGGGCCGTAAGGGGATACTGGTCGTAGTATCCGCCGTTGCCTGTCTGAGCACCCTTTCGAGGTTGACCATACCCCCTTCTATCACGGCATCATTGCCGATCTTGGCGTAATACCGCGGAAGACCGGTGTCCGCGCACATGGGGCGTCTATCTTTGATGGCCGCATCATAGTTTTCCAGGATCTTTCCCAGAACATAATGGGAGAGATGGTGTGTCTCCTCTGCCGCCAGCTGTTCAACCTTCTGCTGCACATCTTTCGGGATCTCAATAGCTGCGTTTATGTTCAGTTCCCGTGCAGTCTCCAAGATCGTACCTGCCTTTATCATAATAACTCCTTTCCTTACTTCCTTTCCAAAATAGCACAGATCCCCAATCCCCCACCACCACAGATGGTCAGAAGGCCATAGCGGGCGCCCTGTCTTATCATTTCATAGATGAGCGTTGTGAGCCGTATGGAACCCGTTGCTCCGATAGGATGTCCCAGGGAAATTCCCGACCCATTGACATTTACTTTTTTGTCCAGATCTCCTTCCCCAATACCCATCAATTTGGCATCTGCCAGCGCCTGCGCGGCAAAGGCCTCCTGGATCTCTATGAGATCTATCTGATCCATGTTTAAAGAGGCCTTTTTAAGAGCCCTATTTACCGCCGCCGGTACTGCGGGATAAGTCAGGGTAGGATCGGCTGCGGCAACGGCAACTGACCTGACAAAAGCCATCGGCTCCACACCGTGCTCTCTGGCCTTCTCAGGGGTTGTCAACACCAGGGCCGCCGCACCGTCATTTTCACTGGAGGAGTTGCCCGCCGTGCAAATTCCGTCCTCGTAGACCGTTCTGAGGCTTGCCAGTTTCTCTAAGGTAGAGTCACGCCGTGGTGTTTCGTCCGTATCTAACAAGACCTTTTCCTTCTTCTGCTTTACCTCAACAGGGACAATTTCCGCCTTAAATTTTCCCGAATCAATGGCAGCAATAGCCCGTTGGTGAGATCGGAACGCCCATCTGTCAGCTTCATCCCTGCTTATCCCCTCGTTTTTGGCCGCAGTTTCCGCCCAGGTCATCATTGAATTTAGCTCGCCAAACCTCTCTATGGGCTGGTGTCTCGGTCTGCCGCGCTGTATCCTGTCATAAAATGGGAGACCCCAGAGCCCGAGGCTGCCGTGATGTCGAGGGAAAAACCCCCATTTTGGGTCAACCATACCGCCTACTCCCCATTTGAGGAACTCACCGGGGATATAGAATTCGGCGCGACTCATGCTTTCGACCCCACCGGCAACGATCGACTCTGCATCGCCTTCCTTTATCTGCAGGGTTGCGGACCAGACGGATTGCAGCCCGGAACAACAACGCCTGTCTATAGTGAAACCGGGGACTTCAACGGGCCACCCAGCCTCAAGAAGGGCCAGCCGCGCGGTATTGGGGCATTCCCCGTTTGGGAATGATTGCCCCAAAATCACATCATCAACTTCCTCCGGCTTGAGATTGGCTCTTTTGATCGCTTCATTCAAGACAATTGCACCCAGCCTCTCCACAGGGACATCTTTAAGCATGCCGCAATACGCGCCGATAGGCGTTCGAACTGCACTGACGATCACTACTTCTTGCATGGTTTCCTCCTCAGATAACTCGATTTATACATTCCCGCGTTGGAGCATGGGAACCGGAAAAAGCGAACCGCAGAATATCGAACAAGGAACCGCAGAATGTCGAAGTGTGGAATCGCTTCGCGCTGACTTTTTCAGGGTTATCAGGATCGGTAGAATACCTTCCTTCGACATTCGATATTCCTTGTTCCATATTGGATATTCGTTTTTCATAAGGTTTTTCATAAGGTTTTACACGAGGTTGTTTCGACCTATGAATGATCCGTATTCAGCGGGCACTTTTCTTAAGAGTCAGGGAAAATCCTTCCTTTTGGACGTGAATATGGGAGGTATCTTTTTGCTTCGTTAACTCATGGATGAGGGCCATGACCGGTTTATCTCCCTTTGGATAGCTGGTATTTATGGGCCCCGCAGCAATGGTGGCTTCCACATGTTCTTCTGGAAATAGAATCCGGAGTAGAAGTTCATCATCGGATATTCCCGGACGTCCAATCTCTTTTCTCAAATCCTCAATGGAGGGCTGGGGTTGTTCCCAGTCGAGGAGGTCTTTCGCCTCTGGCAGACCCGTAATCTTATCCAGCACGTTTTGATCAATGGGCGCGGGCGTTTTTCCGTAATGCCCCAGCACATATCTTATGGCCTCCTCCGTGGCTACTTTATACCTCTCCCCTAAGAGGACGTTCAACACACCCTGCGTACCGACGAGCTGCGAGAATGGCGTAATCATAACAGGATAACCCCATTCCTCACGTATCACACTAATCTCCTCCAGGACTTCTTCCAGCCGGTGCCCCATCCCCCTCTCGGAAAGCATAGATTCGAGGTTAGAGATCATACCGCCAGGCACCTGATGGATGTATTGGAAGACATCGTATTCAACCGGGGCCCCCATAGGCATACCTTCCCGTTGAGCAACATATCTGAAATGCTCAGCTATTTTTTTGACGGCTTCCTCATCTGCCTTTGGGGTAAAACCGAGTCTGCGGAGGTTCATGATCATGTTTTCCGTTGAAGGGTGGGATGGGCCATTGGCCAAAGGTGAGACGCATGTGTCTAATATCTCAACGCCCAGTTCCACCGAATCAAGACAGCACAGGGGGGCGAGTCCGGTGGTACAGTGAGAATGCATTTCAAGGGGTAGGTCTCCAATCTGTCCCTTTATTGTGGGCACCAGAGTCTTGGTCCGTTCCGGTGTTAAGAGTCCGATAGAATCTTTTATCATCACGTAGTCTGGCTTCAAAACGGTCATCATCTCGGCCGTCTTTTGCGCATAAAATTCATCCGTATGAACGGGGCTGAGGGAGTAAACCAATGGGACAACCACTTCAATGCCGACGGCCTTGGCTATGGATACCGACTGCGAAAGATTGCTCCAGTCGTGTAAGGCATCAAATATCATCAGATGTTTGATCCCATTGGCTGCGCACCGCTCAATCCAAAGCCTGATAACGGAATCGGGCACAATATTGAAACTGGTGAGGGATTTGCTTCTGATCAGGGCCCGCAACGGGGTGTTTGGCATGGCCTCGGCAATGAGCCTTATCCTCTCCCAGGGATCTTCGCGCAGATACCGGAGACAGGCATCAAAATGAACGGTGCCCATCAATTCCGCTATCTTAAACCCTGCCCTGTCCATTAAAGGTGCAATGGGGATCATGTGGGCTGTTTTCATCCGTGTTGCCCAGAGACTTTGGTGACCATCTCTCAATGTCGTATCAACGAAACTGATTTCCTTCATTTTCTTCATACTCCTTAAGTAGGCTATTTTCTATCCAGCGTGTATTTATCTTCCCGCTGAGATATTCCGGATGTTTCATGATAAACTGGTAAAAGGGAATTGTTGTATCAACGCCCGAAACAACAAAGCTGGCAAGGGCGTCTTGCATACATTGGATTGCCTGATCGCGGTCCCTTGCTGATACGACGAGCTTTGCAAGAAGCGAATCATAATATGGGGGAACGAAATATTCGGAATAACAGTGTGAGTCAATCCGTATCCCTTCCCCTGCCGGTGGTTTCCATTCGTTAATTCTACCGGGGCAAGGTGCAAAACCCGCATTTGGTGATTCCGCATTTATCCGGCACTCGATGGCGTGACCGGTCAATTTGACTTCCTCTTGTGATACGCTGAAGGAATCCCCGGAAGCCACCCTGAACTGCTCCTTGACCAGGTCAATACCGCTGATCATCTCTGTCACCGGGTGCTCTACCTGAATGCGAGTATTCATTTCAAGAAAATAGAACCGGTCTTGATCCTGGTCTAACAGAAATTCTACTGTTCCGGCATTTTCGTACCCGATCTGTTTAGCAATCCTGACGGCTGCTTCACAAAACGCTTCCCTGAGTTCAGGAGACACAGCAGGAGACGGTGCCTCTTCGACCATTTTCTGATAGCGGCGTTGAAGTGAGCAATCGCGTTCAAAAAGATGTATGACATTCCCGAAACGATCCCCGATGATTTGGACCTCTATATGTCGTGCGTTTGGGAGATAATGCTCCACATATATTCTATCGTCCCCGAATGCACTCAGTGACTCGACCGAAGCCTCGTCAAAGAGGGTCCTCAGATCCTCGGGTTGCTCAACGATTTTCATTCCCTTTCCACCGCCACCCGCGGCCGCTTTTAATAGAATAGGGTATCCGACCATTTCCGCTGCTTCTGCCGCTTCTCCAAGATGGCATACAAGCTCTGATCCGGGAATAATTGAAACCCCGAGCCCACCTACCAGCTTTCGTGCGTAGAGCTTATCTCCCATCTTTCTAATATCATCTGCTTTCGGCCCCACAAAAATCAGACCATGCGCCGCGCAGACCTCGGCAAGCTGAGGCTGTTCTGCAAGAAAACCGTATCCGGGATGGATGGCATCCGATCCCGTACCCAGGGCGGCCGCGACTATGGTGTCTACTTTCAAGTAACTCTGCATGGGTGCAGGGGGGCCGATGCATACGGCTCTGTCGGCCAACTTTGCCGGTAGACTCTCGCTATCCGCTTCAGAGACCGTAACAACTGATTCTATACCGAGCTCCCTGCATGCTCGAATGATACGAACAGCAATTTCACCCCGGTTGGCTACCAAAACGCGGGAGATGCCATTCATGAAGCGTTTTCCTCCTCACCCATTTCAGCCGGCCCCTCGAGTTCTTCCACCAGAAAAAGAGGCTGCTGGTATTCTACCATTTGCCCATTTTCTGCGTAGATTTTGGCAATACGCCCCCGAACGTTTGCCTTGACCGTATTAAAGAGTTTCATGACCTCAATGATGCAAACCGAATCATCTTCGGATACCAGTCGGCCCACCTCCACAAATGGCGGCGCGCCGGGTTTGGGTGCCCCGTAGAAGGTGCCAAGCATCGGGGCTTTGATGGCGATAAAACCGTTTTCTTCAATATCCGACGGTTGCGGGATATCGGGCCTTTCTTCTCTTGCCTGAACAGTAGGTTCCACGGCAACCTTCGATTCGGTAGATTCGCCATCGTCGGACTTCATTCCCTCGGCTGGGCTTGCCTTTTTACCGCTTTTGCTTGCAACCAATTTAAGTCCACCCATTTCCAGGTGTAATTCATCAAAGGTCGATTCCTCCAACATCCTCAGTATCTGAATGACATCATCCTGGTCTATTCCCTCCATAAATGCATCCTCCATATCATTAAGCTTAAATTATGACGGCTTCGTAAAAAGTTTGAGATCAATTTTTTTGATTATAACATCTTGATTTTACTACATGCCAATTCTATTTTTTATGATTTTTGCGCCTTTTTGCGGCTTCATCAAACTTAAGGTCAAAGAAGATCAGCTAAGGCGAGTTAGGAATGTCCATCTTCCTCTCCTGCTTTTGATAGTCATAACAACGGACCTGCCCGGCCGCCTCGGCTTGATACTAAGAGCATCTCAGTTGGTAAACTTCCTCTGATCATGGCAATGGCCTCAGCTCGCTCAGGCCCTCCCTCACATTCCTTCGAGGAGCCTACCATGTTAACCACACGCCAAGGCCTTATCGATTCATCACGGAAGGAAGCCAGAGGACGATCTGGGGAAAGAAAAGCAGGAGCAGCGTCCCCAACGCTTGAAGGCCCATGAACTGTAACATGCCGATATAAATGTCTTTAAGTTCCCATTCAGGCACGACACCTTTCAGCCAGTAGGAGGCCAAGGCCACCGGGGGGGACAGCCACGCCGTCTGGAGGCATACTGCCACCAGAATGCTGAACCAGACGAGGTTGATGTCGAATGCCTGAATCACAGGGAGCACAATCGGGACCACGATGAGGACGATCGGGATCCATTCAAGCGGCCACCCCAGAATGAATATGATTAACAGGACGATCAAAATGGTCCCAAATGGCCCCAGACCAAGTCCGATGAGGGCTTCGGTAATCATGGTCGGCGTCCCAAGGCGCGAGAAGACGGCCCCGAAGAAATTGGAACCTCCAACAAGAAAGACGACCATGCCGGTCACCTCCAGCGTCTGCATCCCTGCCTTATAGACCCTGGCCCACGTGAATTGGCGGTACGCCAGGAGGAGGATCAACGCCCCACATGCTCCCATGGCCGCGCCTTCCGTTGTGGTGGCCCAGCCAAAAAGGATACTCCCCAGACACGACATGACCAGCCCTGCGGGAGGTACGAGACCCACGGCGAGCTCCCGCAGGATGAAGGTGAATGAACTCGCCCGTTGGTCCTTGGGAAGAGCCGGACCCATATGAGGCTGAATAAAGCTGCGCAGCAGGGCATACCCGCCGAAGAGCACGGCCAGCAGGATCCCGGGAATTATGGCCGCCGCGAACAGATCCACTACTGATACACCCACGACGGGACCCATGACTACCAGCATGACGCTCGGCGGGATAAGGATGCCGAGTGTTCCACCCGCAGCGATGATTCCAGACGACAGGCGCACGTCGTACCCGCACTTATTCATGGTCGGCGCGGCCATGACGCCGAGAAGCACGACCGACGCGCCAACGATCCCGGTGGCGACGGCAAAAATCGCGGCGCTTATTGCCACTGCCAGGTAGAGGGACCCACGGACCGGTGCTAGGAGCAGCTGGAATGCCTTGAAGATACGTTCCATCATCCCCGACTCCTCCAAAATCAGCCCCATGAAAAGGAAGAGCGGTACGGCCGCCCAGATTGGATCCTCCATCAGCGAGAAGTATTGATACACCATCAGGTCGAAGACGACCCAACCGAAACCGATGTATCCAAAGACGAGTGACAGGATGATGAGAGTGAATGCAACGGGAAAACCGATGAACAGCGCCACTGAAAGGACGCAGATAAAAACGAGGCCGAGCGCCTCTGGACTCATAACCGATGCCCCCGGAACAACACGTACAGGTTCTTCAGGAACTCGGAGATTCCCTGAAGGATTAAGAACGCCATTGCCACGACCAGCACCATCTTCAGCGGATATATGGGGGCCATCCACGCACCCGTGAGTGCCCGCTCCTTTATAAGCCAGGAGTCATACGCGAACTGCCAAGCGAACCACAGGAAGATGGTGATCCCCGGGAAAAAACAGGTGATATAAAAAACGGTGTTCAAAGCCGCCTGGGTTCGGAGCGGCCACCTATCCGTGATGAAGTCGATGGCGATATGCCCACCTCGATAGAGCGCGTAGACCGCACCTATCATTCCTAAGATGCCGGTGAGCATATAACTAATATCCATCGCCCAAACCGTCGGGGCGACGAATAACTTGCGGACTATCACCTCATAGGCGAGAACTGCCATGAGAGGAATTACCAGCCACCAGGTGAGCCGTGCTAGCCAGAGCGTGATATTGTCCAGAACTCGTACGATCCTCTTTAGTACGTGCATCCTAAAAACCTCAGCCTATGTCCAATCCAAGACGTACTCACCGAACGTTCGGTTCCCACTTGTGACGCCATCATTGGCCACTTCACGCTATCTACACCTCGTTTCCACCCCCCTTTGGAGAGCCGAAGCTCGCGGCACCGGCACAACAAACTCCCCATTCAGTTTCAGAATGGCATACGCCGCCGCGCCGGGTGCCGCACAGTTGCCCCCGATCCTTACAGCACATTTACTACTTTTTGCTCTCCACTATAAAAACGGAGCTATTGAGCGACGCCTTCCAATAGGGGCGGATCAGGTCAGCGTACTCGCGTTGGGAATCCAAAACCTTCTTGAAGAAGGGGTCTTTCTTATACTTTTCCAGCACCTCGTTAGTGGCCTTCATGTATGCTTCGAAGATGTCCGGCGGCACATCGTGAACGATGACCCCGTACTTCTCCGTGGCCTCCCTCAACAGTCTGCCGTTATCTACAAGTAATCGATGGAAGGTTTCCAAAACGCAGGCCCGGGCACTAATTTCGATCATCTTTTGCAAATCTGGCGCAAGTTTGTTCCAGAAATCCTTGTTGATTAACAACTCCCATGTCGAGATTGGGAAATGTGCGCCCTGGAGGTAGTAGTGTTTCCATATCTGATGGAAACCCAAGGGCATATCGTCGTAGGGGCTTCCCCACTGTGCGCCGTCTATCACGCCCCGCTGACCCGCCGGAAGAATTTCACCACCAGGCAAAAATGTTGCCGGAACGCCGATCTTCTTCCAGGTCTCGGCTATGAGACCCGGGCCCGATCGATAGCGGCGGCCCTGAAGATCCTTCAGGTTTTCGATTGGCTTAGCGAACCACCCGACGCTGAGCGGACCATGGAAGCCCACCGGAAAGGCCACCAGGTTCAGCTTGACGATATCACGAAAATACTCTTCCTGGAGCTCACGGCCAGGCCCAAATATCAGCCACGTCATATGGCCGAACTGATCTATACCGACATCGCTCCCGCCACCCGCGGACGGCGCGCCAAAGAGGGCACCAGCCATGTGCTTTCCAGCTAAATACTGGGCGTACGTGGCGCCTGCTTCAACCAAACCCTTGTCCACCGCGCTTGGGATCCGAGCTGTCGGGACGATGGCGCCAGCCGGTAAGACCTCTATGTCAAGTCGTCCGTCCGACATCTCCCGAACCGCATCGGCGAGCCAAACCACCGATTTATATGATAGACTGACATTTGGTGCAGCTGTTTGAACCCGCATCTTGATGGGGGCGGCACTCGCCGACGGCGTGAACCACGCGCCAAAAAGAAAGCATACCACGGGTATCACCAGAAGCAAAACAATAGCCATGTCCTTCACTTTTCGCCAATCCATAATCGCACCTCCCTGATAAAGGTTAATAAGAACCCGCTTTGGTTTCACCTTTCGCCAATCCATAATCGCACCTCCCTGATAAAGGTTAATAGGAACCCGCTTTGGTTAATTAAAAATAGCAAAAAGGGATTAGACAGTTACCAATTGAGTCTTGTGCAAAAAACACAAGAAATTTTCTATTTTTCTATAATGCTCGAAAAGGCAGTGGTGGAAATAGATGAACGTCCAACATCGAACATTGAATGGAAAACAAACATCAACTTTAGGCACTTCAAACTTTAGGCACTTTAGGCACTTTTCCGGTTTATCCGGGTTAGGATATCGAGAAAAAGCAGGTGTTAGCAGCAATTCTAATTTTGGCTTGAGCAATCCGTGCTTTTCCATGCTCCCAATGATTAGCAAGAATGTTTAGGTTTTTGTAACTATTCAGGCACCCTATTTTTAATTTCAGAGTTCGGGAAAGATCCCCCTACAATAGCGTAACTATCTGAGATAATTGTATATGCATTTCTCAAGTAAACGTGTGCATTACCGACTTTCAAATAATTTCTTCGTCCTGCAGCCTGAGCATTTCCTCTTCCGAAATCCCCAACAGTCCTTTATAAATCTCTTCGTTATGTTGTCCGGGATAAGGGGCTGATTCCGTGAGTCCGGCATCTGACTCGGTAAAATGGACAGGAAATCCTGCGGTCTTTATACCGGTTTTACCGCTCTTGGGATGAACCAATTCCCGTATCATCCCCCTGGATTTCAGTTGAGGGTCATTGAGAACATCCGCGATCTCAACCACGGAATCACACGCCACCCTCTTTTTTCGCAAGCGTTCAAGAGCCTCGTCAACGGCTAAATTCTTAAGCCAGTCGAGCACAATCCTTTCTATCGCATCAGAGTTTTTGGAACGTCCCTCTTGATTCTGAAATCGAGGGTCTTCCTTTAGATCTTCTCTCCCGATGGCGTCTACAAAGGCCTCCCACTGCACATTGTTGGCCACGCAAATAATCACATATCCATCCCTCGCCTGATAGGTGTTCCACGGCGCCAGTCTGGGGTTCCTGTTTCCTGTTCTCATGGGGATCCCCTGCTCAAGATGGAAGTCAAGTGCTTCATCCATGATCATGGAAAAACAGCAGTCTTGCATGGAGATGTCTATTCTTTCTCCCGTTCCTGTTTTTTCACGGGAATAGAGGGCAGCCAAAATGGCGGAAAGTGCATACATGGCAGGTATCATGTCTCCCACCCAGGCCCCACAACGTGTAGGAGGCCCGTCGGGAAAACCGGTGACTCCCATGATGCCGCTGGTCCCCTGGATCGTAAGGTCAAAGGCTGTGCGGTCCTTATACGGCCCATCCTGCCCATAGCCTGCAATAGAACAGTAGATAATCCCCGGGTTGATCTCTTTCAATCTTTCATAATCGAAACCTAATCGCTCCATACTGCCGGGCGCGAAGTTCTCCACGACCACGTCTCCCTTTTCAACGAGACGTTCAAGAATCTTCTTCCCTTTCTCGTTTCTCATGTTCAGGAAAATACTCTTTTTTCCGCGATTCCGCTTCAAGTACAGCAGAGACACATCGATATCACTCTGACTGCGGTAACCGACACCATCTGGGCCTGCGAATGGTGGATTCCATCGGCATGGATCACCGATTTTGGGCCGTTCAATCTTAATTACTTCTGCACCCATAGCAGCCAAATTCAAACTCACAAAAGGTCCCGACAGATACGCGGTCAAGTCGATGACCCTCACACCCTCCAAATGTTTTTTCATCAGACCCTCCCGTTATAAAAGGTTCCTGGTCCCCGAATTGCATCGAAGCCGTTTCTCCTCTGTGACCCTGTTAAGTCTTTAGGCAATATCCGTGCCAACATCTACACAAAACGTAACCGCATGAATTTATAGAGAAAACATTTTCCATAGAAATGAAGAGGTTCGGCATGCCCAAAACCTGCGCCCAACTTTAGGCTCAAGTGCCAAATATTTGGCTTGCATCCTTTTGGAAAATCTATTATGAATGATCTGATCAAGTGGCCCTTCCCTGTTCCAACCTAACCCTGACCCAGTAAGGAATTTGGAGAAAGAGATGCCTTGGAGTTCATCGAGAAAATATTTGTCTTTTCTGAGAATAAACAATGCAATTCTGAGTCAATACACACGTGAGGGGCTCTTCAGGGCCTTAGCCATTGAGCTCAAAAAGCTCTTCCCCTATGACCGCTGCAGTATCCATCTCTATGACCGCAAAAACAATTCGCTTAGTTATTTTGCAACTGCTGAAGGGGTTAAACCCGACGGAATAACTTGTGAAAGCAGCAGACCTTTACCCAAGGGGTCGGTCGCCTGTATGGTGATTGAATCGAGAAGGCCTGTCATCATCAAAGACCTGTCCAGATTCGATCAATTGATCACAGTCGAATCCATGTGGAAAGAGGGTCTGAGATCCACCCTCGCTTTCCCCCTGATTATCAGGGACGAAATTCTTGGGTCCATTCACTTCTCCTTTAAAGAGTGTCCTAAAAAACTGGAGGAGTTGTGTAAATTCATAGAGGAGTTATCCGTTCAAATCACCATTGCCATAGACAATATGCTTTCTTACGACAAATTGAGACTTATTAATGAAAAACTTGAGAAGGAAAAACGGTATGTTCTTGAAAGACTGGATCGCTTGAATCTAAAATTCTATTATAACAGTGGTGTCATGGTTGACCTCATGCGCGATGTGGACCTGGTGGCAGATACGGATACCAGCGTGCTCATCAGCGGTGAAACAGGGACGGGCAAGGACCATATAGCCCGTCACATACATAACTTAAGCTGGCGTAAAGATCATCTTTTTGTCAAAGTGAATTGTGCTGCACTTGTCCCTACACTCATCGAGAGTGAACTTTTCGGACATGCCAAAGGTTCATTTACCGGCGCCAGCAATCGGAGAATTGGCCGTTTTGAGATGGCTGATGGCGGCACCGCATTCCTCGACGAAATAGGCGACCTGCCCGTACAAAGCCAGGCCAAACTCCTTCAAGTGTTAGAGGACAAGACCTTTGAGCGGGTGGGGGAGAGCGCCCCTATCTCGGTTGATTTCAGAGTTATTGCAGCCACGAACCAAAACCTGCCACGAAAAATACGGGATAGAACCTTTCGTAGAGATCTTTATTACCGGGTCAATACCGTACATCTGAATATTCCTCCCCTGAGGGATCGTATGGGAGATATCCCCCTCCTGGTCAGGTGCTTCACCACGAACTTTTCGGAAAAACTGCAAAAGCCTGAAACACGCTATTCCTCAGCGGCCATCGAGGCGCTCTGTCAGTACCCGTGGCCAGGTA
>Ga0222656_1000573_pt1 | contig 12561 bp, 14 predicted proteins | sample AntAcemetagen472_FD_179808 | JGI IMG/M metagenome (GOLD analysis project Ga0222656, IMG submission 179808) | Saline water microbial communities from Ace Lake, Antarctica - #472 | ecosystem: Environmental > Aquatic > Non-marine Saline and Alkaline > Saline | place: Antarctica: Ace Lake... | reverse complement strand
AATCTACATTCGGCAAAGTTATTTAGATCATTAATTTCATCTGCAGTATCACTAACTAATTTAAGATTTGCAGAACTTCCTAAACTTTCTGCAGTATTTTTTAATTTCAACAAATTCAAATTAGAATTACATCCAACATTAGAAACAAAATTCGCTTTATCTTCATATAACAAGGCAAGGTTCGCAACTCTTTGCATTAATCTTTTCACTTGACATTCATAATCTCCACTATCTGAAAAAATCGCTGCATACATTAAAGAATCATCATTAAAATACATCTTGCTTCCGTCCTTCATCACATATTTCGAATTATAATTAACTTCAATATCACAAGAACCACTAAAACAAATTTCAACAGAATCCTCTCGGCAATTTTCTGTAACAAGATTTTTCTGGTTCAAAAATTCAATTTCTTCTTCAATATCTTCTGGAGCATTCTTGAAACAATATTCTTTTTCAGAAGAAGTCATATAAATTAAATCAGTAACCTTAAACCCTAATTCAAACGGCTTGGCAAAAATGTAGAATGATTTACCTTCAGGATTTTCAGAGAAAATATATTTATTTATGAATCTAACTTTAATATCTGTATTAGTCCATTTGCCAAAGCTCTTTTGCGAGAGGTTTATAATTTGCCCACCAAATTTATTGTCTTCTTCGCATTTTGTGTTAATTCTTGTTTCAACAGGCAGAGTCATTATTGTAGATTTCGCACTTTCAAAACCAATCTCAACAGGATTCAACAAAACACCTATTTCTTTTCCGGTTTTTGCGTCCAGAGCCACCTGCTCTGTGCCGATTAATTTTGAGGTCATAAAAATAGCAAGAAACAAAATAAATGCTCCAGCAATAATTGCAAAAAGCCAAGTAAAAGATATTTGTAAATAACCTTTTTTCATAAAAAGATAAGAAGATTAAGACTTATAAATTTAATCACAAAACTTAAAAAGTATCTAATATTAAAATTTTTAGAGGTGGTGGTACTTCAGAAGCCTAATTCTGAGAAAGCAATGGAAAGTAAAACTGAACCGAGATTTGGTGAAGAATTGAAATCCGAGATAGACTTTTGTAATGAATATTATTTAAATTTGTTAGGTTATAAACCAGAAAAAACTAAACTGCAAATTTTCCAAGAGAGACAATGGAATTCTTTTTGTGAGAGAGTTGGATTGGAAGAAAATTCTTCAGGAGTTTATTTACCAAGGAATCAAACAGCATTTATCAAAGGAGAAAACCCTTTAACTTTGTTCCATGAATATTTTGGACATGGATTGTTTTGTGAGAGAACACAAATAGGACAGAGATTAGTTAATCTAGAAAAAGAACTATTAAAAGAAGAACAGCAGGAGTTTGATGGAAAGGAATTTACATTAGAAGATTTGAAAAAGTTTAGAAAACAAAATCAAACATTTTTTAGTTTGGATAATTTTAGGAAAGAAAATTTAACACAGTATGAATCGTTTGCATTTTGGACAGAATATCTGCTTTCTGAAAAATTAGGAGCTGATGAAAAATTTGGAAGGAGATATGATGAATTTTCTTCTGATGATAAACAATTAGTCGAGGGTGCAATTAATTTTAGTGAGCAGTATGGAGAGTTAGCGACTTTCCATGGATTCGGTTTTTCATGTTTGAAAAGCGAAACATATATAGATGAAAGGAGGTATAAACTAATATGAAACTTGAACAAAGTTTGTATGAAGCAAAACCTGTTGAAAAGCAAGTAGTTTATCAAGTTGGAGATTTGGAAAGTTTGAGTGCTACTGAATTATATTGGATTCCAATTGAGAAATCTACTATGATTAAATTTGGTATGGTTGAAACACCTATGATGAAATCTGGTCCCGTGGCTCCTAGTGCTCCTACACTTAAAGTTAGACCTTTAAGTACTATGGATCTACATATCCATCAAAAAGGAGACCTTATCAATAGTGCTAATATCAAACCTCATGGTGCAAAGGATGGAGAACCACTAACGAATTATGAAGCTTGCATGGCAGATTTATATGCCGGTTTGCTTAAAAAGAAGACACTAATCTTCCCAGACAAGAAATAAGATGGCCTCAAAACTTAATAAAAATGAACTTAGAAAGGAAATCATAAATTTGTATGAGAAGTATTTATCTGGAAAAGATATAATTTCTGAAGCACAAAAATATTTCATGGATTATTCTGGAGCAAAAATGTTCTTAGATGAAACCTTGAATGGTGCTATTGGTTATTTAGAAAATATTGGTTGGGGTTTAAATCCACAGGAAAATATTGCTAAAGAAATTTTTGAAAACCTCCAAAAAGAACAAGATTGATATATTCTTATTGAGTTATATTTTTGCCTGAGCAGAGTGTACCAACAAGCAAAAGAGCACTAATGGTTCGGCCGCACCACTTTTGATGAGGATTTGAACTCTGAGGGGCACTTTTTTATCAAAAATAGTATTAAAATTCTTGAATTTATCTTTCCTAAAAAATCTGAGAAGGTTTTGCAATTAAATTACACTTGTCTGGAAATGGTTTGTTACCATAAGCGTCTTTACATTTAATGTAGAAATTTACTGCTGTGTCCCAATCAGTATAATGGCTTGTTTCGTCTATGTTGTTCATTTTTATCCCGTCTTCAAAAGTATAACTGCAACTTGTTGTGTCGTAAACACATTCGGCTTCTTCATTGGTTAATAATTTTAAATATTTGTCTTCATGATAAACTCTAACAACTAATGGACTTAGAGAATCAGTTTCCACGTCGAAGTTTATTGTTGTCTCGTCGGTGTTTCCTCCAAGGTCCAGACATTTTATAAAATATTCATAGGTGCCTGTGTTAAACCATAATTCTTGAGTGTGTTGGTAAGAATTTGTATTGCCGAACAAAATATAACTGCCTTCTGTTCCAGTGTCGCTGTAATAACATGCTGACTCTCCGTCACTATATCCGGCAGATGTTTCAACTTCCAAAACCACTTGAACAATATCTGTTGAGTCTTTTATTGTTTCTTCATTTGGCGAGATAAAATCAATCACTAAAGGTTTTGTTCCAAGTAAAATAAATCCTTCTTTTGGCTGGCTCTCAGCATTTACATTTTCAGATAAATCCTTGCATCTAAAATAAAATTTATTCTCGAATTCATTTTTCAATCCTGTTAATGTTGTGGTGCAAGGATAAAGCATTTGCACATTCATTTGGAATATGTTTTTTGAGCAGGTAAATGAATTATCCATATTTTCATAATCTTTGTCTAAGTAATCCCATTTGCAATCTGCAGGTTCGTTTGTATAAATTTCTAAGTCAATTGAAGATTGGTCAAATGCAATTGGCATATTGTTTAGTAAGTTTGTTGATACAATTAAAGGCGGTGTTGTGTCTGGGCCTTTTTCCACGCAGTACTTGAACACAAAGTTTGCTGTGTTTGCGTTTCCATTTGCGTCCTGGCATCGCGCGTAAACTTCAAAGTTCCCGTTGTTTTGCAATTTTAATCCTTCTGCTTCAAGTGCTTCTGCTCCTGGCAAAACCATAATTTGAGAGTGGTTGTAAGTGAATGAATTGCTGTTCCCAAAATAAAGATTCATCTTTTCAAAATTATCTTCCCTTAAAATAGAAACTTTACATTGTGCGGGCTCGTTTGTGGTTATACCAAAAGTTAAAGGCGTGAACGCCTCGGCACATCCTGAAGCCAATTCATTGTTCTTCACTTTAACTCCTTTGTCCGGAGGAGAAATTGTATTGTCAGGAGAATAAATATAATTATTTAGCAGCGCATCGTTTAATGGTTTCATCACAGGCGGGTTTACGTCGTTTCTATTAACCCATGTGCAACTTTCTTCACCTGTTCCTGGATTTAATAATTGACAACTTTGTCCTAAACTCCGACACTGGTATTCAGAACAAGGGAGCGCACCTTGCTTATTGCACTTCTCGCAATTGCTTCCACCTGTCGGCGCCTGCCAAGGTTCGCACGTGAATGTTTTTGTTTCTGTGTCTTCTTTTACATAAGTGTTATAAAAAATAATTGCTGCGACGACAATTCCTGCACCATAACCATAAACTTGAAGATTTGTCCAACCACTAAATGCTGCTTGAGAACCCCATGTCGCACTATGAAATTGTTCCATTCCACCAACAAGAAGATTGCCTGCCATAATTCCTCCAACCGCTGCCTTTGATAATGAATCAATTAGTGCTTGGTCGTCAGTCAGAAGCCCTCCAAAAAGTTGAATCCCCATAACAACTATTGCTGACCAATATAGTCCTTGCCAAAGATGTCCTGCTACACCTACACTGGAACTAAATCCTTCTACTGTTGCTCCTTTAAGTGCTTCTGCGTCAAGGACTTTTCCATTACTAAGAGTGGCTACCCCATCTTTTATTGTAACTACTCCTGTCGCACCCCCATCGGCTAATTGAATAGTTGCCCCATCGAATGATTTTAAGTTAGTAGGGATAACTGCTATTTCTGGGGGTTTTACTTTATTACTCTTTGTTCCTATTGCATATTCGCTACCATCCCCTTTAGAAGCATACTCTCCTCTAATAAAATCAATATTAAAAATAAAACCAAACGCAACTATTGAAAAAAATAAATTTAAAATTAAAAAATATGATACACTCTTTTTCATAAAAGAATTAGTTAATTGTTATTTATAAATATTTCATTAGATATTAAAGTAAATAATTGTTAAATTATTTTATTGGAATAACTCTTAAATCTTTTATATCTGAAGGATTAACCCAGTCATAACCTGGAATAGGATGGTATCCTCTTTCATCGCGATAAACATGGTTAGGGATAGAATTCATTTGTAATTTTCTAATGTATTGCCTTCTTCTTTCAATTTCAGCTTTTTCTATATCTCGTGTATAAGTATCTACAAGAAAAGCAGGAGTTCCTCTTGCTGTACACCCACTAACAGAACTTAAACCAAACAACATAGAACCAACTAACAAACCTGTTGTCAAACGACTTGGTTTCCCATTTCTCACCTCTTGTGAGTCTTTAGTCATGTTTTTTAGAAATTGAAGAAGTATTTAAGGTTTGTTATAGAGTAGAATTTGAAAAATAAAAAAGGACTTTAAAGAGTTCATAAAAGTTATTCTTCCATTTTAGAACAATCTAATATTAAAGATTTAACCTTCTCTAAATTTTCTTGTTCTCCTCGAACAAGCAAGATAATCATATTCTTAGTATAAATAACATCTATGTCATAATCATCATTCTTGAAATGATCAGTTTCATTTACTCTTCCGCTCACGGATTCTCCATCATAAATTCTATCATCAATATCTAATTCGTTCAATATATTATTAAATATTTTTATAAAAAGTTCTGATTTCTCTAACCAAAAAGAACTTCTTTTGTCTCCTTCATTATTTCCAAGTCCGATTAATTTTAGAGTTTTCATTTTTTACTAAAAGACCCTTAGAAATTTTCTAACTCATTATGAACTTTTTTTATTAAAGAAATTCTATCTATTTCTTTCATAGCCTTAGAATTTTCTATATCTGCTAACTCAAAGATAATTTTATCTAATTCTTTTTTTATCTTAAATTCATCTATTGAAAGTAATCTTATTGACATATCCCCTGCTTCTTCACCAAGTTCTTCTCTTGAAGAAATATCCAGTCCCTCCCAACTATCTATTATTTCTTTTAAAACTTTTATAACATATTTTTTAACTTCTTCAGATATTTCTTTACCTTCCTTATCCTTACTAATTATTTCTTGATATTCTTTATCAAATTTTTCAATTATCATAAAAAAAGAAAGAAAAAGGAGATTTATAAAATCTCCCTTTAAAATAAAAATTTGTTTTTAATTTAACATTACCAAGATTTTTTGTCTAGTAATTTATTCTTACCTAAAGCTATTTCTTTTCTAGAACCATGTCCATCTGGATGGAAAGTGTATATGTCTCTTAGTAATCCGTAGTCAGTATTCAAAACTAAAGAATTTTTACCAATTTTCTTAATTGTTAAATCTCCAGGAAGAGACACTCCTACTTTTAGTTGTTCAACCATTCTTACCTTGTCAGCTTTCATTAAAGGAGTTTCCACCATCCCAAAACTACCTAAATTTCCGAGAGGACTTCCCTTAGTTCCATAATATAAAACACTTGCACTCAAACTTTCTAAATCTCCAACTTGATAAACTCTCAATTCTTCAAAAGGTCTGGCTTCATACAAACTTTGTTCAAGTTTCATTATTCTATACCTCCTTTCAACTCTATAAAACTTTCGTTATGCAAAAAATAAAAAAGGCCCTTTTAATGGAGCTTTAAATTAATTATTGAATATATTTATTTCCTTTTGCAGTTATAGCCCAAATTTTATCTTCTTCATAAACTAAGCCTTCATTTTGCAAATTAGCAAGGATTTTAATTACATTATTTTCATCAAGATTGGATTCCATAACAATATGATCTATGTTACCTGGTTCTTCGTTACATGCTTTCAATACTTGGAAATATTTTTTAAATTCCATTTTAGAGTTGAAAATAAAAGAGCCCCTGCAGAGTTCAAACCCTCGTCAAAAGTGGAGCTCGGCCAAACCGTTAGTGCTCTTTTGCTTGTTGGTACACCCTGCTCAGGCATAAATAGAATCTAATAAGAATATATTAATCTTTTGTTTTTTACTTTTTGTCTATTCTCCAATTTTTTAATGGCTTCGTTAAATCTATTATAGGCACGCCGTATTCTATTTTCGAACTATGGTCAACAATCTTTAACTTTCCTAATCCAATTGGATGGTGAGTGATACCTATAGTTTGATTAGCATTGCTTAAAAGTTTGTTATATTCGGTAGGATTTATAAGACGTATACTTCCAACTTTAGGACTCATTAAACCTCCTCCAATTTTTTCTCCAGGCATCTTCACACCACTACCATAACCCAAAACAACAGCACTCAAACTTTCTAAATCTCCAACTTGATAAACTCTCAATTCTTCAACAGGTCTTGCTTCATACAAACTTTGTTCTAATTTCATTATTCAATACCTCCTTTCAACTCTATAAACTTTTCGCTTTGTGAAAGAACATGAGAATAATTAACCAGTTCATTAAAAGTTAAAATCTTGTCGCCGTTTCTTAAAGCCAATGCATTTGTCAAAAAAGTTTTAGCAGACCTTAAATTCTTTTCTTGAAGATGTTCTCCTAAGGAGTCATCTCTCGCTCTTTTCATTTCACTTTCATATTCTTGTAAATTAAATCTAATTGCTTCTTCAGTTATAGGCTGATTAATAATTTTTTGTTCCATTTCTTTTTGATAACTTTCACTACCACTAATTAAACTTCCAACAATAATCGGGTCTGTAATCATTGGATTTAAAACTTTAATCCCTTTTTGAATTTCCTTAAGAGAATAAGCCCGAACATCAATCCACTCATCATATATTGGTTTAATATCATTTGAAACCACAAACAAATCAATATCTGAAAAAGGCTTTCCTGAACCAAAATGGGATATCAAAGGAGTTCTATCCAATTTCTCCCCAAAAATATCTTGAGATAATTTTAACAACCTTTTTTTATCTTGTACTCTCGCTAAACTAAATTCGTAGAAAGTTGCTAGGTTCCCATACTGCTTACTAAAATTAATTGCGCTATTAATTATCTGTTTATCATCTGAAGAAAATGTATTATACCTTTTTTCAAATTCACAATTCATGTTTAATTCTTTAGAAAGTAAATATTCTGTCCAAATCGCAAACAATTCATACTGAGCCAAGTTCTCTTTTCTAAATTTATCCAAATTCAAAAATGTTTGATTTTGTTTTCTAAACTCTTTTAATTCTTCCAATGTAAACTCTTTTCCATCAAATTCTTCTTTTTCAACATCCAATAATTCTCTTTCCAAACTAACCAACTTTCTTCCTGTTAAAGATTGCTCACAAAATAATCCATGCCCAAAATATTCATGAAATAAACTTAAAGGGTTTTCTCCTTTTAGGGATGCTGTCTGATTTCTCGGTAAATAAACTCCAGATGAATTTGAATCTAATCCTGTTTGCTGTGTAAAATCAAACCAGTCTGAATTTGGAACAGAGTGTAAAGAAGTTTGTTCTGGTTTGTAACCCAACAAATTTGAATAATAGTCATTACAAAAATCTATCACGGATTTAAATTCTTGAGCCGACGGCGGTTCAGTTTTACTTTCCATTGTCTTCCCAGAATTAGGCTTCTGAGGTACCAACACCTCTTAATATTTAAGAATACAAGGTCTATTTAAGATTTTCTATATTCTAGTTTTTTACTCTCAAAACCCTTTATACCCAAGATAATTTGGTTTTTCTCCACAATCTCCAACTGAAATACAAACTTCGTTTTGTCTTTCTTCCCACGAAGCATCAAGACATTCACAATTCTCAACACACTCTTTGTCCCCGCCCAACTTCTTTTCATATTTTATAACACAAGTTCTACTTGCAATAGAACATATTGATTCAGCATCTCCTCCTGTTTCCCAAAAATTAAAACCAGGAGCATTTGACGGAACGCATTTTCCTTCTTTCCATTCGCAATCTCTTCTGTCAATATTCTCGCAATCTTTTTCCTCTTCTTGCGCACTGCAATCCTGCCACATATTTACTCTGCACGCAGCTGTTTTAAATCCATCAATATCCGACTGAATACAAGTTTCCTGCCGAAAATCTGCACAAGGTTCAACACTGACTTCCCCGTTGTAACATACTAATCTAAAATATCTGCTTCCTGGCAAACTCTTGCTAACACCGTTGCTGTCGGCACACCATGTCTCGCCATGCTCATAATTTTCCCCTTCATATTTACAACTTAAATCCTTACAAATATTATTTCCATAAGTTGCTTTTTTCCCTGCCAATTTATAATCCTTGCAAGTGCTCCCTAAATAATAATCACAGTTTCCACAACTAACTGAATTCGCATTTGATGAAAAAGGGTTGCAACTTTCCCCACCCCCATAAACATTTGTCCAATATTCTTTATCATTTATTTTTGAAGAATCATAAATATTTGCAAGATTTCCGCAAGAATCAGTAAAGAATACTTCGTCTCTTCCATCAACACAAGTTGTCTCTTTTGATGGTCCGCAGTCTGTTCCTAATGTTTCAGCAGAACATAAAACCCCTTCATAAAATTCTGTTCCATTTCCAGCATTTAATTCTGAGCATTCTTTTTTGGTTATGAACTGGCAGGTTTTTGAAAAATCTTCTTCATAAACACAAGCCCCTTTCACATCAGACATTGTTGAAGCAATACAAACTAATTCATTTGTAAGGTCTGTTCTAAAATTAGTTTGCAAGCCATACACTGCTGATAATTTTTTGCATCTTGTTTGCGTAACAAAAGCTGCTTGGTCCCCAATCAAACAACAACCTAATTTACACTGCGGGATTTCATCTGCGTCCTTGCCTTCCCAATATCCCCCCAACTCTTTATCGCATCTTCTTTCCGGAGTGTTTTCCATGCAATCTCCTTCGCTAATGCAAGTTCCTAATTTACAATAAGAAGTTGCCTCGCAAGAAGCCGGGACTTTTTTATAAGGAGTATTTGTAAAAGGATCAATTTCTATTGAACATTGTTCTTCAAGAGCATTCTGGCACCAAGCACCGCCAATAGTTTTCTCACAGCAATATGAAACTTCTCCAATAGCAGAAACAATCCCGATTAAGAAAATTCCTAAGAACATTAAGAGTAATAGTTTTTTCATTTTATTCTGAAGTTGTCACAATATTATCTGTTCCATATCCAGGAGGCCAAGCAATGCTTCTCGACGCAAACTGAAATTTATTTCCATTATTCCTGTCAGTCAAGATATAAACAGTTGAACCATCTGTCTGTTTCTTTTTCTCGACTTTCAAGTCATGATAATAATTCATGTAAGTAGTTGTCTCTGAATCTCCAAGATTTGTTTCCCATTTTAATATGCTATTTGCTACACTAACTAGTTCATAAATATTGTTGTGAACAATTACCTCAAATGAATCATAGATTTCTGTCCCATCTTTTGTCAAAATAAGAGAACGATTAGAAGTGACAATAACTCTCTTTGGGAGCAACTCAATTTCTACTCCACCCTCTCTTAATTCCACACCATAATTTTTCCCAAGGTAATTTTTTTCTAAGTTATCAAAACACTCTGTTACTCTTTCTTGAATACTTTCTTTAATCTCAGCTTCAATATGGTTTTTTAACATTGGCTGTTGCACTACACAAGTTTTGTAATATTCATTTGTATAACACAAGTATTCCACTTTCTCATTTTCATACAAAATATAATGTTCAGGCTCTAAACTTCCTCCTTGCAAAGACAACATATCTAAATCATTAACAATTTTTTCTTCTAAGCATTCTTGAATAAATGCAGAAGGATTATCTGCTTCAAATCCAAATGTTGTTTTAATCTGAGGATAAAATGCATAAATCAATATTCCGAGCACAATAATTAATATACCAATTATAATAAAAATTGTAACTTGCCCTTTTTTCTTTTCCATGCACCTCATATTCTTTTTATGATAACCTCATTTATAAATTTATTTTAACCACTTAGTTTTGCCTTAATTGCACACGTTGGATTTTCATTTCCCCAAATATCTTTACATTTTATATAATGTGTTTGTCCAACACTCCATTCTACAGAATGCTCAGTTGAAAATGATAAAGACATTGAACTGCCATTGACAAGATCAAAATCACAACTATTCAAATCATAATAACATTTTGCTTCTTCGTTTGTGATTAATTTAAGTTCGCCAACTTCATAAAAAACCCTCACAGCAACTGGAGGTTCTGAATCTTTTGTAACACTAAACACAGCACTTCCATTAGCAACATTTCCTGCTATGTCCTCGCACTTTATTGGGATATCAAAATTCCCGTCCATTAAATTCAATCCTGGTTGTTTACTTACCCCTAAATAACTTTCTTTAAACAACACCCAGTTTCCTGCCCAGTCATAAAAACAAGTAGAAAGCCCGTTCTCTGCCCCCCCAGAAGTTTTAACTTCTAACTCAATAGAAATTGGTTCAAAGCCATATTCTTTTATGCCGGTTGGAAGAATATAATCTATTGTTAATGGTCTTTCTACAACATACAAGAAATAAATAAAATCCCCAAGATTTGTATTTCTATCTTTATACTTGTCTCTTTCTTCATCTGTTTCAAGATAATCAAACCATGGTTTATCTTTACACTTAATATAGAATTTATTTTCTCCATCAACCACATTTAGATTTGTTAGGCATAACCACTCATCTTCTTCTCCAGAAATCCAATTACATTCCATTGAATTTGGCATAGCATCATAATCTATTCCTGGGATAATATCGTACTTGCACTCTGCTGGTTCGTTTATCAGCATTGTTAAATTCTGTTGTGTTGTTCCATATTTCAAAAAGGTTCCGCTTTCAGGAATCATAGTTGTTTGACTATTGGCAACCGCAGTTATGTCTGGCTCTGAATTAATGCAGAAGTTCACAACATATTCTTCTATATTAAAATTCCCGTGGTAATCTTGACACCTTACATACATATTCAAGTTTCCAAAACTCTCTTTCAAGTCCCCACTAACATTATAAACATTTAAGTGACTTAAACTTGGCATTCTAAATTCAAAAGTGTGGTTGTCCACAGACAAAGTTTGTTCTAAACCATATTCAGTCATTTCCTCGTAGGTGCTTGTCTTTTCAAAACTATATTTGCATTGGCTGAACTCGTCTGTTTCCAAGGTAAACAAAATAGGCGTAAATTCTTGCACGCATTCTCCGTTGTTTTTTCTTATCTCTACTTTTTTTGTTTGTTCATTCAAAAACTTATAACCATCAGTTAACATTTCCCCCGTAGAAATTACCGGCGGATTTGGTTCATAAATTATACTTTTACAAATTGGGTTTTCTTCATTTCCATTTAATAATGCACATGCTTGCCCCAAACTTTCACATTTATATTCTGTGCAAGGTTTTGTTGGGTTTTCGTGGCATATTTCACAATCACTTCCTCCAACAGGTGCTTGCCAAGGAAGACATTCAAAATCAACTTTAACTTGCTTTGAACTTCCCCAGCCAATAATTGCAATATAAATCATAACTAATATGGCAATTACTAACCCATAAGGCCCCAAACTCGCTCCCCAAGCAGCAATACTGGAATACATCGCCATTCCATATCCAATAATTGCTCCTGCAACAGCTCCTGCAATTGCCATAACCATTGCAGCATCCCCTGTCCTTCCTAAAGATTTTGCAAGATAAACTCCAATCATTCCTCCAATTGCTGCTCCAGAAGCAGCACCCACATAAGCCCCCATAATAGTCCAAGTTCCCTCAGAAAAGTGAATTATAGCAAGAGCGGGAAATTTTGTTCCTATCAACATACCTGCTCCAACCAAACTTCCTGCACCCCCAATAATATGTCCTAAATATTTTACATTCTTTTGAAGACTAGTTTTTTCTTCAAGGTTTATAGGGCCTTCAGCAGTTCCACTAATTGAATTCAAGTATTTACTCATATCAGGAGGCTCTGCAAATTGCCCTTCAACAACATCTGCATAATCTTCATAATCTTCCCAAGAAATACCAGGCGCATTACTTACT
>Ga0222656_1000571_pt1 | contig 12589 bp, 13 predicted proteins | sample AntAcemetagen472_FD_179808 | JGI IMG/M metagenome (GOLD analysis project Ga0222656, IMG submission 179808) | Saline water microbial communities from Ace Lake, Antarctica - #472 | ecosystem: Environmental > Aquatic > Non-marine Saline and Alkaline > Saline | place: Antarctica: Ace Lake... | reverse complement strand
ATGTTACAAACGATTGGCTGCAAAGAGAAATAGGGTTGCTTTCCAAGCAGGTGTAAAACATCATCAAAGGCTGCGAGAGACTCTTTCCCTTGGATCTTGCGACGCATTTCGGCCGCTGAAACAAGGCCACGCAGCATATACTTCGCTAAGTTTTTCGCATGGTTGGGATCAAGCGGGCGTTGCGCGACTGGGCCCGCTTCACGGTCGTTTGCAACGTCAGAGATTTCGTAAAACTGGCGAAACGGGACCGACATGGAAAAAACGCGGTGACCAAGATTATGACCTATAAAGACGTTAAAGGGCGTCTCATTGATATCTCCTGCCGCTGATAGTGCGTCGAGATCATCCAGTCCTTCACGGTTGGTAATCGGTTGAGGTAAACTGTCTACAGATGGGTACATCGTAAAATCCTTAAAAACTATGTTCTGGAAGCGTATTTTTTTATCCAGGTTGGAATATGTCACACTCCTGGATAATTGTAAAGATCATCCAGGGTAATTAATAAATTCACCCTGGCGATTGAATATTTATGGTGGTTTTCTTGATGTTCTGAATTCAAACGAAGCGCGGATTAATGCATTTTTCTCTTTTCCAACCGAGTTACTCAGTGCATTGGATTTAGTGCCATGAACGGACTCAAAGTCACCGTGCGACCTCTACCAAATGCAATGGCATTACCGTCACCGTTTCCCAATTCCCTTCTTGGAGGTTATTGGTAACCAATGTGAACCGCCCCGGAATTGTCGGAGGCTATTTGGTTTAAGTTATGCTGCCATGGCTGGTTCGTCCAGCATGGCGTAGTAGCGTTGTTCGGCTTCAACTGGCGGAATGTTTCCGATGGGTTCCAGCAGGCGTCGATTGTTGAACCAGTCAACCCATTCCAGAGTGGCGAACTCCACATCATCGAAGCTGCGCCAGGGACCACGTCGGTGAATTACCTCAGCTTTGTACAGGCCATTGATGGTCTCGGCGAGAGCGTTGTCATAGGAGTCACCAACGCTGCCGACGGATGGTTCGATGCCAGCTTCTGCCAAGCGTTCGGTGTACTTGATCGATACGTATTGGCTCCCCCTGTCGCTATGATGGACAAGCCCATCGCCCCGCACCGGCTGCCGTTCGTGCAATGCCTGTTCGAGGGCATCAAGCACGAACCCTGTATGGGCGGTCCGGCTTGCACGCCAGCCAACGATGCGGCGGGCGTATGTATCAATGACAAATGCTACATATACGAAGCCTTTCCAGGTGGCGACATAGGTAAAATCGGAAACCCACAGGGCGTTCGGTCTCGGCGCATGGAACTGTCGATTGACGTGATCAAGTGGGCATGGTGCTGCCTTGTTGCTGATCGTCGTACGCACAGGTTTGCCGCGGATAACCCCTTGCAACCCCATGCTTCTCATCAGCCGTGCAACGGTGCAGCGGGCCACGCCAAAGCCCTCCCGTTGCATTTGACGCCAGACTTTACGCACGCCATAGACGCCGAAATTGTCCTTAAACACACGCCTGATTTCGGGCTTCAGGGCCATGTCACGACGGGCACGAGCCGACAGACGAGAGGGATCTCGCTGCTTGGCACCATCCAAATAATAGGTGGATGGGGCGATCGGCAGAACGCTGCAGATCGGCTCGACCCCGTGGTCCGCCCGGTGATCGTCGATAAACGCGATCATTTCTTGAATGGGCGGTCGAGCTCCGCCTGTGCAAAATATGCGGATGCCTTGCGGAGAATCTCGTTGGCCTGACGTAGCTCACGGTTCTCACGCTCCAGAGCCTTCATCTTCTCGGCCATGTCCGTTGTGACGCCTGCACGGTTGCCGCCATCCACCTCAATCTTCTTCACCCATTCATTGAGTGTCTGTGGTGCGCAGCCGATCTTCGAGGAAATCGATAGGATCGCAGACCACCGCGACCCATACTCGCCTTCGTTATTTAAAACCATCCGCACCGCACGTTCGCGCACTTCAGCTGAATATTTGTTCGTTGTCTTGTTTGTCATAGCTCCATCCTACTCAGGAGTTGGAGCCTCCGACAATCCCGGGGCGGTTCAAAGAAGACCGAAGAGTTCCGCCGCGACGCGGTTAGCATGGCGTTGACCAGTGGGCTTACAAGGCCCCAGCTGGCTTCAGACCTGGGTGTTGGGGTTTCGACGCTGAACAAGTGGGTTCAGCAACATCAACACAAAGACCTGATGTCTGGGCCTCATGAAGATGTGGAAAAAGAAAATACGCGTCTTCGCAAGGAAAACCGCCTGCTTCGCGAGGAGAGGGAAATACTAAAAAAGGCCACCATCTTCTTTGCAGGCCAAAATCGATGAGGTTTGCGTTCATTGACGCCTGGAAGGAAGAATGGCCAATCGAGCTTCTGTGCCGCGTTATGCGGGTCACATCTCGTGGGTTCCGCGCTTGGAGAATGCGACCAATGTGCCAACGCCAGCGAGATGATATGGTGATCTTAGCTCATATCCGTGAACAACACCGCTTAAGTCTGCAAAGCTATGGGCGGCCACGCATGACTGAAGAACTGCAAGAATTTGGAGTAAACGTTGGACATCGGCGTGTGGTGCGTATTCCGGGGTGATCCGGCCACCCATACCGATTTGATCCGGCCGGGGATTCCGGGGCATCCGGCCACCCCCATTTGACCTGATTTAGTGTGCTGCGAGGCGATCTGTAGCAGGGCTACTCTGACGTTCATTTTGAACGGAAGAGAGCCCAATGAAGAGATTGCCCATGCGGAAGATACGAGAAGCCCTGCGGCTTCGATCAGATGGATTTTCAGGTCGTCAGGTGGCGCAAAGCCTTGGCGTTGGTCGCGCGACGATATCGGAGTATTTCCGACGTGCGGGGGTTGAAGGCTTAAGCTGGCCTCTGCCGGCGGACTTGTCGGATTCAGACCTTGAGCGCCGCTTGTTTTCTTATGCTCCCGGTGAGGTGCGTCACGACGTGCCCCAGCCTGATTGGGCGTATGTGCATGCCGAGTTGCGGCGCAAGGGCGTAACGCTGTCGTTGCTGTGGGAAGAGTATCGCGGGGTTCACCCCGCAGGATATGGCTATAGCCGATACTGTGAACTTTACACGCGATGGGAAGGCAAGCTGTCGCCAGTGATGCGGCAACGTCACCCTGCTGGCGAGCGGCTGTTTGTCGATTATGCGGGTCCGACGGTTGACGTTGTCTGCCCCAAGACCGGCGAGGTGCGCACAGCGCAGATCTTTGTCGCGACGCTGGGGGCGTCCAGTTACACCTATGTGGAGGGGAGGCTAGCTGGACGCAGAAACTACCAGACTGGATATCCAGTCATGTGCGCGCCTTTGCGTTCTTCAACGGCGTGCCTGCACAGCTGGTTCCGGACAATCTCAAGGCTGGTGTTACCAAGGCTTGTTTTTACGATCCTGCGATCAATCGCACCTATGGGGATATGGCGGCACATTACGACACGGCCATCGTTCCGGCGCGGCCGAGAAAACCCAAGGACAAAGCAAAGGTTGAGGGCGCTGTTTTGCTGGCGGAACGTTGGATATTGGCCCGCCTGCGCAATCAGCATTTTTTTGGCCTTGATGATGTGAACGCAGCGATCCGACCACTTTTGGATCAACTCAATGGCAAATCCAGTCGCCATCTCGGGGCAAGCCGCCGCGATCTGTTTGATCGTTTGGATCGCCCGGCGCTAAAGCCTCTGCCCGTCACCCCATATGTTTATGCCGAATGGAAGCAGTGCCGCGCGGGCCTTGATTACCATGTTGATATTGGCCGCCATTATTACTCGGTGCCATATCAATTGTTGAAGAAAAAGCTGTGGGCAAGGATCACCGCACGCACTGTAGAGGTATATTTTAAGGGGCAGCGCGTCGCATCTCACGCTCGAACCTCAGGCAATCACCAACACTCTACAATCCGCGATCATATGCCCCCACATCACCGCTTCCGTGAAGACTGGACACCGGAACGCATCCGGCAGCAAGCCGCACGGATCGGGCCAAATGTCGAAGTCTTCGTCGACGTGATCATGCGCCAGCGCCGCCATCCAGAGCAAGGATACCGCAGCTGCCTTGGCGTGATCAGGCTGGGTAAAACCTTCGGGCGTGACCGCCTAGATGCCGCCTGTGCACGGGCACTTGAGATCAACGCTCACTCCTACACCACTGCATTCCATTCTCAAGAATGGTCTGGATCGCAATGCTCGCACCCGCGTCACGGACGCGCCCGCGATCACACACCCCAACATCCGTGGCGCGGATTACTTCCATTGAAAAGGACAAAATATGCTTGACCATCCAACACTGGATCAACTCAAAACACTCAGGCTCGACGGCATGGCGGAGGCCTTTGCAGAGATGCAAACCCAAGACGGAACTGCCAATTTGACCCATGCTGAATGGCTGGGGCTGCTGATCGACAGAGAAAGCAGTAGCCGGGAGACCAAGCGGTTTGACAGCCGTATACGGACAGCAAAACTACGCCACCGTGGGGCCGTGCCAGAGGACATTGATTACAAATCCCGACGCGGCCTAGATAAAGCCCTATTCCAGCAGATGCTGACGGGGCGCTGGATCAAGGATAAACGCAATCTAATAATCACCGGCCCGTGCGGTGTTGGGAAAACTTGGCTGGCCTGCGCACTTGCGCAAGCCGCCTGCCGCGATGGCGTCACCGTGCTCTACAAACGAATGCCGCGTTTGTTTGATGAATTGGAACTGGCCCATGGTGACGGGCGCTTCCCACGTCTGTTCAAAACTCTCACAAAAACCCAACTTCTGATCCTGGACGATTGGGGACCTGATCGTCTCAATGCAAGCCAGCGACGTGACATGATGGAAATTGTCGAAGACAGATACGAGGCCGGATCAACTTTGATCACCAGCCAGTTGCCCATCACCGCCTGGCATGATGTGATCGGCGAACCCACCTTCGCTGACGCCATTCTCGACCGCCTCGTTCACAACGCCTATCACGTCGAACTTGACGGCCAGAGCATGCGAAAGACCAAACTCAAAACAGGTGACGAAAGCGCCTAAAACAGATAACCAAAACTCAGGCCTCGCAGCCGCTTAGAAAGGGTGGCCGGAATGACCGGCCGGATACTCCGGAATGCGCACATCATCCATTGATGAGAGCACATTGGGCAAAATGCTCAAGAAGATGGGCTATTCCAAACTGTCCGCACGACCGCGCCATCACGCCCAGAATGAGCTTCTGGCCGAGGATTTCAAAAAAAATTTGCCGATGAGATCATAACCATCCGGGAAACACTCACACCCGGCACCGAAATAGAAATATGGTTCCAAGACGAAGCCAGGATCGGACAAAAGAACAAGATCACCAGGCGATGGGCCAAACGGGGCACGCGGCCCTGCGCACCCCATGATCAGCGCACAGTGTCAGCCTATATCTTCGGTGCCATTTGCCCCAGGAAGGGCAAGGGCGCAGGCTTGGTCATGCCCTGGTGCGATACAAAGGCGATGAACGAGCACCTGCGTGAAATCAGTAGCGAGGTCGATCCTGGCGCTCATGCCGTGCTGATCATCGATCAGGCGGGCTGGCATTCGACACCAAAGCTGATCGTGCCGGACAACATCACGCTCATGTTCCTGCCGCCGAAATCACCCGAGCTCAACCCGGTGGAAAATGTCTGGCAGTACATGCGGGACAACTGGCTCTCCAACAGGGTCTTCAAATCCTATGACAACATCGTTGCCATGTCCTGCGAGGCGTGGAACAAACTGATCCAACAACCATGGCGGATCATGACAATCGGAATGCGCGATTGGATGAATGAGTGGTGATTAGCGCCGGTTGGTATAACGTCAGGATTTTCCATACATGAGCGATTTTCAAAGCGAAGTGATTGAGGGTGACATGGGCGCAGAAAAATTGATGCAACAGAGAACACTAATCCACATTCCCATTGTTCACAGTGAAGAAGATATGGGCTCTTTATCTGATGACCTACGGCAGACCTACATTCGCCAAAGGGGGTTTGAAGCTTGGGAGAAAAGCCGCTTAATAATTAAAAAGTTTTGGGCTGACATAGACGCATCTGTTTCGGCCCTTGACGTCAATTTTCACCGAATGCGCATTTATCAGGATGGACTTCCCGTCTGCGGTTTTGAAGCTAAAATTGTCCGGGACCTGGCAGAAGGTCCAACAAGCGGGAAAAATTACCAGATCCTGGCTAAATTGATGGATCTGGGTGCCAGGTTGGAAGGGACCGAAAATCTTGAATTTCTACTAAAGGAACGTGAAATGCTAAAAAGTGGTAATGCCGATTCGGAGTGCTCCACAAATTTGGCGTCCCCGCTGGTAAAGAGCAAGCTGCTGGATGAGCGGGATTGTTTCATCGCCTCCCGCATAGACACTACATTGCAGTCTGGAGAGGTTGGGATTCTGTTTCTGGGAGTGTTGCACAATGCCGCCACCAAGCTTCCCGCCACTATTAAAGTCATGTTATTAGAGGAATTTTCTAAGAGTCTGATTTAAAAGTCAGGTAATGTTTTCAATGCGATAAGGTTGAGGCAGCAGCGGAAAAGGAAAGCTGTGGGTTCTTGAAGCCTTGCAGCGCTACAATCCCGCAAAATGCCGCTACGTTGCCGCCAATTGGCCGAGCTATGACTGAATCTGGTGTTTTGATGGTTTGAAGGTTGGCGGCGTATCTGGTTGAATTGTTGTTGCGAGACAGCAACCCAACTGAAGGAGATACACCACCATGGAAACGACTAACATTTTTGATTTTGCACGTCGAGACGGGATGACGGACGCGCTGACAGATTTGTTGAGAACGGGAGCGCAGCAATTGATCGCGACAGCCGTTGAGGCCGAACTTGAAAGCTATCTGGCCCAATTTACCGGCTTGCGCACACAGGCAGGTAACGCGGCTGTGGTGCGCAATGGGCATCATCCGGCCCGGCCAGTACAGACGGGTATTGGCCCTGTGAGCGTGCGGATACCAAAGGTTCGATCCAAGGATGGCACAGCGGTGACGTTTCGCTCTGCCCTGGTGCCACCCTATGTGCGCAGAACCAGGACGTTGGAAGCGGCTTTGCCATGGCTTTACCTCAAAGGGATTTCCAGCGGCGAAATGGGCGCGGCCCTCAAGGTTCTTCTGGGGCCTGATGCTACTGGCTTGTCGGCGAATACTGTGTCGCGGCTCAAGCGTGATTGGGCAAAAGAGTACGACGGCTGGAGAGAGGCTTCGTTGGATGACGAGCCAATCGCCTATATCTGGGCTGACGGCGTCCACAGTGGGGTCTGTTCCGGTAAGGGGCAGGATAGTACGTTAATGGAATTGGCCATTCGTTCAGGACGTAGAGAAGCGCCTGGTCCGATCCCAAGAATGCACTCAACTGCTAGAATGAGATAGGATATTGATTAGCTTCCCTGTTGGGTCTGATAGATAGAAGCGACGCACTCCCCAAGGTTCGTCGGTCAGCTCATATTCGATGCCATGGCCGAGACTTTTGGCCCGTTGATAAACTGCATCAACATCGTCAACCTCTATCGAAAGGTTAGGAACTGGGGTTCCTGATCCGCCTTCTTTGGCAATGCTAATCTGGGCCGGGGCCATTTCACCCGAGGTCAGCGTTACGATCCAGCCATGATCCATAACAACATTGAGGCCAAAAAGGTCAGAATAGAATTCCTGAACGTCCTGAACCCCGTCAGCCGCGATATTTGCCACAATTCGCAAGACGGTCATTTTGATAATTCCTGGCTTAGGACCCCGAGGTGTCCGAATGGATCGCGAATCCGCCCCTCCCGTTTGCCATAGGGACGGTCTTCGATAGGCACCACAACTTTAGCCTTAAGCTCAATCATCCTCTTGGCAACCTCATCACAACTTTCAAACTCAAGATGGATAAGTACCGGCGACCCACCTAGTGTTATTGGGGAAAGCCATCCCCAGTCCGGCACTTCTTCCATCAGCGAAATGGAAAGGCCTCCGAGCGAAAGCTTGGAATGAACTACCAGGCCGTCTGGGTTGGCATATCGTTCGATGAGTTTGCCGCCGAGCGCATCCTGAATAAACGTGATGGCGGCGTCAGCGTCGCGGACGACAAGTCGGGGATAGCCGTCTTTTGGTATTTGGAACTCTAGCATCTTTCTCTCCTGTAAGGCTGTTTGCACCCCAATATATTGGTCCAATGCAGAACGTGTCTTGAAGGAAATTTAAGTTCACTTTTCCGAAACATGACCCGGATATGGGCGAATGCTAGATCGCAAAGTACCTGGTGTCATCGATGCAAAATGGTCTTGTCCCGTGTCATATGGGACTGATCAGAGAACTGAGTATCAAATGCTACGTCCGCCAGGGATGCTGCGGGTGTGAGCTTACGAGTTACCGATCGGAACCTTTCAATCCTGAGATAGTGTTTTGGTGTAAACCCGACATTTCTGCGAAACAACTCTCTGAAAACGTAAGGTGAGCAGCCCAGCTCGTTGCAGACTTGGTTAATGGCTATTCCCTCTCTTAGAAGCTTCAACCCTTGATTCAACGCCATTATTTCTGAAGAGACCGATATTCGCTTGCCGATTTCTTTTTCGAGAAGATTAAGCCTCGCGTGGTGGTTGTCGAGTGTTCGAAGTTGTGCACCCAGTCGCGACGCGTCGGCACCCCAGAACCGACTGAGGGGAACAACACAGTTTACGGTGTCATCAATTCTGTCGAACAATGCGCCCGCGCCGCCGGGGTAAAAACTGACCCCGCAAAGGGCAACATACGGCTTGCGCGAAATGCGGCGTGGTCGGGATGAAGGGCCCTGGAATATCTGGTAGATATTCTTCCCCTTCAGACCGCTGTCAGAGTCATGAACGGCAAACGGGATTTTCGAAAGGCTAAAGATGATTTGCGCCCTACCCGACGGCATAACCGTTTCATAGCCATCCGCGCCCATGTCAGAAGCACACCAAAGTTGATCGACAACCAGTCTCATTTTTGCATTCTTTGGGCGGTGCGATGTTAGCATAAGGGTTCCGGTTCGAGATGGTTTAGTTGATATCCAACCTATCGACTCAGGGTTCGATAGATAGTTGGCCTTGAAACGGAGAATAACTCGGCGAGATCACTAATCGAATGTTCGCCAGCCGCATGCATGCGGCAAAGCTCCTTATGCTGTTTGTCTGAAAGTTTGGGCCGTTTGCCTCGGAGCTTGCCTTTGGCGCGAGCGATTGCCATGCCTTCCCGGGTGCGCATGCTGATCAAATCAGACTCAAATTCGGCAAAGGTGGCAAGGATGTTGAAGAACATTTTTCCCATCGGGTCGGTTGGATCATAGACCGACGCGCCGAGAGCCAGCTTCACCCCCTTGACTTCAAGCTGACCGGCGATGGCGCGTGCATCTGGAACGGATCGAGCCAGCCGGTCGAGCTTGGGCACGATCAACGTATCTCCCTCTCGTACGGCAGCGATGGCCTGATCCAATCCGGGACGATCACGATTGGTGCCGGTAAGTCCGTGATCTGTATAGATGCGGTCTTCCGCCACACCAAGATCAATGAGCGCCTGTCGTTGCGCTGACAGGTCCTGTTTGTCGGTGGAGCAGCGGGCATATCCGATGAGAGTTGGTTTCATGGAAAAACTGTACGAATAAGGCCCCTCTTTTGCAAATAATATCGTACCATCTATATGAGACATATCCAAAGCCAGTATTGCTGGGGACCCGAATTGCTTGAAAACTGTCCGTTCAGCGTTCCTCTTACGGACGCAGTCACAGTCGTTCAAAAGGAAAACTCAAAATGCCGAGACGCCAGATTTTGAGCGACCGCCAACGTGCGGTACTCTTCGACTTGCCCACAGATGAAGAAACGTTGCTCCGGCATTATACGTTGGCCGATGACGATATTGAGTACATCCGATCTCGCCGCCGGTCACATAACCGGTTTGGATTTGCCTTGCAGCTGTGTGCATTCCGGTATCCGGGGCGTCTGTTGTCTACTGGTGAGGTCATTCCTGCTAAGATCACCGAATATCTTGCTGCACAGCTTGGATTGAAGCCAGACGATCTTGTGGATTATGCACATCGGCTGGAAACACGGCGGGAACATCTTACCGATCTCCGGACCATTTACGGTTACAAGATGTTCTCAGGCCGCGGTGCCCGCGGTCTGAAGGAATGGCTTGAGCATGAAGCAGAAACGGCTCGTTCCAATATGGATTTGGCACGAAGGTTCAATGAGGAATGCCGCAGGACGCAGACGATCCTACCGGGAGTGTCGGTTATTGAACGGTTATGTGCCGATGCACTTGTGGCGGCAGAACGCCGTATAGAAACTCGTATCGTTGATCGTCTCACGGACAATTTAAAAGAACAATTGGATGCTTTGCTTACCAAGTTTATCGATGAGCGGATCAGCCAGTTTATCTGGTTGCGCCAGTTCGAAGTAGGGCGAAACTCGGCGGGGGCATGTCGCCTACTGGATCGGCTGGAATTATTGCAAACGTTCGAACTCCCTGCCAATGTTTTAGATGATGTCCCGCCCCACCGTGTCACTCGTCTGCGCCGACAGGGGGAACGCTACTTTGCCGACGGGTTACGAGACATATCCAGTGACAGGCGCTTGGCCATTCTCGCCGTTTGCGCCGTGGAATGGCAGGCTGCTATAGCGGACGCTGTGGTCGAAACCCATGATCGGATCGTCGGCAAAAACTGGCGTGATGCCAAAAGGCTGTGTGAAACCCGTATCGATGACGCAAAGACCGCTGTTCAGCAGACATTGCGGTCTTTCACCGAAATGGGAACAGCATTGCTCGAAGCTCACGATGATGGCTCTTCTCTTGAGTTAGCTGTTTCTGACACCCCCGGATGGTTGGGCCTGGAAGAGTTGGTTGCCAAATCCGCCCAACTGACGAACACAATGTCTGCCGATCCGCTTACTCATGTCGTGCAGGGGTACCGCCGGTTCCGGCGCTATGTACCACGCATGCTGAACGCATTGGATATCAAGGCCGCCCCGGTCGCTGTGCCTTTGATTGCTGCAACGAAAATCATTCACGATGGGAAGGACAATGAGATAAGGCCTACGGGATTTCTGCGCCGAAATTCAAAATGGCATCGGCATCTCAATGTCCAAACCACGGATGACCAACGGTTATGGGAAGTGGCTGTGCTATTCCACCTGCGCGATGCCTTCCGATCAGGTGATGTCTGGCTGACACATTCCAAACGTTATGCTGATCTTAAACAGGCCCTTGTCCCGATTGCAGCAGTACAAACAACACCCAGACTGACCGTACCATTTGATCCGGAAGAATGGCTTGCCGACCGTAAGGCTCGCATGGCTAACGGTCTGGAACGACTGGCATGTGCGGCTCGACAGGGTGCAATTCCGGGTGGTTCAATCGAAAATGGTACCCTGAAAATCGAACGTCTGACCGCAGCTGTTCCTGCTGAAGCAGACGGGCTCGTTCTTGATCTGTACCGTCGCCTCCCCGACGTGAGGATCACCGATATCTTGTTAGAAGTGGAGGATGCCACGGGATTTGTCGATGCCTTCACGCATCTGCGGACCGGTGCGCCTTGCAAAGACAAGATCGGGTTGTTGAATGTCCTGCTCGCCGAAGGCCTCAATCTTGGTTTGAGCAAAATGGCTGAAGCCACCAACACCCATGATTATTTCCAGCTCTCGCGTCTGTCCCGTTGGCATATTGAAAGCGAAGCTATCAATCGGGCGCTTGCCATGGTGATCAAAGCGCAATCCCAATTACCCATGGCGCGGTTCTGGGGCGCAGGTGTCACGGCGTCTAGTGATGGCCAATTCTTCCCGGCGGCGCGTCAGGGCGAGGCGATGAATTTGATCAACGCCAAATATGGTAAAGAACCTGGTCTCAAAGCCTATACCCATGTCTCTGACCAGTTCGGCCCCTTCGCCACCCAGAATATTCCGGCCACAGTGAGCGAAGCGCCCTACATCCTCGACGGCCTGTTGATGAATGAGACAGGCAAGAAGATCAAAGAGCAGTATGCTGATACAGGCGGATTTACCGATCACGTCTTCGCAGTCACCGCTCTTCTGGCCTATCGGTTCATTCCCCGCATCCGGGATTTGCCATCAAAGCGGCTCTATGTGTTCGATCCGGCGGCGGCACCCCAAGAATTACGGGGACTGGTCGGTGGAAAGATCAGGGAAAGCCTGATCATCCAGAACTGGCCGGATATTCTGCGGGCCGTCGCCACAATGGCAGCCGGGGTCATGCCACCCAGCCAACTTCTGAAGAAATTTGCATCTTATCCGCGCCAACACGAACTGGCGGTTGCCCTGCGGGAAATCGGACGCATTGAGCGCACTCTGTTCATTATTGATTGGTTGCTCGATGCCGACATGCAGCGAAGAACCCAGATAGGGCTGAATAAAGGCGAGGCACATCACGCTCTAAAGAACGCGCTACGCATTGGCCGCCAGGGCGAAATCCGAGACCGCACTGCAGAGGGTCAACATTACCGAATGGCTGGCCTAAATCTGCTCACGGCCATCATCATCTATTGGAATACTGATCGCCTTGGCCGTGCCGTCACTGAGCGAACTCAAGCCGGTCACGACTGTCCACCAGAGCTTCTGGCGCATATCTCGCCGCTTGGCTGGGCTCATATCCTGCTCACAG
>Ga0222656_1000557_pt1 | contig 12829 bp, 16 predicted proteins | sample AntAcemetagen472_FD_179808 | JGI IMG/M metagenome (GOLD analysis project Ga0222656, IMG submission 179808) | Saline water microbial communities from Ace Lake, Antarctica - #472 | ecosystem: Environmental > Aquatic > Non-marine Saline and Alkaline > Saline | place: Antarctica: Ace Lake... | reverse complement strand
ACCGATCACCAATACGCTATATTCAAAAGGCAGGTTTGCAATGATCTATAGCCGATATCAATATACATGGACGAGTCGCACCAGGGCGGGCTTTAGCTCACTTTAGATCACTTCAAACTTTAGTTCATTATGTCGAAAGCGAGAACGGAATTTTTCTGAAAACTGTTTTTCCAAGCAGAAAATATACTAAAATGTATCTTCACAGGGGGATAAAAAATGAAACCGTATGATAAGGAAGAACAGGAGTTAATGGAATCCATCGAAAATGAAGAATGGGTTTCTGTAAATAATCTTGATGCAGAAATAAAAAAAGCAAGAGAAACTTCCAGGGCCACTTTTATCAAAAGCGAAAGAATGAACATCCGCATATCTCCAAAAGATCTTAACGGATTAAAAGTGAAAGCTTTAGAAGAAGGAATACCTTATCAGACCCTGGTTTCAAGTATTATTCATAAATATCTTTCCGGTAGATTAATTGAGAAAGAGGTATAGGTAAACACGTCTCGGAAATTCTACAATTGTATGAAATTAAAGATCTTTTAATAGATCCTGGTTTATGCCACCCCTTCCCACCTTCCTGGTCTGAGCGAGAGCAATGACGGGCAGGCATGGCAATCATGGCATTAGTAACCCATTATTCCACCATTCCCTCCGGGGCGTAGGCCCTACGGGTTGGAGGCCAATTGTGAGCGAAGCGAACTAACTTGTCCTGTTAAATCTATCTTTTCCATTTAACCGGGGCATGCCCCGTGAAATTCCGAAGGACAGCTTTACAGGTTAAATTGACGGAGTCAGAGCGCAGCGCATTTAACTTGTCGCAGCGTATTTCACTGGGACAATAGTTCTCTGTTAAACTCAACCAATATTCCAATGGATTTCCCCAAAAACGCGCGCACGTCCCCAAAAACGCGCGTAAAATACAGCAAATACAAGAAATAAAAGATAGTTATTTACTTATTTATGGATGTCCCGAAAGTTCCCGCCCTTAACTTATCTTAAGCTTACCAACCTTAAACTCGGATTCCTTCTGAACTGGAATGTACCATTGATGAAGGACGGCATAAAACGCATGGTAAACAACCTGAACAGGTAGCCTGCCCGCAGGGCGTTGTGTTTTTTCTGATCGTCCGCTTGCCCTGTTAGATTCATTTTAATGACAGCGAAGTTTACCCCGTAGGTCCGGGAGATTTATCCGCCTCTGGAGGATCGTACTGGGGCGTATTTAACCGGGGTCCTGATCAAGAAAAATCAACAAAAAAATCCTTGGTGTCCTTAGCGGCTTTGCGGTTCAACAGCCTTCAGCCTTTCGTCCTTAGCGGTTCAAAAAACTAACAAAATAAGTGCACTAATCAAGATTTATCCCGTTAAATCGCGCTTGCTTTTATTTATCTGGGACGCGGTACAAATTACCTTTTTCCTGCCCACACTCTATTCTTTACTTATGTTAAAAATTTGATTATACATCTATAAAATCCCATTTTTTGTAAATTATATCCTTGGAGGATAACTATGCAGGATCTACTAAACCGTATCACATTTAATAAAGATGTTCTTTGTGGAAAACCTCTTATTCGCGGTCTGAGGATATCTGTTGAAATGATATTGGAGCTATTGGCCAAAGGGGCCACAGAAGAGGAGATTCTACAAGACTATCCCCAACTTCAACCAGATGATCTCCGTGCTGCATTGCTCTACGCTTATCATATGGTGGCCAGAGAGAATGTTTTTGATCGAGTTGCAGTCGGATAAGCGCTATGAATTTCTTGTTGGATGTCAACGCAAGTGGGGCCGTAGCCCGTTGGTTGATTCACCTGGGGCATGACGTAGCCGAGGTCGGTCAGAAGAACCCGCGAATGAGTGACAATGAGATTTTGAGCTGGGCTGTGATAGAGCAAAGGATTATTGTTACTACAGACAACGATTTTGAGGAAATGATTTGGCGACAAGGGAAGCCACATTGCGGTGTCTTACGTTTGGAAAATCTGCCACGATCTGAGAGAATAATGCTTTTGTGCGATGTACTTGATCGTCATAGCCGGGATTTGGAATCTGGAGCCATTGTCATTGCATTAAGAACGAAATTTCGTGTCCGGAAGACGCAGCAAGGAAGGAACTTTTCTTGATGAATCCTACGCGTCTATCTTCGCTCAGCCGTAGGCTGATTGCTTTCAGTTAGCTTCAGCCTTCAGCCTTTTACCTTTAGCCTTTCGTTCTTTGCCTTTTAACCTTCATCCTTTAGCCTTTCACCCCTTAGCTTAATTCTATTAGCCAAAATTTAATGACCTAAAAACCATAGTGAAAACAGCATGGCAATGGCATGGGAAATAAGATTGGGAGCGCTTCAAAACTACGAAACCGACACTCTCAACGATCTAAACGCTCAAATCCATCAAAACGAACCTTAACGCGAAGAAACTTATAAACTAATGAACGTCCCCAAGAATCCACAAGATCATAGGAGAAAGATAAGATCTGTCAAGAATGAAGATTTATCCCGTGAAATTCACGAAGTGACGGCAAGGCCGATTTCACATGGATCTGACCCCTCTTGTTTTCACATTCAAAGAGACGATGTCAAAATTGTTACGCCTGCTTCAGCTTGCTGACAAAGAGACTATGAAGAACCGATTGGAGTTTTTGTAGATTCTCTTAATTCATCCTATATTAATCGAACCAATAAAACCAATCTTAATTTATCCCGTTAAATTTTTCGAAGAAAAGAGCGGAGCGAATTTAACCGAGACGATCCCAATTTATCTCGCTTGTCCCACTGTGCCCTGTGAAATTCTGCTACGCAGATCCCGTCAGGGGATTTCTCCGGGATTTCTCCGGCAGATGGTACTGGGGTTAAAACTGTTCGTTCTATTTAACCGGGATTAAACCTGTTCGTTTTTAGTTTAACTGGGGTTGCTTTGCAAAACCTGAAAGAATTTCACCGGGACGATCTCAATTTATCCTGTTAAATTCTTTGAAAAAGACAGCGGAGTTTACCCCGTAGGTCCGGGAGATTTATCCGCCTCTGGAGGATCGTACTGGGGCGTATTTAACCGGGACCGTCAAGAAACCTAAATCTGTCAAGAATGAAGGTCTGACCCCGATGTTTTCGGATTCCTTCTGAACTGGAATGTACCATTGATGAAGGACGGCATAAAACGCATGGTAAACAACCTGAAAAGGTAGCCTGCCCGCAGGGCGTTGTGTTTTTTCTGATCGTCCGTTCCGATCAGGAAAAGGCAATAAAAAACCCCTTCGCGCCTTAGCGGTTCAAAAGATCATACTGGGGAGAATTTAACTGGGGTTTGACCCCAATCATATTACGTCCCATATTACAATTTTAACACCGCCCCCTTTTCACTATTGCACTTTAGGTTATTTTGTGATAATTTATTTCGATTTGACACGTATAGTATGTATCTTGCCGCAAACGGGGTGGTATCAATGAAAAGAAAATTGTTAGTTGATATTTCCAGAGACAGAATCGAAGCATTTTGCACAAAGCATCACATAAGCAAACTTTCTGTTTTCGGTTCAGCTTTGCGTGTTGATTTCAGATCTGACAGCGATATAGATATTCTTGTAGAGTTTTGCCAAGGACATATACCTGGGCTAATAAAGTTGGCTGGGATTGAAATTGAGTTATCAGAGATTCTGGGACGCAAAGTAGATTTGAGGACCCCACAAGATCTGAGTCGCTATTTTAGACAGGAAGTCATTGACTCTGCGGAAGTCCAGTATGCTGAAATCTGATTGGATAAGACTGCGCAATATGCTGGATGCAGCTAAGGAAGCCAGATCATTTATTAAAAATGAAGAAAGAGCTTCCATCGAAAAAGATCGAAAATTGGTATTGGCGCTTATAAAATCGATAGAAATCATAGGAGAAGCGGCCAACAAAGTAACAAAAGAAGGCCGCGAAGGTATACCCCAAATTCCTTGGCCCAATATAATAAGTATGAGAAATCGTCTTATTCACGCCTATTTTGACATCAATCTCGATATTCTTTGGGAAACGGTAAATGCAGACATTCCCGAATTGATAGAAAAGCTTGAAAAGATTCTTCCTTCTGACAAAATCTAATAGCAATAAAAGATTCAAGCAGCTTAACCAATATAAATAATCAATCCAATTAAACATCTTAAAAAACAATCCAAACTCTCTAAAATTATTCCGCCTGCCCTGTTGAACCGGGTTTACCCCGTGCAATTCGTTTGCGACAGCGGAGTTTACCCCGTAGGTCCGGGAGATTTATCCGCCTCTGGAGGATCGTACTGGGGCGTATTTCACCGGGACGATCATAACCATGTCTAATATTCCATAATTGACAAATGCCCGGACATAAGGTAAGGTACTAAATAATGACAGTTTTTAGACCTATATCCAAGGAAAAAGAGATGGAGCTATATTTGATCAAGTACATAAATAAAATGTTAAAAAAGGAATTAATGTCCAAAACGTCGTTCACGCATTACTCAAAATTGGTTATGAAAAAGATAGAGAAAAAGGGAGCCATATCAAGCTAAGGAAACAAAATAATGAAACAGTTACAGCGTATTACTTTTGACCCGCAAATCATGGGGGGAAAACCATGTATTCGAGGGAAACGGGTGACTGTCGGTACGATAGTCGGTCTTATTGCCACCGGGGAGACTATTGATGATATTTTAGCAGCATATCCTTATCTTGAACGGGAAGATATTATGGAGGCGTTATCGTATGCTGCTTGGCGATCAGAAGAAAGAGACATTTCCTTAGCGAGCTGATGAAAATTCTCCTTGATATGAACTTGCCACCTGCGTGGGTTAATTTTTTAGAGAACCAAGGATTTCAGGCGATTCACTGGTCTACCCTAACGTTGCAAAAGTCGAGGGTACTGCAGATCCAAGGCGTCAAGGGTGCAGCTGTAGTAATTTACCGCAAACCCTTGACAACGCAGGAGATGCGGTGCCATCGGCTTTCCCGTAGGGTAAATAACATGGCTGCTTTTCACTGATTTCAAGATGCCATATAGAGTTCATTCCAGCAGAACAGTTAAAACAGGTTGAATGGCTTGTAATTATTTCTTTTAAGCCCAGGTCATGTTATTTATGCAACTATAGGGTATATTGTCGGTTCTCATAATGCATCAGATAAAGAGATAATGAATTGGGCCAAGGAACATGGCCATATTGTTTTTACGCATGATTTAGATTTTGGGGCTTTACTCGCCGCTTCCAAAGATGACGGTCCAAGTGTTATTCAGGTACGAACTCAAAATGTTATGCCAAATGTCATTGGTTCTATCGTTGTAAAAGCAATAAAAGAGTTCATGGCTGAAATTCAAAGTGGGTCTTTAATTTCCATCGATATGCATAAATCACGGGTCCGTATTTTGCCTTTTGAATAGAACAGTGGCAAGCAAACTATTTTAACAATTGACTGCTAAAATAGATCAACAAATCGTCCAATCATTAATCATCAATCGACAATCATAGATCCTGGGGCTATTCATCCATTAAACCAAAATTCACCAAAATAGACCATTTAAACGAACCCATAAGTTGTGCACGTTCTGCATCAACGCCCCCGATTACGTGCTTTTCACTATCCAAAAATAATATTAATCAATAATCAAGGTTTGACCCCGCTCACTTCATGAAATTTATAAATATTTGGTGGCCCACAACGAAGCCTGAAGCCGGTTTTTAACATTTATCTTTCTGTAAAGATTATAAATATGGGTTTTGACGGTATGCAAACTGATGCAAAACTCATCCGCAATGGCCTTGCTGCTGTATCCGGAAGCGATACAGGCAAGTATTTCTCTTTCTTTGAATGTTAAACAGAACGCAGCCGGAAGTGTTGACGAATCCGCCAAAGATTTTGCTTCCATAAGGCATTTTGTCATCGCTTTTCTGGAATACCATAAATCTCCCTGCAAAACCGAACAAATGCCTTTGGCGATTAACGGCAGGGGGTCGTTATTATAAAAGATTCCCTGTATACCGCTATCCATGGCTTTTTTTTCGAACGCCGAATCGGCTATAGCATTACCCAACATAAAAAAACGCTGGAAACCGTGTGAACAATTCCACTCATGGATGTTGGTCCAAAGATATTTCATATCAATATTTTCACAGTCGAAAATGAACACTTGCGGGATCGATGACTCATTTGCATCAATTGGTATTATCGATTCCAGCCTTGGGAAAGATGCGCCTTTCAGGCCTGTTTCCTTTTTCAGAAACGAAAGCAACAGTTCATTTTGCATCATATTTCGGCCCACAATGTTAAGAAAAGCTTTGGGGGTGGAACCGAGGCCGGCTTTTTTTGATATCTTCTTTGAAGGCATCAACATACTCAAAACCATCACATTATATTCATTTCTAACTACCCATAGATAGTGCCCATCACTTGCTTCATCAGTGACAACCATATCGGCTGCCATTAATACCTTTATGCTAGGAGACAGGTCAATTGTAATTCATAGGGCACTTAATGGTTACTCAATATAACCATTAGCGAGAAATAAAAGGTGGGTTCTCAGATTTGATTTTTTGTCCGTTAATTTTAGCTTCTTTCTCATACTTTTCCTGTGACGGGTGATGGTTTCAGGAGAAGAGTTCAATAGCTTGGCTATCTCTTTTGTGCGCAGACCCTGCTTGACGAGATGCGCAACTTTAAGCTCGGTGGGTGTAAAATTCAGATACTTGTGGGACAGTTTGTGTGCAAATGGTGAAATAATCTCTTCAATATTTGACTGAATGATATCTGCAAAGATCTCCTGTCTATGATTAAGTCCTGTATTTTTTAGTTTTGTTACATATGGAAGAACCAATTCTTTAATATTGGTCATTACTTTCTCTTCGAGTTCCTTCTTATCTTCATCTCTTTTTTTCAGCAAAATATTCAAAGCTGTGTTCATTTCTTCAAGACGAATGTTTTTTATTTCTAATTCCTTTTCTCTTTGTTTCAGTCTTTGTTCTGTCTGCTTTATATCGGTAATATCACTAATAAATGCAAAGGAGCCCTGTACCTCACCCGATTCATCCCGAATTGTTGTGGCATTAATATAGGTGTTCAGGTCTTGACCGTTCTTTTTTTTCAGGGTAATTGCATAACTGCGATAGGTAGTGTGGGGTATTTTTGAGAGTTGATCAGTAAAAATCTTTCGGTTCTCATCATCGACGAAATCAAAGGGGGTCTTGCCAAGCATCTCATCGTGAGGGTATCCGAGCATTTTGCAAAGGGCCTGGTTAACTTCGATATTTTTGAATTCTGGATTTACCATCCAGTATCCTTGCGATGTGGTTTCAAGAAGGTTTCGATACTTCTTTTCACTCACCCTCAGCTTTTCTTCGGCCTGCTTCTGCTCGGTAATATCACAACCGATCACGATAACGCCGGTGATGTCACCGTTATCCTCAATTAAAGGATAAGCCGACCTTTCATAAATACGACCATCCTGCCGATATCGAAGAGCGCCGCGGGTCACTTTTCCCTCATCTAAAACCTGTATTGCCGGACACCCTTCACAGATGTCATTGCGTCCGTAAAAAAGCTCATAGCAGTATTTCCCCTTATACTCATCAGGAGAAATGTTCCATGCTTGGGCCAATGTAGTATTTATCAACTGTAATTTGAAATTCCGATCCACGAATATAAGTAGCTCTTCAATGCTATTTGTAACATTTTTGAAACGCCTCTCGCTCTCCTGCAACGCTTGTTCCGTGCGTTTGCAATTAACTACTTCTTTCTCTAACTCCTTATTCCTTCGCTCAAGTTCTTCATTGGTCGGTTTTCCGGGCATTATAAATTTCTCCAAATGACAATAAAAAAGACCATACAATGTATTGCCTAACCCCTTGTATGAGCTTTTACATCAAACAAGTCTATCTTTTGAACAGAAATCGAACATGGCATATCTTGTAAGCGCAAGACGCTCCAAAGAATCATCATCATTAACAATAAAAATTCGAAGACCTACACCCATAGTTCTACAGATTCGAAATTAATCTCAAAATATTAAAAACATATCAAATTAAACGTATCGTTAACAGATACCTGAGGCAGATGTCAAATTTATATAAACTTTAACAGGAGGAGGCGACATTTGAAAGTGACAAAAGTTATAGACTCTTTTATTTGATCAAAATCTTTTTCAAAAAGCGTTTTTTTTCAATACCTTTGGTTTTGCCGGTGAACGATTCAATACAACCCATTTATCTGTTCAAAGGTGATATCGAATATTTTTTATCAAAACATACGGCCATTCCTTGGCTTTCCTTACGAATCACCGATCCGGAAACATCAATGCGTGACCGATTATCCTCTCCGCTTTTAAACTTGTCCAAAGGGAGAATCAGATCCATTTTCACATCAGTTCCCACCGACAATGGAGTTTCTGTTTTAAAAAATGCACCTCCGGCGCAGATGTCGCGGATCATAAATTCAAAGGCTCGTGTGTATCCGCTTTCAGCTTTAATAGAAAGTAATGCCGGGAGTTTAAGATCAAATCTTTCCATGTTGCGTTTTTCGATAACGTTCATGACACCCTCCTTTTCTTATCAAAAACTCTTAATCATCATTACCAATTCATAAAAATCGAGTCAATCAGGCAAAAGTACTATTTTATTCGTATTTTTTGGGACAAGTTTTCTAGGTAAAAGGTATTAGATCAAAAATAAAAACTAATACCTTTTACCTAGTTTTTGGTATTAGAAAAATACGAATAAAATACGAAGTTTTTCGTATTTACACGGGCAATATAAGTTTGATAGAAATATAAAATATATTTCAATTTTGTTTGCGTTCAAGGGTTAAACAACTAAATTACAGAGGTTACCCATTGATCTGCGATAATATAGATTTTGTCCGTGCAACTTCAAATAAAGACGTCAACAATGACGAGACTAAAATAAATCCGTTTAGAATTCTCGTTGTTGACGATGATCGGTCTGTTTTGAAATTATATCGAAACGTTCTTTCTCGGGTAAACACTGACCCCTATGGTTCGGACGATAACCCGAAGCCGAAGGGGAATTCCTATTGTCCGACTCCCTTGAATTTAACGCCGCAATCCTTTGATGTGGTGACCTGTCAACAGGCAGATGAGGCGGTGGATGCCGTAAAAGATTCTCTTGAATGCGGCCGCCCGTTTTCAGTAGTTTTTACCGATATTCGCATGCCGCCGGGGCCCGATGGAATCTGGGCCGCAGAACAAATCCGGGCTTTGGACGCGAATATCGAAATTGTAATCGTAACCGGTTATACGGATATTCATCCTCTTGACATTTCTTGCAGAGTTCTCCCGGCCCATAAACTGCTTTACATTCAAAAGCCATTTCAGCCCCAGGAAATCTTTCAATTTGCATCTGCCTTGAGTATGAAATGGCACACTGAGGGCGAGCTGAAAGAGGCTCATAAAAATTTGGAAGTGCGCGTTGAGGAAAAAACCAAAGACCTTAAAAAAGTTAACGAAAAACTTGATGGAATTATAAGTTCCGTAACCGATCATATGAGCATGATAGACCAGGCGTACACTATCGTATGGCAAAACCCTGTGGGAAAGAAACTGTTTGGGAAAAATGTGGTGGGGAAAAAGTGTTACAAGGTGTATTATGGGCGCGTGAACCCTTGCCCGGACTGTATGGTACAAAAAACATTTTCCGATGGTGGTATTCATGAACAAGAGAAAGAAGTCATGGGAAAACGCGGGAATAAAATGATCTTTTGGTGTACATGCAATGTGGCGGAGCGTGATGAAAGTGGTTATCCCAAGAGGGTGGTAACCATTCACAGGGATATCACTGAACTTAAGCAGATCCAAAAAGAGTTGCAAGAAACCAATGATAAGCTTTTAATAAAGGTTGAAAAAAAATCTAAAGTTTTATCCCACACCCTAAAGAAAATGGGCGATAAAGAGAAGGAACTCATTCAACATAAGTCGGATCTGGAAAAATTAAACAAAGAGATGATTGAAACCAACCGGGCCTTATCTGTTTTGGCGAGGAATATCGTTAAGAACAAAGAAGTTTTTGAAAAGAAAATATATGAGACATGCACCGCCAAAATATTACCCATTATTAAAGATCTCAAAAGCAATAAAAATTGTCAAAGAATTATGGCGGATTTGGATGTACTGGAAACCAGCTTGAACAGCCTTTTTTCCGGTTCCAACAATCATCATGAAATCATCAATATCCTGACAGATCAGGAAATGCGGGTGGCAGCTCTGATAAAGCGGGGCCTGACCACTCAGAAAATTTCCAACCTGCTGTGCATTTCTGAAGAAACCGTTAAAACCCATCGAAAAAATATCAGAAAAAAATTTAAGATTAAAAACTCTAGCATGAGTATTAGCTCCTATCTAAAATCCAATATGCCGTCTGATTTAATACGAGAAAGTCAAGCACAGGTTCACGGTCCGGTTTTATGAGACAAACCCTGAAGGCAGGGAAGTCAGAAGTCAGAGGACGGAAGACAGAGGACGGAAGACAGAGGACGGAAGACAGAGGACGGAAGACAGAGGACGGAAGAAGGATGAGGGAAGATGTCGTTTGTAAGAGCAGAGGTCAGCTGTCAGAGATCAGAAGTCAGAAAATGCTGATAAAATCGGCTTCTTACTCCGTAGCTCCGATTTCTGACCTCCGACTTCTGATTTCTGACTTCCATCGGTATCCCTTCCAACCTAACGCCGCCGAAGGCGAATCCTGAAGCCCCTTATACTATTGAGGGGGTAGTCCACATACCCAATTTGTCCCCCCTTATATCCCCCTTTACATCTTTATATATTCCAACTATTTTGATGATTCGATTTTAGTCAGTTAGTGTCCATCCAGAAATGGTAGATTTTGGTTTCCGGCAAGGCCCGAGCGAGTTTTCAACCGCAGGCATAGCGCGCTATTTCGAGGATTGAAAACGAGCGAGAACGCCGCCGGGGGCCGAAAGATGCCGTTTATGGATGGACACTAGTTAGAGATACAGTAGTTTCTTAATCTTTTCTTATCCGAAACATTAAGCCCCGTAAATCAGAAATGGATAGCAGCCCGAACACGCTTAAACAAAAGTTGGGAAAAAAAGAAACAGAATTAAAAACCGTTTCCGACACCCTGCTACATCACAAACAAGAACTGGCGAAGACAAAATCCGAATTGGGAAGCCTGAACAGGGAACTGATTCAAACAAACCAAGCCATGTGCGTGCTGGCAAAAAAAATTGACACCCAAAAAGCTGAGCTGGAAGAAAGAGTCAACACTACCATTACCACCAAGATTATGCCGATCATCAAGGACATTCAAACTGAGCCAAAGATCAAAAAGTTCTGGCCGGAAATCAATTTAATGGCTGAACATTTAAACAGCATGGTTACAAAAAACAATTTGTATTATAAAACCATTAGCTTACTCACGGAAACGGAAATAAAAATCGCCGCAATGGTAAAAAATGGAATGTCCAGCAAAGAGATTATGGACTTGATGAACATTTCTTTGGAAACCGTCAAAACCCACCGGAAGCACATTCGAAGAAAGCTGAACATTCATAATACAAAATATAAGTTGTCGTCATATTTGTTGTCGGTATTGGAGAATGACGAAAACCCAATGGCCTAAACATTTTATATCGTATTGTAACCAAACGATTACCTAATAATTACAATAAATTAAAAGCAAATCACTTTTGTAAACCACAAGGCGGAGCTGTCTAAATCCTATGGTTAGACAATTCGAAGATATCCCAAATCCGATAATTTTCAACAACTTCGCTAATCCTCTCACCGGAAAAAGGAAACCGAATACTATGGAAAGACGAAAATTCACCCGATTTCGAACCCAGGATGATGCCTTTGCAGCGCTTCGAGGAGATTATAGCAAAGTGGGAAAAATTTACGATATCAGCCTTAACGGGCTGGCGTTCAGATATCTCGCTGAAGAGATATCCGAAGAGGAGTTCACCAAAGTGGATATCTTTTTGACTAATAACGGGTTTCACCTGTCCAGTGTACCCTGCACCATGATTTATAATGTAAAGGAGTCAACATCCACCTCACTTTCGATTTCGGCGTATCGATGCGGGTTGAGTTTCAAACCCCTTAATGAGGAGATTCAAAATAAACTGAACTTTTTTCTGAATAACTACACAATTAGTAATGTAAAGTATTAGCCACCTTCGCACAATCTGCCGGGCCAATCCCCTTGCGGCCATCCTGAACCCTTTCAACCCAGTATATCTCTCACAGAGCACACAGCTATTATCTCACAGAGCTCACGGAGGACACAGAGAAAAATATATTTCCATTGCCGTTGAAAAGGACAGCAATGGAAATATGCTCCGCAGCTGACGCTGCAAGAAATTTATTCAAAAGTGATTATATAAAGGTGATTTTAATTTCAGATAACCGATTTCCACAGAAGGTGGATTAATGGTTTTTATGATTTTTCCTCTCAAAAAATCATGAAAAAATCTTTGTGATCTCTGTGAGAGATTCAAACTCTGTGAACTCTGTGACTTCTGCCTGCCCCGTAGCTCCGGCAGATGGTACTGGGGTGAGATATTTTAAACTCTGAGTACTCTGCGAGAGACCAAATAAAATGAATATTAATCACCTTTCATCCCTGATCATCAAAGCAGCCATTAAGGTTCATAAAGAACTTGGCCCCGGTTTGCTGGAGAGTGTATATCAGCGATGCATGGTGATAGAGCTTGAAAATTCGGTTTTAAGGGTTCAATCCCAAGTCCCTGTCCCCATATTTTATCAGAATAGAAAAATTCATGATGATGGTTTTCGAATAGATTTGCTGGTTGAGGACACAATCATAGTTGAACTCAAATCGGTGGAACAGGTGAGGGATG
>Ga0222656_1000553_pt1 | contig 12884 bp, 9 predicted proteins | sample AntAcemetagen472_FD_179808 | JGI IMG/M metagenome (GOLD analysis project Ga0222656, IMG submission 179808) | Saline water microbial communities from Ace Lake, Antarctica - #472 | ecosystem: Environmental > Aquatic > Non-marine Saline and Alkaline > Saline | place: Antarctica: Ace Lake | collected... | reverse complement strand
GCCGGAAAGCGCAGTATCTTTTCTCATCGGCGTCCCATTTTCGGAAGACGATGGTATTGCCGCCTTCGGTCTGAACCGTAAAATCGGTTATTCTCCGGGGAGCCGTGGTCTCCGTTACGTCATAGAGAGCAAGGTTATCGCCACTGAACCCGTTGATACGGTAGTCGGCCTTTCTGGAAGCGGTGAAGGTGAGCCAGTCGGCGGAACTCTCGTAGTTATGATAATAAGTGAGATTGAAATTATCAACATAGATAACATCGAGGGAAATCCCTAGATCACCAACTTCTTCAGTAGTTATAATGTTGGTGCCTTCGTTAAAAGTACTCTGTGGGATATCGGTCTGGAGAGTGTAGGAGATTTGCCCATCCCAGGTAAAGTCTCCCAGGAGTAGTCCGTTCAGGTAGACTCGGGTATGGTGATCGGGGGTGATTGCATCATACGAGGTATATCCGAAATAACGCGCGGTGAAGGAGACGGTTCCCTCCCAATCGCTTACGCCAGAGAGTGGAAATATAATCTCCTGGGAATATTGGAGACCGTAGACATAGGCAACAACTTCCCAGAACCAAGAATCTTCATCGTTGCTTACAGGGAGGTAGGGCAAGTAATAAACGCTTTCCTCCAGTGGCAATGAATCTAAAAAATGCTCCTGCCGTGAGGGGCGCCCACAGCGGGGGGAATTTACCTCCGCCATCCGGATGCCGGATCCGCTGGTCTGATAGAGCCAGTAAACATTGGTCTGGCTGTAGAAGCCGGTATTTTTCTGGCCGTAAAAGTCGATGAAGTCCCCCGGGTTCCAGAAACCGTCATCTTCTCCCTCGATATAGATCGGGATTTCCTGCCCCATAAAATACATCCGGAGCGCGCGCGGGTCCTGGTCGATATTGAAACCGGCATCGTCCAGGTTCTGATAGGTGATGGTGTGGATGCCGTCCTGATAAACATGGGCTTTGAATGAGTTGGAGTCGGCTAGCGCGAACTGTTCCCCGTAATCAGGCTGGATCTGTTTCGGCAGTGCAGCGACTGCTTTTCCGAACTTAACCTCCACCGTGATCCGGGAGTGGGAGGAGAGTCTCCGGGTTGACGGGTTATACTGGAGTGGTGTTACCAGGAGATTGAGCGACTGTTCGTCTCCCGACCAGTATGACGTGCCGGAGACAATTTCGGCCGGATAGATATCACCGGCCAAATTGGCTGATTCGTCGGATAGGACGGATCCGTCCGATTTTAAGATTTCTTCCCGTTCCGCCGAGTTTATTTTATCCTGCAATTCCGCGAAGGTCCTCCAGTCGGGAGGGAGAGAAGAGAGGAGCTCTTCATCTTCGATGATCCTCTTCTCCCAGATTCTTTGGATCTCCTCCTGGATCCGGTCTCCGGAAGATGATATTGGGAGATCGGCCGGTTCCGATTCGACGGTACCGGTGGAGGTTGCCGTTACCTTGACCGTTTCTACGCCGGGAAGGGGAAGAGTTATGATCTTAGCCGGGAGAACCGGCCGCCCCGGTTCTTCCAGGGAGAAGTAGCCGGGGATAGCGGCCTCCTGGTAGGAACGGTCGTCTCCGGTAATGGTATCAAGTCGATAATCCGGGATTGAAATTTCGATGGTGATTACCTCTTCATCCGCCCGGACAACCCGGTAGCCGGCGTCTTTCTTATTATCTTCAATCTCTGAAAGGCGCCGGGAATAATTCGAGACCGGAGCCGGGCTGGATGCTTTTTCTTGCAGTTGCGCCACTTCCTCCCGGATCGGAGAAGATTCCATCGTGGAGGAAGTAATCTCATTTTCGATAGCTCCGGCTGGATCAGGATCGGGCTTCAGGGGGCTGCTATTATCATCCTCAGTTCCGGTAAGGAGAATAACTCCTCCGATTATCAAAATAATTAGGGTGGCCGATAGTATTATGTTCGAGTTCTTCATAACGATTTAGACAGAACTTAGCGCTTCGCGCTATTTTTTGGTAGCCGTACCTTTTAAGGTGCGCAATAAAACGCAGGCTAAAGCCTGCGGCTACCATTGTATTAATTATCCGATTTCTGTGCAGCTACTTGTTTGCACTTCTCGTACAGAGTTTCTGGGGCGATGTCCGCACCATTTGGCCAGGCAATAGTGCCACCATTGATACTTGCCTGCCGGAAGAAAGTAAGGTCACGCAGCGGCGCAAAGATGGGGCCACGCTGGAGGTAGTCAGAGAAATCGATGACAGCACTGGTGCTGTCATCGAAAACTACCAGGAATGAGTAGTCCGACTTGTACTTTATTTGCTTGATATAGTTAAGATTCCACATAATACACCTCAATCCAGTGGATCAATCTTCTTGATTTCTTGCCCTGCCTGGGCCAGTTCCCAATCCTCCCGAAGTTCGACTACATGTAGGTCTATCCATTCCCGCAGGAGTCTGGTAGCGGTGCGTGAGTTCAGTTGTCCATGTGTAATATTTCCGCTCAGATCGAGAACAGCCTTATTCCCCTGGTAGACAGCATGAATATGCGGAGGATTGTGTTCATCATAGAACATTCGAACAACAATTCCGAAGAACCTACTTATTTCCGGCATCTATTAATTCCTTTGGTTTTACTTCGAAATAAATATGTTAGTCGTTATAATCATTTAGGTCTGGTTTCTCAGGCAGCATATTTAATGACTTCAAGTTCAGACGCAATATCCACTTTTTCAAGAATTGCTTCGACCCGCTTCATTACAAAATCATCCAGAAGGTATTCACAGCACCCGGTACACTGTTTAACCGGTAAATCTTTCAAGATAACAATGGTCTGATCTCCTAACTTAAACGGAAGATCAGTAATAACATCATTCAGCTTAGCCCCACAGGTTTGACATCTAATTATTTTATTTTCTTATTATGCACCTTAAAAGGTGCGGCTACCAAAAGATTGCACAAAGAATAATAGATTAATATACCACAATATTTCCCGACCACACAACGACAAATCACGGGAAAAATATTCTGGTCAATATCCATTTCGGGAATTTTATAATCCGGGTGATGAATTCGAAACCCGGCGAGCATGCCACCTTCTGGCGCCGTAATCGGAATATTGAGGAGATTACTGCCTCACACCGGGAGAGAAAGGCTATCCATCGGCAGATTCTCCGGTCCAGCAGTCTGTCGAGTTGGTATTCTTTTTGGGAGTTAACTCGATGGATCCTGGTTACTTTTCCCCACAGCATCCCTGGTGTCACCGGTAGATCGGGATGGAGTAGAGCGTCCCCTTTAGTAATGATATTGCTATTTTTACGATTTTTACCGATAACCCGGTGAATCAACCAGCGGTCGGAATCTTCCTGGAAGATGACGCAATCACCCGGCGCGATCATATCGCCCACTCCATCCCGATTATCAAAGGAGGTTGGAGTGATGGTGATATAATCGCCCCTCCGGATAAACGGGTGCATGCTCAATCCACTCGGTTGGATCCGGATCGGGACCATGCAATCCAGCAATTCATTAAAGAGAATCTCTTTCATTAAATATTTGCTTCTGAATTTTTAGCCAGAGACTCTTGTCCACCTCTGGAGGAGATGCGCCTCTGGCGCACAATAATCTTATTTTTTCTGCTAAAAAATAAGAATGGGCAAGCATTTGACCGATATTACAGGTATATTTTAAAGAAAATTTGTGTAATTCGTAGTTCTATTTCTCTTGAATTAGCTAAGATTCGCGACCCCGCTTTTTTCGGGGCAGGAATTCGTGGTTCATTTATTTGCGAAGCTAAGTTTCTGTTTCGGAATTTCAATAGCACTCGTAGCGGCGACCTTCAGGTCGCCACTAGTGGCAGCCTGAAGGCTGCCGCTACGAGCTTGCGCCGAAGGCGCTAAGTTCCTTGTTTCGGAATTTTCAGCCGGAGGCTGATGCGCCTCTGGCGCACAATAAACGTAGTTAAAAAAAGTACCTACCCCGTATCTTGCGGTGTGCTCCAACGGACTTTAACGATCTTTAACGTTTTTTCTTTTCAACGTTTTTATTTTTCAACGTTAGCGCCGAAGGCGCTAAATAAAGCACTGAAAATAATCTAACGCGGATTGATCGGGCCTAAATCCGAATTGATAAGCCGGGACAGTTTGGGCAATCTCATCTATGATGGTTAGAACCTTATCCAGTTCATCCCTCTTTTGAAAGGGTAGAGCTGCCGCCTGGAGAAGTTTTTTAGCAATGTCTGCTTTTCCGATTTTTGAGATCCGGTTCTCCCGACCATGGCGAAGAAAATAGATTCCTATCAGTGGAGCGTGGTCGTCTCCCCGGTATTCCGGCCTGGGATTCCAGGGGGTTCCAAAGACCTGATAGCTATTATTTACTTTCCGTACGATGACTTTGTCTTCTCCCAGTACTGTCCATTCGGGATGAGCGGCCATCAGGTCGGACCAGGTGCTTTTCCCCCCCCCGGATGGTGCCGGGAAGAGGTAGACGCCAGCTTCTGTTTTTACAGCCGCGGTATGGATAATGATCCCGGAATTGGAAATAAGGAGGTATGGGAAGATGAGAAGATCGATGGCGAATAAGGGGTATGAAAGGGATTCTTCTTCTCTTTGGTTTAACCAGATCTCCCCCTGATTGCCGGCAGGTTCCATTATTGCCGCTTTCCAGGGCGCCGGTGCATATGGTTCCCACCAGAGCCGAAATAATAATTTGCCGTTTGATTGACGGATATCCCGGATCCGGGAAGTTCTTGAACGATTATCAAGCAGCATGATGGATTGGGGAATCGGCTCAGGATGGACATCCCATTCCCCTATCGTTGAGACTGAGTGGACGAGGAAAGGAAGGTAGCTCTCATCCAGTTGAAAAGATCGTTCGGGAAGTTTAATCCGGAGATTGATGCCGCCGATTCCGATGAGGGTCGTCTCCATCAATCCCAGCCCCTTAAGTATTGAAACAATGAGTAAGAGTACAGGGAACAGGGAAAGGGAAAGTTTGCTGGGGCTGCGGCTGGCTGGAGTGGCAGTCAGCCATCTGGGCCACATTGAAAGTAAGATCAACGACCTTTACTTCGGGCTTGTGATATGGTTTCTTTCTTTTCTTCTTCATTTTTGGAACCCCTATACTCTTTAAGTAATATACCCCTTAAATGGGCTATCTGGCAAATAAAATCCACAATTTTTTCCGGAGATCCGGTCTCTATCATGGACCAGGCGGGACAGATAGTACAGATATCCCGGAATCGACAGTTGCTGCACTCACTTTCTTTTTCTATCCTGATATCACGCACCCGGGGGATAAAGGAATACCAGCCTTCATGAAATGATCCTTCAATGAGGTCGTAGTGATGGTTGGTATCCAGAACGCAGAGACCAAGTTTCCCCGAGGATGTGATATGAAAAGAGGTTAATCCTCCCCCGCAACTATAAAGGCGGTCGGAATGGACTGGAGTCTTTTGCCGGCATGCGTAATCTAACCATTCCTGCCATTTTTCCGGGTCCTGATGATCCAATTGTACTATCTCCTCCGGGGAGAGGCGGTATTTAATACCGCTCCGGCTTCCATTTAACTGCGGGCAGATCATAGTGTCAAAACGAAATTCCTGGCCCAGTCCTTTAGCCCAGTTCTTCATCTCCCCGATCTCCTGCTGATTGAGTGTGGTAATGACCGACTTCAAACCGAAGGGGATATCCCTCTCCGCCAGGAGTTTGATCGCCTCCCGGCATTGCCGGAAAGTTCCCTTTATCCCCGATACCCGTTCGTAAGTCTCTTCCGTAGCTCCGAAGACAGTTATATCGATATAGAAAGGCGGATACAGGGCAAAAAAATCAGCCATCTCCCGGTCAATCAGAGTGCCGTTGGTGAAGATGATCACCATCAACCCCTTCCGGATGGCATAGAGGTAGAGGGGTTTAAAATCCTCCCGGGAAAGCGGTTCCCCCCCGGTAAAGGTCAGCGATAAACACCCCTCGGATACGATCTGGTCAAGTATCGAGAATAATTCTTCCCGGCTCAGTTCATCTTCCGGCCGGGTATTATGGGCAAAGTCCAGGTAGCAATAAGGGCACCGGACGTTGCACCGCCGGGTCAACTCGAGCGAGCCGTGAATCGGTATCCGTTCCGCCCGGGCTTTCGCCCATATATTGGTGGCAGTATTTTCATCGATGTATTTTTTTGAAGCCATGATTTTTTCCCCGTCAACCGTCAACTGTCAACTGTCAACTTTTCTTTTCCCCCTAATTGAAAACCGGAAGTCTTCGATGATCTTGAGGAAGATATAGAGCATCAGGCCGATTAAAAATAACATCCCGAAAGCAAGATTTCGGCCAGCATATTTCATAACCAGGGCGATAATTCCGAGATTGATAGTCAGGAGATAGAACATCCGAACAACCTGTTTCTGAGAATACCCCAGCAATAAGAGTCGGTGATGAAGATGGCGGCGATCGCCCCGCAAAGGATTTTGTCCTTTCATGATCCGGCGCAGAAAGGTGATTAAGGTATCGGAGATCGGGAGCAGTAAGGCGATGAGCGGAAGGATCAGGGCGATTCCGGCAGTGGTCTTAAATGAACTCTGGATGGAGACAGCCGCCAGAATAAATCCCAGCAGGAGACTGCCGGTATCCCCTAAGAATATCCGGGCTGGATATAAGTTGTACCGTAAGAACCCGAAACAGGCTCCCACCAGCCCGATCACGATAATCGGCATGAAGGGTGGCCCGTCCAGACTACAAAAAAAGAGCGTCAGTCCGGCGATCCCTGCCACTCCACAGGCGAGGCCGTCGAGGCCGTCGATCAGATTAAAGGCGTTGGTCAATCCGACGATCCAGAGAATTGTGATAGGGACTCCCCAGAGGCCGAGTTCTATCTGCCCGCCGAATGGATTTGTGATAATCCCCAGGTTATAGCCGCAGAGTATCATGATTACCGCTGCTAGTGTCTGGAAGAGCAGTTTAATCGGGGCCTTGATTCCCCGGATATCGTCATATATACCCAGGGCGAGAATGATAACGCTCCCGGTTATCAGGCCCAGGAAGTGGATGTCGTACTCTCCCAGCAGTTTCCCCCGGCTCAGCAGGAAGGCCAGAGATGTGGAGATCGTGAAGGCAATGAAGATGGAGATTCCTCCCAGCAAGGGCACATCACGCTCTCCGTCCGTCTTATCCAGAGCGCGGGCGGTTATTCCTTTTCGAATGACTATACGGATGATAATTGGAGTAATCGCAAGAGAGATGATAAACGCTATTAAAAAGACGAGCCAGTTCATTGTATTGGCAGTGGGTAGTGGGCAGTGGGCAGTAGCCATGTGTTATTCAGTAGTTGATATCTGATCTTATACATTAGTATTTTCTTCTGCCGCGTTGAGACGCTCTCGATAGTCTTTCATGATAGTGAAGAGAATATAGATCATGCTCCCTACCAGGAAGAAGATAGCCAGGGCGAGGACTCTTCCTGCTTCCGCCATGACCAGCGCTATGACTCCCAGATTCGCCTGGAGTAGATAGAGTATCAGAACAGTCTGTTTCGGTGAATAGCCGAGATTAAGCAGCCGGTTATGGAGCTGTAAGTCCGGTGGAATCGCGGGTTCTTTCCCGACGGCCCGTCGGACGCTGATAAAAGTAGCGATACCGAGGGCCAGCAGGGGGAGAGTGAGTGATATGGCGGCGGTTACTTTAAACGACCCTTGAACCGCGACCGCGGCCAGCACGAAGCCGAGAAAGAAGGTTCCGGTCGACCCCAGGAATATTCGAGCCGGATAGAAGTTATAACGGAGAAAACCAACGGCTCCGGCCGATAGCGCCAGGGCGATGATAGGGACAAAGGGAGGTCCGTTCAAGGAGGCGAAGAAGATAGTTATCCCGCAGATAGCCGCTATTCCACAGGCCAGTCCGTCAATCCGATCGATCAGACTGAGGGCGTTAGGCAGGCTGATCAGCCAGATGATCAGGATGGGAATTCCCCACCAACCGATCTCAACAGTCCCCGCCAGTGGATTGGTAAAGAGGGTAATCCGGTAGCCGCATCCGATCAGGATAAGCGCCGCGATAAGCTGGACGACCAGCTTGAGAGGGAAAGAGGCTCCGCGGGTGTCATCATAGATCCCCAGTCCGGCCATAAGGATGGATCCGAGAACAATTCCCAGGTAATGATAGTCGTATTGCCCCAGCATCTCCCCCCGGCTGAGCAGGAAGGCCAGGGCGGTTGTAACCAGGAATGATACGCAGATTGAGAGTCCCCCTAAAAGGGGCGCGCCGCGGGAACTTACTTTCCCATCTTCCCGGGAATGGGTGATACTCAAACGCGACGCTAACTTAATCAGCCGGGGCGTGAGGATAAATGAGATGATGAATGTAGCTGTAAGTATAAAGAGTTTCATGAGATCAGATTTATCAGCATAATATGTGATTAAAAAATATTACCCAGATAAATGTTCAGCGAATTTCTTGGTTCAGAATTGATCCGATATCCATCTGCCTCAAAAGATTAAACATTATAGTGCCCCCGCTTCTGCTCTGTCCCGCCTGTCTTTTGTCGGCGTAGTGGGGTAACTCATGCCATGCTCCTATAAAGGTATAAAGGCCCGAAAAGCTGGGTGAAGGCGAATAACTTTAGGCACTTCAAACTTTAGGCACTTTAGGCACTTCAGAACGTTGCCCGAGTGAAGCGAGGGCTAAGTTCTGATACAAATCAAATGTCCGAACCGCCATCTTCTCTTTTGTGAACTCCCGCTTGACCCGTTCCCTGCCTTGTCTTCCAAGTTTTTTCCTCAGTTCAGGATTGCTGAGAAGTTCGTTTAGGGCGTCCCGGAGCTTTCCGGAATCCTGCGGAGGAACAACCAATCCGGTTTCGCGATCCAGATTTATATAGTTCACTCCGGTATCAAGCCGGGTACTGACAACCGGGCGGGAACAGGCCATGGCTTCCAGTTGAACGATACCGAAGGCTTCATTCCGGGTTATGGACGGCAGGCAGAATACTGAACAGGCGTGGAGATAGGCCAGCAGATCATCCCGGGATACTTCGCCCATCAGGAAAACCTTGTCTTCAAGATGATGGGAAGCCACCATCATTGCCAGCGCACCCAGCCGTCCGCCTTTCCCTACAATTATAAGTTTGCCGTCTACCCCTTCCATAGCTTTCAGAAGATACTCGATTCCTTTATAGAGGGCTAGTCTTCCGATAAAGAGAACTATTCTATCCCCATGCCGCCGCTGTATCTCTTTAGTTTTTTCTCCAATGGAAGGATGGGAGAGATAGTCGTTCGGATTAATTCCAATCGGGATGACGACACATTTATCACGGAACCTATGGAGTACGGGCGAGCTTTCAATAAAGAGGGGTGAAGTTACTATAATTGCTTGGGCCCGGGAAAGGAAGGAAAGGAGGAAGGGGCGGTAGAGATACTTGGTAAATCGCTGTCTTATAATGTCACTCTGGTAAGCAACCACCATCTTCCCGGGTGGCCGGGCTGACAGGTAAGAGATCGCGGCGAGAGGATCGGGGTGTTGAATTGAGATGATATCGCCCGCGTTTTGCTTGAGGAGACGCGGGAATGACGGGCAGATAGAAGTGGCTGCCAGCCGCCCCCATCGTCCCGCCCGGATCACATCCACCCCTTCCACTGTCTCCCGCACCGTACGATGGTTGGTATTGGAGACCAGAACCTTCAGATCTACCCGGTCTTTGAGCCCGAGGCATAAGTCCCGGAGATAGGTCTCAATCCCACCCCGGTAGGGGTAATAGAATTTTCCAACCTGGAGTACTTTCATGATAAATTAGCGCCTCCGGCGCTAACGTTGAAAAATAAAGGCGTTAAAAAGAAAAAACGTTAAAGACCGTTAAAGGCCGTTGGACCACCCCGCCGTCGGCGGGGCGCAATTATTTGATTGCCGACTAATTGTATTCTGATAAACGCAGGTTAAAACCTGCAGCAGCATTGCCCCGTTGTGGTAGCTGCACCTTTTTAGGTGCGCCGGCGTAAATTTCTGTTTTGAAAAATTCTTGAACGTTAAAATATATAAGCCATGTTGTTGCAATGCTTGCACATTCTTATTTTTTCAAAGAAAAAATAAGAGGACCGACATGGTAAGCGATTCCATTGCCCGATATTCTATCCTCAATTAATTCAATTTCTCGAGTTTGACCTATGGTCTGGATGAGCTTTTTTCGTTTTACGTCATATATTTTGTAATCAGTGCTGATGTAAATGAAAGAACCCCGATGACTATTTAGCCATTTATCCGGATGTCGAAGCAGATAGTCATGATCGGCGATAAATAATATTTTATCATCCGGTATGTAATGAAGTAATCTCGGAATAAATCCCCTCCAGGTGGTATCGATTACGATTAGCCCGGAACTCTGGATTACACCGGAGTTCTCCGGAAGATCCGCGCCTGATTTTCTGAATCGATATACCCGTGTTCCGGCGGAAAGAAAAAGGAACGTGAAAAAACATATGGTAAGCGTAATCTTCGCTCTCCCCAGGAACCGGAAGAAGAGAATGGGGATAAAGGCCAGAAAAGGATAGGTAAGACTCAGATACCTTCTTCCCATCTGCTGCATCGAATTGATACCGATAAGATATAGTGTCGTTGTTAATCCCCCTGTCCAGAAGATAGAGGATGGATACTCCGGTAAAATCAATCTTCCGTGCTGCCTGGAATTCTTTATGCCTTTTAACAAGATAGGCTATCCCGAGCCAGATGACAATTATTATTGCTACCACCAGTACGATCTTCTGGATTCCCCGGTTTCCGACAATAAAATCCAGGAATCCGGAGGTTACTTTTTCGAGTCTGAAAGTAAGGCTTCCATAGGGACTGTTCCGGGTCTGGTATTGTTGAAAAATAAATGACCGGTAATAATGAGGATGAACTAGCGCCGCGGTCAGCACGCCTCCACCGATAAACAAATACGCAGTAACTAATCGTCTTAGTTCCCGGCGGAGGGTATAGAGAAGAAAAAACGCCGCTCCCGCCAGTGGGAACAGAAAACTGTAGTGGGTAAGGAGGCCGGCGGCGGTGATCAGCATTAAGAAAATATAATCCCTACGGCGTTGTACCTCTTCAGAATCGAGAGATAGATAAGTCAGGCGGACGAGCAGTATTACGCAGAGTATTAATAATCCGTAACTTCTGATCACCCAGGAAACCTGTATAACAGCTGGGCTCATTGCCCAGACCAGAGCTATCAGAGATGCTTCCAGAGGATTTTTCAAGCAGTCTCTCGCGAGATAGAAGAGGGCGAAGATGGAGAGGAGGAAGAAAAGAAGATTCAAGATCGTTCCGGAGATAATGGAAGCTCCAAAGACAAGAAACCATATATGCAGGAACCAGAAATAAAGGGGAGGATGAACGTCGTAGTCAGCCAGAGCATTACTTATCTCTTTAAAGCAAAATATCTTATCCGGCCGGACAAATTGTTTCCATTCCGATGCCGGTACCGGGGTTCCGTACGGGGGGGTCTTTTCGGTGATGATATTATGATAGGTTTTTTCATGCCCAGTAGCGGACAGAAAAGAAATCCCCTCGTCGACCCCGATGGTTTTCTTCCCCATAATCCCGGCAACCCGGAGGCCCCCGCCTGCGATAAGGGCCAGAGCGAGAATGACTGGAACTAATCTGGAATGTTTCATAATTTGGGGAATGGGGATTGGGGAATAGGGAATAGAGATTGATTCTCCTTATTCACGATATATTCATAGAGCTTGTCCGCGATTAATCTATGGCCCATTGCGCTTGGATGTTCGTGATCGCCGGCCCGGAGCCGGTAGGCTTCATATTTGCTGAAATCATCCTTCAGATCGACTGATGGTATTGAATAATTTCGGGCGACTGATTGGATGAATTGATGAAGTCCTTCCCAGGCATAATCATCACCCCGGTAATCATATATGACTGGCGTCATCAGAAGTAAAGAGCTGATTCCCCGGTCCCGACAAATCTCTGAGAGTCGCCGGAAACCGTCATTCCAGAGAATGAAATCGTCATAATCGGCGTATCTGGCGTAATATGGTTCGGAGCCGGGCAGATCGACGTATTCCCCCCGGTTAAACTCCTCTAAAAATTCTCGATAAAGAGCCTCTATTCCCGGTCGCAGGTTTTTCATTTGTTCTTCTGCCGGGAATATTTCTCCCCCCGATTTATCTCCGTATTCTCTCTGCCGGTATATTCCCCGCGTCAAAAGAATAAATCTTCGGAATATCTGAGACTGGAGGAGTATTTTCTTAATCGTTCTTTCGATCGGATTTCGAGACATGGCGCGATTGATTAGTTCACTCACCTCCTGATTGGCCTGATCGAAGTAAAAAGGAACCAGTCCGCTGTAGCTGATATCATCCAGCCAGAAACCATAGATGATCATATCGGGATCATAAGATAAACCTTGCTCTTCCAGTCTGGCGATTGTCTGGGTTGTCCGATAACCGGGCACTCCCATATTGATTACTTCGTATCTGCTTTCTTCCCCGGCTTGCTGGTTTAATTTTCTTTCCAACCGCTTCGCGTAGGTTAATTCCGCCGGGACTCTCAGACCGTAAGCCAGAGAATCCCCGATTACGATAATCCGGTATACCCCCGCCTGTTTTTTCCTGGGGTATATCTTATCCCTGAACCCATCCGAATTAAATTCACCGGCATTGGGACGGGGTTCGATGATGATATCGGGGTTGGAGGAAGGTTGATAGTTGGCGAACGATATCTCCCCGATCTGAACGGGTATCAGGTATCTCAAAAAGAGTTCACTCAAGCCTAATATTGTGGTCAGCGCCAGAATCAGAATCCCGATATTCTGCAGCCTCTTGTTCTTGATAATAGAGAGAATTGTAAATAGAAAATATAGGGTGAATAGAAAGAGGAGAGAGATGAGATATCCCCGCAATTGCTTGAAAATGTTATCAGCGTAAGTGAGGTATATATCCACCGGGCGACGGGCCTGATCTTTAA
>Ga0222656_1000546_pt1 | contig 12952 bp, 10 predicted proteins | sample AntAcemetagen472_FD_179808 | JGI IMG/M metagenome (GOLD analysis project Ga0222656, IMG submission 179808) | Saline water microbial communities from Ace Lake, Antarctica - #472 | ecosystem: Environmental > Aquatic > Non-marine Saline and Alkaline > Saline | place: Antarctica: Ace Lake... | reverse complement strand
GACCATTACCCGCGAACCGGTGTCCGAGTCGGAATTGACGAGGGCCATGACCATTGCTGAGGCTCAATTTGTTTTTGATATGGAAGATATGGCAGGTCAGGCAAGAACCTTGGCGTTTTTTCAGACTATGACCGGGGATATGCATAATGCCGACCACTATCTGACTAATTTGAAAAAGGTCACATCCGATGATGTCGCCCGTGTTGCAAGAGATTACCTCAGGCCGGAAAACCTCTCCATAGGGGTCATGGCGCCCGAAGGAACAGAGATCGCCCTTGATGAGAGTGTGATTACGTCTCTATTCACACAGACCGATCAGGCAGACTCGCCTAAAGGAGTGGAAAGTCCTAAGGGAGAAAAAGATACTGCAATGGTCGTCCTCCCTAACGGCATGAGGTTGATTATCAAAGAAAATCATCGCCTCCCCGAAGTATCAATTGTCGGGGTTTTTTTGGGAGGAACGCGTCTTGAAAAGCCCGGTAAGTGGGGAATATCCAACTTTGTGGCCAATATGCTGACACGGGGCACAAAGGAGAGAACCGCTCAAGAGATAGCTACCACTGTAGAGTCGTGGGCAGGCTCCCTGAACGGGTTTTCGGGAAGAAACAGCATAGGGGTTTCAGCCAAATTCTTGAGCCGTGACCTTTATGCCGGGCTTGAACTATTAACTGATGTTGTGCTTAATCCTGATTTCCCTCAATCAGAGATAGACAAGGTCAGAGTGGACGTCCTCGCTGCCATTAAAGCCAAAAAGGACCGCCCCACGGCACAGCTTTTTGAGCTGTTTTATAAGACCCTCTATCCAAACTATCCTTACGGGCATCCCCGGACAGGAACCACGGAAACCATCCAATCTATCAATAGATCAGACCTTGAGAAATGGTATAAGTCCTTTATAGCAATCCCATCCAATTTTGTCCTGACAGTGGTCGGAGACCTGAAAAAGGATCAATTGATCCCTTATGTCAAAACGCTCTTTGGGACTTTTCCTCCCTCCGGACATAAGCTTCCAGGCGTGGCACCCGAACCCCCATTAGCGAAGTTTAGAGAGGCCCATCTGAATCGTCCAGGTGCCCAGACCCATCTCGTTGTAGGATATCTCGGGGCAGGTCTGAAAAGCAAGGACAACCCCCCCATGGCCCTGATCAAGACGGCACTTGCAGGGCAGGGGGGGAGGTTGTTCACACAACTGAGGGATAAACAGAGCCTTGCCTATGCTATAACCGCGTTCAGGAGTCCGGGGCTTGACACAGGCGTCTTTGGCGCTTACATAGCGTGCGACCCCAGCAAGACGGCTGTTGCCACAGAAGCTATTTTTGAAGAATTAGACAAGATGAGAGAAAAGGGCCTTAATAAAAAGGAATTGGAGGGAGCAAAAAGCTATCTGTTGGGAAACCTTCAGATAGGGCTCCAGACCAATGGGAGTCAGGCCATGCAGATGGCCTTGGACGAGCTTTACGGTCTGGGCTATAACAACCTCCCCAAATTTATCCGAGACATAAAGGCGGTTACCTTGGATGAGATCAAAGACGCAGCGCAAAAGATTCTTATTCCCGGAAAATATGTGCTCGTCACAGTGGGGCCTGGTCAACCATAATATTCTACAAAGTGCCTAAAGTGAGCTAAAGTGCCTAAAGTTATGGTAAACACCGAGGGATAGTATCTTCTCAATAAATTGGGGCAAGTACTTTTTGAGACCACTTTTCTGGATTCCCGCTTTCGCTGGAATGACAGTCACTTACCCCTCATCGTCATTCCCGCGAAAGCGGGAATCCAGTGGCTACACCGCTACTTATTGAGATGTTACGAGGGATATATGACAAATCTTTCGCAAACATGATTTGATTTCAATAAATAGGTACTAAAGCCCGAGTTCTCTCGCCAAGATTATCCGCATGACCTCAGATGTACCTTCCACAATCTGCAATACCTTGGCCCCCCTGTAATATCGCGAGACCGGGTATTCTGCCATATATCCGTAGCCACCGTGTATCTGGACCGCATCTGAGGCTGTTTTCTCTAACATCTCAGAGGCGAAGAGTTTGGCAGTCGTTGCCTCAAATGAATGTTTTCGTCCCCTGTCCTTCAGCCATGCGGCCTTCAGGTATTGATTCCTGGCCAATTCAATGGCCACGGCCATGTCGGCCAATTTAAACTGGATGGCCTGGAAGCTGGCGATCGGCTTTCTAAACTGTACCCTCTCCTTGGCATAACGAATCGACTCATTTAAACAGGCCTGTGCAGATCCCACAGCTATTGCGGCAATACTTATTCGCCCTGTTTGAAGAACAGCCAGGTGCTGGGAAAACCCTTTAACCGGATCACCCAAGAGATTATCCTCAGGGACGGGACAGTCCTCGAAGATTACTTCGTGGGTGGCTGAACCATGCCATCCGATCTTTTCGTATCTCTTCCCTAAAACAAATCCCGAAGCGCTTTTTGGTACGATAAAGGTGGCGATGCGCCCAGGACCCTGAACGGCCTTTTTAGTAACCGCTGCAATTATAATCAGGCTGGCGGTATCGAGACCGATATTTGTGATGAACTGTTTGGTGCCGTTGATAACCCATTTGCCGCCCTGCAGAAGGGCCCTGGTTCGAATGGATTGGGCATCTGATCCCGCATCCGGTTCTGTCAGGCCAAAGGCCCCGATTTCTTCGCCCCTGGCAATAGGTGTTAGCCACTTTCTCTTCTGGTCCTCGGTTCCAAAGACATCTAATTCCTGTGCAACAACACTGGTGGTCACATCGAGAAGGGCCCCGAATGTGGGATCGCCGCGGGATATCTCCTCAATGCAGAGGTGCATCCCCACCCAATCACCCCCGCTGCCGCCGTATTCATCGGATATTGGGATACCCATCATACCGAGTTCCGCCATTTGGGCCATTATATCGTAGGGGTATTCTCCGGTACGTTCGATCTCTTCTGCCCTCGGGGCAATCACCTCCGTGGTAAAATCCCGGCACATGTCCCGGATCATCTTATGCTCTTCTGTCAAATCAAAATCCATATTCCACCTCCTTAACAACTCAACTATTTGACTATTGCATGAGATTCTCTATACTCCTATTTCACCCAAAATTCAATCTCTCAATATCGTGAGTCAGAGTTGATCTTGACCCATAAATCCGTATTGCACTATATTCACATAGAAAAAAGCCGATTTCTTATCCATTCCGTTGTATGCTGTGCTTCTGGGAGGAAAGAGATGCCTAAATCCTTTTGTGATGATGCCATTGATGAAATAGTGCGGAAAATCGATTGTTTTTCTTTCAGTCATATGGCTTCTGTTCAAAAAATTGATGCATTGATAAACGCTTGAAATCTGGTATATCATAGTGCTGACTGGATATTGGTTGTGTCGTTGGAGGTACAGACTAATCAGATGAATTCCCGATTCAAACGTAATTGGGAACAACAAAGTGAAGGAGAAGTCAATGACTATTACAATCAATCAAGTAGATAAGGTTGAGATCCTGACACTTCAGGACAACTACGTTGATTTGATCTCTCGGGATAATACCGAAATGGTTCAGAGAGCCATGCCTGTAAAAGATATGGAAGTACAGAATTCTATCTTGGCTGAACACGGCTTTTCTTCTATGGTGACGGTAACAAAGGGTGACAAGGCACGAAGCATCCTATTCGATTTTGGATTTTCTTCGCACGGGGCAGCGTTCAATGCCGATGCCTTAAGTGTAGATTTGAGCACAATCGAGACTGCTGTCCTTTCTCATGGGCATTTGGACCACGTGGGAGGGTTGGCTGAGCTCGTGGAAAGGACGGGCAAGAAAGGGATGGAGATCGTGCTTCACCCTGAAGCCTTCAGAAATCCCCGGTACTTAAAGATTACAGAAGATTCTAAGATAAATTTTCCTCCCTTTACCCGTGAAAAAGTCGAAAAAGCAGGGTTGAAATTGGTAGAGACAGAAGAACCCTATCCCCTTCTCGACGGGGATATCTTTTTTTTGGGAGAAATTCCCAGGGTTACGGATTTTGAGAAAGGACTTCCTATTGCCTATTACCAGAAGAAAGGTGAGGAGAGATGGGATGACATTGTAGACGACAGCTCCATCATTGCCAATGTTAAGGGGAGGGGGCTTGTGGTACTGTCGGGATGCGGTCACTCCGGAATAGTCAATACGGTAATGTATTCAAAAGAGATTTCCGGTGTTGACAAGGTCTACGCTGTTATGGGAGGCTTTCATCTTACCGGGCCGGAGATGGCATCCATTATTGATCCAACGGTCCGTGGCCTAAAGCAAATGGACCCTGCCTATATAATTCCAACGCACTGTACCGGAAGAGCTGCCACCCTGAAAATAGAAAAGGAGATGCCTGACAGGTTTCTCCTGAACATGTCCGGGACAAAGCTGATTTTTGCTGCCTAAATTAGGCCCTAACAAATAAAATTGTGCGCAAAATGATCACAATTTTTTCTCTTCATTCTACCTCCCAGACCAGCCAAGAGCCTCTTTAGACAGTTAACAATTAAATCCTGCGCAAAAAACACAAAAAATTTTCTTTGTTTTTCTTTGCGAGCTTTGCGCCTTTGCGCGAGACTTTTTTGATTCCGGCTTGTCCCGCTTAGAATTAGGTCAGCAAAATGGAGGCCTAAACGGATATAAAAATAGACTTGAATCAAATTTTATACTTGACATACAAATAAGACTACAGTATCTTTTTGAGCTATAATTTATTAAAGATAATTTTATGAGTAATATTAACGGCATACCACTTAGAGAGCGAAAACAGGCCCGAACCCGTCTTGCACTATTAGATGCTGCCATTGAGCAAATGCGGGAAAAGGCCTTAGCCGACATTACGGTCGAGGAGATCTGTCAGGAGGTCGAGGTCTCTAAGGGGACATTTTTTCGGTACTTCGCTCGCAAAGCCGATCTGATCTTATATCATATTCGCCTTTGGAGCATCGAGGTTATGTGGCATGCAACAAAGGCTGCAGGTGGCTCTCCTGGCTTAGCGATGATCGAAGCGCTCTTTGACTGGACTGCGGCTGTCATCGAGGATCACCCGCGTCTTTTTGCGGAGCTTATCGCATTTAGGGCCTTTGAGCCACAGGAGTTTACAAAACTTGTCCGGGACGACAAAATCATGGTCAGCCAGGCCGAGCGTCTTCTACGCTTCCCGGACCTGGATGGTATAGAATCGATTCCCGAGGGAACTTTCCATAGTATCTTCCGTCATAACCTCCAGGCCGCCGTCGTGAACGGCGAATTCCCGGCCAGTATCGATATTGACGATGTCGTTTTATCATTGGCCTGCATCTTCTATGGTGTTCCTCTGATGTTAGCTGACCGTACCCCCAAAAACCTGCAAGCGGAATATTCCCACCAGGTTCGTCTGCTGTGGACAGGCCTCAGGGTTTCCGCCGGGGAGCGTACCAAGTGATGAATCGGAGTTTGTTTGTTAGAGCGAGGTGCCTTGCTGCTGTTTAGGTCTCAAGAAGAGGAGAGATTATGGCTGAGCCGTTTGATCTGGTTATTCGCAATGCCCGAATCGTAGATGGTACGGGGAATCCCTATTATCTTGCCCATATCGCCGTTAGCCAGGGACGGATTGTGAAAATTGACCGCCACGTAGACCCCGGTGGAGCCAGGAAAGTCATTGATGCCGATGGCATGGTCGCCTGTCCCGGTTTCTTTGACACTCACAGCCACGATGACGCTTACTTGATAGCCAAACCTAATTGCGACGATAAGGTGCTTCAGGGTGTGACAACCGAAGTCATTGGCAATTGCGGGTATAGTCTGGCCCCTTTGTCGGAGGAGCACCATGCAGACCTGCGAAATATTGCCCGAATTATTGGCGGAGACCACATGCCCGAGAATGTCTGGCGGATTCGTTCCTTTGCCGATTACTTGGCCGAATTAGAACGAGTCAAACCGGGTATCAATGTGGTGCCATTGGTGGGTCATGCTGCTATTCGGATTGCGGTAATGGGCATGGAGCAACGAGATCCAACAGCAGCCGAACTGGGAGAAATGAAGAGCCTGACCGCTAAAGCCATGGAGGAGGGCGCTTTTGGTTTGTCGGCAGGTCTCATTTACGTACCGGCCAATTACGCCAAGACCGAGGAGATTATCGAATTGGTCAGAATTGTGGGTCAATACCATGGGTTATACACGACCCACCTTAGGAGCGAAGGCGATGATGTGATGGAGGCTATCGAGGAGGCCCTCAGCATCGGTCAGGCAGGCCAAGTACGGGTGGTTATATCCCACCACAAAGTCATGGGCCGGGGTAATTGGGGCCGGAGTGTGGAGACGCTGCAGAAGTTCGAAGAGGCAAGGGCCGGAGGCCAGGAGGTCGTTTGCGACCAGTACCCTTACACCGCGGGGAGTACATATCTGGCGGCACTGCTTCCACCGTCTATTCAGGCCGGCGGATATGAAGCGTACTGCGAGAAACTGAAAGACCCTACCCTCAGGAAGGTTGTGGTTAATCAGATCGAAAATGATGACCGTGGTCAATGGGAGAATATGATCAAAGCAGCCGGTTTTGAGGGGGTAGTCATAAGTATTGCTCAAAAACATAGGGAGTACATCGGCAAATCCATTGCGGAAATAGCAAAGTTTGAGGGGAAAGACCCTTATGATGTTTTTTTTGACCTGTTGGTCGTAGAGGGAGAGGGCGTCGGTGTCATCTTACATTATATGGACGAGCAGGATGTGCAAAGGATTCTGAAGAGCCCTCTGGCAATGGTAGGGACAGATGGGTTCCCCGATTTTGGGGAAAGTAAGGTCCACCCCCGGCAAACCGGGACATTTCCAAGAATTTTGAGTCATTATGTCAGGGAGAAAGGTCTGATCAGGCTGGAAGAAGCCATCCGGAAGATGACCTCCTTGCCCGCCCAGACCTTTAGGATCAAAAAGAAGGGGTTGCTCAAGGAAGGTCTTGATGCCGATATCGTCATTTTTGATCCGGACACGGTCTTGGACAGGGCGACTTTTGATGATCCAAGACAAAAGCCGGAGGGAATTGTCTGGGTCCTGATTAACGGCGAGGTGGCTGTAGAAGAGGGCCTGGTAACCGGAGCGACGAGTGGCAAAGTACTGAGGTGGAACAAAAATGAGGTACAGTAACAAGAAGGAGAGCCGATGTCAGAAGAGGTATATCGCCAGTTAGCCCGACATTTAGACGACCTGCCCGGCGGTTTTCCCTCGAGCGAGAGCGGGGTGGAACTGCGCATCCTTAAACGGCTATTTAGCCCGGAGCAGGCGGTGCTTGCCGTCAGCCTGACCATCATCCCGGAGGAGGCCAGAACCATTGCCGAGAGGAGCGGGCTGGATATTGAAGAGACGGCTAAGCGGCTTGAAGTAATGGCCCGTAACGGTTTGATCTTCAGCATTGAGGAGGGGGGACGCCCGGCGCTTTACCAGGCGGCCAGTTATATCTTCGGCATTTGGGAATTTCAACTCAACAACCTGAACAAAGAGTTTGCCCGGGACATGGACGAGTACGCCCCCACTCTGGGTGTTGAATTATCCAGATTTCCTCAACTGAGAACCATTCCCGTCGGGCGTAGCATACCGGCCAGCGCTGAGGTGCTACCTCATGAGGGTGCAGGGGAAATGGTGCAAGAAAGAAAGAAGATCTTAGTGGCCCCATGTATATGCCGCCGAAAGACCAAAACCCAGGGAGCTGGATGCGACAAGCCGGAGGAAACCTGTCTGATTTTTGATCAGTGGGCGGAATATTACCATCGGAACGGCTTAGGCAGGATCATCGAGAAGGCTGAGGCCCTGGAAATACTCAAGAAGGCCGATGAGGCAGGGTTGGTTTTACAGCCCAGTAACTCTAAGGAGCCGGGGTGGATCTGCTGTTGCTGCTCCTGCTGCTGCGGGTCACTCAAGAGATTAAAGGCCCATCCCAAGTCGGCCAGCATAGTGGTTAACTCTCTTATCTGCCGGGTTGACCCCGAGATTTGCGAGGGATGTCAGATCTGTATTGACCGCTGTCCGACCGACGCCCATGGGATTGTGGATGACCGGGTGGTGCACCTGCCCGAGCGCTGCATCGGCTGCGGGCTGTGCGCGACTACCTGTCCCAGCGGAGCGGCAACCATGATCCGAAAGCCGGAGGGCCAACAGCCGGGTATTCCCCAAACCGTTTTTGACAACCAAATCAAATTAGCCCAGGTTCGGGGCAAGGCTGGTTTGTAGGATGTAACCTGAAAGGAGGTACGGAAATGGATCGAGTCTGGTATCAATGGTACGATAAAGGGGTCCCTGAATCTATCGATTACCCCAGAAAGCCGCTTAAAGATATGTTCAATTATCAGGCGGAGGAAAATGCTGAGAGGCCTTATCTGATTTTTGATGATGCAAAGCTATCATACAAGGTATGTAACTCAATGGCTGGTAGTTTTGCTAACGGCTTGCTCAATATGCATGTCAGGAAGGGTGACCGGGTTGTTATAATGGCGCCGAATGTTCCGCAGTTCGTGATAGTGCGGCAGGCCTGCTATAAGATCGGGGCGATCGTGGTCCCGATCAATCCCCTGTCCGTTGTGCGAGAGATCACGCACTACTTCAACGACAGTGGTGTGGAAACGGCTGTGGTTATGGGCGAATTTGCGGACAAAGTGATTCAGGTTCTCCGCAATCAAAAAACACGCCTCAAACGGGTTATCGTATTTCAGGTCCCGGGCAAGACCGTGGAATTGGAGAAGAGTGAAGATATTCTTGATTTTGATACGGTGATTGCTTCCAATCCCGACGATGAACCAAACATCAAGGTGGAAGCAGACGACATCGCGGTATTGCAATACACCGGTGGGACAACAGGAATATCTAAAGGGTGCGCACTGAGTAACTACAACCTCACTGCAATGGCTTGTCAAACTGCCTCTTGGATAAGTCCTGCAGCCGGCGGCAACGAGATGAGAACCTTAGCTGCTATCCCCCTGTATCATGTCTATGGCTTTAACTTCAACGTTAACGTGAACCTGCTCTGGGGCGGGTCAATCGTCCTTGTGCCCAAGCCCACCACCGACAACCTCCTTGAGGCTATAAACAAACATGAGCCCAACCTATTCGCAGCCGTGCCTACTATGCTTATAGGTCTTAATCAGCATCCCGACACTCCAAAATCGAAAGTTAAAGAGATAAAAGCGTTGTTTAGTGGGGGTGCGCCACTGGCTGTTGAAGCACTGAAAACCTTCAAAAAAATCTCGGGCATAGATATTGTTGAAGCGTACGGTCTTGCAGAGATAACGAATATGATTACCTCCAACCCCATATATACCAAAAGAAAGGCCGGCAGTATCGGTATCCCGAATCCTGATGTAGACATCCGCATCGTTGATATTGATACCGGCCTCGAAGATATGCCTCCAGGCGAGACAGGCGAATTGATTACACAGACCCCCACTCTTATGCAGGAGTACTGGGAAAACCCGGATGAAACCAAGAAGGTAATACGGGATGGGTGGCTCTATACCGGCGATATGGCAAAAATGGATGAGGATGGGTTCATCTTTTTAGTTGACCGGAAGAAGGACATGATACTTGCGAGCGGGTTTAATGTGTATCCGAGGGAAATAGATGAGGTGATGTACACCCACCCTAAGGTATTCCATTCGTGTACGATTGGGGTACCAGATCCAAAGCGAGGGGAAACCGTTAAGGTATTCATCGTGACAAAGCCGGGCCAAACAATGAGCGAACAGGAAGTTATCGATTTCTGCAGAGAACAGCTCACTCCCTACAAGGTGCCCAGGCTGGTCGAGTTTATAGATGAACTTCCTCTCACACCAGTGGGCAAACCTGATCGAAAAGCGTTGCGTAAGCTTCAAAATTGAACCTGAAGGAGTAAGGAGGAGGTGAAAAGGCATGAGGGGCCTTGCCAGCCAGGAGAATTATGATGGCTTTCATAGGAGTCATCATGTCTGAATTCAACGTTTTTAATGCGCCTCAGCGCAAAAGGAAGGAGAAGCCATGAAAAGAAAGATGGTGTATTCAATTGTCGTGAGTTTTATCTTGATTTTTTCTTTATCGACTCTAACGCTGGCGGGAGACAAACCCATTAAGATAAAGCTGGCCCACATTGCGCCTCCCACGGCTTTTAACTCCCCCATCCACGCGGATGCCGTTGCCTTCAAGTACATACTGGAAAAACGAAGCGGCGGAAAATTCCAGGTGCAGATCTACCCGAGCGGATCCTTGGGAAAAGAGGTGGATTTGATGGAGGCCGTAAAGAACAACGTGGTACAGATCAATTTTGCTGCCATGCCAGGGCTATTCAGGATCTACCTTCCCATCACGGTCTTTTTCGCCCCGTACATATTCAAGAACGAGGAAATAGCCATGGAGGTGCTCCAAGGCCCTTTTGGGAAAAAGCTCTTGGATGATTTCACAAAGAAAACCGGGATAAAAGCCTTGGACTACCTCGCAGGCTATACCTATATGGCCATCACCAACAATAAAAGAGAGATAAAGTCTCCCGGCGATATGAAAGGGCTCAAGTTCCGTGTCATGGATCCCATGGGGATTGCAATGTTTAAGTCCTTCGGAGCAAGCGCTGTACCCATGGCCTTTGCCGAGCTCTTCACCTCGCTGCAGACGGGTGTAGTCGACGGCCAGACAAATCCTCCCTTTATTGTCGCCTGGGCCAAGTTTAACCAGGTTCAAAAATATTTGACCATGGCCAAATCCCAATATGGCTACCAACTGGTCGTGTGTAATCAGCAATGGTACGACTCCCTTTCTCCTGATGATCAGAAACTCCTCAACGATTCCCTCAAGGCCGGACTTAGCGCAGGTAACGGGCTTGGCCTCTTGCTGGAAGACAAAGCACTCGTCGATTTGGCAAAGGCAGGGATGAAGGTGAATACGATTCCTGAAAAGGATCTTATAAATTTCCAGAAAATTTCCCGGCCGGCAGGTTTGGCCTTTGTAAGGAAAGCCATGGGTGATCAGATGGCTGATGGTTTGCTGCAGGCAATTGATGCAGCTGAGAAAAAATTGGGGTATAAGTAAGAATCATATCAAGGCAAAACTTTAGCAATATTTCATTTGAGTTCAAGAAGATTTTTAACGCAGAAAAGGGGGCAATTAGTTGCCCCCTTAGAACCTTGTGGAAAGGGTGTGGGGGAGGAATGGAGCATCGGTCCAGGCGGGTCTGGTTAATAGAATTCCTTGATAGGATCGGATACGTTATCGAAATGAGCACAGGCTCATTATGCGTAATTTGTTTTGCTGCTATGACATTCGTGACGATCACAGGAGTTTTCTATCGTTATGCCCTGAATGATCCGATCCTTTGGTCCAATGAGTCGGCACGTTTCTTGATGCTTTGGACGGGCTTTTTAGCGATAAATATTGCCATGCGAAAAGGTGAACACATCCGCATCGACATTATTGTCAATTTGCTGCCATCCTGGATGTCAAAAGCGTTGGGTTATATTGTTGATTTATTGATAGGCTACTTCCTCATTCTCCTTTTCATCAAAGGTTGGGCCATGACTTCAAATACAATCATGACAGGCTTTACCATACCTATCTCCATGTTCTGGGTCTATGTATCTATCCCCTTGGGTGCGTTAGTCACCCTCATACAACTGCTTCTGAATGTGACCACGAAAGTATTATCAGAGTTCGGATCGGAAGGAGGAGTATGATCTCACTTATCTTAACCTGTTTTTTCATGCTGATGCTCATCGGCATGCCCATCGGGTTTGTCCTTGGCCTGACAGCTGTCTTCGGGTTTCTGAAGATGGATGACCCCGTCTTTATGACTATGCTCTCTCAGAAATTTTTTTCCGCAATGAACAGTTATGTATATCTGGCCCTGCCCCTTTTTCTCCTGGCCGGAGACATCATGAACAAGGCAGGGTTAACCGAAAAGATAGTGGACTTTTCCAACGTATTTTTTGGCAGATTGAGGGGAGGATTGGCCCAGGTCAACATTGCAACAAGCATAATTTTTGGGGGCATCTCAGGGTCTGCAGTGGCGGATACTGCCGCGCTTGGAAGTATCTTTATCCCCTCGATGACCAAGGAGGGGTATGATAGAGATTTCAGCGTGGCGGTTACAGCAGCCTCGTCCGTTATAGCGCCAATCATACCACCCAGTATAATCATGGTGCTATATGGCGGCCTGATGGGTGTATCCATAGCAGGTCTTTTTGCTGCGGGGATTGTGCCCGGTCTGCTGATCGCTATTGGAATGATGATCCTGACTCGATTTATCTCCAAAAAAAGGAATTACCCCCAGCATAAGGAAAAAATAACATTCAGCAAGGTTAAAACAGAAACTTCGAAGGCCATCTGGGCACTTTTGATGCCGGTTATCATCCTGGGCGGTATTTTAGGAGGCATATTTACCCCAACCGAAGCAGCAGCGGTGGCGGTCGGTTACGCGCTTTTTCTCGGCTTTGTTGTTTACCGAAATGTGTCCCTGAAGGATTTTTACTGGCTCCTTTTTAGAAATTCAGTGATGATGGGGGTAATAATATTGATCCTCTCCGGCGCAGCGGTGCTGGCCTGGCTTTTCGCCATTGAACAGTTGCCCCAGGCCGTGGCTGAAATATTCACATCCATTACCGATAATAGATATATTCTCCTGCTCCTGATAAATTTATTAATGCTTATAGTCGGGATGTTTATGGATATTCTCTCTTCCCTGATTATCCTGGGGCCGATCCTGGCGCCAATGGCAATAAACCTTGGCGTTGATCCGCTTCATTTCGGGATGATGATGTGTGTTAACCTGAGCATCGCCATGATAACGCCGCCCGTGGGAGGATGCCTGTTTATTGGTATGGTTGTCGGCAAGATCTCTTTCGGCAAAATGGTACGGGCCATCTGGCCGTATATTATTGTGGAATTGGCCGTTCTTTTGATGGTTATCTTTATCCCGGACATCACCATGGTTGTGCCAAAACTCTTGGGTTTTGCTGGCTAAGTATCATGGTCTCGTAAAAAGTCTC
>Ga0222656_1000540_pt1 | contig 13104 bp, 10 predicted proteins | sample AntAcemetagen472_FD_179808 | JGI IMG/M metagenome (GOLD analysis project Ga0222656, IMG submission 179808) | Saline water microbial communities from Ace Lake, Antarctica - #472 | ecosystem: Environmental > Aquatic > Non-marine Saline and Alkaline > Saline | place: Antarctica: Ace Lake... | reverse complement strand
CTTTTCTCAGTGTGTTGCCGGATCCATGACTGAGCCGGATATCAAATCTTCTATTATAATAAGTCCGGACAAACAGTTTGATTTTGCAGAACACTATTTTTCCAAAAAAGACTATTTAACGGCGGTGGCTGAATACAATCGGTTTATCTATTTCTTCCCCAAGAATCAGAAGGTAGAGACGGCAATGTACCGGATCGGCATGTCGTATTACCTTGGCGGGCATTTCAAAGAGGCCGTAACTTCTTTCAACGCCCTGATCGATCGATATGTTGATACCGATCTTTCTGTAAAATCATATTTCATGATTAGTGAAGCCCATGTCAAACAATACGCCTTCGGCCCTGCCCTTATCAATCTTAACAATCTGATTATGATAACCCATGATGAAGAGGTAAGGGATGAAGCATATTACAGGATAGGATGGATTTACATTGAAACGGCTTCCTGGGAAGAAGCACGATGCTATTTTTCAAAAATAAGTGCTAAAAACAAAAATAAATACCGACTTGAACGGCTGACCCATGAACTGAACAAGGAAAGATCCATTCATAGAAAAGACCCCAACCTGGCAGGATTTTTGTCCATAATTCCCGGTGCGGGATATCTATACTGTGAAAGATACCAGGATGCTCTGATCGCTTTTTTGCTAAACGGCGGTCTGATGTATGCGGCGTATGAGTCTTTTGATGATGATAACAATGCACTTGGCGGAGTCATCGCTTTTGTTGAGTTCGGTTTTTATGCCGGTAACATATACGGTGCCGTAACCAGCGCACACAAATACAATCGGAAACAAACCGGCAGATTTATCGAAACATTGAAAAATAACACTAAAATTAACCTTTCGGCGGATGTTAAGAACAAAGGGATTTGTCTTGCCTTTGAATTTATTTTTTAGTCCTTAAATGGTACATGTTCACGGGGTTTACTTCTCCGTGAACACGTATCTTAAATGAACCGTTTTAGCCTGTAGAGAATCATTTGAGATTTCTATTTTTAGAACCTTTCTTCGGAGGATCACACAAAGCTTTTGCCCAGGGTCTGGTTTCACACTCTCGACACAAAATTGACCTGGTGACCCTGCCCGCCCGTTTTTGGAAGTGGCGAATGCGGGGAGCCGCCTTATACTTTGCAAAAAAAATCCCTTCTCTTAAGGACTACCACGGGTTAATCACCACAGATCTCATGAGCCTGTCGGACCTTACATCGCTTTGGAGGCTCTCTCCCCTTCCCTCACTGGTTTACTTCCACGAAAATCAGCTAACCTATCCGCTGGCACCCGGCGAGCGCATGGATTTTCAGTTTGGTTTCACCGACATCACCACCGCATTGGCCGCGGATCAGGTTCTTTTTAATTCTCATACTCATTTTAATGCTTTTTTCGAGAAGCTTCCCGATTTTTTAAATTTAATGCCCGAATACCGGCCCAAATGGGTGATCGATGAGATACGTAATAAAGCCGATGTCCTCTATCCGGGGTGCTGTTTTCAAGCTCAAGAAAAGTGGGCCCGTCCCACGCCGCCGGCAAACTTGCCCCCGTTGATAATTTGGAATCATCGATGGGAGTTTGATAAAAATCCCAAGGATTTTTTTGATGCGCTGGATGCGGTTCTGGAACGGGGGCTGGATTTCCGACTTGCGCTGCTCGGAGAAAACTTTCAGATGGTCCCGAAAGAATTTATTGCGGCCAAGGAACGTTATCAAAATCGGGTGGTCTGGTATGGTTATGAAGCATCCGGAGAAAAATACCGTGAATGGCTTCTTCAGGGAACAATCGTCATCAGCACCGCAAACCAGGAGAACTTCGGTATTTCTGTGATTGAAGCGATCCGTTACGGTTGTATCCCTCTTTTACCTGACCGGCTCTCGTACCCGGAAATCATCCCAAAGGCTTTCCATGATGATTTTTTCTACCAAGACCAGAATGAGCTGGTTGAAAAACTCTGCTTTTTTATTTTAAATTATCCGAAATTTAAAATAAAATGCCAAAATCTCTCCGCAGCTATGAGCTGTTTTGCCTGGGAAAATCTGATTGATCGATATGATGAGATATTGGAAAAACTGGTAATGAAGCCGGAATAAGCCAACCCGATAATTTTAATGGAATTCTAACTTGACACGATCGTATCTTTGTTGTATGGAATTCGCTGTTGTTAATAAAGAGGGATCAATTTTGAGTGCTAAAATAAATAGAATATCGCTATTTTGGTGGTGGCAGGTTTTAAAGTGAGCCTGCCTGCACATATTTAATATTTTTGGAACTATAATAAGCTGTGGGTAAGGAGAAACTTCCCATGGCTTTTTTATTTTGTAAACGCGCCATGGGATTTTTTCCATGGTTTTTTTTAACTGGAAAGGAGAAAATAATATGAAACAGACCAAGGTGTTTTTAAATGAAAGTGAAATGCCCAGGCAATGGTACAACATCGTGGCGGACCTGCCCACTCCAATGAGTCCGCCGCTACATCCGGGGACAGGGCAACCCGTAGGGCCGGATGACCTGGCTCCGGTATTTCCGATGAATTTGATCGAGCAAGAGGTTTCGACCGAGCGTTGGATTGACATCCCTGAACCGGTTCTGGATAAGTTATGCCTGTGGCGCCCCTCCCCCTTATACCGGGCACGGAATTTCGAAAAGCTGCTGGATGCCCCGGTTAAAATTTATTACAAGAACGAAGGGGTAAGCCCTCCGGGTTCCCATAAGCCCAACACCGCAGTTGCTCAAGCCTATTACAATAAAGTTTTCGGTATAAAACGCCTGTCAACTGAAACCGGTGCCGGACAGTGGGGAAGTGCGTTAAGCATGGCTTGTCAGATGTTCGGCCTTGAATGCCGGGTCTTTATGGTAAAAATAAGCTATGAACAAAAACCGTATCGCCGGCTCATGATGATGACGTGGGGTGCGGATTGTATCCCGAGTCCAAGTAATTTAACCCAAGCGGGAAGAAAAATTCTTGATGAATATCCGGATTCACCCGGAAGTCTTGGGATGGCAATCAGTGAAGCGATAGAAGATGCGGTGGGTGATAAAGATGCTCGCTATTCTCTGGGGAGCGTATTAAACCACGTTCTTTTGCATCAAACCATTATTGGCCTGGAAGCTCAAAAACAATTAGAAAAAATTGGTGATTATCCTGATATCGTTATGGGGTGTGCCGGCGGCGGGAGTAATTTTGCCGGCCTGTGTCTTCCTTTTGTTCGGGATAAAATCCATGGCAAGCAAATTTCCATTGTTGCCGTTGAGCCAACGTCATGTCCAACCATGACACGCGGCCCTTTTGCCTATGATTTTGGCGATACCGCAATGACTACCCCGTTGCTCCCCATGCATACTCTGGGACATGGTTTTGTGCCGGCCCCTATACATGCCGGAGGATTAAGATATCACGGGATGGCTCCTATTTTGAGCCACTTGCTGAAAGAGCAAATTATTGAAGCCCGGGCCTTAGACCAGATAGAAACATTTACAGCCGGGATTAATTGGGCCCGCACCGAAGGTTTTATCCCGGCGCCGGAAACCAATCATGCGATTGCAGCGGTGGTTCAGGAAGCGCAAAAAGCCAAAGAAGAAGGCAAAGAAAAAACAATCCTGTTTAACTGGAGCGGCCATGGGCTTGTGGACCTTGCAGCCTATGATGCGTTCCTTTCGGGTAAATTGAAAACATATGACCTGCCGGAAGAAGAACTTCAAAAAGCGCTGAAGAGTATCGAAGGATTTCCAAAACCCTAGTGCGAACCTGAATTTGTTCGGGAACGCGAAAAACGTTATGGCGTCAGACACAAAGGATAAGAAATTATGCCCGAGCACATGGAAATCAGATGTCCGAAACTGGGGGGACAGGTTACCTTTGCGTATTGCCTGAAAGAAGCCGGAGAATTGCCTTGTTCTCGCATTATTAATTGCTGGCAGTCTTATTTCCCTGTGGAGAAGTATATCCGTAAACGGTTGACACCTGCTGAATGGAAACGCTGTTTCAATCAAACCCCAAAAGAGAAAATTTTGACGCTGATTGAACTCATCGAAGCAGCCAAAAACAAACCGGTAAAATGAATCATGGGGTATGCTGAAAACGAATGATATGGTTTTAAAACGCAACGGACAGTTAAGGAAGGAGGGTATATGAGATGTAATCATTTATTCAAACAATTATTTCTGATAGCGGTCATTATGATAATCGGCGTTTCTCTATCCTTGGTAAAATCACCTGCCGCATACGGCTATGATTTGCCGTCAGTGAATTTGGGATTTACGAGTTTTCTGGACGGCGGCCCCCCTGCCGGCCCAGGCTTTTACTTTACGGAATATGTGCAGTACTGGACTTCGGATGACTTTAAAGACCATGACGGGGATGGTCTCCTGCCTTCCGCCGCCGATGAGGACTTGGAAGCATGGATCAGTCTCTCTCAATTCATCTATCAGTCGAACCAGGCAGTGCTCTTTGGCGGGAAATGGGGCCTCGACGTAATTGTGCCCTATGTCTCGCTCGATCTGGATCTGGATCTTCCGATTCCCCTTGAAGATAACGGATCAGGGTTCGGCGACATTCTCGTTGGGCCCTATATCCAGTGGGACCCCATCATGGGCAAAAACGGGCCCATCTTCATGCACCGTATCGAGTTCCAATTAATCTTCCCCACCGGTAAATATGACGATGATAAAGAACTCAATCCGGGCAGCAATTTTTTTTCCTTTAACCCGTATTGGGCGGCAACCCTGTTTATTACCCCGAAATGGACCACTTCCTGGCGGTTGCACTACCTCTGGAACGACAAAAATAATGACCCCAATAGGGCCTTCGGCAACGCCGACGACACCCAGGCCGGTCAGGCTATCCACCTGAATTTTGCAACAGCCTATGAGGTGCTGCCAAAGCGGCTGCGTTTGGGAATAAACGGCTACTACCTCAAGCAGATCACGGATACTGAGGTGGACGGCAATGATGTATCAAATCGCAAGGAAGAGGTGTTCGCCATAGGTCCGGGAGGGGTATACCATTTTTCCCAGGACAACCATCTTTTCGTTAACACCTATTTCGAAACAGCGGCAGAGAACCGGCCGGAAGGCTTTCGGTTGAATCTCCGATGGGTGCATCACTTTTAGTTGGGATTAACCCACCCGGATAGAGGTGTAAATCAAGGCCATTGGTAAACGCTGATCCTTGTCTATTGACAAACCGTAGCTCCGAGCCTTTTTTTAGGTGTCAGGTGTCAGGGGAAAACGAGGGGACACATAGCAATTGTATGGACATCGAGGATCTTGAGGTCTATAAAAATTCTTATGTTGAATGGATTGGAGAAAACATTGGGGCGGAACCCCAGAGCGAGAACGCCGCTGTCAGTTAGTTTGGGAAACAGTAGTGATGGCGTAAATGATGGATCGTTCCCTCAAGGCTGCATGCCTCCTGAAACCTGACACCTGACACCAATAGGCATGGCAATCTTAGCAAAAAACAGTCTTGATTTACACCCGGTCAAGTAGACTTTATTAAGGGATTTCATCATACCCTTTAACAAGAACTTGCCTGGGTTTGGCGCCGTCTGACGGGCCAACGATTCCTTCTTTCTCCATTACTTCAATAATGCGGGCTGCCCGGTTGTATCCAATGCGCAAATGGCGCTGAATCATGGATATGGATGCCTGCCTTGATTTTGTAATGAGTGCCACGGCATCATCATATCTGTCATCATACTCCAGGGTCTCGGAGTCGTCTTCCCCCTTTGGCGGTGATTTAACTACGGCAGTATTGTATTCCGGCGTCTTTTGAGCTTTTAAAAATTCAGTGACCCTGGACAGCTCTGCTTCTGATATGAACGCCCCGTGAATTCGCTGGAGCTTTGCCGTACCCGGAGGAAGAAAAAGCATATCCCCATTCCCCAGCAGGTTCTCAGCCCCATTACTATCGATAATAGTCCTTGAATCGGTCCTTGAAGAGACCTGGAAAGAAAGACGAGTGGGAAAATTAGCCTTGATAATTCCGGTCAAAACATCCACAGACGGCCTTTGGGTGGCAAGTATCAAATGAATACCCGCAGCCCTGGCCATCTGGGCAAGACGTGTCAACGAAACCTCCACGTCCCGTGATGACGCCATCATAAGATCGGCAAGCTCGTCGATGATAACAACGATATACGGCAGTTTACAGGTTGGCTTTTCTGTATCTTCGCCGGGTTTAATTGCATTTTCCTGATCTATCTTCTGGTTATACTGCCGTATGTTTCTTGCTTTCTTTTCCGAGAGCAACTCATATCTTGTTTCCATTTCTCGTAACGTCCAGAACAAGGCATTGGTTGCTTTTCTTACATCTGTTACCACAGGGGTAATAAGATGGGGAATCCCATCATAATGTGACAACTCGATTCTTTTTGGATCGATCATAATCAGCTTTACTTCATCGGGCGTGGATTTGTATAACAGACTGCAAATCATGGCATTTAAGGCTACACTCTTACCGGTTCCGGTGGCGCCGGCAATTAAAAGATGCGGCATTTTGTCCAGCGCCGCCACCACAGGGTCCCCGACGATGTTTTTGCCGAGACAGATCGTAAGCTTTGATTTTGATTTTTCGAAAGCACTTGAGGCGGCAATTCCTTTGAATTTTACAAGCTCTCTGACGGTATTGGGGAGTTCAATTCCAATCACCGCCTTTCCGGGAATCGGGGCGACGATCCGGATACTTATGGCACGAAGCGCCAAAGCAAGGTCGTCGGTCAGGTTTACTATTTTATTAATTTTTACGCCCGGAGCCGGTTCATATTCATAGGTGGTAATAACAGGGCCAGGCGATACGGCCACCACCTTTCCCTTGACACTAAAATCTTCAAGTTTTTTTTCAAGGAGTTTTGACTGCATCCTCAAATTTTCCTCATTAGCAGAAGAAGGCTTTTCCTTGGAATCATCCAAAAGATTTATAGAAGGCAGTTTAAATCCGGGTTCAGAACGCATGAACTCGAATACTTCCTGTCGAGGAACCGGAGCTTCTTTTATAGATTTGGGTCGGGGTGCTTTGATTTTTATTTCCCGCTTTTTCTCAACAGCAAGTTCTTTTTTAATTTTTGAACCTTTTTTTAATTTTTTCCTTCGTTCTTTCCATTTGATAAACAATGTATGTAATCGATCCGCCGAAAAAACAACGGATCGCCAGGAGCGTTTTGAAAAGTTTGTCAGTGAAAAACCGGTGGCCAGAATCAAACCGATAATCCATAAAAGGACCAGTATAATTACGCCGCCGATCACATTGGAATATTTTACCAGAAATGATTTTAAGAAAATTCCAATGATTCCACCGGAAGAAAATTTATTCCCAAAAATAATAATGTGGTCATTATGTATTGCCAGCAGACTTCCGGTGGTTATAACCAAGAGAATTCCACCGGTAATTGTAAAAACAATTGCCCTGGAAGGGTGGTCTCGAAAAAAGTGAATACTGGTCAGAAGGAGCAAAACCGGAACCCAGAATGCACCAAGACCGAACGGTCCGATTAGGATACCGGCCATTTGGGCTCCCAGGAGCCCGAAGAAGTTATGAATATGGCCAGAGGAAGTGGCATGGTTAATTGAAGGATCCGCCGGGCTGTAAGACAACAGACTGATTAACGTAAAAACCACAAGAAAAAATGATGATATTCCAATAATCTCTTTACGCATGGATTCCTGAAGGAAAATTAGGTTATCGGTTAAGGGTGAAGAATCCGATTTCTTGCCCATTGCCTGCTTTTTAAACTTCCAATATAAAAGGAAGTATAACCGGACGGCGGCTTATGGTAAAGGAAAAAAATTTCCTCAGAGAAATCTGCATTTTTGACCGGATCTTATTGACCCGGCCAGGAACCACAGGGCCAACTTCTTCTATGATCTCGAGTATAATGCACTTTGCATCTTCCAGAAGATGGCCGGTTTCCGTTTCAAACACAAAACCGTGGGAAATAATGTCAGGACCGTGAAGTACAATTCCTGTCTCCTCATCAAAAACCATGGTGACGACCACCAAGCCGTCTTCGGATAACTTACGTCTTTCTTTGAGCACACTTCGCCCGACGTCTCCAATCCCTTTACCGTCTATAAACACCCGGCCTGTCAAAACATTTTCTCGGACCCTGCCGCCGTTTTCATCAAATTCAATGACCTGACCGTTTTCAACAACAAGAATATTTTCCTTTGGAATACCGACTTGCTCGGCCAGACGTGCATGAAGAATCAGATGCCGGTATTCCCCGTGAATCGGAATAAAATATTTGGGCCGGGTCAAGTCTATCATCAGCTTTAATTCTTCCTGAAAAGCGTGGCCGGACACATGGATCTCGGATATTTTCTCATAAATAACGTCGGCCCCTCGCCGATAAAGATTATTAATAATTTTGGTAATCGCCTTTTCATTGCCCGGTATAAATTTCGAGGAAAAAATTACCGTATCCTCTTCTTTGATCTTTATCTGCTTATGGGAGTCCGCAGCCATGCGGGCCAGGGCCGCCATGGGTTCTCCCTGACTTCCGGTCGTTATAATAACAATCTGGTCATCCGGAAACTCATGGAGCTGTTTAACATCCACCTCCATGTCCTCGGAAATGGTTATGTGGCCAAGCTCTTTTGCAATATTTACAGTAGTTTCTATACTCCTTCCATTAAAAATGACTTTCCGGTCCATTGCCCGGGCAATATCGATGACCTGTTGAATACGGGTGATATTGGAAGCAAAAAGGCCCACAATAATCCGTCCTTTTCTCCCTGAACAGATCCCTGCCAGTGTTTCACCGACCTCCTGATCGGAAATTGTATATCCTTCTTTTTCAACATTTGTGGAATCCGACAGCAGGGCGAGGACGCCCTCCTCGCCGCACCGGGCAAACCGGTTGACATCGGTTACTATTCGGTCAACGGAAGCATGCCCAATTTTAAAATCTCCGGTATGAACAACAAGTCCAAGAGGTGTTTTTATGGCAATACCTACCCCGTCCACAGCACTGTGGCAGACCCGGATAAATTCGAGTTCAAAAGGACCCAAATTAAGTTTTCCCCCAGGAAAAATTTCATGTAATAGAACGGGGGAAGAGAAAGTATGCCTTTCCAGTTTGTTCCGAACAACTCCCAGCGTAAAAGGAGTCCCAAAAATCGGCACAGTTATATCTTTTAGCAGAAAAGGGAGTGCTCCGATATGATCTTCGTGGGCATGGGTTAATACAATCCCCGAAATTTTGGACTTAATTTGTTTCAAATAACTCATATCGGGGATTACATAATCAATACCCAACATATAGTCTTCGGGGAACATCAGGCCGGCATCAATAATAAAAGCTGAATCGGAATATTCAAAAACCATCATGTTCAGCCCTATTTCCCCCAGCCCGCCCAGTGGTATTATTTTTAGCATAACGTTTCGTTCTTTTTGTTTTTATTATAGGAATCCAAGACGATATTTCTAACTTTTTCCATAAGATCGTCCTTGGTTTCCCTGGTATAATCTGAAGTATTAATCGGTTTTTTGATTTCGAGAACAACATTTCCGGGTCTAACAAGAATGTGTTTTTTTTGCATGATCGTCCATGTTCCATGAATTATCACCGGAATAATCGGAACACCGGAATCGACCGCCAAAATGAATCCTCCCTTTTTAAATGACTGTATGTGCTGATTCTGACTGCGCGTGCCTTCGGGAAAGATAATCACAGACGTACCATTTCTTATTATTTCCGACGCCTTATTAAGGCTTTGTATGGCAGCCTTTCGATCAAAACGATTAATACTGATATAACCGGCCCTTTTCATAGCATAACAGAAAATGGGTATCTTAAAAAGTTCGGCTTTGGCAAGCCATCTGAACTGAACCGGAAGATAAGCCTGAAGAACGGGGATATCAAAATTGCTCACATGGTTTGGCATGTAAATACAAGATCCCGTACGATTCAGGTTGGAAAGGCCTTTAACCGTGACTTTGATATTGCTTACAGCAAGAATGCATTTTGCACAAATCTTTGCCACTTTGTGCGTCGTTTCACCACCTGTAGTGGCAAATGAGGTTAATATGATGATAACAGCAAAAAAACCTGTCAAAACCACCGTCCAAAAAATAATAAAAAATGTTCGTATCACAAGTTAGTTCGCTTCGCTCACAATTGGAATGTTGGAATAATGGAACACTGGAATATTGGGTTCTGGGCCTCCGGCTCGGAGAGTCTGCGGCTCAGAGAGAAAATGGAAAGTTGTGTTATTGTAAAATTCCTATTGACGGAAATGAAATATAGGGATGTCATCTTCTTTAAATCATCATTCCAATATTCCATCATTCCAATATTCCATGTCCGAGTTAAAAATATAAGTCTAAAAATCACCTTCGCTCTCAATTAATTGAAGGATTTCCAATATGTTATGTTTTAATCCCAAGGTTATCGAACATGGCGTCGGCAAATCCCATAAGCCAGTTGCGCTGTTTTTCGGTTGCATACCCCATGCAGCTGCATCGCATTCTGTTCTTGGTGCGTACAAGCAGCTCAAAGGCTACAAGGTTTGTTTCAAGATCAACGGCAACATAAAATGGCTGACACTCTGTATGTTCTTTTTGAACCGGAGTGAGAAGGTTGTGGTCGAGCTGAAGCCAGTAAACGCCGTCCACATTTGAGGAACCAAAGTTTTCATCCATGAACACCTTGATCATTTCATAATCCTTGGGTCTAAGCTCATCAATAACATATTGTTTCATAATAATTGAACGCCTGGGAATTTCTATCCTGCTATCAGCGGGAAAATTAAAGAGATTTCATTGGCTACTTATAAATGCTGCCTCACAATTATGACCTGCCGTGTGCGCCCTCGGCCGCCTCGCCTTGTCCATCCGCCATGGGCTGCCACTCAGGCCAATACCGGGCGGGCTTGGCCGGCGGGATAGCTTTCACCGGAAGGCACGGCCAAACAAATTTTATTTGAATTATCACAGTTTGTTTTGTCGTGCAAGTTGTATGTTACCCGTCATCAGGGCAAACGCATTTGATTTCGGCGCAGCGTAGCGACGGCGTGTTTCTTTTGGAAACCGACTGAAACTTGCTTGCCAAAACAGGCATCGCTATGTTAAAGTCAATCTTATTTTTACATTGAGAACCTGGTCCTGTATGCCATGCCTGTCCTGTATTTCGGGAGTCAGAGTTCTCCGGCTCTGCTCTGGAGTTTGTGTATTAAATCACAAATCCCAAGCACCAAATTCCAAATAAATCTCAAATTCCAAATTCTAAACCGGTTCAAAGTGATTGTTTGGGATTTTGAATTTCGGTCATTGTTATTTGTTTGTTTTTTAGGATTTGTTATTTGGAATTTCAATAAGTCAATGAGCTTTCAAAAAAGCAAACCCCTTGTGGGGATAACCAAAGCCTGGTTCCTGTTGACTCGGATTCTATACTTTAGGTTGTATGTCCGGAATACCCTATGATTTCATTTAACACTTATTTAATCGCCTATATTTGCATCTATCTGACCAGTTTTGCAGTGTATATGGCTATTGAGGGAATAAATCTCACTTATCTCAAGAAATTTGGGCAAAAGGTGCCTGTGGCTTTTGAAGGGATGATCGATGAGAAAGAATTGCAGAAAATCAGCCGGTATACCGAGGATAACATCCGTTTTAAGCTATTTCAAACCAGCATCAGTAAAATTATTTTTCTTTATATCATCCTTTCCGGTGTCCTTCCATGGCTGGCCCAATCTCTTGCCCGGATGAATGTTATAATCGCCGGCCTTATCTTTTTTGCACTTATCGGCCTGGTTGAAATATTGATGGGACTTCCTTTTGATTATTATCACAGCTTCGTTCTTGAGGAAACATACGGCTTTAACACAAAAACCCTGAAAATCTGGCTCTGTGATTTGGCAAAGTCCATGCTGGTTTTAATTATCTTAGGAACTTTTCTGCTTTCGACGCTTCTTTTGATGGTAACCTATGCCGGTCAGAGCTGGTGGATCTGGGCATGGATTATTTTTTCGGTATTCCAATTGATGATGACCATACTCTATCCTACGGTCATTGCGCCGCTTTTTAACAAGTTCACATGGCTTGAAGATTCCGGGCTTAAAGAGGCGATTGAACGACTGGCTAAAACACAAGGGCTTACCATTGAGGGAATATACCAGATGGATGCAAGCAAAAGAACCAGACATACCAATGCATATTTTTCGGGAATGGGAAAAGCCAAGCGGATCGTATTGTTCGATTCTCTGATCCGGTCACACGGTCAGGATGAAATTCTGGCGATTCTGGCCCATGAAATCGGACATTTGAAAAAAAAACATATTAAAAAACAATTTATTCTTGTCAGCCTTGTATCCCTGTTTCTTTTTTTCCTGGCATCAAAACTGCTAACCTGGGAGGTGATGTATCATAGTTTTGGTTTTTCAAATATACCGTGCTACGCGGGTCTGTTTTTGGTGGGCATCCTGTGGGAACCGGTAAACTTTTTTATGTCTCCCATCGGAATGGCGATTTCCAGAAAATTTGAAAGACAAGCGGATGTTTACTCGCTTGGAATTTTAAAGACCGCAAAACCACTTTCAACAGCGCTAAAGAAAATGGCAAAAGATAATCTTTCCAACCTCACCCCTCACCCGCTGTATGTCTGTTTCAACTATTCCCATCCCCCATTGCTCGAAAGAATCGAGTATCTTGAAGCTCATGAGCCCTAAATTACGGTCTACTGACTTAGTATAAATTTAGATTCAACATATTTTAATGAGGAATCCACACCTTGAAGGCATATAAAAAATGAACGTCGAACATCGAACATCGAACGTTGAACATCGAATAATGATGTCGCTTCGCTCAGTAATTTAATTTTATTTGTTTTTAAAAATCCGATATCAAACCTTAAATCTTACATTTCGCACATGTTGAAATTTAATTTCAGGATTTATACCACTTGTCGCCAATAATGCTCATAAGTTATCAATATAACAATAAATAAAAAATCTAGACTTTACCCTTTAATTGTTTTATAACGCCCTATACAAGCAAAATAGGAGACGCTATGAAGCAATTTGAAACACGGTTCAAACAAGTCGACGTATTGCCGATGGTCAAGCATTTCATGGATGAACTTGACCTGTTCAATTTATTTAAAAAATATGTCCGG
>Ga0222656_1000525_pt1 | contig 13460 bp, 9 predicted proteins | sample AntAcemetagen472_FD_179808 | JGI IMG/M metagenome (GOLD analysis project Ga0222656, IMG submission 179808) | Saline water microbial communities from Ace Lake, Antarctica - #472 | ecosystem: Environmental > Aquatic > Non-marine Saline and Alkaline > Saline | place: Antarctica: Ace Lake | collected... | reverse complement strand
GGAAAAACTCGGGAATTTTCCGACCGTTTTTCTCCTTCAGGAAAAAAGCAGAAAAGGGGTTATGGATGCGCTTAAAAATGGGAAGATGTATGCCTATCAGGGAGATTATCTACAGGGGGTCAAGCTTGAAGAGTTCTCTGTGTCCTCTCCAGATAGCGCAAAGATAGGAATAGCGGGTGACGAGATCACATTAAAAGATAGCCCCAGGATCAGGATCTCCCTCTCAGCGGCCAAGATCTCGGAGAGAAAAGTAAGTGTGCGACTGATAAGATCGGGGAAATTGCTCGAGACCTTTGAAGGTACGTTGCCCATGCAGATCGATTATCAAGACGGGTATTTTAAACCCGGCGAAAAGGTATATTACAGGATGGATATGCGCGGCTATGGTACACTGGTTTCCAATCCAATCTTTGTGAAGTTTGAGAGTCTAGCAAAACGTGCTTATTAATATCCCATTGCCTTGTCTTTATACTTTTTGACAAGATCGTCGATATTTTCTTTGCCGGTCTTCCCCGCCATTCCCTTCTCGAAATCCTTCATCTTCTCAGCAACGATCCGATCCGTCTGCTTTTGAATTATCCTATCCACAAAAGATGGCACATTGCAGGTAATAAAGGCCAGACCAAACCCCAGCACAAGGCAAATAGCGGCGATTATCAGGCAATATCGCAATTCACCCTTTTTTAGCAGGCTTCGCTTTCTCTTCACCCTTATCTTTTTATGTTTACTGTCAATATTCATACTCTTAAATTGTTATTCAGTAAAGTAATATGAATTAACTTTAAGACCCTACAGCTTCCCCTGTTTGGTAATTTACCCTTTTTTGAAAGTATTTTCAATTGAATTATTAACTCAATTTTCGGGTTTAATAAAAGCGAGGCGTGATATGGTTTAATATATTGATATTATGATAAATAAAGCTTGAAGAGCCCAGTCTTTTGATTTATAGTGAATTTTGCACAAAACACAACAATATCAAAAGGAAAAGGCTCGTGTGAACCATATCAAGATCGCCTCCTAAACTCAAGCTGATGTTCACGTTTTTGACAAGATTGACGATTTTTTCAACCGCTTCAATGTTTCAACCATGCTCCGCCGCTGTGGTGTCCGTAAACGGCACGGATACAGCGTTCGCTCTTTGATAAAACCTATATTTTCTTTGCCCTTCTTCGGAAAAAACACTGAATGGGGATTCGATGGCAAAGAAGAGTTTCAATTCCTCAACGCATGCTCGATTTTAAATAAATGTATTGAAAACAATTTTGAATTACAGTGGAAAAAAGGTTATTGGAGTCTGTATGTGCAATAATAATCGATCAATTTCTAAATACGTTAACAGTGTAAAATATTCCGAATACTTGGAGTGCGTGTGTGTGATATCCTTGTTTCCAATCCTCTTTTTGTGATGTTTAATTGATAAATATGGGTAAAGGTGGTCTATCAAAAGATGATTATTTCCGTGCATCAACCTCAATATTTGCCATGGCTGGGTTATTTCGAGAAAATCTACAAGGCGGACATCTTTGTTCTCTTGGATAATGTTCAATTTAAGAAGAATGAATGGCAGAATCGAAACAGGATTAAGACGGCCAATGGCTGGCAGTGGCTGACCGTTCCTGTTATGTACAAGTTTCCACAGTTGATAAACGAGGTTGGAATCAATAATAAAGATAAATGGCGGCATCGGCAGAGGCAGGCGATTATCTCTAATTATAAAAAAGCCCCCTTCTGGTCTTTGCTTGAAGAATTCTTTGAGGAGATATTTTCGTCGGAGTGGCAGTACATTTCTCAATTGAATATTCACGTTGTGGAGAGGCTTGCCGGATTGCTGGGCATTACTACTCCCATCCATGTTGCATCCGAGCTTGGCATATTCCCGGAAGACCCTGACGACAGACTGATTGCCCTTACAAAGCATTTCGATGCGGATGTCTATCTGGCGGGAAGCGGAGGGAAAGATTATATGAATATGGAAAAATACACCAAAGAGAATATCGAAGTCATATTTCAGGATTACTCTCACCCTGTCTATAGTCAGCTTTTTGGCTCTTTTGAGCCGTTTGTATCTGTTATCGATTTGATATACAATCATGGTGAAAAAAGTCTTGAGATATTAAAGGGGGGAATATGAGAATTCTTGCCGTAGGACCCCATCCCGATGATATAGAAATTGGTTGTGCGGGCAATTTTTTGAAATACACCAAATCCGGTGATGACCTGTATCTGATGGTTATGACGATGGGCGGAAAAGGTGGGGAAACAGAAACAAGAAAGGCGGAGCAGATCAGGTCTGCGGAGATTCTGAAGGCCAGGGATCTGATCTGGGGCGGGTATGAAGATACACAGCTTACACCCAGCATGAATGATATGGTTGCTGATATTGAAAAGCTTTTAAAGAAAATAAAGCCTGATTTCTTTTTTGTCAATTACGGTGACGACAGCCATCAGGATCACAGGGTGCTGTATAAGGCCGCTATCTCCGCTTCACGATACATAAAAAATGTCCTTTTTTATGAGGTGCCGACCACGCAGAATTTCTTACCCTCTGTGTTTGTGAATATCGCTGATACAATAGATGGCAAGATGGAAGCTTTGCTGGCCCACGAATCCCAGGTGGCAAAGACAAATATTGAGGGATTATCCATAGTTGATGCCGCGAAATCCACGGCGGTCTTCAGGGGAATCCAGGGAAGGGTTCACCTGGCGGAGGGGTTCGTGCCGCTCAGGTTGTTTATGTAAGTTTGATGGAGCTCGTCACAGGATATTAAATGATTCCACATTCAAAGCCAACCCTCGACGCTGATGATTACAGAAGCGTTATGGATGTCCTTCAATCGGGCAATCTTGTTCAGGGTGAACAGGTTGCTGGATTTGAGGATGCCATTTCCTCCTTTGTCGGCGTCAGAAACGGTGTTGCCGTCAGTTCCGGCACTGCGGCCCTTCATCTTTCACTGATTGCCCTTGGAGCAGGGGAGGGGGACGAGGTTATTATCCCAAGCTATGTTTGTTCCGCTCTTCTCAATGCCGTGTTGTATGTAGATGCCCTTCCGGTTGTTGCCGATATTGACGGATCAACGTTCAATATCGCTGTTGAAGATCTGAAAAGAAAGATAACAAAACGAACAAAGGCGATCATTGTTCCTCATATGTTCGGTCTTCCGGCGGATATCGACGAGATTGTGTCGCTGGGTATCCCTGTCATTGAAGATTGCGCCCAGTCCATCGGGGCGAGACATCAGGGTCGATACACGGGGACCTTCGGCGTCTGCTCAATATTTTCTTTTTATGCCACGAAGATGCTTGCGACCGGAGAGGGGGGAATGATCCTGTCGGATGATGACCGATTTGCCGGGATTGCAAGAAATCTGCGTGATTATGACGAAAAAGATATCTATTCGGTAGGGTATAATTACAAGATGACAGATATCCAGGCGGCGCTCGGTATAAGCCAGCTGAAGAAACTTCCATCTTTTATCGAGAAGAGAAGACAGATAGCAGATCTTTATAACAGAAGTTTGAGAGATATCTCTTTTCCGGTTCCAGCGGTTCCGGATGGACAGGAGCACATATATTACAGGTATATCCTGCTTCTCGACGATTCCTCCGGATTTATGAAAGAGATGCAGGAGATCGAAATTGGGTGCAGAAGGCCCGTGTTCAAATCCCTGCACGAATATCTTGGCTTATCTGGATACCCTGTTACAGAAAGGGCAATGAGCCGGTCGGTGTCCATTCCGCTTTATCCTTCATTGACAGATGAAGATGCGCGCAAGGTTGCTGCCGGCATGGTGGACAGGCTGTAGCGTTGCCCCTGGCGGGCAACCAATATGTGGGGCACGAGAGGCCCCACACTACATGTGAAAGGCTTATGGATGTTTAATTCAGATTCCCAGAGGATATCATTCAGGCGGATTATCTGGTCTGTTTCCCTTGTCATTTTTGTGGCGCTTCTTCTTCCGTGGTCCCGCTTCTATTTTATGGATATTGGTGTAAGATGGCTCTATATTCTACTGTTCTCTTTTTCTCTTTCAGCAGTATTGACTCCGATAATGCGACTTGTCGCCCTGAAATTCAAGATTGTTGATGTGCCTGGTGGAAGAAAGACTCACGATAAAAACACGCCCCTTCTGGGGGGAGTCGCAATCTTTGTGGCCTTCAGCGTTGCTCTTCTGGCGAATATGGTTCTGGAAAGAGAGCTTGTCTTTCTGCTTTGCGCAGGCGTTGTTGTCGCATTGATGGGACTGGTGGACGATTGGCGTGGTGTATCGGCAAGATTGAAGCTGTTTGTCCAGATTCTAATTGTCCTTTTTTTGATTCGCTCCGGAATTGTATTGAACCTGTTCCCTCAGACCACTTGGGGATACTGGTTGAATGCTTTATTCACAATCATATGGGTCATAGGGATTACAAACGCCATGAATTTCATTGACGGCATGGATGGGCTGGCGTCAGGAATTGGCGTGATTATGTCGCTGTTTATGGGGATGGTTGCATTTCAGACAGGTCAGCCCTTTATGGGGTGGATTGCCATAGCCATGATGGGAAGCTGCCTCGGTTTTCTCCCATATAATTTCGGGTTTAAGAAGCCTGCCTCCATATACCTCGGCGATGCCGGGAGTACCTTTATCGGTTTTATGCTGGCTGTCCTCGCTATCAAGGGCGACTGGTCTGATAGTAGCCGGATCGTATCGTTTTCCGCCCCGGTGCTTATCTTCTGGGTTCTGATATACGACATGGCCTACATTACCATAGAGAGGATTATGACCGGCAAGGTGAAAAGTATGAAGGAATGGATCGATTATGTCGGTACCGATCACATTCATCATCGATTATATTCGCTGCTTGGCGATAAGAGAAAGGCAGTTTTATTTATCTATCTTCTGTGTGCTACACTGGGTATCAGCGCCATAACCCTTCGATACGCAAGGCCTATCGATGGTGTCCTGCTTGTTATTCAGGCCTTTCTGGTTACCATCCTTGTCTCAATAGTGGAGTATTCTGGGCGGAAACGCTGAAATATACCTTTGACCCTGCCAGATCAGGCTATACGATCTACTGAGATTCTTTCCGCTATTTCTCTTACCTCTTCCATAATGTTCCGGATATCCATGGCAAGGAGACGGCGATCCTGCATGACGATCTTCCCGTTGATAATTGACGTTGAAACATCCGCCCCTGACGCTGAATAGATGATAGGGGAATAAGGGTTGTAAAGAGGCGTAAGGTGGGGTTTTTTCATGTCCATAATGATAATGTCGGCGCGTTTTCCCGCCTCAATAGAGCCGGTCTTATCATCAATTCCGAGGACCTTCGCGCCCTCGATGGTTGCCATTTTCAGCGTTGTTTTTGCATCCATCGCGGCAGGGTCCATGGATGAAACCTTGTGGATTCTGGCTGCCGTTCCCATTTCCAATATGAGGTCGAGATCATTATTGCTCGCGCATCCGTCTGTTCCGAGCCCAACTGTAATTCCTTTCCTCAGCATCTCAGGGACGGGCGCTGTCCCAGCCGCCAGCTTCATGTTGCTCTCCGGTGTGTGCGAGACCTTCACGCCACACCCGGCAAGGATATTCATTTCTTCATCATCCAGCCAGACGCAGTGGATGGCGATCGTCCTCTCGTCAAGGACATCCAGCTTGTGAAGGTGCCTTGCCGGAGTTTCTCCGTATCTGTTTTTGATATCGTCTGTCTCGTCTTTTGTCTCAGCAAGATGTATAAGAAATGGAACATCGTGACTTCGCGCGATCGCTTTAATCATGCGAAGCGTTTCCGGCGAGCATGTGTATGGCGCGTGGCAGAAAAGGGCGGGGTCTATCAGAGGCGATGCGTCGGACCATTTTCTGATAAATGCCTCTGCAACAGCAGCTCTTTGTGAGGGATCGGGAATATCCGAAGTAGGGAAGTCAACAAATCCCTGGCTTGGGACCGCCCTCATCCCGGCGTCGATTGCCGCTTCGACCACTGCGTCCTCAAAAAAATATCCATCGCAGAAGGTGGTCGTACCCGAGAGGATCATCTCGGCAATGGAAAGCATGGAGCTATGGTACACCATCTCCCGGTTTACGTATTTTGCCTCGGCGGGGAAGATATGATTATTGAGCCAGTCCATAAGCGCCAGATCGTCGGCCATTCCCCGGAAGGCAGACATGGGGAGATGGGTGTGTGTGTTGATGAGGCCCGGCATTATAATCGAATCCGAGGCGTCAATCGTCTCTTTTGCATTACGGCGGGCGGATTCGTCTTCCCCCTCGTTTACGAAGAGGATGTTTCCGTCCTTCACGCCAATTACCGGTTCCTCAATGACCTTCATGTCCTGCGACATGGTAAGGAGTGTCCCTCCACTTATCAGCAGGTCGAGACTCTCTCTTTCCCCCATTTATCGTTCCCCCATTCCGTAGCCCGACGAATCAGCCAGTTATATTATTTCAACCCCATGCTCTTTTTTATTCGCCGTGAAATTTCGTTTACTTTATCCATAATCTCAATTTCATTGATGGTGAGGAGTTCGCGGTTTTCCATGACTATCCTGCCGTTGATTATTGATGTCCTGACATCGGAGCCGTTCGCCGCGTAAACGAGAGTTGAATATTCATTGTACATGGGGGTAAGGTGCGGTTTGTCCAGATCAACAATGATAATGTCAGCCTTCATACCAGGCTTCAATACTCCTGCAATGTTATCCATACCCAGAACCCGTGCCCCTTCGCAGGTAGCCATACGCGTCACTGTCTGTGCCGACATAACCGTAGGATCATACAGGGCGACTTTCTCGAGTTTTGCCGCCGTATCCATTTCCTGGAACATGTCGAGATTGTTGTTGCTGGCACATCCGTCCGTTCCGAGTCCAACGGGAACGCCGTGATTGAGCATTGCTGTTATGGGTGCAACGCCGGAGGCAAGTTTCATGTTACTCTCCGGGTTGTGAACCACCTTGCAGCCATGATCGGCGAAGACCTTTATGTCTTCTTCATCCATGCAGACACAGTGAAAGGCAAAAAAACGTTCATCCAGATATCCGATATCTCTTAAAAATGCGGTTGCCCTTTTACCGAATTTTTCCTTTAACTGTTTTGCCTCCATCTTATTTTCAAGAAGATGAGTTGCGAAGGGGACGTTGTACTGGTCGGCCAGGGTCTTGGCGTCTTTGAGAAGGGAAGGGGAGCATGTGTACAGGGAGTGTGGTTCGACCATAATATTGACAAGCGGGTCATCCATCCATTTTTCAATAAGCATTCTTGAATACTTCAGACCTTCTTCCGGTGTTTTGCAATTTGGTGATGGAAAATCGAAGAGGACCTCACCGATGAGGCAGCGCATCCCGGCCTCCTTCGCCGCACGGGCGGTCTCATCTTCGAAGATGTACATATCGCTGAAGGTTGTCGTTCCCGATTTGATCATCTCCGCACAGGCGAGCAGGCTGCCCCAGTAGGCGAGTTCGGGATCAACATTTTTTGCTTCTGCGGGAAAGATGAAGTTGTTCAGCCAGTCCATCAGCTCCATATCGTCCGCTATCCCCCTGAAGCATGTCATGGCCGCGTGGGTGTGACTGTTAATCAGGCCCGGCATGACGAGGCAATTATTCGCATCTATGCTCCTGCGACCTGAAAATTGCTTTTCTATATCTTCCGAAATGCCGATACCGGCAATCGTGTCTCCATCTATGGCAATCGAACCGTTGTGAATAATTGAATCGTTTTCGTCTGATGTGAGTATTCTTCCTCCTGATATGATAGTATCAACTTCCTTCATTTCCTGGTACACCTCCCATAGTCTTAAAATCTCAGTTTGATATTTGTGACTTCATATCACAGCTCCTGTTTGGCCTTCAAGGAAGAATCCCCCCTGTGGTTTAAATTATTACTCCGGCAATTAAACATATCAACTGTCATGCCGGACTTGATCCGGCATCCAGTCTTATTCTGGATTCCCGCGTTCGCGGAAATGACGCTTTGTCATGTATTGTTGCCGATGTAATAATTATTGCGAAGATTTGCCGAATATAATCTTGACATGATTTTTTAAAAATAATAGTAACTACTCTGATATCAGAAGTTATCTGTTGAGTGCCTGGGTGGCGGAATTGGTAGACGCAAGGGACTTAAAATCCCTCGATACTTGGTATCGTGAGAGTTCGATTCTCTCCCCAGGCACCATACAATCCTGCCGAGTCTCATATTGCCTGTGCCTTATCGTAGTATTGCAGGTTGTCAATGGTCTAATCAGAGTGATTTCTAAGAATATATCGGGAGTTATCAAATGTATATTATTAAAAAGGTAACATTCAACAGCATACTGGGATTTGCCGGTATCCTTTTAATGCTGATGTCCAGTTGTTCCATACATGACGGGAAAATCTTCGGAAGATATGGCAAGATAGCCCCTGACGGAGTGGCTACACAATCATTTGAATCCTGCAGTGTGGACGGTAATCTTGATTACTATGCGAGCGGACCTGATTTGTATCCCAATGCCATTATCGGCATTGACAGGAGATATGAGCTTGTCTCTGATTTGTGGAAGAAAAGAGAATTTACACCTGATGATTTGAAGATCCTTGTACAAAACATGCAGTCAAAGGCATGGGAACATGGTTCCATGATGCGCGGATTCAATATTCTCGATGACATGGGGAATGATATCGGTGATGCGTATTCAATCCTGTCGGTGATTATGCCGGTTAAGATGATAGATGGAAACAAGGTAATTGTTTATACGCCACCCCTTGATCCCTACGAGAAATTCAAGTTAAGAAGATTAGACACGGATTAAACAGTATTCATCCGGGCGGGTCGGTATATCGCAAAACGCCCGGATAATAAACGACCGGCAATGAAGGCGCAAACAGAAGGGGAGGGAAGCGATGCGAACTATGATAAGAAAAATTCTTTCAGTATCCCCTCTGAAGATAACTATCCTTGTCATTTTTTTATTACTTGTACTGTATCTTGTAAAATTTCCATTCTTCCATTTTATGGAACTGAAGGCTCTGGACCTGCGCTTTAAGGCCCGGGGAGTAAGACCACCTGGTGTGGAAACGGTCATTGCCGCCATTGATGAGAAAAGCTTGACTGAGCTTGGCCGATGGCCGTGGACGCGAACGAGAATTGCGCAAATGATAGACACATTGAAGGAATATGGCGCCAGGAGTATCGGTTTTGACGTCGTTTTTGCCGAACCTGATGACAATGCATCCCTAAGGGAGCTGGATGCATTGTCAAAAAAGATAGACGAAATGGGGTTGAAGGAACCCTGGTTATTGAAATATCTCGATGAACAGAAGGAACAGGCCGATGCCGATCGCATACTTGCCAGGGCAATTGAACGTGCTGGAAATGTGACTTTGGGCTATTTCTTCTACACATCAGAGAAAGAGGCGCGGCATCTTACCGGAGAGGAAATCATAAGGGGCGAGGAATATATCGACAAATCTAAATATGACATAGTGCGGATGAGTGGAAAAGCCGATGAGTATCCCATGATCAGGGCCTATGCCGCAGCGCCTAACATCAGATCGCTTACCGATGCAGCGAAGACAAGCGGTTTCTTTAATGCCTTTCCGGACATAGACGGCACTAACAGATGGTTTCCGCTTGTTATAAAATTCGGGGACAATTTTTACCCCCCCCTCTCGCTCTCTGTTGTGCAACAATATCTGGGCCGGCCCATGCTTTCCCTGAGATTGGAAGAGTATGGTGTTGAGGGAATAGCGATAGGGGATACTGAGATCCCCACCGATGAATCGGGACGGATACTTGTTAATTTCCTCGGACCATTTCATACCTTTCCTGTCTATTCGATTACCGATATTATTAACAATCGTCTGGACCCTGCTCTTTTCAAAGACAAAATCGTTCTTGTTGGAGCGACTGCGACAGGGATATATGATCTGAGGGTGACACCCTTCAGTCCAACCTACCCAGGGATAGGGATTCATGCCACAGTGATTGATAATATCCTTCACCGGAGCTTTATCAGAAGGCCAGGCTGGACGGCCCTGATCGATATCTTCATAATTATCATGCTTGGCCTGTCAATGGGGACTATTATGTCTCGGTCAAGGGCTGTCAGTGGTCTTCTCGCCGGCCTTGTTCTTACCACCGCGTGGGTTATGGCAAATCGATTTGTCTTTTCAAATTACAATCTCTGGCTCAATATTGTCTATCCGTCACTTACAATACTCGCGGTGTACATAGGGGTAACTATTTACAAATACATTACCGAGGAGCGGGAAAAAAAGAAGATCAGAGGCGCGTTCCAGTACTATCTTACGGCATCCGTCATCAACGAGATGCTTGAAGACCCGTCAAAGCTCAAGCTGGGGGGGCATAAAAAGGATCTGTCGGTTCTTTTTTCCGATATCAGGGATTTTACGACGATATCAGAGCAGTTGACTCCTGAAGAGCTGGTGCGATTATTGAATGAATACCTGACAGCGATGACCGATGTGGTCTTTAACAATGAAGGACTTCTCGATAAGTATATGGGCGACGCCATCATGGCAGTATTCGGGGCTCCGCTCGACCAGCCCGATCACTCGATGAGGGCCTGTATGACTGCCCTTGGGATGATGAATGAATTGAAAAGACTTCAGGAAAAATGGATGAACGAAGGGAAACCACCGCTCAATATAGGGATAGGGGTAAACAGTGGCGATATGGTTGTTGGCAACATGGGTTCTGAGATGAGATTCGATTACACCGTTATGGGTGACAGCGTGAACCTTGGCTCCCGGCTGGAGGGGATAAACAAAGAGTACGGCACAAATATAATTATCAGTGAATTCACCTATGAAAATGTGAAAGACCTGCTTTTATGCCGTGAACTCGATTCGGTCAGGGTCAAGGGCAAAATGCTGCCGGTAAAGATATACGAGCTGCTCGGAGAGAGGAAAGACGCGAAGATGTGGGACGCCTTAGTCCGGGCCTTTGATGAAGGACTTATACATTACAGACAGTGTCAATGGGATGAAGCAATAGCCGCATTTCAGAAGGCGACGGAGATTCGTTCCGGTGATCCGCCTTCTGAATTGTACATAAAGAGGTGCGAGGAACTCCGGATGAATCCCCCGGAAAAGGGCTGGGACGGCGTATACACGATGACTGAAAAGTAAGTTGTGGACGGACGCGCAATCACCCGCGGCTGCTGTTTATCTCTTATCGGCCGCGCATCCGTGTTTCGCGGATGTAGTTGATTAGCCGCCCCTATTTTGCCCAGCCTGCGGCTGTGCCGCTGAATGCAGTTGGGCTATCGATTTCTCCACCGGCTCCGCCTTTGAAGGTAATGCTTTTGCTGTTAACCGTTCCGGTGCCGTCCGTGATCGTCGCGGTCCATTTGTCTGGGTTTTCACTCGTGTCCCATGCCGTTACGTTGAATTTTGCAATGAGAGCGGATGCACCTGCTGAATAATTATTGCCGCTCAGGTTGACAGTCGTCGTGCCCGCCGTGGGAGCCGCCACATTGGTGCCTGTAACCGTCCCGGTTGCCCAGAGACGCGGAGCCTGATCGCTGGCATACGACAAGAAAGTAACCCCGGTTAAGGTAACATTTGTTATAATAGCACCACCAGGATTATTGTATGCAAGGTTTGCGGTGCCGACAGTGACGCTCGGGATATCGAGTTTAACCAGATCAGCCCTGCCACCAGCAGTACTTGCCTTTGTCAGCAACTGGCTTGTTTCCAGCCAGACGCCACCACCGCCGGCAAAAATTTCACTTTCGGATGGATTGTAGCCGCCATCGAGTTCACCTATCGCGATGCCTGTTACGGCATGCTTTATATCGACCCAGCCGCCTGCCACATCCGTACTCTCAACTCTTTTATAGTTCGGGATGGTGCCTTTAGCTGACATATAGAGGTACAGATTCTGAGTTTCAGCGGGATCAGTAGTCTCCCAACCTTTTTGCTCCCACTCCAAAAACCAGTCATCACAATCAACCAGGGTCTTGCCTGCAATAGTTAAATAGGTGCTGCCTGTATGTGTTTGCCAGAACCCCCAATATTGATCCTCCTGGATAGAATCAAAAATGCCGTCACTTTTGTATATGTTAAAATCGCCTATATCGGTATTGCTTTGATAGAAATTTCCACTTCCACTGCCTGTCACAATAAAAATATCGCGGGCATAGTCGGTAATTCCAGCGACACTGCCGGGAACAATTAAACTTCCTGGATCACTAAGTTGTACCCAATCGAGAGAGCTGCTTGCGTTCCAGTCGTGGAGGTCTGTGGAATAGGACCCTGAAACATCGCCCCCCATCATACCGCCGGACTCATCAGAGCCAATGTAAAAGAACGCCGCTGTTCCGTCGACCGTCTGCCCACTTGGATTCCAGCCACAAGCGGTGAATCCATAGAAGTATCCAGATTTTAAGCTGCCGGTCAGCGCCCCTCTAATATTTTCATACATGTACATAAAAGGCGGGGTCTGGTTATATTTGCCTGACATTGAAAGGCTGAAATGCGAATCACCTGAGTTCCCGGAAATACCGATACTATCAACACTGAATGGTTTTATTAAATAATCACTAATATCAAAGCCAATATCGGGATGAAAGAAATCGCCGGGTCCAAAGTCACCCATGTAGAAATCGCCGGGTCCAAAGTCACCCATGTTGAAATCGCCGGGCCCGAAGCCACCTGGACCAAAATCACCCGGTCCCCCGTAGAACCCGCCCGGCGGAGGCGGGCCGTAGAATCCAAAATCGCCACCTGGAGGGGGAGGTCCATAGGGACCGTAATCGCCACCCTGAGATGGTGGGCCATACGGGCCGAAATCACCGCGCATATCACCACTCGGTCCATAGTCCCCCGGTCCGGGGTTACCACTCATATCACCACTCGGTCCATATTCACTGGGACCGTATTCGCCTCCCGGAGGAGGAGGTCCATAAGGGCCGTAGTCTCCACCTGTGGGTGGTGGTCCTTCCCCCTGGTAGTCATCGGGTCCGTAATCACCCGGAGGTGGTGGTCCGTAGTCTCCACGCCCGTCATCCCCCGGGCCATAGTCTCCGCGTCTGTCGTCTCCCGGTCCATTGTCACCGGGACCGTAATCTTCACGTCTGTCGTTGCCCGGTCCATCGTCACCGGGACCGTTGTCTCCAGGTTTATAGTCTCCGGATTCCCTGTCGTCCGATCTGCGATCAGATGGTTTGTCATCCCCGGGCTTCCCATCTTTCCGCTCTCCATCTACACGCTTCTGATCTTTACCCTCGTTGTCTCCTGACTTCTCTTCTTTTGCTTTGTCGTCACCCTTTTCCCTGTCTCTTGATTTATCATCTGCGGGCTTTTCCACCCTTGTATCATCCTTCTTCCCCTCGTCATCTTCATCCCTGTCACCTGGATCGGTGTCTGCTGAATGCCTGGAGATTTCTTCTGGTTTGGCTCTCCTGACAATTGGAGGAAGATCAGGATTAATCACCATCATGGCTTGATTCGCGCGGATAATCACTATATCTTTTGG
>Ga0222656_1000522_pt1 | contig 13475 bp, 11 predicted proteins | sample AntAcemetagen472_FD_179808 | JGI IMG/M metagenome (GOLD analysis project Ga0222656, IMG submission 179808) | Saline water microbial communities from Ace Lake, Antarctica - #472 | ecosystem: Environmental > Aquatic > Non-marine Saline and Alkaline > Saline | place: Antarctica: Ace Lake... | reverse complement strand
TCCAATATAGATGAGATCCAGGCCGACCGGTATCCCGGGGATGCGAAGGATTATCCCGGACTGGTGGCCGCGCCGTACCGTATCTACACCAAGGCTCAGATTATGGCCTTAGGCGCACACACACAGTTTTTTCTGATGAACACCTCGCGATCGGGGGATTTTTATGCCGAATACACGGGGCTCCCTGTGGAGGACCTGCTCAAGGACGCCGGTATATTGTCCAGTGCCAGCAGCATCATGGTCTATGCCCCGGACGGTTGGTCCCAGTACCATCCCCTGGTAGAGGACCCGGAGCCTGAACTCTACCATGTACAGGGGACATATCCCGCTTCCGCTTACTATTATAATGAACAGGCCGACGTGGTAGTGAATCCGGGAGACGGCTGGTGCGACTACAGTGCGCCGTCCTGTTCCGGCCGGAAGCATCTGGATGCTATTGCCAATCCCGCGAGTCTGAAAATGATCCTGGCATATAAACGGGAAGGCCTCCCCATGGACCCTGGAGTCCTTAATGAGGACAACAAACTGGATGGTGAAGGACCTTTCCGGGTCGTTCCGCCACAAAAGGTCCCGAACCCTCCGGATCAACTGAGTAGCGCGGACAACCAGGACGTGATCTGGCCTTATAATTACAACTGGGATCATAATGCCGGCGCGGCCACAAGAACTGTCACCATCATCAAGGCCGAACCCCTTCCCGAAGGCACTACTGACATCGATGTGTTAGAGGCGGGGTGGTCCTATGTGGGTCAGGGAAAGATTGTCGTTTACGGTGCACTGGACGGCACTGATAGCAACGGTAATGGGGTCCTTGATAGTGAGGAAGGGAGCGATGACACCAAGGACTTTGACGGCGACGGTATCCCGGATTATAAAGATGTGGATACGGCCCGGGTCCGCCAGGCAAATGGCGGCGGCCTTATTCTCCTCCACACCTCCAAGGGTGCTTTTGCCAATGTGCAGGCCCTGAATGTGGATGACCCCGCAGTGACTCAGACCGGGAAACCTCAGATGAATTTTCCATACGGCACTGTGAAATTCGATGTGGTTGATTTGACGGCAGGAGACACCGTGACCGTTACGATAGTATACCCCGGAAACGTCTCAAGCACAGCTTCCTTTTACAAGATCGACGTGGTCCAGGGGTGGCATACGATCCCCATTCAAAGCCTCGACGGCGACACGATTGTCATCAGTCTTACGGACGGCGATACTTCAACGGACGCTGACAGGACTGCAAACGGGGTGATTCAAGACCCCGGTGCCGTGGCAGTGCCTGCCACAACCCCCAGCAGCGACGGGGGCGGCAGCGGATGTTTTATCAGCAGCATTGGGCCCATTAACAGTACCACCAGCCTGCTGATAATGTTCGGTTTCGGCCTTGTTGTACTCTGCTGTTTCGCAGTACGTTCCCTGTGGTTTCGAAGGGTTCAAAAGGAAGCGAGAAGGAATTCATAGGAATTGGCAATTGGAGGGACCAGGAAGACCGTACCGGATGGAAATTCGGGCGGTATTCCCGGTTCCGTCATCCATTCCCATCAATCAGCCCGCTTGCCTTCAACCTGCGGACAACGGGTGGGACCATCATTGAACCGGCGACGCCAAAGAGGACACCGGAGGATGACGAAATAACGGCATGCTGCAGGATCAGCGACCAATCCATCCCGACCACCCATTCCACAACAACGATCGTGAGGAAACGGCTGGCAGCTGCGATAGCTCCTATCACAGCACAAGCCGCATAACTACTTGAAAAACCGGAATAAACTATCGATCCGCAATCCACGATGAGCCCCGGGACGACAAATTTGAGAATGATAAGCGGTCCTCCCTTGCCCATACCCAAGAGCGTGCAGAGGAGCCCTGCCACAAGTCCGACTAATGTAGCTGCCCCCAGTCTGAGGACACATCCTCTCCCTAAAATAAGAAAAAACATGGTAAAGAACATGGCGTGTCCGGGAATATTCAGGTGAAGACGGAGTGCCGCGCGGGTGATAATAATAAAAATTGCACAAAAGCCGAGGCAGATGGCCTCCTGAAGTGTAAAATTCTTTATGAAGGACATTAGTTTCTTTCTCCGAATCCCCTTGCTTCGGCAGAGAGGGCCGCTTCCTTGGCCGTCTTCAGAGCTCTGACCATGAGGGGGATCATCAGACAGTTAAACAGATCTTTCCAGTGAACCGGGTTCCATAACCTGCGGGGCGCGATATTTGCGCCTCTAAGCCGCTGCGCCATGGCTATTTCATGGAATTCACGGGCAAAAAAGGGAATGAAACGAAAGCTTGTGAAGAGGATAAAGGAGAGGCGTTCAGACATAATCCGTTTCAGGCTTCGCATTATCTGCGACCCTTTTGTGGTGCGCAGAAACACGGTTCCCGGCAGAAACATCAGAAAAATCTGGGAGCCGGTTCGGATCCCCGGCCAAAGGCCTTCCTCTGCCCCGTATTTTATCACATACAGCCCGGTGATGATCACCATCTGAAACAAAAAGATGCGAATATCCCTCCAGAAATCAGATAGCCTCAACCGTGCGGAGAAATAAAATACCAGGTTCGCACCCACTAAGGTGGCCAGGGCCCAGGGCTCGCGTGCGGCGATGGCCAGGGCAGCGAGGAGCCCGCACAGGAGCAGCTTCCACCCGGCCCCAAGCCGATGTATGGGAGAGGTATTCGCGCGATACTGAAAGGCATTTCCTATTGACCCGAGTTTTCCTTTGAATTCAAACTGCTTCAAGTTTTCCACCCTCCAATAGCAGGGTCCGGTCGGCCCAGTTTTCATCCGGCAGGTTTTCGTGAGAGGCCATAAGGACCATCGTTGTCCGCTCCTCCCTCAGTCTCGCCAGGATCCTTAGAATACGGTGCCGCTGTGGGAAATCAAGCCCGGCAAACGGTTCGTCCAGCAGCAGGATGTCGGGACTGGGGGCTATCACAGATGCCAGTGCAACGCGATGCTGTTCTCCGAAACTGAGAGTCAATGGAGACCTGTTCCGAAGATGGTCTGCCTCACAAAGGGAGAGGGCCTCCATTACCCGTGTATGAATGAGCTGGGAGGGAAGCCCCAATCTTTTTAGGGAAAACGCCACCTCAGCTGTAACGGTCTCTTCAAACAACTGACGCTCAGGGTTCTGGAACAGAAAACTCATTTTCCCCAAAAGCGCATCCGGTTTCAACTTTCTGATCCCTGATACGTGAATCCTTCCTCCATCCGGTCGTATCTGACCGGCAATACATCTTAAAAGCGTTGATTTTCCGGCACCATTTTGCCCCAGGACGTGAACCAGCGTTCCCCGGTAAAATTCCACGTTGATTCCCCCAAAAACTGGATGCCCGTTCGTTCCGGAAAGATAAAGGTCTTTCAGGTGGATCAGTGCGTCGCCGGAAGGATCAGCGGTATGGTTTTCCTGCGGAGGTTGGTACGGGGCGGGTGTCGGGAACGGCAGAGGCAATTTATCGCAAGCCCGGCTTATGCGGCCGCTCTCTATGATGAGAAACCTGTCGGCCAGAGCGGAAAATGGTTTCAGGTCGTGATCTGCGATCAATAAGGTATGGCCCTTATCTTTTAATCCTCTTAAAATCTGAACAAGCCGCTCCTTACCGGGTACGTCCAGCTGTGCGGTCGGTTCATCCAGCAGCAGAAACCCCGGCGACATGGATAGGACCGAGGCAATAGCGAGACGCTGTTTCTCCCCTGCTGAAAGCTGCTCTACATTTCGCGTTTCAAACCCGGACAGGCCGACCAGATTGAGACTTTCTCTTACAGCCATCTCGATATCTTTTGCGGTGCGCCGTTGGTTTTCAGGCCCGAACGCCACCTCATCCTTGACAGTCGTACAAAGGAGCTGGGTTTCAGCATTTTGAAAAACGATCCCCACCCCTTGATTCCCCACAGATCCGGCGAGTCTGATTGTCCCGGAAGCCTCTCCTCCTTTCAGCAGGTCCTTGACAGCTAATAGCAGCGTAGATTTGCCAGAACCGGAAGGGCCGCTCAGGCAGATGCATTCGCCGGCCCCCATAGAGAGGGACACGTCTGAAAGGGACGTTTTTTCGGCGTCGGGATACCTGTAGCAGTAATCTGTGATTTCAAGGGCGGCTTTTATCGTCATAAGAGTGGGACAAGACCAATGGTCTTCATCCTTGACACCTAACTTTTCTCCCCATATTATTGATAACCGCATTGATTGCAAATAATCCGCGGGTTCAAAATGCTTATACCCCATTAGGCTTGCGAATTAAAGCAGATTTCATCGTTTTGTGCGATTATTAGCTGCACCACAATGAATATTCGTGTATATTCATTATCACGATTGTGAAGCAGACGAGAGGGAGGTGTGATGTTTGAAAAGAGGCCCTTGTGGAGGCGATGGGTATAGAATTCCTGTGCTCCTCCCCGGTTACAGGTCTGTTACGCCATGTATCCTTGCGATGGCGTAAAGCGGGAACCGGGGAGGGGCCATTCTTGACAGACCGGGTGAGGCTCACCGGATGGCAGGTTCAGGCCTATTATGATCGTAACTGCGGTGTTGGATTAATCCGGTTTATCGGCCTTCGCTTTTTTTCCAGACTTCAGATAGACAATTTCGGCACCGGTAATTTCGGACACCTGGGCGAGCTCTTTGTTGCGCATATGTTTCACGTAAATCTTAAGATCAATGCCGCTGATCCCCAGCACCCTGAAACGAGGTCTTTTTTCACCCTTTTCGATTTTACGTCTTTCACGTACAAAAATTTTACCGCTCATGGCTTCCCCCTTTCTCTTTGTGGTTGTTTGTCAGAAACAATGAACCAAAAGTGTATTTCATTATTTAACCTATATCCTTAAAGAATATATGTCAACAAAAAAAACAGGTCCATCAAAGAAAAAATTGCGCCGCGCCTCTCGCGGGAAACCGGAGCGCTATATCCAGCCTTCCATTTTGTTGGGGCTCTACATGAAAACGTCTTATGGATATGAACTCATTCAGGATATCCAACAGTTCGGTTTTATTGAGGGTCCGGCGCCGCCGGGTATGATTTACCGGCATCTGCGTCAGTTGGAGGAGGAGGGGCTGGTCTCTTCAGAATGGCAGACAGAGGGGTCCGGACCCGCAAAACGGGTCTATCAAATAACACCCGAAGGGAAAGAGGTCCTTGCCCTCTGGACGGAATATATGGGGCGACAGGCAGAACATCTAACTCAATTTGTAAAGCAATTTCGTCAGATCAAACGGTTGGATGCATAGAAACCGGCTCATCAATATTTACATTTTTTCAGTTGTGATTCGTTTTTTGTCGTTTCTCACCCAGGGACTTCCAGTTCCCATTACCTATTGATGTGGCGCTGAGAACCGCCCTGTTGCCCCATAGCCTTGGGCGGAGCCAGCCGTTTGTGTGGACCAGGTCTTCGGGGGCGGGTACCTGGGCGTTTCTGTCAAGGGAAACCACCAGGATATTTGAGCTCGCCAGATCTGCTACAGAGACCACATCCGGGAATTTGCGGAGCCCGCCGTTGAATTCAATGAGACGGCCGCTCCAGCCGGAGGAGGTCAATCCCACAGCGGCAGCGGCCCCGATAATCCCGTCATTTGTCCCTCCGTGACCGGAAAGATGCACTTCTGATGCCGCCTGCATTGCATCGCTCTGGGTAACGACCTCTCTCGTACAGCGCCGGCCGAACTCTGTCAGTGCGGACATGGTCGGGTGGTCCCCGCAGGCCACGCAGACCCCGGGATCGCTCCCGTCGAAAGATAACCGCCCAACATGTTGGACGGCTTTTTCGGTTAGTGTTTCGAGCAGAGATGCGTCTTCCATGTCTACAACCACACAGGCGGAGCTGTTGTGAGAAGTATAGGGGATCGCGTCATGCAGCAGGAGCTGTTGGCGTACCACGCCCCAGAGGGCACATTCCTCCGGGAGTTCCCTTTCAAACCAGCGCGCCAATTTGCCGGTCCCACGATCTGCATCTATATTATCGGTATCATCGAATCCTATATAAACAATCATAAATCACCTCACTACATATTCACGGTTTTTTGTAATAGCCCTTTTTGCCTCAGGTCTTCGAAACGAACTGACCGACACAAAACGCGCTTTTTAAAAATGAAATTCCACACCACCGTATACTGTTCGGCCGGCCATGGGAAACCCGTAACTTTCCTCGTAATCCTTGTCAAAGAGATTGTCTGCCCCCAGATAAACGTCCAGCAGGCCGTTAAAGAAATTCTGGTCAAATTTGACGTTCACCAGGGCATAGTTATTGAGGTTTCTTTTTTCAAGCGGGGTCGTCCTTGAATAATAGACCTGATCCGCCACATACATGACATTCATGTAGGCTGACAGCCCGAAAAGAAAGGTATATTTCCCTTCAAAGGTCAACTTGTTTTTTGGCCGGTTCTGGAGCTCATCCTTTTCCGTTCCAGGAGACATGTCCTTGGTGTCAAGGAAGGTATAGCCCGCTCTCAACATCAGATTCTTCATAAATCGTGTCTCGGCAGTCAATTCAAAACCCTGAAAGCGGTACTTGTCGTTATTCTCATACGGCACATCATTAAACGGTTTTTCAATGTAGTTTTTCACATCTGAGAGGAAACCTGTCAGGGCAACCCGGCTGTTCAACGGAAGGCTTTGCTCTATCCCCAGTTCATAGTTGTAGGATTTTTCTGTTTTGAGATCAGGGTTGCCGTATTCCTTCTCATAGAGCTGCCGAATAGTGGGAAATCGGACCTTCTTTGCAAATGATCCCTTGAGTCGGGTATCCTTCAGGACGTCGTAGTGAATCCCTGCCAGATAGCTGCCGTCATTGTCATTTGATCCCTCCTGCTTGTTGAGCCAGTGGTGGCCGTATCCTAAGACCACGCCGAAATCCTGAAATGGAGACACTTCGTATTCAATAGAGGCATCGTAAACGTTAAGGTTCCAATCATCATCAAAATAGCTGAATTCATATTTTTTGCCAACCTTGACATCCCTCACTTTCCCGGTAGTTTGATACTCTTGCCGCTGGGCATCCAGAGCGAGGGTAAAGAAACCGGCTGATTCAAGATCGTAGCTTGTCTGTATTGCGCCTCCCCATATCTTTGACTTGCCGTCTTCAAAAAAGCTCCCCTTCTTGTTCATGGAATTATAATTGCTGTCGTCATAGCGGGTTTTTTCCTCGTCCAGGGTGTTAAAATAGACCCACCCCCGAACATCTGCCGGGCCCGGCAGATCATAGCTTGTGGAAAGCTGCGCGGAAAATCCCTCCAAGTCGTTGACCCGTTCGTACTTCGGGTTACTGGCAAACGGGTCAGGGTCTGTCTTGGTGCTCATCTTGGTGCTTGGGGGTATCCCGTAATTTCCCTTGGTATAGCTCGCTACCAGGCCGATATCCCAGTCTTCCGTAGGGGAGTATCCGACATTTCCAAAGAGATTATTTCGCCTGCTGTCGCTGTTATCCCTAAGGCCCCCACCCTCTTGTAAGGGGGTGGGATCAAAATCATCCGACAGACGGAAACCTCTTTGCGCGGCCATGCTCCCGCTCAAGAAAAAGTTCGCATCACCCTTTCCCCCGGAGAGATTGAACCGGCCGAGACGCTCAAGCCCTTCACCGACCTCCCCCGAAACCTTACCCTGGATCCCTTCTTTTCCCTTTTTGGTGATGATATTGATAACACCGGCGAGTGCCCCCTGCCCGTACAGGACAGAACTGGTGCCATAGCTGACCTTTATTTTGGCAATATTTTCCGTTGGAATGATAGAGGGATCAAACTGTCCGTCAAATGTGGAGTTTAACGGGATACCGTCTAACAGCAGGAGGACATGTCTGGAACGAAACCCCCTCAAATCCACACGGGGAGTTCCTTGGGGGCCGGTTCTGATCTCCACCCCCGGTAACAGCTCGAGAGCCTCAGCCAAATTCCTGGCGTCTTTGTTTTGGATTTCCTCTGCGGTAACCTCACGAACCGTGCCCGCTGCTTCTACACCCTCATTTTGTGCAGAGACAACGACTTCGCCTAAGGTGTAAATGCCGTTGTCTTTGGCATCGGGGGTCTGTGAAAGCGATGCAGAGGGCAGCGCCAGCCAGACAAAGAGAGGAACAAGAAAAAATAAACCAAAGATTCTCTTAGGTACCTTAAATTTACAAGTCCGCTCTACTTTTATTAACATGCTTCCTTCTTTCTTCTTTAGAAAATGGGACCTCTCAAAAACTTTTAGCGCCTCGATCGAGATTTGAGATCGAGGCGCGTGTCTCGCTTCATTAGCATTAACCTGCTGAATATATGTCTTATTTCACCTGCAACCTCGGCGAGAGAAGTGCACCCAGGAACTTTTGAAAAAGAGCTCAGTTTAGGGGGCGCAGATCTTGTCCCAGCTACCCGTGGTATTCTGAGCGCGCATATTATACTTACTGTCAGTATGTGTCAATTATTTTTTTAAACTATAAATTAGATTCTAATAATAACTTGGAATTACCATGAATGACCATATCAATAGGAGTCTTTTCCATCAAAAGACCCAGAGAGAATATCGTGCAACGTTATCAGCGAAATCGGATTTTCTATCTGTCTGTGGAACCGTCTGCAGGATGAAAAGGATATGTGTCGTGTGTTAAAAGAGGTTTCAAAACCTACGAACGGCTTTTAGATCAACCCATCTCAAATGAAATATTCAGCTTGACTTTAACATTCCTCAGGTATACGAAAATCGAGGAGATTTTGACCTTTTGAACATCTGGATGGAAATGAATACCGGATGGAAATAGATAATTGAAGGGAGAATACCTATGTCTATGGTTAAATCTAAACGGGTATGCACAGCCGCTTTTGTTGTGGGTCTTATCATCGTCTCTCTGTATGGAAGGAGCCCAACTGCATCAGAGAATGCCAGCGCCGGAACTCTCACCACCACAAAGATAGTCTTTGCCAGCAACAGTCAAGGCAATCTTGATCTTTTGACGATGCGGCCCGATGGCACAGGGGGAAAACAACTGACAAGCGGTGCTGCAGATGACAGGGAGCCTGACTGGTCATCGGATGGATCACGAGTCGTGTTTACCAGCAACCGTGATGGGGATTTTGAGATCTATTCCGTAAAAGGAGATGGAACGGCATTACGGCAGCTTACTCACAACAGCGCTCATGACCGCCACCCTGCGTATTCTGCAAACGGCAGAACCATTTATTTTGTGAGCGATCTTCATGGACCGCATTTTCAGCTATATGCCATATCAGTCGATGGTTCAGGATTGAAACAACTGACCGACTTCAAAGGCGATGTCAAACACCCGAGCTGTTCCCGGGACGGTTTGTGGATCGTGTTCCAATCAGACATTGATACGGGCATAAAACGAACACAGGAAATCTATAAGATGCATCCGGACGGCACCGGTCTGGCCCGGCTGACCCATAATCAGTACCATGACAAAGTACCGGTGTTCTCCCCTGACGGCAGGACTATCACCTTTCAAAGTCTGCGGGACGGCAACTATGAATTGTATCGAATGAGGTCGGACGGCTCGGAACAGACACGACTCACCAACTCGCCGGGTAAGGATAAACGCACAAACTGGTCGCCGGACGGGAAAAAAATTGTTTTCCAGAGTACAAGAACAGGTCACTGGGAGATTTTTACAATGAACCCTGCTGGTACCCAGCAGGTCCAGCTTACGTCCGGCAGCCACAATTCCAATATGCCCAAGTGGTCAGGGTATCTAAAACAAAAATAACGCTGCAAATCTCTCAAAGTGCGAGCGGATCGTATTCATGACAGGATTCCTGTTAATTCTGCCTTTCTGATAGAACCTCAGCTTTTTTATTATTCTTTGTAAATGATGGTGCCAACATGCTCACCCTCTAACGCTGCTAATATGTATTCCGGATGTCCTAATGCGTCGATTATTTGAAGTTCCTTTTTTGAACCTCCCTGAAAATCGACTTGTAGGAGAGACCAGTGAGATCCCACACAGATTTACCGGGAAATTGCTCTTTGAGACGAGAGGTCGCTCCATGTTGGTCTCTTTTTTGGCATCATAGACAAAGACCCTGTAACTACTGACTGGGGAGGCAGCACAATTGTTCTGTAGCATTTCCACGCCAGAGCCCTGAGGACTTTCATCCAACGCAGCGCCGCGATGGCATAGACCAGTCCGATGCAAGACTATCCTATATTATAGTTCTTACAGAATCTATTCGTAAAAACAGAAGCTTACATCTTGTCCTAACCCATTGGGTATCTGAAAAGTTGCTCCTTTTTTTGATTTCCACCTCAGCTTCGTTCTTCATCCGCTAATTTCCACAAAAATCGGATCATATATGCCCGGAAGATAAAAGTCCTCAAATGCCAAATCAAATCCCTTGAATTTTTTCCGAACATCCAGTATTTTCCCTCATTATGCTCACCAAAGTCATATCAGGCGGTCAAACGGAGGCACACAGATGTAGGGGGTTATGAATGGCCAAACCGACAACCAAAATCCCTATTGTCTCAATCATCTTAGATGAGGAGATCTATCCAAGAAAAGGGATTGATCAGAAGCGGGTCGGCATATTTGCGGAAAATATCAGGGATGGCTCTAAGTTTGATCCTATCGAAGTCCAACCCGATCCTGACAAGCCCGGCAAATATCGCCTGTTGGATGGTGTGCATAGATGGGGCGCATATAAAGCGGTGGGCGGGGAAGGGCTAAGGAAAGATTTCTTTTTTTTGGGTTTTCAGCGTATATGAATATCAGTAACTGTTCACGAGTTCCCCCTCACTATGTGCGGGGATCTTCGACAGGGTTTCCAGCTGAAAGCGGGATTCAGGGTTAGGGACAAGGAAGAAAGCAATTGCCCAGGAAGCTCCAGCTTCCAGATTGGATACGTGTTGGCGCTTCTCACAAAAATAGGTCCATAATTAGTCTTGATTCGGCAGATGACTTATTTTTGGGATTAGTATTACTGTTGAGCATTAAGAGTTGTCTGACTGAGGGCAGGAGAGAACCATGGAAGGATTAAGCCTGATCGATTTAGCGGAGAACAGCACGATAAGAGAGCAGCAAAAGAGGGGGGAGCAGGTCAAAAATCCCTTTGAGTCGGATGCGTTCAAGGCGGCGAACCGGATCTCCATTGATGTGACAAATATGTTTGATACGCCAGGGCTCGGATCTGTCAGCCGAAAGGATGTGGAATCCCTGGTTCCCGAGGTTATCAAGGCCCATCAGATGCTGAAAGATGGAGAAGGGGATATTTATGATCATGGGATTGCCATGACCGGATGGCAGGACCTTCCTTCGGAGATCGGTGAGGAGCACCTGACCGGAATCAGATCGATTACGAGTGAATTGTCTAAGGAGGTGGACGCGTTCGTTTCACTCGGTATCGGGGGTTCCTATCTCGGTATTGAAGCAACTTTCAGTGCCTTGACACACCGTTTTTTCAACCAGTTGACAAGGGATGAGAGAGGTGGTGCTCCTGAAGTCTATTTCTTAGGCCAGAATATGGATCCAGATTTTTTCAGGGATACCTTAGACATGCTGAAAGGAAAGCGAATCGCCGTAAATGTCATCTCCAAGTCTGGCACTACCACAGAAACCGCTATAGCATTCAGGATCATCCGGAAGCTGATGGAGAAAAACTGGGGCAATGCCGCTGATCGCATGATACTTGTCACCACCGACGAGGCACGGGGTGCATTGAGAGAAATGGCCGGGAAAAAGGGCTATCGCACGTTTGTGATCCCGGACAACATCGGAGGGAGGTATTCCGTCTTAACCGATGTGGGACTGGTGGGACTGGCCATGGCCAACATTGATATCGAGGAATTTGTTGCGGGTTTCAGGGCCATGAGGGATATTACCTCAGGGGATGATTTCTGGCATAACCCTGCACTGGTTCATGCGGCCCTCAGGCATGCCGCATGGAGTGCAGGAAAAAAGATTGAAGTGGTTGCCACTAATGCGGTCTCCCTTTATTCCGTGGCGAGGTGGATGGAGCAGCTTTTCCCTGAAAGCGAGGGGCACGACGGCCATGGCCTCTGGGTGTCTCCCTCTCTCTATTCTGAAAAACTGCACGCCAACGGGCAGATGGTCCAACAGGGCGAACGAAATATCGTCGAGACCTTTCTGCTTCTTAGGGAGCATGATAACCGGATCCAAATTCCGATAACAGACAGCAATCTGGATGGACTCGATTTTGTTGTGGACAAAGGACTGGATATGAACTTTATCAACCGGATGGTCGTTGAAGGCCCGGCATATGCCCATTATAAGGGGGGCGTTCCCAATATGACCATTGAAATCCCCCGGAGGAACGGCTTTAACTTGGGGCAGCTATACTATATGATGGAAAAATCGGTGGCCATATCTGGATATCTCTTAGGGCACAACCCCTTTGTACAGCCCGGTGTTGAGGCGTACAAAGAGGCGATGTTCGCATTAATAGGAAAGCCGGGGTTTGAGGAAGAGACACGTAAGATCAAGAATGAGTTGGCAAAGATGAAGCGTACGAAGATTTGAGGTAGCCATTCAATATTGACAAACTCGTAAAAAGCTAAATTATGCCGCTTCGCGACACTGTAACCGGAAATAACTTGTCAATCATATCAAGAGGTTATGATTTAGTTATTTGAAAGTCAGAACCATCCGTTTTCGTCATTCCCGCGAAAGCGGGAATCCAGGAAACTCAACCACTTATGGACTCCCGCTTTCGCGGGAGTGACGGCCTTAAAGACTTTTTACGAGACCATCAAGATTTGAGGGTTTAAGTGTATGAATGTTTCGGGAGAAAAGATGAAGCTCGGTCGTCCTCTGGTCCTGGCTACTAAAAACAGCGGCAAAATTGCCGAGTTTGAAGGGCTGTTTAGGGGTTTTGACCTTGAAGTAAAGAGTCTTAATGATTTCGGGCCGATCCCTCCTGTGATAGAAGATGGTGAGACCTTTGAAGATAATGCCGTAAAAAAGGCACAATTTACAGCTAAGGTGCTCGGGTTCCCTGCCATTGCCGATGACTCCGGGCTTACAGTCAAGGCCCTCGGCGGGGAGCCTGGGGTCTTTTCCGCGCGCTATGCGGGAGAGGGCTCCACCGACGAGGCGAACAATATTAAACTGTTGAGGGCAATGAAGGGGGTAAAGCAGAGGGAGGCGGCTTTCATCTGTATCCTCGCTATCGCCGTGCCACGGGGGCCGGCACTCATATATGAGGGGACCTGTGAGGGCCTTATCACCGAGGAGATAAGGGGTTCCCAGGGATTCGGATATGATCCCATCTTTTATTATCCTCCGGTGAACAAGACCTTTGCCCAGATGTCTGCGGCAGAGAAAAATGGTGTTAGCCACCGGGGAAGGGCCATGGCGGAACTAAAAGGAGAGTTGGAGAAAGTCCTCATTTGGCTGAGGCAGAGACTGGCAGAGGAACCATTTTGAGACCTTTGAAAAACGCCCCCTTTCGAAGTCTGCGCTTATCTGCACAATCTCTGCGTTGCATTCGGATTTTAATCCTCGAAATATTCTACATATCCCTGTGGTTAAAATCCTCATGCGCCTTG